>Ga0187850_10004262_pt1 | contig 11439 bp, 9 predicted proteins | sample June2016WEW_4_15_FD_132436 | JGI IMG/M metagenome (GOLD analysis project Ga0187850, IMG submission 132436) | Peatland microbial communities from SPRUCE experiment site at the Marcell Experimental Forest, Minnesota, USA - June2016WEW_4_150 | ecosystem: Environmental > Terrestrial > Soil >... | reverse complement strand
TCTCTAATCTCGTGTGATAGTGGCTTAACTTCTGTCATAATCATACTCTCCCAAGAATACTCATTTATTTCACACTATCAATAGGCGATGGTGGCTGATTTGCTTTACGTTTTGACACGACTCCCAGTTGATTGACGCATTCTCTAGTTATTCGCGGCGTGGATGAACCATTGGTAAACGTCTTGACACTTCCACGTACAATAATGTCGTTCGGAGTTAGCACATGGAACGATCCACTTCATCGCTGGTACTAGTCTTAAGAATCTCAAGATAGATGCAGGAGCATTAGGAGAATTATTGAATGGATGAGGAAGAGGCAAGACAGATAATACAGAAAACATTGGAAACTATGAAGACCACACTCAATGAACAGGCTCTACAGAATCTACGAGAGCTATTGGATGCTGGATTTGATTCGTTTCAGGAGTACGGAGAATTCAAGAAGGCGAAGATGGAGAGTAATGAATGATGCCGAAGAGGACTAAAACGCAGACTAGGGAACCGTTTGCTACGGTTCGTTGGACGGTTTTCCGGTCTGTTTCTCGCTTCCCCCACTGGGCACCCGCCTAATGCTCCTTATGCCAACACCTAGTCGATTTGGTTATCTGGCTGGGAGCGGGTCAAAATACCTAGGGGAGAAAAGCAGTCTGCGTCACTGAGTTCCGCGTGTCCCCTACTTTTCTAGCGTGACTTGGCAATTGTCTCCGAGTCTGAGCGTGTGCTATCATCCAGAGCTTGCATTTCCCGTTCGATGAGCGCGAGCTCCTTCGGCGCCAGTGCTTGTTCGAGAACCGGGGCGATTAGGATGGCGTTCTGGCGCTGGAGTCGGTCCTTAACGATTTGTAGGAATTTCAGGAAGGACTCGAATCCATGGTTGGTTATGAGGTATTCGAAGCCATCAATGAGGACTACAGCTTTCTCCGCCTTCACCAGATAGTCCCCGATCATAATAGAGAGGTCTTGTATAGAGTGGACAGACTTTTCGCCTTCCGAGGCTTCGCTCGTCAACCAGACAATCGGCGTCTTCTCAAGCCCGTACTTAGTCCTGACCTTGGGCGGGTACATGCGCGTTACGCATAAGCCCTCATAGCCGCTGAAGACCGTGCCAGCGAAAACATCGAAAGCCTTCGCTGGGTCTTTCTTGACTAAGTACATTTGACCTGATTCGAGACCACTCATTCGTTCTGCAATTTTCGATTCTAGTACGGGCGTGACGGCTACAGGTTTCTCAATCATGAATGAGGAAACCAACTCGGCGTATAATTCGAGAATTCGCACGCTGCTTTCCCGTAGCGAGTGCTGTTCCTCATTGCCAAACGCCAAAACCCCGTAAATCTCATTGCTGGCAAGGATTGGTATTGAGTGCACGATGGGCGTGCCAAAGAGACCGCTATCACCCTTCCCAACGACCCGAGTAACACTCTTTGTTTGTAAGTCCCTTAGTTCCACAAAACCTTGAAGTGGATAGCTCTCATTAAGACGAATTTCTTTCGCCTTACTCTTTGAAGCTCGCACATTCATTCTATTCGCTTGACGGTCGAGCACTAGTACCGCTCCGAAGTCCAGGTCGAAATCCCAAAGCACCGTTTCGAGAATAACATTGAGTCCGGTTGCCACGTCTGGGGCTTCCTTCAACTTCTCTCTTGATTTGGCTAATGATTCGAGCCGGTCTGTGACGTCAGACAGGTTCGTTGTTAATTCGGTGTTCAGTTTTTCGTTTTCTAGTTCAACTTGTTTCTTTTCGGTGATATCGGTCCAGTATCCGTTGACTTCAATTGGTTTACCGTCGCCATCGCGGGCTACCCTAGCTTCATTACGTATCCAACGGTAATTGCCGTTCTTGTGCAGAATGCGGTATTCGAAAACATGGTGTCCTTCTTCCCACAGCCTCGGCACCGCCTCCCTCACAGGACCGAAGTCCTCGGGGTGGACTCGTTGTTTCCAGAATTCTGGATGACCAATAAATTTCTCCGGCTCAAAGCCAAGCATCGGAACAACTCTGTCGCTGAGATATGTCAGCTCCCAGTCGGAGAGATCTGCAAGAGGTTTCCCAGAGTAAATTACAGCAGGATTCGAAGTGATTAGGTAGTCCAATCGTTCTTTGGTCGATCGAAGTTCTTTCGTTCGTTCCTCAACTTTTGCTTCCAAATTCTCACTGTAATTCTTGAGCTCATGCTCTAGACGGCCACGCTTGAGAGTTGACGAAACGTGGCTCGCCAGCGTTTCGAGCAGCCTCTGATCTAGTTCCGAAAATGCGTTCGATCGAGCGTTCTCGACGTTTAGCACTGCAACGGTTTGGTTATCGATTATTACTGGTGTGGCTAACTCTGAGAGCATTGTTGGTGGCCCTTTCAAGCTTGGTCCCATCCTGTCGAGATAGTCCGGCGCGTTCCTAGTGTCGTCAACTCGGATGGATGTCATCTCACGCGCTGCCTTAGCTATGATGCTCGGTTCGTTCATGCCCACTGAAAATGACCCTTTGTCCCAACCTCTTGTTCCCTTGATCACAACCATCCCGTCTTCGACGAGGTTGAAGTCAGCACAGTCGAATCCCAAGGTGAACTGGATTGTGTCGAGAGTGTACTTCACTATTTCGTCGATATTAGTTGCTGAAGCTAGTCCCAACGCATGTTCATGGAGAGACTTCAACCTCTCCTCCATCCGTTTCCGTTCGGTAATATCGGCATGCGTTCCGACCATTCGAAGCGCACGACCGTCGGCGGTTCGAGTCGTGGCACTTCCCCTGCCCAGAATCCATTTCCACTCACCACCCTTGGCCCTCATGCGGTATTCTACTTCGAATTTCTCAATTCGATTGTTTATGCAATCTTCGTTCATTCGGATTGCTCGGCCGCGGTCATCAGGATGCAAGAGTTCCTTCCATATTTGTATGCTGTCTTGCAGTTCCCCCGGTTCGTAGCCAAGGATTTGACTATAGGCTGGACTGTAGTATATCTTGCCAGTTTCCACGTTCCAATCCCACAACCCATCACTGGTTGCCTCCATCGCCTGGCGGAAGCGTTCCTCGCTTGCTTCGATCAGATTTCTTGAGTATAACGAAGCTTCACGCGCCTTCGTCTCCGCAACCATGCGTTCAGTAAGATCGGTGAAGGAGAACTGAATCGCGGGTCTACCGTCGTACATGATTTTGGCTGCTCTGACAACGACTGGAATTTCTGAGGCATCCTTCCGGGTCAGGCTTATCTCATAGGGCGCAACGTCTTCGCCACGAAACCTCTTCGCAACGTTCTCTTTGAGCAAATTCCTAGATTTCTCTGACACTATGTTCTCGATTGGATCAAATGAAGGAGATACAAGCTCGTCGTAAGTCCAACCTAACTCATGGATTCCAGCATTGTTAACGTACTTCAGAACGCCATCTTGAAAAATCCCGATCAGGTTCGGTGAATTCTCCACCATCGCACGATACTTTTTCTCACTCTCCTGAAGTTGCTGCTCCAGCTGCTTGCGTTTGGTAATATCGCGCCCGATCGCAATGGACCCCATAACTTTGCCATTTTGGCCAAGTAGGCTTCGTTCATTCCAAGATATGATTCTGACTTTCCCGTCTTTGTGTGTGATTCTTGTTTCGACGTCTATCTCAGCTTTTCCGCGTTTCAGTAGCTCGTCCACTTGCTCGGTGATCTGTTTTCGGTATTCTTCATCTGGGTAAAGCCATTCCCACACCTTCCGGTGACCTATCACCTCTTCAACTGAATAGCCACTCATCACCTCCGCAGCCCTGTTCCAAATCAGAACGTTTTCCTCCGGGTCAAGCACATCAATCCAGACGTTCGCGTTCTCGATGATGCTTTCTAGGAACTGATCAGAAGTTCGAAGCTTATCCTCCATTTGCTGGGGTTCTGCCAACCTCGTTTTGGCTATGTCTTTCAGATACTTTCGAGACATTCAGTACCCCCCATGCATCAACATGTGACAGGTTTATTCCTCGATCTTGACTGTGCCTCGCTTCACCAAAATCTTGTCGTGCTCTTTGATGAATACTATCAGGTCCCCGTTGTCAGCTCTGAGGAATTCTCTTACAGACTTCGGGAGCGTCAACTGATGTTTCCCGGTCACAGTAGATTTACCCACGATCTCCATGGAATCACGCCTTCATGGAAGAATGGAATACGTGCTCATACGTCGTCTGTCACCAGCGACAGACCCAGTCGGTAACACACTACAATGCGAAGGCGACTCAATGGTCATTCGTGCACTAATGCTTTAGGATAGAGATCGAAAAGTTCGCCCCAACCAGGTCTTTTGGTCATACTTTTGGCACCATCAAGCAAGAGGCGTTGATGTCGTATGCTGGGAAGAACAAAATATGGTCTTGGCGTGCCGCCGTGGTACCGTAGAGAGAAAGGCCTGAAGGTTGAATGGTCTTCCCCGACTAGAGGTCGCGGGTTCTACGTAACATATCTGCACTGGCGCTAGAGATCTACTTCGCGTCTTGTTATTGGGCTGGAGGTCAGGGCGCTTGGGTGTCTTGGTAGATGAAGGCGACGCTGTCGCCTGATTGTACGCTCCAGTTGAAGTTTGGCGGTGACCCAATGTTCCAGCCCCAGACGTACCCGTCAACTGGCATCTGGACGGTTTCGATTATTTCTCCGTAGGGGTTGAGCACGGTTGCGATCGGCGTGTCCTTCTTCAGTTTCATTCCGACATCTACGAGTCGGTTGATGATGCCTCCTCGATTTGCGACGGTCATGCCGTAGAATGCGAAATTCCCTTGGAAGACTTTCACTTCAGTCTGAGGTTCAATTGTTCCAGGAATCATTTTGAGTTTCTTAAGTACGTTCATCAACCCTTTTACACCCACTCTCACGCTGGTCCATTCTTCCCCCATTGTTAAGTCGGTGCCGGCCTCAAGCTCCGGTGTGAAAGCTGGTACGCCGTTCATCATCAAAGCATCAACGTATTCGAGGTCGCCAGGTTTCATTCCCGCGAGGGCGAATTCTCCTTTTGGCCTTATGATGGTTAAGCCGAATGCTTTGGCGGCTTCCAGCGCTCTGTTTTCTACCTTCTTGTCCTTACAGAGTCCAACAAAGGAGAAGTGGAGGCAAGGTTTAACGTTCTCGTGAACATCCATCACTAAGTCCGCGTTCTTGGACGCGTTTTCCCAGATGAAATTTGCAAGTCGAGAGGTTATAGATCCATCTTTGCTGCCGGGGTAGGCGACGTACATGTTGACATAGTCATGCGGGCTTACATACTCTCCCCACTGCATTCCTAGAGGGTTAGAGATTGGAAAGGCGACAATACTGCCCTTCAACTTGGTCGGATCGATTTTCCTTGTGAGAATCTGAATCGCGGCATACCCCACAAGCTCCGTCGGATGCGTAGCGCAATTGATTACGACCTTAGGTCCTTCGTGTTGGCCGTTTATCAGGATCACAGGAAGATGAACTCGGGATCCGTCTCTCAGTTCAACCCACATGGCCGGGCCATATTTCTTTTGACCTGGTTCAGCGGACACGTCACCAACTTTCAAGATTTGCTTCATAGAATTCGCCTAGGGTGCCCTAATAGGGAATTTAAGCGTTCCCGACAAGTTTTGACGGCGCGAAAAACGCGCAACACTTTTTCTTCACCACAAACCAGGAACGCTAACATTGAGCGGAATCCTTCAAGTGTCTCTCTGACGAGCGCGCTGGCGAAAAAATAGAAATGACGGAAGTCGCGCATCAACCAGAAAAGAGGCGTTGTGGAATATGAGATTCCGTAGAGCCTGATTGTAAGAGTTGGGAGAGAATGAGGCGCGATGTTAGGAATCTGATTGCGTCGACTGGTCTCTTCTCTGCAGGGTACAGTATGTTGATTTTCACAATTCCTCTCTTCGCGGTTTCGGTTGGCTCGTCGGAATCCGAGTTGGGATTCATTGCGTTAGTGTACAATCTTCCATCTCTTTTCGTACCACTTGTGGTTGGCAGGTTTCTTGACAAAACCAAAGCTATGCGAGTAATCCAAATCGCGATGGCCGCCTACGCTTTGCCCACGTTACTCTTTCCTTACGGATCGAATTTCCTCCAAGTAGCAGCGATAAGAGCCGTTCAAGGATTCGTGAGCGTCGCATTCTGGGTCGCCATAGAGAAAGAGCTGGCAGATCTGGCCTCACACGGCGAGAGAGGTCGAATCATGGGCTTCTACAACGTGTCTTGGTCCGCGGCATTCATTGTCGGCCCGTTCCTCGGAGGATTCCTCATCGAAATGTTCGACTTCAAAACGGCTTTCAGCGTGACCTTCGTATGGCAAGTGGCGGCGCTGATTTTGCTTATTCTTTTGGCTTGGCGTGATAATCGCGGAGACTCCGCGTTAGCGCCAGCTTTCGAAGAGAGCGAAGCCGTCTTGGCGCGGGCGTGGGAGCCCGGAAACCTCATTGCTGCATGCTTTACTTCCGGAATGGCCGGTGTGATTCTCGGTGTCATATTCTCCCTGTTTCCGGCATACGTAACCTTACTTGGCTTTTCCCCGGTCTGGGCGGGATTCTTCATTCTTCTGTTTAGCGCCTCCAGAGTCGCGACGTTTCTGGGAGTCGGACAGACAATTGATAGAATAGGTGAGCGCAAGTTCATGCTTGCGGGGATGGTGCTTTCCGTTTCAGTGATAATTCTAGGGTCATCCATTAGAGCCGAGTTTCTTGCTTTGGGATTGCTGGTTCTGGGGTTGGGATCCGGCATGACTTACACAGCAGCGCTCACGCTAATCTCACGGTCACCCTCGAAAATGAGAGGTTCGGCAATCGGGAAGTTTGAATTCTCCTTCAGCCTAGGAATCGCGTTGATGGCGCAAGCGGGAGGCATTAGTGCGGACCTTTTCGGGCCATCAACGCCCTATCTATTGAGCGGCGTAGTCACTCTTTTCGGGTTTGTTGCGTTGCTCGGTCTCAGTTTTTCCAGAAAAAGAACAAGACCAACTAATCCTCCTATGGCAGAGTTGCCTTACCATACCGTTTCTTAAGTTCACGGGCGAATTGGTCGATTAGGCCGTCGATGAACTTCATGAACTCTTCTTCCGAAGTCATGGCCGTGTCGAGTTCCGTGTCTATCTTCTTCTTAGCTTCGGTTAAGAAAGGGTCGTGCTTTACAGCGTTGGTTGTTGAATAGAGCCCGGTTAGCTTGCTGACCGCATCCAAGAGTCGAATCGCACCATATGTCTTCGGTTCGTTAGCGATTCCGTGAGCTGCGGTCAGAAGGAAGAGTGCATATTCGAACAGATACTGTTCCGGGGTTGTCTTTGGGTTGCTGCGTGTTGGATCTGCGATATCCTTGACCATGTGCCCGTACGTGTTGAAGTAGGTTATTTTGCCCTCCGGGCGTTTCTTCACTGGTGGAGGCTCGTCCGGTGCTGGGTATCCTAAGGAAACAATGAGTTCTGAGCGGCATCCGTCTGGCAGCTCAAGAATTGTCTTAATCGCAGTTTCAGAGTAGGATTTGATGAACGAAGCGCCAAGTCCAAGCGCGTAAGCGGCTAGGACTATGTTCTCTGCCGCGGCTCCGGCATCGTACAGCGTGCATTGTTCCGCATCAATCTTAGTGTCTCCATGTTCCACTCTGAGATCTGTACAGACGACAATTGCTGCTGTACTTTGGCCGAAGTAACCCGGCGACGCGGCTTTGAGCATTCTAAGCTGAGCGGGGTCTTTTACGACTATTACAAATCTGTAGGGGATGTTTCCGCCAGTCGGCGCCCTGTGAGCCGCGTATATTATCTTGTCCAATACTTCATCGGAGATTGGTTTAGGGATGAAGTTTCTACATGCACGTCTCTTCTTCAGAACCTCGAACAGATCTGCAGTTTTGGGCATAACTCCAGCCTTGAAACGCGCTACTTGTCATGAAGATTTAGAGGCATCGCATTTACGATATATGAATCAATTAGACCTCACAATTTCGCGCACCTGTTGCCAACGCTTATTAGCAGTTGGAGTCGCCCAAGAGTTCAGATTCCTATGCCAGAACATTACGAGTATGAGCTAGGGAAAACTGCGCAGAAAATCGCTTCAGAACTCTTCAAGCTGAGACCCGGGGAGACATTCATAGTAACCGCGGACACAGAGTCCGACGCTAGAGTTGTCAACGCTCTTGCAACCGCCGCGTTTTCAATCGGTGCCAAACCTATGGTTATATGGACTCCGACGCCGTTGGGCGTGGGCAAAGCCGCTGACGCTACGCTGCCTGTCGATTCGTTGGCAGCGGCCTTGAAGGCCGCGGATGCGTGGGTTGAGGTCAACAACAAGTACCTTCTCTACTCAACTCCGTTCGAGGTCGCGGAAAGAGAGAACAAGAAACTGAGGTACCTAAACCTCAGCGGAATGAACGTCGACATGCTCGTAAGAACCATCGGCCGAGTCGACATGCAAGCCCTCGGGGAATTTCAAGGTAAACTGACGGCCATGATTAAAGCGGCAAAAAAGATCAGATTGACATCGCCGGCCGGCGAAGATGTTGAGATGGAATTCGATCCTAATGCGCCAGTAGTGAACGATGTCGGATTTGCCGACACGCCTGGGCCCCATTTCTTGAGCGGTCAATTGACGCCGGGTTATTCGAGCTCAGTCAACGGAATGATCGTGTTTGACGGTTCGGTTGTTCCTCCAATAGGCCTCGTCAAGGAACCGGTTAAACTCCATGTTGAGAATGGCCGTGTGGAGAGAATTGAAGGTGGAAAAGATGCCCTTGCCCTTGAGACATGGTTGAGAGGCTTCAACGATCCAGATATGTTTCGCGTTGCCCATCTTTCCTTCGGATTTAATCCCGGTGCCAACCTGACCGGCAACATCGTTGAAGACGAGCGAGTTTGGGGCGGTACAGAGTGGGGGTTGGGCTATGTGGGTCCAGATCTCACGAGCGACGGCAAACCGATTCCCGCGGCCAGCCACACCGATGGCACCTGTCTAAACACATCGGTTTGGCTTGGCGAAGTGCTGATCTTCGACAAGGGCAGAGTGGTTCACAAGGAACTTGTTGGACTGGCGAAGAAACTCGGCAAGTCGTAGTATAGTACGGGGCTTCTGAGACTTCGGCTTACTGCTTTCTGAGGTAGTACTTGAAGAGCTCTCTCGGCTTAGGGTACGCCTTCTTGCTGTGGGTAAGCCCCAGCCTGACCAAAACTTCAGCCATAATGACGGTGCAGCCATGGGAATCGACGATTGGAACGTCGGGCAGCATCTTCTGGACATACTGATTGACTTTTGGTCCTCCGTACGAGATTATGACATCTGCGCAGTCGTCGTTGACAGCGGCCACTGCCTCCGCTAGGACTGCTTTCCTCAGTTGCTCCACATCCGGTTCTGTTACGAGGTCTTCGTTGAAAGCTGGTGGAGGTAGGTTAATTGCGCGAATTGAGGCTAGTTTTTGTTCGAAGCCGTAGTGTTTGACTATGTCCATGAGCGCGGTCCTTCCCATTCCCCCGGCCTGCTTGCCTTTTCCTCCTCCCAGAGCGATTATTATCGAAAACTTGTTCCCAAGAATAGACGCAATTGCCATCGATGCTCCTGGCGAGGTTACCACTGGAATGTCGCATACCTCCTTGGTGGCGTTCGCGCCCGGCTCGTTGTAGCAATAAATGCTAACCGCGTCGAATCCTTCTTCTTGCGCCTCCAACGCCATACGAGTATTTACGACGCCAGCCAGATCACTCTCGTAGTCTCCTTCCACCATTTGAACCGGTATGTCTGGAGCGCGCCTGTGAACCACTTCCACATGCGCACCCTCCTCAATTTCCGTTATCTCCGCGGGCGTTTCAGGAGTTCCAGGTCGTATTGGCACATCGATTGATTCGGGGGAGAAAATCCTGATTTTTCTCATTACATTCACCAAGAGAAGTATGCTTCCTACGAAGACAGTGAGAGTTAGATAATCAGCTTTCCGTTTCTCATGATAACCTTGTCGTCAAGAGTCAGGGTGGCGTGTGGGATTATGAAATCCTCATGCATGTCTGCTTTGACTGCGCCGCCCATATGAAAATTGTCGCCTATCGCAATGTGCACGCTTCCTCGGATTTTCTCAGCCTCTAGAACATTATCCGGGCGTTTGGCGTTCGGATTGGTGCCAATCCCAAGTTCCGCGATATTCCTACGTGACAGGTAGGGCTCATCTCTATTTCCGAGAGCCAGGAGCTCTCTAAGATTGCTCCCAACATTGCCACCACCGTCAACGTTGTCGACCTCTCCATTTTCGAAGGTCAAGATCATGTCCTCATGCAAATCCGTGTACCAACCTCTCTTGACAACTACTTTGCCGAAGCCGGTTCTTTCCAGTGGAGTGCAGTACGCCTCGCCGGCGGGCAAGTTGCCCCATGATCCACTTTCGGTCAGGATTCCGACATCCATTTGCCCTCTCCTTTCCTTGAGAGAAAGCGTAACATCTGTTCCTGCTCTCGAACTAATCCTGGCCTGATTAGATTTCGTGATCAATTTAGTGAGTTTCTCTGATTCTCTTGCGATTTCTTGATAGTCTGCGGCCATGGGACCTCCGGCGTAGAGCATTTCCGTTTCGAAGAGTGGCATGCTTGTGATTCGTGATCCCACTTTGTTCGCATTCTCCCTTGTGTCCGTGTGGCTCAGTGAATAGGTTGTTATTGCCAGCACTACGTTCGCAGCTTTCATCTTGTCTTCGACCTCGCGGCCTGGGTTGACTCCGTCCCTACCTGTTGACGGGTAAGAGAAGAAATCTACACTCGAATCGGGGAGTTTTTCGACCGCTATCTCGCAGACAGCCTTCGCGAGAAGTGATCTGCGCAAGGATCCCTTAAGGTTCTCTGCTTTCTTAGCGTTCCACTCCTCAATTGTTGGAACATCTGTAACCACGAGAAGCCTTTCATCGTCTTTTAGCCCCATGTTCACGTCGAGCATGTTGACTACGCCATTCATAATTCTTCTCTTTTCAATCATCGAAGTTTCCTCCTTAAATCGAACTCATAACAGCCGGCCTCAGACATCACTTCATTGGATTAGGACTTATACAGGTGACATGCAACTTTTCGTGTTGCACTTAATGTTGTGAGGTTGGGTTCTACGTCGCGGCATATGTCGCCTATGTATTTTTGGCAGCGGGTGTGAAATCTGCATCCGGTTGGCGGGCTCGCTGGGCTTGGTATGTTCCCTCGGAGGATGATGCGGGCCTTATCGGTTGGGGCTGGGTCAACCTTCGGTACCGCGGATAGTAGGGCCTCTGTGTATGGATGGGCGGGGTCTTGGAAAATCTCCGAAAAGGTTCCGACCTCGGCAATTTTGCCAAGGTACATGACTGCCACCCGGTCCGCTATATATTCGACGACACCGAGGTCGTGTGTTATGAGGAGGTAGGTTAAGCCCAGCCTTTTTTGCAAATCCTCTAGGAGATTCAGGATTTGAGCTTGCACCGAAACGTCTAGGGACGATGTTGGTTCATCCAGAATCACAAGCTTAGGACTTAGAGCTAGGGCCCTGGCTAC
>Ga0187850_10004257_pt1 | contig 11447 bp, 10 predicted proteins | sample June2016WEW_4_15_FD_132436 | JGI IMG/M metagenome (GOLD analysis project Ga0187850, IMG submission 132436) | Peatland microbial communities from SPRUCE experiment site at the Marcell Experimental Forest, Minnesota, USA - June2016WEW_4_150 | ecosystem: Environmental > Terrestrial > Soil >... | reverse complement strand
TGGCAAGCTTCTTCGGTAGAGAACATCGACTGGAACTCGCGTAAGGTTTTCGCAAACGCTGGGCGCGGCATGCCCATATACTACTAATTGGGGCTTGCTGAAACAACCGGATAAGCATGAGCATGCTAGTTCCTGGGCTTAAGCGATGCGGCCTGCGGGAATGAACTTGCACTCGTAAAGATGCATTCTGCTGGCTGTTGCCCTGTCCTCAGCGAGGTAACCAGCGCCTTTATCGCCTGGCCAGCGTTGGCAGGAATGACGATCGTGGCTGCAAGAAGACCACGGTGAACATAAGCCTGCCCGGTGTTTTGCAGACCGTCGCAGCCGATGTAGGGCAAACCCAACCAACGGTCGTGTTCGGGTCCCGTGGTGAGTTCCTGAAAGGCCCGGCGCGCGCCGAGAGCCATGGCGTCATTCTGGCCTGCCACAAGTCCGAATGCCACGTCTTTAGCGACATTGAGCTTGAGCCAGGAACCCACGGCATTGTAGGCACTCTCCTCCGTCCAAAGTCCCTTCAGCACGCGCACATCGACGTTGGCCGGCTTCGCCGCCTGCATGGCGGTAGCGCGCCGGACAGCGGCTTTGTTGTCGGAGGGTCCATGGATGTACAGAACTGCGCCTCCATGGGGGAGTAAGTGTGCGATCTGTTCGCCCTGGATACGGCCGACCTCTTCATGATTGGTCGTGACGGAGAAAAGCGGGGTGGCCGGGTACAGGCGGCGAAGTTCGTTGAGGTAGTCGACCTCCCGGTTCAACACAACCCACCCCACTCCAGATGACGCTGCGATTTTCGCGGCTTGCGCGAGCGGTGTCCCCACCGGTTCGAAGAAAATCCCGTTAGGGCGAGTCCCCGCAGGGCTATAGAGGAGTTTAAGGACTTGCTGGCTCTGTACGACCGCGTCGTGCTCAGTTTGTATAACTTGAAGGTCGGCCTCGCACTCGTGCGCCGCTTGTTTTGCCGAGATGGTTTGCTCGGCTTGATAATCATTATTCTCAACCACCAAAAGGACGAGGTTAAGCTTTTTCATCCGAGACCTCCCTGTAACCCAGTAAGATGCATTGATAGTTCACTGCGTTCGCAGCGCTCCGTTCGTGTTCCAAGCGGCGCACATGAGGAGGGAAGAAGGAAGAAGAAGCGGGCAACTCTTGCAGCATATCGACGCAACTGGCGCACGTGTCTCAAGTTTGACAGATTTCGCGCATGCTTTGGTCGTCAACAAAAACGTCGCTATCGCGGGGACTGAGCTCGCTGTCGAGCTTCCTTCCTATCGGCTGGCTGAATCATGCCAGAATTTCCGATTGCAACTCTATCTCTCCGCGAGAACCATACGCCCGCCGTCCTCGCGCGTCAAGTTCCGGTGGACAAAATGGAAAGTGTGTCTTAGCCCGGTAATACTGTCACCACTTGATGGAAACTCGAAAATGTCACTCCATGAGGCAGGAGACATTCACGCCGTCCTTTCGGTTCGTCCCTCAGCGCCAGAACACGGATGCGGTATCCCGTCTCAATTCACTCGCAGCATCAGACAGCCCGTGCCACGATCCTCAACCGCCGGTAGTCCATCACCCACTGGCCATCCCTGAACAATTTGCCGCGTGCTTGCCGCTCGATCTCTTTCACCAGGCGCTCGCGCTCCTCCACCGGCAGTTTCCCCGCAATGCTGCCCCCGAACATTTCCAGCCAGGTGCGCAGGCCGCGCTCGCCATCCTCCAGCGGAGTTGGCCGGTCGAACAAAAGTGCATAGGTGACTTCCAGGCCGCGCCGCTCCAGGAGGCTCGCGTATTCGCCCGCGCTCGGATAGAACCAGGGGCTATCAAATGGTGTTTCCGGCCGCAACTTTTTCCAGGCGCATTCGGCCGCTGCCAGCAATGCTGCAACATTGCCCTTGCCGCCGAACTCGGCCACGAAGCGCCCGCCCGGCTTCAGGACCTTCACGATTCCGCGGATGACGCGCTCGGGTTCCTTGATCCAATGGAGTGTCGCATTGGAAAAGACGGCGTCGAAGGACTCCTCCAGCGAAATCTCGCGCGCATCCATCACATCGAACCGCAACTCCGGGAATTTCTCGCGCGCTTGCCGGATCATTTCCGGAGATTGGTCTATCCCGTAGGTGAGGGCTCCGCTCGCCGCGATCTGCGCCGTCAGGTGGCCTGTTCCGCATCCGACATCCAGGATGCGTTCACCCGGCTTGGGTTCCAGCAGTTCTACCAGGCCTGCGGCCATCTTCCACACAAACGAGTGCTTGTCGTCGTACAAGCCTGCATCCCACTTGGCCGTGCTCCCCATTTTCCTTCCCCTGCTCTTTTCTTTGACGTTCCGAACCCTGCTTCCTAATGACCGATATCTGATTACTGATATCAGTTATCAGATATCAGCGATCAGGACCCAGGAGGGAGTCGATCACTTCCCAGGCTGCAAATACAGGCCAAACCAATCCACCATCCGCGTCAGCATGTCCACGCGATGCTTGGCCTCGTGGAAACCGTGGGGCTCCCGTGGGTACATCACCAATTCCGTCGCAACTCCGTAGTGCTTCAGCCCGCGATAGAGTTCCTGGCTCTGACCCGGCGGATCGGTTGTGTCCGCCTCGCCTTGAAGGATAAGTGTCGGCGTCTTCGCGCTCTTCACGTACAGGATAGGCGAACCGTTCAGGAACCCTTCGGGCTTCTCGTACGGTGTGCCCCAATGCCATTCGTCATACGCCGGGTGTTCCTCCGTGCCATATTCCGAAATCAGATCGGACATTCCCGCGGCGGAGACTGCCGCTTTGAAACGCGTCGTTTGCGTCACGACCCAGGCCGCCATATATCCGCCATACGACCCTCCGCCAATTCCCAGGCGTTCCGGGTCGGCGATTCCTTTGGCGATTAGATCATCCACGCCCGCCATCACGTCCTTGAAGTCGCCGCCGCCCCAATCCGCGCGATTCATTTCGATGAATTTCTGACCGTACCCGACGGAGCCGCGCACATTGGGAGAAAGCACGGCATAGCCGCGCGCCGCCAGCAGTTGGCCCCAGGAATCAATGCTGTCTCTCCACCGGCCGGTTGGGCCGCCATGCACTAGAGCCACCAGCGGCAATTTCGTTTTTCCGTCGTAGCCCGCCGGCTTCAATAAGGCTGCTTCGATTTCCAGGCCATCAAACGATTTGTATTTGTAGAATTCCGGGGCGATCACGGCAAAGTCCTTCAAGCCATCATTCACGTGACTGACAGCCTGCGCTTCGCCCTTGATGTCACGCAGCCAAAGTTCCGGCAACGCCGCCGCACTGGCGCCCACAAAGGCAATTTCTCCCGTTGCTGCCACCGAAAACTGATTGGGATTCGTCGGCAATCGCCCCGACTCCTTCTTCTCTCCCTCGCTGTTATAGCCCACAAGCTTGTTGGTGAACCCGTCCGCGTAGACGGCAATCAGCCAGCCGCCCTTGGCCCAGTGATGGTCCACGATCTGCCGATCAAGACTCGCCCCGGTCAAATTGCGCGCCGCCCCGGCGATCACGGGAAGCAGAAAGACGTCATGCGGGTCTGGCCCATCCTCGCGGCAACCCACGAAACTGAGTGTTGTTCCATTCGGAGAAACACGCAAATCTTGTACCGGTCCACTTGGGGCCAGCAGTTCTTTGATCCTTCCCTCTTCAGTGTTGACCAGGTAGATCCGGTCCGTGTATTGGTCGGAAGCCGGACGATTCGTCGCGATCACCGCGATACCCTGCCCGTCGGGAAACCAGGCAAGTTCCTTCACTTCCCAGTTGGAATCGGTCAGCGCGCGCGATTCGTGATCGGCGAGATGCAGCAGCCGCAGGCGCGCGTGCCTTTCGTCCTTGTCCACCACTCGCGCGTCATCTTTCTCTTTTTCTTTCTTTTTCTGCGCTTCGCTCTTGGGATCCGGCGCCAGATACGCAATCGCTTGTCCGTCCGGCGACCATTCAAACGCCGTCACGCCGGCCTTCTCCTTTGTCACTGCCGCGGCTTCGCCGAATTCACTTTGCAGGAGGAAAATCTGCTCTTCGTCCCCTCCGCGGTCGGAGAGGAATGCCAGCTCTTTACCGTCTGGAGACCACCGCGGGGAAGACTCCGATTTTTCCGAGTAGGTGAATTGTCGGGCCGTGTTGCTGCTCTTGTCGTAGAGCCAGATGTGCCGCGCGCGTTTTTCGCCCTTCAGCGGGTCGCTTACCACGAAAGCAACCTTCGTGCCGTCCGGAGAGAATTGCGGGTCCTGCACATCGCGCCATTCCAGAAGACTCGCTGGGGTGAGCGGCTTCTTCCCCGGCGTGGCGACCTTATCTTGCGCCCATCCCGCACTCGCGCTGCATGCCAACACCCCACAGGCTATAGCCAGTCTCAGTTTGCGCATCACGCTCTCCTTCCAAAACACTTTTCCCTCGCTGCTTCAAATGAACCTTCACCCTACCGTTACTAGAGATGTAGGATCAACACCGGCTGGTCATCGCCGTCAAACTCGACTATGCGGATCGCATTTCCGCGTATTACGCGTGCAGCGACGTTCGTCGGATAGTCACAGTTTTCCAGCAGGATGACTTTTGGCGGATGGCCCAGTGTGCTGCCGAAAATTGCAAAATCATTGTCAGCAGTAACGATCGCGAAACCATTTTGTCTCGCGTAGTCCCAGATCCGGCGATCGGACGTGCCGCTGCTCAGACCTACATGTGTAAGGTGAGCCGAGCCAGGGAAAAGGTCCTCGACGGAGGCCACTAACTTCCGGGAAAGATTTTCATCAAAAAGTAGTTTCATTCAGACTACCGAGCGGCGCTGTGATCTTTCAACGCCGCCGCCCACTGCAGCGCGGCAAGAATATCTTCCTCGGTAAGCTCAGGGTAGTCGGTTAGGATTTGTGAGTGGGATGCGCCCGTTCCGAGCCATCTGAGGACGTCCCACACAGTGATACGCAGATCGCGTATGCACGGTTCTCCGGACCGAAGTCCAGGGGTAATCGAGATTCTCGAGAGCAAGCTATTCACCGCATCTTCTCCGCTCACGGCCACCATTATCGCATGAGCTAGCATGTGCTGGCGACAACGGCGGCTGTTGGGCAATGGGTTAATTTGAAGAGCCAAGGCAGTTTCCCAGATGTTTCTTCCCGCTGGGCACCCCCTCGACGGGTTGGGCGTTATGCGGGAAGTGGACCTGCAACAAAGCTCTCTACTCGACAGCGGCAAGAGACGGCATTATCCTGAGCGTTAATCAGCCTGGACACGAATTGAGAGCGCTGACGTGCAGCTAATTATCTACCAGCCAGTTAACGCCGACCCAAAAGCATTCATTGACTTCTGGGCTGCTCGATATACAGGCTACGACGAGAAATTCTATGAGGCGAACGTTGGCCAAGAGCTTACTGAAACCCGCATTTTGGAGTGGTTTACCTGGAAGAACGGAACACCTCTATCTGAACCAAAACGCAAGTCCGTGCTGAGGAATTTCGTGGCGCGGCGCGGCGAACTCGATCAAGTTCCACGGGACGAAACAGCGTCAGACCTTCTCACTCGGTTCGGCGAGGGCGGCGCGATATGGAGAATCTTTTGGCTTCATTGCTGGCAGCCAGCCCGGTTCCCAATATATGACCAGCATGTTCACCGAGCGATGCGATTCATACATGCGGGAGTGTTGGAGGAAATCCCCGGTAAGGACCCGCAGAAGATTCGCGTGTATCTCGACAGTTACATGGCGTTTCACGCCGGGTTCGACGGCATCGGCTCTCGACTAGTGGACAAGGCGCTCTGGGCTTTTGGGAGGTTTCTCAAGGAAAACAATTTCCCGCGTGAGGCTCATCGATAGCTGGCGCCTTTCGTGGTTGTCTGGAGTCGGGTGTCGACCAGGACGCGTAGTCGCCGACCCTCCGAAGTGACCGTCTGGGCGGACAAACTGACCCACTACCGGCTGTTGGATATGGCTGACTTTTCCGACCTGAGCCCCACCCTGCGCCCGCCTGCCCTGAGGCCAGCTGCGACACAGCCCATCTCACTTCTGTTTCTGCTCGAGTTCCACCCAACGCGCGTACAACGCATCAATCGTCTTCTGCGCCGCATCCAGTTCCAGCGATGCCGCGTGCAGCCGTGCTCCATCGTTCATGATCGCCGGGGCCAGCAGCGCGTCGTGTTTCGCCTGCAATTCTCGCTCGGCCGCGGCGATGCGCGCCTCAATGCTCTCGAAATCGCGCGCTTCCTTGTAGGACAGCTTTTTCTTCGTCAGCGATACCTTCGCCGCACCCGTCGCCGCGCTCGGGCTCTGCGTTTCCACCGAAGCATTGCTCTTTCCCGTGGCCTGTTGCGCCCGTTGCCATGCCTCCCATTGCTGGTAGTCCGCAAAGCGTTCCGCGCCCCCCAGCCCGTCCAGCCCGAGTACGACGGTGGACACGCGGTCCAGCATGTAGCGGTCGTGCGTCACCAGCACCAGCGCCCCGCGATATTCCAGCAAACTCTCCTCCAAGATCTCCAGTGTGGGGATGTCCAGATCGTTGGTCGGCTCGTCCAGCAACAGCACATCCGCCGGTTGCAGCATCAATTGCGCAATCAGCACGCGTGCGCGCTCGCCGCCGGACAGCCAGCCAACCTTTTGATTGAGCTGTTCGCCCGTAAACAGGAATCGCGCCGCCCACGCCGCCACATGAATCACGCGCTCCTGATAAATCACCGCATCGCTGTCCGGAGCCAGCGCGCGCCGCAGCTTCATCTCCGGATCGAGCTGACGGTTCTGGTCGAAGTACACGATGCGCAACGCAGCCGCCCGGCGCATGCTCCCCCGCGCCGGCTTCAATTCGCCCTTCAACAGCCGCAGCAGCGTCGTCTTGCCGCTGCCGTTCGGGCCCACCAGCCCCACGCGCATCCCCGACGTCATGATGAAGTGCACATCTTGAAACAGCGTCCGCTCGCCCATCGCATAGCTCACGGCGTCCAGCGTAATCAACTGTTTCGTCTGCCGCCCGGATGAAGCGAAATCGATTTGCGCGCTGGTGCTTCGTGTGCGTGCGTTCAGCTCCGAAAGCTCGCGGATCATTTCGTGCGCTTTATCAATGCGCGCCTTCGATTTTGTGGTCCGCGCCTTGGGCCCGCGCCGCAACCACTCGATTTCCGTATGCACGCGATTTTCCAACGCCGCCTGCCGGTTCCTCTGTGCGTGCAGGTACTGTTCCTTGGCTTCCAGGAACGTGCTGTAATTCCCGGAAACCCGCAGCGCCCCATCGTCATACGCGGCGTTGAGTTCCACCATCTCGCTCGCCACATTCTCCAGGAAATAGCGGTCGTGGCTCACCACCACGCACGCGAACGGGGCATTCTGCAATGTCTCTTCCAGCCACTTGATCCCCGCCAGATCCAGATGATTCGTCGGCTCATCGAGCAGCAGAATGTCCGGCCGCTGCACCAGCGCTTCCACAATCGCCAGCCGCTTCCGCCATCCGCCGGAGAGCGAAGCGGCTTCCGCGTCCAGGTCGGTGAAGCCTGCGCGCCCCAGAATCTCCGCGATGCGCGATAGCCGCTCGTCCTCCGCCACCTTCGCGCGGTCCAGCGCTTTCCCGATCACCGTGCGAATCGTCTCGCCGCCCGCAAATTCGGAGATTTGCAGCACCGCGCTCAACCGCATGCCCTTGCGAATGGCCACGTCCCCGCAGTCCGGCGCTACCTGGCCGTGTAACATCGCCAGCAGCGTGGATTTCCCGGAGCCATTCGGCCCAATAACCCCGATGCGGCTTCCCTCGTCCACCGTAAACGAGATATTTTCAAACAGCGGCGTTGCGCCATACCGCTTCGATAATCCCTGTGCGCTGATGATCGGTGGCAAGTGTCCCGCTCTCCCCTGGTTCTTCTCCCTTTGATTTACGGCTCTTCCAGAATACCAGCAGCCCAATCGAACCCGGGATCTATCCACTGCGTTCCGGCTTGGGACGGCACGGCTTCTTACCCCGAACAAAGTGAGGGGCAGCCATGCCCTGACGGGTGCCACGTCAGCCCGGCTTCAGCCGCGGAGGGCCGCTTTCTCAAGTCCTCACGTGTGCCGCCGGGAGCCGGGAACTCGCCTGCCCCAGCGCCATCCGGGCATCCCTCACAAAACTGATTCGCTGTATAAAAAATCTGCATTGTACATTTCGGTGCTTTGCAGTTAATAAACTTGGTGTGTAATCGCCCCGCGCGTCGTTCCAGCGGCGCCACCTGGGCTGGCAAAGCCCAGCCAGTTGACGCCACAGGACATCACGCAAACGCTTCGCTCCCCGGGCGCCGCATGGACTGGAGACTTCATGGAATCCTTCCTGCCGGCCATCCCCAGAACGCATGAGGATACTCCGGCTGACCGGCACGGTCGCAAGAATCACAGCGTTACACACAAATTATGTTCGGACAACGGAGTGGGAAAGCGATGAGAATGAGAATTGTCTCTTCGACCCTGGCTTTCCTTCTGTTGCTCCCCCACCTCTTCGCCGGTGAATCCTCACCGGCCGTCAAGTTCGCCGTAGCTCCGAAGTATCCCACCCTTACGCTTGCAGGAAGAGTTTATGGCGAGGTCACCGTGCGCGTGACGATTGACCGCGCGGGCGCCGTGAAGGGCGCCAAAGTCACCGAAGGGCATCCCATGCTGAGAGAGGCAGCGGTGAACGCCGCGCAGCAGTGGAAATTCGTGGGAAGCCCCGTAGACAAGCGCGTGGCGATGCTGAAGTTCAGCTTTGTGATCTTGCCGGATAATTCGCAGGTACAATCGCAGACCATTTTCCTGCCGCCCGCCGGCTTTGAGATTCGGCAGAAGCCTGCAGCGCCCGTAGTGGAAGACCAGGAGGGCGAGTTCTCCCCTGATCCGCACCCCATTTCCAAGGCCTGAGCAGGGTGTCTCATCTCGGGGTGGGCACCAAGATTGCCCAGGTTTTTCTCCTCCCGGTCACCCGCCGGGGGCCGTTCAAATCGCCTTCATGCTTTGGATAGCTTTGAATTTGGAGGCGCGGGTGGGAATCGAACCCACGCATAAAGGTTTTGCAGACCTCTCCCTTACCACTTGGGTACCGCGCCTTTCCTTCTAGTATAGCGAAAATCCTTCAGGCATGTCAGGGCGGGCCAGACTGTTGTTTCGGAACTCCAGGCTGCGCTTGTTACTTCTTCGCGGGCTCTTCAATCTGCGCTTCGCGCAGGAACCTTGCTGCTTCTTCCGGAGGTGTCGGATTGATGTAGAAGCCGGTACCCCACTCGAAGCCCGCCACTTTCGTCAGCTTGGGAATGATTTCGATGTGCCAGTGATAGTGGTCGTTGATCTCTTCGCCGATCGGCGAGGTGTGAATCATGAAGTTGAACGCCGGGCGGTCCAGCACCGCGTCCATGCGCATCAATGTGTCCTTCAGCATACTCGCCAGGCTGGCGTACATGGAGCTTTGATTATTCTCATAGGCCGATCCGTGGGCCTTGGGGAGAAGCCACATCTCAAACGGGAAGCGCGGCGCGTAGGGCGCCAGCGTAATGAAATGATCGTTTTCGCCGATGACGCGCTCGCCGGTATCCCGCTCCTGGCGGATAATGTCGCAGAAGATGCAGCGCTCTTTTTCGTCGTAGTAATGCCAGCAATTGTCCACTTCCTCGCGCACGCGCCGCGGCACAATCGGCAGCGCAATCAGTTGCGAGTGCGGGTGCTCCACCGAAGCCCCCGCAGCCTCCCCGTGGTTCTTGAAAATCAACACGTAGCGGAAGCGCTTGTCGTTCTTCAGGTCCAGCATGCGGTCGCGATACGCCCACAGCACGTCCTCCACGGCCTTCTGGGGCAATTGCGCCAGGGTCGTCTGGTGCTGGGGCGTTTCGATAATCACCTCGTGCGCCCCGATCCCATTCATTTTGTCGAACAGCCCTTCCCCTTCGCGATCGAGCTCTCCCTCAATGCCCAGCGCCGGAAAGCGATTCGGCACCACCCGGATGTTCCAACCCGAGGAATTGGCGCTTCCCCCGTTGCGGCCGTAGGCAAGAATCTCCGGCGGTGTCTTCCCTTCATTGCCCGGACAGAACGGGCAGTTCCGTGGCGCACCCGGGAAAACGCTTTCGCGCAGAAAATCCATCGGCCGCTTTCCGCGGTCCGTTGAAATGATCACCCAGCGCCCTGTAATTGGATCCTTACGTAACTCCGGCAATTCGCCCTCCGAACCTGGTTGTACCCTACCTCGAAGAGGCACCCACTACAAAGTCGATATTGTACCTCGACTTGGCCCTGAGGGAAGTACGCACCGTCACATTGCGCCGCTTCAGTGTAAATTTTGCATTGGTCGCGGCAGGTAATAGCACTATCCGGAGCCGAATCACGCTTGCGGGCTTAGCGCTGCCTTGTGGAGCCGTACGGCGGGTGGCTGGCCGGGAGTGTTGTCAATCGCCACCACGTCAAACCTCAGCGGACATTCTTTCAAGTGGCGTTCGCGCAGGAAGTAATGGGCGGTGCGGACAAGGACAGCGTGCTTTTCCTTCGTGATGCTCAATTCCGGCAGGGCGGGCTTGCCTTTCACGGCGAGGCGCGTGCGCACCTCCACAAAAGCCAAAGTCTCGCCATCGAAGCCGATCAGGTCTATCTCGCCTTTGGCGCGGGAAGGCGCGTAGTTGCGCGCGATGAAGATGTACCCAAGCCGCCGTAGATACCAATAGGCATAAGTTTCGCCGCGCACACCGGTGCGCAGCGCCGCAAGCCTCTCCTCCGTGGCACTCGTTGCGCCATCCGGAGGCAGTGAGGAATCCTGAAGGCCGTGGCGGGCCTTCCACTGCATTATCGCAAATGCAATCCGCGCCAGCATATTCGTGTCTTGTTACTCACTCGGTAAGACAATCTCCAGTATAAAACAAAATCCCGTGGAGGGCTGGGATTTCTGCCCCCACGGGATTTGTCTATTGTCGTAGCGTCGTGAGCTAGAGCGACTTCTCCGCTTCCCGGATGCTCTCTTCCATGATCCGAATGGCGCAATCGGCCTGTTCTTCGTCAATGATGAGCGGCGGCGATATGCGGATGGAATTCTCGCCCGACTCCAGGGTCAACAAACCCCGGTGGAAGGCGCCGACAATCACTTTGTCGCGCAGGTCCGGAGCCTTCTCCTTGGTGCGCTGGTCGCGGACGATCTCCACGCCGATCATCAGGCCTTTGCCGCGAACGTCGCCGACAATCTTGAAGCGGCTGGGCCAGTCATTGATCTTGCCGAAGATGTATTCGCCCATTTTCTGCGCGTTGGCCATCAAGCCGCCCTCGATCAAATCGAGCGTGGCCATGGCCGAAGCAATGCACACCGGATTGCCGCCATAGGTTGTGCCGTGCGATCCCGGCTTCCACTGCATCACGCTTTCCTTGGCGATGAATGCGCTGATGGGCATGCCGCTGCCAATGCCCTTCGCCGTCAGCACAATGTCCGGCGTGATGCCCGCGTGATCGTAAGCCCACATCTTTCCGGTACGTCCCACACCGGATTGCACCTCATCGAGGATCAGCATGATGCC
>Ga0187850_10004255_pt1 | contig 11453 bp, 10 predicted proteins | sample June2016WEW_4_15_FD_132436 | JGI IMG/M metagenome (GOLD analysis project Ga0187850, IMG submission 132436) | Peatland microbial communities from SPRUCE experiment site at the Marcell Experimental Forest, Minnesota, USA - June2016WEW_4_150 | ecosystem: Environmental > Terrestrial > Soil >... | reverse complement strand
GTGATTTCAGCCGCGAATTCCTTGTCCGGAATGGCGTCCACGCGCACCCGCACGGCCTGGCCGAGCTGGAGCTTGCCGCGGTCCACCTCTTCCAGGCTCAGATCCACGTACATCTCGGAGAGCTCCGGGATCTCGGCGATGGCCGCTCCGGTCCACACATTGTCGCCTTCCTTGAACGGCGGCGGCGTCTGGCCGAAAGTGCCTTGCGAACGGAAATTCTGAAGCAGGTTCACAATGCCGTCGGCCGGCGCGCGAAGCTGCATCATGGTCAGGTAGCTGGCGGCCAGGTTCAGGTCCGCGACGGCTTTGTTCTTGCGCTGGTTGGACCGGGCGAGGTCCGATTCATTTCCCACCTGGTGCGCATTCATGGTGGACTTGACCTGCTGCAACGATCCTTCCATGACCCCCACCTGAATACGGTTCTTGGCGCCATCCACCACCGAGAGCACCTCGGCCTTGCTGGCGTCCAGCCGGGAGCTCTCCACTCCGTACTCCGCCTGCATCTTGCTCATGGCGTCCGCTTCGTTGTTCATCACCTGGGTCGCCTTGAGTTGCTCGATGTCGCCGTCCGCGGCGCGCACGGCCGTGGTCCGCGCAATGACATTCTGCTCCTGCTGAATGGCGTCGAATTCCACGACGACGTCGCCTTTCTTGACCGGCCGCCCGTTGTCCGCCAGGTGGACAATGCGCAGGCCCGGCACCTGCGGAGCCGTGAGGATCGTCGAACGGGCGCTCTTGATGGCGCCGCGCGTCCGCACGCTGATGATGAAATCCGCGCGTCTGACGCGCGCCACCGCGACTTCCACCTCGGTCGTCCCGGTGTAGCGATAGGCCGCATACAGGCCGCCGCCACCGACAGCCAGCCCGACGATCCAGGTGATGATTTTCACCCTTCTGGGGTGCGAGCGCCCCAGGCGCTGCTTGGGTCTCAGATCTTTCGATGCCATAATACTTTCTCGATGGGTAGCGCTTCTTCGAAGATGAGCTTCGCGAGGCAGTCCGCGATACCGGCTACATGGGCCGTTGGAGCGCGATCACGTCCCCTTTCTGCACGCCGGAATGGATCGCCACGGTGGTGAAGTTCACCACGCCCAGTTCCACCGGTTTTCGTATCCAGCCCTCCGGACCTTGCAGGAAAACCACCGGGCTGCCGCTTTCCTCGAAAACCGCCTCGCGCGGCGCCAGCAGCGTGTTTCTCTCGGAATTCAGCACGATTTCCGCGCTTCCCGTCAGATCCGGGATGACGCGTGCGTCGGTCCGGTCGATCTTGATCCGTATGGGGATCTCCCCAACGTAACTCGCGCGGAAGGTACTGGTTTTGGAAAGCGCGCCGATGCCGATGAGCGTGCCCGGCAACTCGATATCGGGATAGGCATCCAGCCGGACGCTGGATTTCATTCCCAGCCGGAGTTTCTCGGCATCCACCTGGTTGACCGTGGCGTTCAGCACCATGGAACTCGGGTCCACAATCTGCATGAAAGGCTGGCCCGCGAAAACCTGGTCGCCTTCCCGGATCTGCCCGAACTCGCCATTGCGTACAATGCTCTGCATCACCACGATTCCGTCCATGGGGCTCTTGATGGTCATCCTCTGGACGTTCATTTCGGCCCGTTTGAGCTCGATGGCGGACTGGTCCAGGTTCAGTTGCTGCACACGGATCTGCGCCTGCTGCTGCTCGATCACCAGGGACGCCTCGTGCACGAGTTCCTTATAGGTGGCGTCGGTCTGCTCCGCCGAGAGCTTGTACTTCTCCGCGTCGATGGCGGAACGGATCGGCGCCGTCTGCAGGTCCAGAACCGCTTTGTCCCAATTGGCCTTCGCGGTAAGCACCGTCTGGTCGTGCGCGTCTCTGACAGCCGACAGGTTGGCGATCATTTTGCGGACGAAGTTCTGCGTCTGGATCACCGAGTCTCTGTAGTCGTCCAGCCGCGTCTGCTGCATCTGCGGATCGAACTGGGCTACCACGTCCCCGGTCTTCACGCGCAGGCCAGGCTTGGCGAGCGTCATCAGCACCAGGCTGAAATCGTTCATGGGGCCGCCGCCGCCCAGACCACCACTGCCGCCACTGGGGCCGCCGCCGAAATTAGTGTCGGTTCCGCCGCGGTTCATTCCGGTCCGGCTGCCCATGATGCGCGGCGCCAGCAAGGCCGCGAAGTTCTGCGCGGCCACCGTGCCACTCACTCGCACGGTGGAGCGGAGATCGCCGAGCGAGACGGCTGCCACGGGCACAATTGCGGTGGGTGGTCCCCCTTTACCCAACGCCTTCTGGCCGGATTGGGTGTTTAGATAGAGTGCGATGCCTCCACCTAGTATGGCTAAAACCAGGGGAATCCCCCATATGGCAACCCGCCGTTTCGCCGGTCGTGTGGGCGGCACGGCCGCCGGACCGGGAACAGGCAAAGGCGGGATACCCTGTGGCTCACCGCCAGAGCCAGGAGCGGGGGCGCTGCTTGAGAGAGATTGCATTTTTTTCCTTCCAGCCCAGTGGGCCCCGTTACAACTGTGGTGTTGCTTCAACGGTGAAGACGATGAACGAGTGCCAAAGGTTATCGCCCCCCGGCCAAAAGTTCACTTTTTTCAAACAGCGAACACCGATATCCGGCAGGGCCGGCCCATCGAATGTTGAAAAACGCTACATGCTCAAACGACGTGGCGCAGACTTCCAGTCTGCCGGGCCCGGAGGGCGCCCCCCACTCTTGGGGACGCGTGACTCGCGGCCCACAAAACGTCTCCGCACGAGTGCGGAGACGGCAGCCTGAGAGGCTGCGCCACAATGGTTCTAAAACAGGACGTCGAAATCGGCGGTGAAACGACGGCCGCGATGGCCGAAGAAGAAACCGAAGGCCGGGTCGGCGACGTTGGAGTGGAGGGCCTCTGGATTGAAGTGGTTGGTGAGGTTGAAGCTGCTCACCGACAATCGAACCGCGTATTTCGGATTGACTTGGATGTCCTTCGAAATGCGGGAATCCAGCGAGAAAAAGTTGGGGAAACGGTGCTGGTTGGGAACTCCGACGTAGTTCTGGGCCGCGTCCGTTACGAAGTACGGGAATCCATTGCGATATTCGACCACCGGAGCAATGCGGAATTTCCGCGGCAGTTGCACCATTCCCCAAGCCAGAAGGCGATTGGGCAGATCGGCCGGCAGGTTCCCGAACTGGTTGCCGCGGATAATCGGAATGGGGAAAGTGCCCAAATAGTTGCTGAAATCGTTCAAGTCGCCGCGGGCCCGGCTGCGCACATAAGAAAAGAACAACTGGCGCCCCTCGCCCTTGAGCCGCATGCGCGCCGTGACCTCGAGTTGGCGATAGCGGGAATTTCCCACGCCCGAGAGCAGATAAGCACCGGTGTTGGTGTCCGGATCCGGCGCCACGGAATTCAGGATGACCAGCCCTTGGGAATAGTTTTGCAGATACCCCACCCGGAGCTTCAGGAATGGCGTCAGGGGTTGCTCGATTTGCAGGCTCCAGATGGCGCTCTCGGGCGAGAAATTGCCGTCCTGCGGGCTCTGAAAAACGAATGGATGCTTGACCCTCACTTGCCCCAGTGTATTCAGATAGAGAAATGGCCCGGCCGAGACCTCCCCGCCGGCGCCGTACATGGTGATGTCCTGGTCCGGGTACTTATTGAAGCAGTAAACGTTGAGGGGGACGCGGTCGAAGAACAGTCCGTATCCCGCCTGGACCAGGGTGCCTGCATGGGCAAACGGGGTCCACGCAATCCCCCCCCGCGGCGCCACGCGAAACGCTCCCGAAACCTCCTGCGATTCGGTGCGCACGCCAAGATCCAGAGCCAGCCGCGGCGAAACGATCCAATGGTCCTGTCCGTAAAAAGAGTATTCGATGTCCGAAATCTGAAACGAGTGGCTCTTGGGGAAGTCGATCCGTTCGATCCACTGTTCCATCGATCCCAGGATGTCTATCGAGCGCTCGTCCAGTTGGCCGTTCTCCGAGCTTCCCGCGAAGTAGGACCCAATCTTCAGGTTGTGCGTTCCCCATCCGGCGAGGGCGGCAAAGGAGTAGATCGAGGCCCCACTGTACCGCGATGCATCGCGGGTCTTGTTGGCGAAGTAATTCCCGCGATTGCCCATGGGAGTGATGGTCAGATCCTGGTCGCCTTCGCCCCAGACGCCGACGTCGAAACGCATGGCGGAAAAGGTGCTTTCGAGCAGGCCTCCGAACAGGGTGAGCCGGTCGGACACGGTCCCGGTGTAGCTGTGCGTGCTGGCGTCGGGGGTGGTCGGTAACGGGTTGAAGTAGTCCATGTTCACGTGGCCCAGGCGTTGCGGGGCCGCGTGCACCGTGGCGGTCACCAGGTGTTTGTCCGAGACGATCCAGTCGAACTGAGTGAACGAGTTGATTCCTTCCTCTAATTTCTGGTTCTCGGGAAAGGGCAGAGTGTAGACCGCGGTCTTGCGAATCTCGTATTCGAACCCTTCCACCAGGTAGAGCCTGTGGGGGACGATAGGCCCTTCGAAATTGAGCCGCGGCGTGGCGTCCTTGAGACCTCGCATTTGGTAACTGCGAATGCGGAACTCGGGGAGGGGATCGTTCAATTCCCATTTCCATTTGTCGCCCCCGCGACGCGTCTCCACCGACACCAGGCCCGCCGTAAACCTCCCGTACTCCGAGAGATAGGGCGTTTGGAACACGTTCAAGGTCTCGACGCTGTCGATCGGTATGGTCAACCCGAACTGACCCGTGGCGGGGTCCGTGACGTCGGCTGAGTTCACGATCATGGCGCTGCGCTGCTCTCCGCTGGCGGAAATCATGAGACCTCCACCCGGTTCGCGGACCACTCCCGGAAGCATGGGCAGGGCGTCTGCCACCGTAGCCGGACGGTTGGGAAGTTCCTTGGCGGATTGGCCCGCCAACTGGCTGGGGGCTGACGCGCCCACTTCCACGGCAGCGGCCGTGTCCCGTACGTCGATACTCTCGCGTTGAGTCAGGGGAACCAGGGTCAGCCCGATGGAGATGGAGCCATCCGGCGCCAAGTCGAGGCCGGCCTTTTGCGCCGGCTCGAAGCCCTCTCTCGTGGCAATGATGGCGTAGCGGGCAGGCGTGAGTAGGGTGAACCTGGCGCGACCCTTCTCATCGGTCTCGGCCGAGGCCACTACCTTGTCGCCCAGCTTGAGCTGAATTCGAGCGCCGGGAACCGCCTGCTTGCTTTGATCGAGGACCGTAACGTCGATGACCGGCGACACCGGGGACTGGCCGGCCAGCACAGCGGCGTGACGCCACAGCAGCATCGCAATCGAAAGCGCGCGGAACCCTACCACCCTGCCACTCGATTCTCACTCCGGTTTACCACAAACCGCGGGCGCCGAGGTAGCGCCGTGCGGCGCATGCTATCGTGAAAGCGGTGTCGTCGCCACTGAATATCCATCTGGAGCAGTATGAGGGGCCGTTGGACCTGCTGCTGGACCTGATCCGCAAGCAGCAGATCGACATCAAGGACATCCCCATCGCCACCATCACGGCACAGTACCTCGAATACATGGAACAGGCGCGCGAGATGGATATCGATCTCGGCGCGGAGTTCGTCTACATGGCGGCGACCCTGATCCACATCAAGTCCAAAATGCTCTTGCCGCGCGACCCGGCCCTCGGACCGGACGGCGAGACCGCGGAAGATCCGCGGCAGGAACTGGTGGACCGGCTTCTGGAACACGAGCGTTTCAAAAATGCCGCGGAAATGCTCCAGCAGAAGCGCATGCTCGAGGAGAACGTCTGGTCGAATCCGCAGATGAAAGCTTTTGTTTCCGACGACGACGACCCGGGCCTCGCCATCAGCCTCTTCGACCTGGTCAAAGCCTTCGGCGAGATGCTGGAACGCGCCCGTGACCGCCCCGCCTACGAAGTGGAACCCGCCGACGTGACGGTCGCGGAAATGATGCACTATCTGAGGGATTGCTTCGTGGAGGCGGGGGAAGGCCAGCCGGTCTTCATCCTGCGGATCTTCGAGCGGCAGCGCAGCCGCCGCGCCATGATCGCCCTGTTCCTGGCGGTGCTGGAGATGGTGCGGATGCAAGCCGTGGTGGTGACGCAGAAGAGCCTGTTTGGCGAAATCGCCCTGAAGCGGCATCATAACTTCGACGCCGTGTTCGCTTCCGATGAACCCATCGCGGCCATCGAGAAAGATTACATCTGATAAGGCATGGAAGAACTGGAAACATCCCCGCAAAGCGCCGGCCTGGAACCCGGCGAGACCGAGGCGCAGCCGGCGCTCTCCATGGAGGAATTGCTGGCTCCCGAGGGCGCGCCACCGCCCGTTCCCGTGGAAGACGCGCAACTGAAGGCCGTTCTGGAGGCCATTGTGTACGTGGCGGAGGAGCCTCTCACTGCCGCGCAGATGGCCGCCGCGCTCCAGCAGCCCCCCGAGCGCATTCAGGCTCTGCTGGGCCAGCTTGTGGCGGAATTCGACCAGCCGGGGCACGGCGTCAGCATCCGGGAAGTGGCCGGTGGCTTCAAAATGACCACCAAGCCGGAGCACCACGAGGCCGTCCGCAGCTTCGTCAAGAGCCTCAAACCGCCGCTCAAGCTTTCGCTGCCGGCGCTCGAAACCCTGGCCGTCATCGCCTACAAGCAGCCCGTCACCGCGCCCGAAGTCATGGCCATCCGGGGCGTCCAGGGCGCCAGCGTTCTGAAGACGCTGCTCGACCGTAAGCTGATCGCGGCGGCCGGGCGCAAGAACGTCATCGGCAAGCCGATCCTCTACCAGACCACCCGGGAATTCCTCATCCAGTTCGGTCTCAAGGACCTGAGCGAACTGCCATCGCTCAAGGAATTCGAAGAAATCCGGCGCATGGCATTCGCCGACGCGGAGCAGCCGGAACTGCTGCCCGGCATGGAAGAGTCGGTGGAGCAGCCCCACGACCCGTCCGAGGCCGCTCCCCCGGCCCCCGGCCCCTGGCCCCCGGCCCCCGATCTGCCGGAGCAGGAGGGCTAATGCCGGAAGAGCGCGTCCAGAAAATCCTCTCGCAGGCCGGCGTGACCTCCCGCCGCCAGGCGGAACAGATGATGCTGGCTGGCCGCGTCACCGTGAACGGCGCGCTGGTGACCGAACTCGGCTCCAAAGCCGACCTGGAGCGCGACCACATCAAAGTGGACGGCCGCCTGATTCACGCGCCCCGGCGCCTGGTCTACATCGTCCTCAACAAACCCAACAACACGGTGACCACGGTCAGCGACCCGCAGCACCGCGCCATCGTCATGGAATTGCTGCGCGGGGTGAAGGAGCGGGTGTACCCGGTGGGGCGCCTGGACTATCACAGCGAAGGCCTGTTGCTCATGACCAACGACGGCGAGTTGGCCAACGCCATCATGTCGGCCGCCACGCACCTGCCCAAGACGTACGTGGTGAAAGTGAACGGCTCGCTCACCGGCCCACAGGAACAGCAGTTTCGGGAGGGCATCCCGCTCTCCGGTCGCCGCACCATGCCGGCCGGTTTGCGAGTGGTCCACCAGGCTGAGAATCCGTGGTACGAGGTGCGGCTCTTCGAGGGCCGCAATAACCAGATCCGGCTGATGTTCAAACATTTTGGGTTTCTGGTCGAGAAGTTGAGGCGGGTGCGCATCGGCCCCATCGAACTGGGATCCCTGAAGCCCGGCCAGTTCCGCTACTTGACCGGCGAAGAAGCGCAAAAATTGAAGCGCGCCGCCGCCCGCGCCATCCAACAGGAAGCCGTATGAAGCAGATTCCCGAAATCCTGCGGGTTTGCCGGACCATCGCCGTCGTGGGTCTCTCCGCCAAGCGCTACCGTCCCAGTTATGGCGTGGCGGAATACATGCAGCGGGCCGGGTATCGCATCATCCCGGTCAACCCCCATGAGGCCGAAGTCCTGGGTGAGAAGTGCTACCCCGATGTGGAATCGGTTCCGGAGCCAATCGATATCGTGGACATTTTCCGGCGCTCGGAGTTCGTGCCGGAGATTGTGGAAGCCGCCATCCGCAAGGGCGCGAAGGTGATCTGGATGCAGGAAGGCGTAGTCCACGAAGAGGCCGCGCGCCGGGCCAGGGAAGCGGGCCTCGAAGTGGTGATGGACCGCTGCATTTTGAAAGACCACCGGCGGCTGGGGCAGGCGCGGTAACGTTTGCAACCCGTCGCGAATTCACCTATCTTGAAGGCGTGGCGGTACAACTCAAACCTGAAACAGAACGGCTCGTTCAGGAAGAGATCGAGAGTGGACATTTTCGATCGGCTGACGAACTGATCGTGCAAGGAGTCCTTGCCCTACGCGAAAGATCCCGAACCGAAGAACCGATTTCAGTTTCGCGGAAACCGCGCAAGAACCTTGCCGACATTCTCAGTGAGCCGCCGTTTGCCGGCTCGGAGTTGAATCTGGAGAGGCAAAAGGATTACCCAAGGCCGCTCGACCTGTGAGTGCCTTCCTGACCGACACCAATGTTCTATCGGAATTCTCGCGAAGAGGCTAGCCGGATCGAAGGTCAAGAATTGGTTGAAAGCTGCGGCCCCCGGTTCTCTTTGCGCAAGCGCGTTGACCCTGGCGGAAATCCGCCGGGGGATTGAGATCCTTCCCGCAAGCCAGCGGCGCTCGCAGTTGGAGCAGTGGTTCGAAGGCGAACTGCTGGAGTCCTTTGGCAGGAATTTGCTCCCGGTGACCAGGGCGATTGGCGACCGCTGGGCCGTTCTTTCGGCGCGAGCGCAGCGGAGAGGCGCTCCGCTGGCCGTCATTGACGGGCTGATTGCCGCGACCGCTCTGGAACACGACCTGATTCTAGCGACACGAAACGTAAGAGATTTTCTCGATCTCGGGGTGAACATCTTTAGTCCTTGGGAACCGTAGGCGCGGCCCCGCCATCTCGCGGCCGGCGACGACGACCAGACCATCTATTCCTTTACAGGCGCGACGCCCGAGGCGTTCCTCGATCCGGACATTCCGGCCGGCCACAAGATCATTCTGAAGCAGTCGTATCGCGTCCCGTGCGCCGTCCACCGGTTCGCGGAAGCGATGATCCGGAGCGTCACCAGGCGCCAGCCGAAGGAATACCTGCCCAGGCCGGAGAACGGCGCGCTCGACCGGTTCTCGCGCGATGGCTACAAGCGCGAGGAGATCGCCATCGTTCCCGACGCGATGAAGCAAATCGAGCAGGGCAAGACCGTGATGCTCCTGGCGTCCTGCGCCTCGGCGTGAAGGCCAACCTGAAGAGCTACGACATCGCACGTTCACGCGCGCCGGCGGCGGCGCGCGAATACTCCGAGGGCCGCCAAAGCAAGCGTTCCCGGAACAAACGGCGACGGTTCCGGCACCGAAGCGCCAAGGATAACTTCCATCTGGTATCCGCCACCGGGGTTATTCGGGAAAGTGCCGTGTTGATTCTGGAAGAACTCGCCGTTGACGCCAACGCCGCTCGTGTCCATGGTATAGGACCAGGATGCAGAGCCAGCGGTGGACAGACCAATCCAATAACGCGTCCCGCTGCTGAGACTTGGGTTGGAACTCAGGGGCAGGTTGACGACCGACAAAGCTCCGGTCAGACTGGCGTCGCTGATGGTACCTAACGCCGAGATGAAACCGCCAACCGTGTTGCTGTTGTCGGCGTACAGACTTGCAGTAATGATCCCACCATCGGTACTGGTGCCTTGCAGCAGAAACATGACCGATGAGATCAGGCCCGAATCACCTCCCGTCGAGAACGAATCATACAACGGGCCAAGACTGGCAATTGAATCGGAGCCGCTTGAAGTCTGTGGAAGGCTGTTGTAGACGATGCCGGCATTGGCGGCGAAAGCACCCATCAGCAGAGCGGAGACCGAAAGCAAAACAGGTAGTTGTCGCATCTGGCTAATCTCCACGGACGATTATACACCCAAAGTTGTACTTGTGGAGCGGTTTTTCCGATCTTTCATCCTGACCGACTCCGGCAGCCCAGGAAGGGGCCACCCCTGGCTCCTCCAGGTGCGCAAAATCCTGAAAGTGCGTAAGTTCAAGCGACTTCCGTCGCTATAGACCCGTCAGCGACCAGTTGTCCGTCCGCTTCGGAAGTACCAACCGCCGCCACAGGTTTCCGGGGGCCCGTCTTGGCTGTAGCCGAAGGTTTTTCGGTCACAAGAATTCGCGGAATTCTTAAACGCATTGGCAGCAATAGGATGGCGGGAAAAGTGTGCTCCGGCGAAACGGTTCGCCAACGGTGCCCATGGGATGATGGAGGCGGAGGGGGAGAGCGTTTTGGGCGAATTCGCCCAAAAAACCGCACTTAAACCTTTTGTATTCAGTCGCGGTTTGGGCGATTCCGCCCAAATTCTCTCGAATCACCACATGAACAATTCGTTGGAAGCGCAACCGCCCGCCGCCGGCCAACCGGCGCCGCGGGATCTCGAACTGGGTCAGTGGCTGGGACGCCGCGAGGCCTTTGGACTGATCGCCGGACGCTGCTCCGCCGCGGACATCGAATGCCTGCGCCGCATTCGCGACGAAAAAATGTACCGGGACCGCGCCCGCAACTGGGACGAGTTTTGCACCGAGCATATCGGTGCCAGCCGCCGGAGGGTGGACGAGAGCATCCGCCACCTGGAAGAGTTCGGTCCGGCCTTCTTCCACGCCGCGCAGCTCACGCGCATCACGGCCGAAGAGTTCCGCGCCATTGCTCCGGACGTGAGCACCGAGGGGGTGCGCCTGGACGGCGAAGTCATCGCGTTCGTCCCGGAAGAACGCCGCCGGGTGGCCGCCGCCATAGCGGAATTGGGCCGGCGTTCCGAGGCCGCAGCCCCGCCGCCGGAGCCTTCCTTCGCCCTCGCATTGAAGCGTTGCGGGGCCGCTGCCAGCCTGTTGGAGGCCGTCTCGGGAAAACTGAACCCGCTCGAAGAGCTCGAATTGACGGAAATGCTCTGGCGCATACGAAACGCCGCGGCCGCCCTGGGCGTCGTGATGGTCGAAGGCTGAGGGGAAAAGCCGACAGGCCACGGAAAACGATGGCCTGTCCCACAGAGCAGTGGGGCGGACGCCCCCGTCCGCGCCGGACCCCCTGGTCCGGCTCTTCCTGCGTTCGTGCAGGCCGACCAGGGGGTCGGCTGCGGGCCAGGGGGCCCGCCCCACGAAATCGTCGCAGGCTGCGGAGGTTTGAGAGTGCTGTCCCACGCTGTATCATCGAGTACGAGGAGGATTGATGCGCCGAAGAGATTTTCTTCCCGCTCTGGCGGTGTCCACCGCATGGACACAAACGTCCGCTCCGGTCGGCCAAAAGGGGCGGCTGAAACAAGGCGTCACTCGCGGCGTCTTCGGCCGCGGCATGAGCCTTGAGGAGACCTGTCGCGAGGCCGCCCGCCTGGGTTGCGTAGGGTATGACCTGATCGGACCGGCGGATTGGCCCACGCTCAAGAAATACGGTCTGATACCGACCATGTATCCAGACGGCCCGGGCGGGAGTATCCGAGACGCGCTGAATCGAAAAGAGAATCACGCGGCGCTCGAGAAATCGATCGACGCCGCCATCGAG
>Ga0187850_10004250_pt1 | contig 11464 bp, 7 predicted proteins | sample June2016WEW_4_15_FD_132436 | JGI IMG/M metagenome (GOLD analysis project Ga0187850, IMG submission 132436) | Peatland microbial communities from SPRUCE experiment site at the Marcell Experimental Forest, Minnesota, USA - June2016WEW_4_150 | ecosystem: Environmental > Terrestrial > Soil >... | reverse complement strand
GCGTACCACTGCCTTTCAGTGGCATGGCTACGGAAGTCATGTCCGCTCTGAGAGTAGCCGGCAAAGGGAAGCTCGACCACAGTGGGGTAGTCCAGTACTTCGAGGACTTGGCCCAAGTGGAAGTCCACTGAGCAAAATGCCCGCCGGGGTGGACCCGCAGGCGATCTTCGCCCTGAGATATGATATAGCGCGACGCTTCAGGCGCAACTGCGTCTGGCCTCGTCCTGGGCGCGAGGGCGAGTGGTCACACGGGTGGACGGCGAGCCGCGAGAAGACAAGCACTATTACCACTGTTTGGGGGCCGTGGTGGTGAGTAGGGACTTTCCGGCTTCCGGGGCGCTGCAAAACCCGCACAGATCCGCTATAGTCCTGCAGTTTGCGAAATCGCTGGGGGACTTGACAATCTCGCTGCCGGCGTGGTATACAAACGGCCATGATACAACCAATACGAGAGTTCCAAGTTGACAAGGTTCGCGTGGAAGTTTATCCATCTAAACTAGACACGAGTCGAGCGGCAGCCACTAAGGCTGCGACCATCTTACGGCATGCCACCTCAAGTACGGGTCGTGCCCGTACTATCGTTGGAGCGGGCACTTCTCAGGAGGACATGGTCCGCACGTTGGTTGAGATTCCGGACATCGAATGGGGCCGCATCGAAGTCTTCCAGATGGATGAATTCGTCGGGATGCCCGCGGCCAGCCCGGCAGGTTTCAATTGGTGGTTGAAAACATACCTCGTTGATTTCGTCCACCCAGGCCAAGTGCACTATTTGGTTGGGGATGCGCCTGACCTCAGGGAAGAATGCCGTAGATATACAACCTCACTTCAGTCGGCGCCAATCGACCTTTGCTTCCTAGGTATTGGAGTGAACGGACACATCGGTTTCAACGATCCACACGTTGCTGACTTTCACGATCCCCTGGCAATGAAGCAGGTCAGCATAGACGAAACAGCCCGACTGCAACAGGTAGGGGAAGGGCGCTTCCCAAATTTGGAGGCTGTTCCTCGGGACGCGGTTACCCTCACTTGCCCCGTCCTTGTGAATGCAGAATACCTGGTCTGTTGTGTTCCCGAGCGTCGGAAGGCAGAGGCAATTCGCAAAGCTCTTGAAGGACCCATCTCGGAAGCTTGTCCGTCATCTCTGATACGCACACACTCTCAGGCAACGCTCTATCTTGATGCCGAATCTGCTTCTCTCCTGTCCTGACGTTTGAGGGCGCCGCGCCCACGCTCAAGCCCTGATGGGGAGACCCAGGTGCAATACCCTCGCCCAGGGACCGCCAGAATCAGAAGAGAGGACGTCTGTTACAACCATGACCTTGCCTCTCCGTACAGGAAGATCCTTCGAGTTGGAGGGAGTTGCTCGTTTGTAGCATGGCATGCCATGGGCTGCCGCTGTTGGCAGTTTGTTCGCCCTCCTCCCAGCCCATGGTTATAGCTTCTGGGTATGATATGCCTCGATATGAGGCCATGCGTGGGGATCGTACTGAATTCACGAGAAAAAAGTGACACGCATGAAGGCCAGTAGTACATAGCCCCCTACGTCGGGTCTCTGGCTACTTGCCAATATGGCCTGATACTATGGTACACCACAGATCAAGACTTACGGGTTTGCGAAGCCCCATGGGCCCCTGCCCCTCGCAATCTCCTGCAATGCGGGTTTCGAATACACCGACTATCGAATGCTTCTTCGCGGCCACGCAGTGAAGTACCAGACCGGTGGTCTGGACAAAACGGTAAGGAACAGGGACAGGGACAGCCTAAACTGGGGTGAGCCATTTGGCGACGGCAAGCTAAAGGCCGAGGGCTCACTGGTGCTTTCACAAGCCCGTCCCGCAGCGTGGTCCCGGGTCCCGTGGTCAAATCTGTGATGACGCCGGGTCTTGGCGGTGTTCCGAGACTGCGACGATCTCGATTAAGGGAATACTCCTTTTGCACGGTCCGGGCCGTCGCCCTTGGCTTGCTTCGCTAAGGAGACTGCGTATCATGGCGCGGAAACGAAAGAGTGTTCAGAATCTTCCTGTGATCCAGCCTGATGCCGCGGGCGCGGATGTGGGTGTGACACAGGTTTTCGTGGCGGTACCAGCGGATCGGGATCCGGAACCGGCTCGCTATTTCGACACCTTCACCCCCGACTTGGAGGCCTTGGCTGACTGGCTGGTGAGCTGCGGGATTCGAACCGTGGTTACGGAATCCACCGCCGTCTACTGGATTCCGTTGTTCCAGATTCTGCAGAAACGCGGCATCGAAGCTCGCCTGGTCAATGCCCGACACGCGAAAAACGTGCCGGGTCGAAAGCGCGACGGGGCCGATCTCACTCAGGTGCCGGGCATCAACTCCCTGACGGCACAAATGCTCCTGACAGAAATCGGCCCCGACCTCTCTGCCTTCCCCAACGTGGCCGCGTTTGCGTCTTGGCTGCGTCTTTGCCCGGACAAGCGTGTCAGTGGAGGCAAGGTGCTATCGTCCAGGACCGGCCCAACGAAAAACCGCGCAGCGCTGGCTCTCAGAATGGCTGCTCAGAGCCTCCACAGGAGCGGAACGTTCCTCGGGGAGCACTTTCGTCGAATGCGCGCCCGCCTCGGCGCTCCCAAAGCCATCACGGCCCCCGCCCATAAAAGGAAGGAGGCAACAACTCATGAGGGGCCTTCGATTGCGCTCTTCAGGTCCAGTCCTTTTGCTCTTTGTTCTGGCCGGGAACTTCGCACCTCTAGCCCACGAGAAGAACCAGCTTGTCCTCGGCACTCCAGATAACCAGTGCAAGCTCGTTAATGGTTACCCAGAGTACTGGGTGGGTGGAAAGCCTTTCTTCATGCATGCCACTTCCTTCCTGCTCAACCGCATTCCGCACGACCGATGGGCCACAGAACTTCTGCAGCTTAAGGCCCTTGGAGTCAACGCAGTCGATGTCTATCCCTTCTGGAATTGGCATCAGCCGCAGGAAGATGTCGTAGACTTTGACGGTCACACCAACCCGCGGCGCGACCTCAAATACCTCCTGGAACTTTGCAGTGCCGTGGGCTTTAAAGTGAGCATCCGGCCAGGACCATACTCCACGGGCGAGTGGAAGAATGGTGGCTACCCAGATTGGCTGCTTCGCAAGCCTGAATACGGGATGTCTGAGCAGAGCATTCTGGAGGGGCGGTATCCTCGTCTTTCTGCCCTGCAATATGCATACTCTGAGGATGCGGCCGAGGCTTGGCTGAAGAACCCAACTCATCTTAAATACACACGAGAGTGGTATCAGCAAGTTCTGGCAGTCATCAAGCCATTTCTGGCCACAAACGGTGGTCCCGTGATCAGCGTTCAGCTCGATGACGACCAGGCCGCAGAACGTGAGAACTACAACGGACCCCATTTCTGGCAATACATGGACCTCCTTCGACGCTATGCCAAGCAAGCCACGGACGGAGCCCAGATCCCCTATTACGTGAATGGTTCGGACATGCGGTTGAATGCCGAAGCCAACTATGTCTCCGCTGAGCCTTTCTGGAACATGGGTCAGGACTACCCTTACTTCGGGTCCTACCTGGGTATGCCAACTCACGACCCAAGCGGTTATTCGACGATTTGGGAAGCGGCCAAGGGTAAGTTCCGAACGGAACTCCTAAAGACCGAACCACTATTCGCACCGACACTTATTGAGTTCCACGATGGATGGCGATTGAGCGAACGGGATACGTATGCCCGCTTCAGCGACCCCACCAACATGCTCATCGTGTCGCGCGTGATGTTCCAGAACGGCCTCAAAGGCTTAAGCTATTATTACCTGACGGATGGGCTAAGTCCCGCGGGCTCGGAAACGCAATGGGCAAACTACTTTTACAGCCGCGAGTCTGCACTGAACTTCGCCGGGAAGGAATGTGCCAGGGCCGTGTACGTTCGCCGCAATGGCCGGCTGCTGGTGGGGATGGGACCCCTGCTGGCCTCGTCGCATTTCTTGGCCGACGCCGGTCTGATCTATCCGATGGCCACGTACCCCCAAGCCCCGCTGACCATGGCGGAGACCAACCTGGTTGCCAACGTTGCGGCTCGCCTTCTCTGGAGCGGGGTCTTCGAGCATTATAATTTCGAACTTATCGATTCAGACTATACTCCAGACGATAATTTTAATAATTATAAATCCCTCTTACTACCGAACTTTGTCAACACCCACGAGGAGCTTAAGAAATATCCGCATCTGGGCGCGTATTCTGGGGCAGCCCAGCGTCACGTTTTTGACTACCTCCAGCGGGGCGGAACTCTGCTCGTGTTCCCTTCGATTCCGCAAGGCAAAATCTTTGCCCAGTTGTTCGCCCCACTTGGCACGGAGCGCCTGGTGCGGGGCGACACCACGGTCTCCTTCGCCAATGGGGCGCAGGCACGCTTACTGAGAAACCGCACCGTGCTGCTACCTCGCGGGCTGAACTCAAGCGTAAAGGTTTTCGCTCGCGATGCCAGCGGAGGAGTTGTGGGTGCACGTTTTGCCGTAGGCAAGGGGCAGGTGCTGTTTTACGGGTCGGACTTCTCGACTTGGTGCCTCCCACAAGGGACGGGGCTGTTGTTTTCCGGAGATGACACTCCCGGACGGCCACCTTCTATCCAGAAAGCGGGATCTCAGGGACCAAACAGCGAAGCTCCCAACGACTTTAGCGAGGGCGCGTTACAGGCTGCAAAAGCCGCACTTCCCGCTCTCATGGCGGAAGCGGGCATCTCGAGAGGCGTGTCTCTACACGCGAAACCCACCCGGGCGCGCGACCCAGGCCTCTACGCAACGGAGCTCATTGCTGATTCGTGTGCGCAGCCGGAGGAGCAGCAGGCAGCGGGCTGTCGTGGTTTTGGTTTTTTGGGAGTGACCAACTTCAATGCCGAGCAGGCTCAAATGGCGGGTATTGTAGCGACTGATCCCCAAGCCTTGTCTTCCAGTCTTCCGGCTGCTCAGCGCACTCTTCAGCTTCCAGACCTGACGTTGCCCCCACGCGAGTCGCTCATCCTGCCCCTCCGCGTTCCGCTGGTCAATTCCTTCTGGAAAATGCCGCCGGGGCTCGTAACTACCGATGAAATCTACTTCGCCACGGCGGAATTATCTCGAGTCACCTACGATGGTTCGAAACTGCAATTGGAGTTCACTGCCCCCTCGGATGCCGTAGTCACACTGCGCCTTTCCCGCCACGTGCAGGAGGCTAGGATTGATGGTGAGCCCGCTTCCCTGCAAGAAGATTTGGCGCGGCGGCTTTTGACGTTGAAGATTCCACGGGGCCAGCCGCCACACTTTTTGCGGACAATCGAGTTGACCTATCCGAGTAGTCAGCCGCGAATGGCCATATTACCCGGAGGGCCCTGGATTGCCGGGAGTACCCAGATGGTCGGTGTCCGCGTGGAGAATCGTTGGGGTAAGGCCCTTGAGGGGGATTTGGATTTCTCGGCCGGAACTCTCAGCAAAGGGAAAACCGCTACTCGTTCCGTTCTTGTTCCTCCCCGTTCCAGCGTCGACGTGATTTTCCCGGTCGGGGTACCTGCGGAGGCAATTGACAATCTGCCGGTCGACCTCGAGGCTTCCTTCCGCGAAAAAGGTTCTTCGTCTATTTGGGCATGGAGGGCAACAGCGACCGTCCACCCCCCCTTCAGTTACGACATAGATCCCATCCTGACCTTCCCGTTGCGGGAAGACCAGAGTTTCCCCATAGTTCACCCGGTCCTGGCTACCCTCAATCTGCCTGGCGAAGCACGTTTCCAGATCCGAATCAAGAATTGGTTCGAGCACGAGAGCACCGTGGTAGTGACGGCGGAAGGGTCCGATCTGACTCTCACTTCCCCCGTGATGAGAGTCGACTTGCCCCCCCAAGGGGAAAAGACGGTGGAGTTGCGCGCGGTGCCGAACAGGGGCAGCAAAGTCTATCCAATCCGGATTCGAATGCAATCCGGCACTTACGAGATTGCAGAGGAAGTAGCGCTGGCCGCTTTCCGCGCAGGGGAAGCACTGGCTTACACGCTGGACTACGATCGTGATGGATTTGAGGATGTAATCTTGGAGAATCAGAGAATACGTTGCTTCATCAGCCCGCACGCTGGTGGGCGGTCTTTTGCTTTCGTCCTCAAATCATCAGGAACCAATGCGTTCGATTCGGTGGGCGGAATGCGAGATACCTTCAGCACTCATTTTGAAGCCGCCGATCAGAAAGATCTCCCTGCATCGACGCGTGCGAACTGGTTGGGCCTCTACAACCGACCCTACGCTTACCAGATCGTTTTAAGTGCTGGAGCGCAAGCAGGTGTCCGACTCGAATACCGTGCTCCAGACATTTACCCTGCTGGCGTAAATCTGGAAAGGGTACTTACCCTAAGGGGTGACAGCAATACGATCGTGGAGGAGATCCAGGTGGAGCCGCAGGCGGGTGAGGAATCTCAGTCTTATATCCTCGACACATCCGTACCGTTTCGGGTTTTCGACCAGCCCAACTATAACCAATGGTTTACGAGCGCCCACGCAATCCAGGATTTTGTCCCGCAACAGAAGATAAACCTTGGCCTCGGTGGCGAATTCATCGGAACGTTCAACAAGAAGACTGGCGAGACCTTCGCCCTCATGTTGCTGGACCCCGTCGCAAAAAGCGAGCTGATCGTAGAGAACCATTCGGCGCTCATCCGTGTCCACTTTCCTCCTTTAGCGGTGGCGAAGCATCGATATGGTTACAGAGTCGCTTTTCACTTTGGCAACGACTCACCAAGTGAAATGGAAGGCATTTGCGCAAGCCTCGTCGAAGACTACAAGAGGCACAGCAAGTAATTGGAGGGCATGGATCAGTACCCTGGATGTCGCAGGGAGGATGTCATCCTGCTTTTGGAGATCCCTCCAGCGTACGTGGAAACCGATGTTTGCGCATGAGCGTGCCCGGAGAAAAGATCAGGGCGGGGCTCGGGTCCATGGCCGGTTTAGGAACATCATGGGCGACCTTTGATCTGCAATGTTCGAGGAGACTTCCGGCCGCACTCCCCGCGCGCAGGTTGGAAAGAACTGAAGGGAGTGCACGCGGCGGCTTCATCGCCTTGGTTGAGGACAAAGATCGTCACGCATAGATGCTCGACCTCCATGCCTAAGAAGGCGATTTGCGGGGCGGCGAACGAAAGGAGCGCCCATGGGACTCGAAGGGAAAGTCGCATTGGTCACCGGAGCGGGTCGCGGGATCGGAAAGACCATTGTGCGCGTTCTGGCCAGCCACGGTATGGCTGTGGGGGTTAACGACATTGATCAGGCTGCGGCGGACAGCACGGTGCAGGAACTGGGCCGGGAAGGCGTCCGTGCTCTTGCCTTGGCCGCGGATGTCACCCGGAAGACGGACATCGAGGCGATGGTCGTCCGTGTCGAGGCCGAACTCGGCCCGCTGTGGCTGCTGGTGAACAACGCCGGCATTTACTTCTCGGGGCCGACAGCAGAGACGAGCGAAGACACCTGGGATAAGGCCTTCGCGGTGGATGCCAAAGGGGTATTTCTTTGTTCGCAGGCAGCTATTCGCCGCATGATCCCGCGGCGCGCCGGCCGCATCGTCAACATTTCATCCATCGCAGGCGTCATTGTCCGCACGAATCAGATCAGTTACAGCTCCGCCAAAGCCGCGGTGGTGCATTTCTCGCGTTGTCTGGCCGTGGAGATGGCGCCGCAGGGCATCACTGTCAACTGCCTGTGCCCGGGCATGACGCGCACCGAGATGCTCGAGCAGGGAGCCAAGGAACGCGGATTGAATCTGGAAGCCATGGTGGAACTGATTCCTGCCGGGCGCATGGCAGCGCCGGAAGACCACGCTTACTTGGTGGCCTATTTGGCGTCCGAGGAAGCAAGGCACGTCACCGGCCAAGTCATCACCGTCGATGGGGGGCAAAGTCAATTCCTTCCCCTGGTGAGAGCCACGGGGCACTGAGGATGGGGTAGGAGTCGGCGCGCCAATACACCCCGGCGGAAAGGGATAATGCCATGACCAGCGGGGCGAAGAGGATGCTGAAATGGCCGGGCGGAGCTTTTTCGCGCCGGGGATTCATCCGGGCGCTGGGCGGCTTACCCATTATCGGCGGAGGAGGCTGGCTGCCTCCGCGGTGGGGGAAGGAGGAAGAAGTGCATTTGCCGAGACGAGTTCTCTACTACGGTGTCGATGCGCCGCTGCCGGAGCAGATTCCCCTGCGCGCTGGTCCTCTCTCGCTGGTCTATGAGGCAGGTGACTTGCGATACATCCGGCTCGGTGAGCGTGAAATCCTGCGCCGCGTTTACGTCGCCATCCGCGACCGGAATTGGGGCACGGTGCTGCCACGCCTTTCCAATCTCAAGAAGGAGATGGGGCGAGACTCCTTCCGGATCTCCTACGACGCCGAGAACCAGCAGGGAGATATCGATTTCTTCTGGAAGGGAACGATCATTGGCGCGGCCGACGGCACGATCACATTTACCATGGATGGCGAAGCACGCTCAACTTTCTTGAGGAACCGCGTCGGTTTTTGTGTGCTGCATCCGATCCGCGAGTGCGCCGGCCAGCCTTGTGTGGTCGAGCATTCCGACGGCAAACGGGAGCAGGCCACTTTCCCACGTTACATATCTCCACATCAGCCCTTCCAGGACATGCGATCGATTTCGCATGAAGCCTTGCCTGGAGTCACAGCGGAGGTGCGATTTGAAGGGGACATCTTCGAGATGGAGGATCAGCGCAACTGGACGGATGCCTCCTACAAAACCTATTGCACTCCGTTGCGATTGCCTTTTCCGGTGGAACTAAAGGCAGGCACGAAGCTCTCGCAGTCTATCACCCTGAATCTCAAGGGCGCCGTTCCCACTCCGCAAGCGGAAGCCGACGACAAGGTCATCACATTTACGATTCGTGACGCCATGCCGGTGGCATTCCCACGCCTCGGCCTAGGGATGGCGACCCACGGTCAGGCCTTGAGCCAGCGTGCGATCGAGCGCCTGCGCGCTCTGCATCTGGCTCACCTACGCGTGGACGTCGACCTCACCCAAACGAGCTTCGAGGCCCAACTGCACCGGGCGACCGCCGAAGCGGGTGAACTGCAAGTGCCGCTGGAGATTGCGGTGTTCCTGTCAGATGCGGCAGAGAGCGAGCTACAAAATCTGCGCTCCATTCTTGACCAACTGAAGCCAGCCGTCGCCGCCTGGTTGATCTTTCATGTGGCGGAAAAATCGACGAGCGAGAAATGGGTCAAACTGGCGCGTCAAACTCTGGCCGACTTTGATCCTCTGGCCAAGATGGGCGCCGGCACCAATGCCTACTTTGCCCAACTGAATCGCGGTAGGCCGGTGGCGGGTGCCTGGAATTTGGTGAACTACTCGATCAACCCGGAGGTTCACGCGTTCGATAATGCTTCGATGGCGGAGAACCTGGAAGGGCAGGCGTCAACAATTGAAAGTGCGCGGCAGTTTGTGGGAAGCGCGCAAATTGCCGTCACCCCCGTGACGCTCCGGCCACGCTTCAACCCCGATGCCACGGGACCGCAACCGGCGCCGGCGCCGGGCGAATTACCTTCGCAAGTCGACGTGCGGCAGATGTCGCTATTCGGCGCGGGGTGGACGGCCGGCAGCATCAAGTATCTTGCCGAAAGCGGCGTTTACAGTGTCACCTACCACGAAACCACCGGCTGGCGCGGTGTGATGGAAACTGAATCGGGCTCACTGAATCCGACAAAGTTCCAGTCGCTCCCGGGCGCCGTGTTTCCGCTTTACCATGTGCTGGCCGACGTGGGCGAGTTCGCAAGCGGTAAGGTGCTACCGTCGACATCGAGCACGCCGCTGACTGTTGATGGCCTCGTTCTGCGCAAGGGCAACAAGCTGCGAATAGTTCTGGTGAACTTTACCGACCAAAAGCAAGACGTGCGCGTCGGCGCCGCGAATCTCGGCAATTCCCTGTTGCTGAAGTCTCTCGACGAAACCTGTGTAGAAATGGCCATGACTTCGCCCGAGTCCTTCCGCAAGGAGCCGGGACACGAGCTCAAGATCATTCGCCATCAGGTGGAAATCAAGCTTCGGCCGTATGCAATAACGCGTATCGATCAAACCCGGGCGTAGGCGAGTCCAGGGTCATGTCAATGGTCCTGCGCGGCACTCCGCAGGACTGCGCGGATGGCGAATCCATCGCGCGGAGGAGATTGAGTGCTGAACATTAAGAAGGAGCGAACCACGATGACCACGCTTGCGTTGTTTGGCGCCGGAGGAAGCATGGGGATGCGGGTGGTGCGAGCGCTTAAGGACGATCCAAACTACCGGTTATGTTGCGTGGAACCCGGGGAGGCCGGCAAAGCTCGCCTACGAGACGCTGGCCTCGTGACTGGATCAACGGATGATGCGGTCAAGCATGCTAGCGTCGTCATTCTGGCCGTCCCGGACCTTTTCATGGGCAAGATTGCGGCGAAGGTTGTGCCTATGCTCAACCCTGGAACCCTGGTGATCACGCTTGATCCTGCCGGCGCGCACGCTGGCAAGCTCCCGTGCCGGGAGGACATTTCCTATTTCGTAACGCACCCTTCGCATCCGCCGGTCTTTAACGACGAAATGGATGTCGAGGCGCGGCGCGATTTCTTTGGCAGCGGCAAGGCCAAGCAGGCGATTGTTTGCGCGCTGATGCAAGGGCCGGAAACAGACTACGCCCGCGGCGAAGCTCTCGCCTGCCGGATTTTCGGGCCTATCCTGCGGTCTCACCGGGTCACGGTCGAGCAAATGGCCATCCTTGAGCCGGCGTTGTCTGAAACCCTCTCCGCGACCTGCCTGACGGTGATTCGCGAGGGCTTGGACGAAGCGATCCGGCTGGGTGTGCCGCCACAGGCGGCTCGGGATTTTCTGATGGGACACATCAACATCGAGCTGGCCATTCTCTTCAACGAAATCGATTGGCAGTTTTCCGCAGGAGCAAAGAAGGCAATCGAAGAAGCCAAAATGGCGATCTTCCGGCCGGACTGGAAAAGGGTCTTTGAAGCCGAGAGCATTCGAGAGAGCGTGCTTCTGATCACGGGGGGCAAGGCCGTGAAGGCCTGAGGGCTCTCGTGGACGCCAGTGATGCATGTCCCTCCCCACCCTGTGCGGGAGGGACATACGACTCCTGGAACCGGCATGGATGTGCCAAGGAGGGTTTGTGACCGTTGACCTTGGATGGGGAATTGGCGGTGTGCTCATCGGTGGGCTGCTGAACGGGAGCTGGGTCCTTCCGATGAAACGTATGAAGGCCTGGAAATGGGAAAATGCCTGGCTTCTCTTCTCCGTTGTAGGCTTGATCCTCATCCCCTGGGCGGCAGCCGTGACAACTGTCCCCAGCCTGGGAAGGGTTTTTCACGAGACCTCCTGGTTGACGATTGGGAAGGTCCTCATCTTCGGCATCGGCTGGGGGGTCGGGAACATCCTCTTCGGCATCGGGGTTAGCCGTCTGGGGCTGGCCGTAGGGTACGGCATTATCTTGGGCCTCATCGCGCCGATCGGCACTTTCCTCCCCTTGATTGTCTT
>Ga0187850_10004249_pt1 | contig 11468 bp, 6 predicted proteins | sample June2016WEW_4_15_FD_132436 | JGI IMG/M metagenome (GOLD analysis project Ga0187850, IMG submission 132436) | Peatland microbial communities from SPRUCE experiment site at the Marcell Experimental Forest, Minnesota, USA - June2016WEW_4_150 | ecosystem: Environmental > Terrestrial > Soil >... | reverse complement strand
CCAGTCCTGGACGAAGAGCAAGCGCCGGCCCACGTGCCGCAGGTGCCCCAGCATCAGGATTCCGGCCACGCCGAACAGGATATTGGCGAGCCAGAGGCCGAGCAGGGGCGAGACGCGGCCCTGCATGGCGAAACTCCGGCCGAAAGCCATCAGGATGTAATAAATGAACACCAGCAGGATGCTGAGCATCAAGCCCACGGATTTACCGCCCTTGCGCGTGGAGAGTCCCAGTGGGATCCCCACCAAGGCCAGGACGACGGCGGCCACGGGGAGCGCGAAACGATAGTGGATCTCCACGAGGGCGGCCTGCCGGTCGCGGGGCTGGTGGGTGAGCTGCCAGAGCTGGGTGAGGTTCAGGTAGGGGGGGGAACGGCGCTCTTCGCCGCCCCTGCCCCCGTGGTCAACGGGGATGGGAATTTCCGTATCGGTGAAGGAAGCGATGGAGTATTCGCCCGGATGCTGCGCGTCAAATTCGTGGGTGGTCCCCTTCTCGAGGTGAAGGACAAAACGACTGCGGCTGGCTTCGTTGACAAGCACGCCACTTTCCGCTAAGGTAACCTTCGGTTGGTCGCGCTGGGTGGTGTCGGCAATGAAAACGCCACGCCAAGTGGACCGGGAGCCGGTCACGTCCTCCAGGTACAGCAGCAGATTCGGGAATTGCTCGATAAAGACGCGCGGCTGAATCTCGTAGGGCGCCTGGCTGGCCTTCAACCCTGTTTCCAGGCGGTTCATCTGGCGCGCGGCCTGGGGTGCGAGGAACAAGCTCATCCCCAGCGTCACCGCCCAGCCCGCCCCTGCCAGCATCATGACCGGCCGTACGAAGGCGGTGAGCCCGATTCCCGTGGCGCGCGCCGCGATGACCTCCCCGTCGGCCGCCAGGCGGCTCAGCCCGATGAGCGTCCCGACCAGCGCGGCCATGGGAATGGTCAGCACCAGGATGCTGGGAACAGGCAGGATGAAAAGCGTGAGCATTTCTCGCAGTGGCACGTTGTGGCGCACCACCAATTCCAGGAGGTTCCCAAGCTGGCGAATGAAGATAATAAAAGTAAAGACCAGCAGCCCCAGCAGGGAGTGGGAGAGAATCTCTTTCAGGATGTAGCGGGTCAGAATGCGCATAGTTCGGAAATCGGGTGCGACGCCCGTGGCCCTCTCGCGTCCGCGCGGCGGCCGCCCGATGTCATGCTAGCACACCGTTTTCGATAGCGTAAAGGAATCGGCTTCCAGACCCATGCCCCAAACCAATCTGATGCTTCTTTGGCACATGCACCAGCCCTTCTACAAGGACCTGGCGGAGGGCGTTTACACCATGCCTTGGGTGCGCCTGCATGCCCTCAAGGACTACTACGGGATGGTGGGCATCCTGCGGGATTTCCCTACCGTCCACGCCACTTTTAATCTGGTTCCGTCGCTGGTCCTGCAGATTGAGGACTACGCCCGCGACACGGCGCACGAACCCGCTTACGATCTGGCCTTCAAACCCGTCGCCCAGATGACCGCCGCAGACCGGACCGCCTTGCTGAGTTCTGCCTTCGAGATTAATCGCGACAATCTCCTCAATCGTTATCCGCGCTTCCGTGAGCTGTGGGAGAAATCTCAGAAGTCCGAACTGGCCACGGCCGCCAAGTTGTACACGCCCCAAGATCTGGTTGACCTCCAGGTGCTGTCGCAGGTCGCATGGTTTGACGAGATCTATCTGGCCGGCGACCCCGAGATTGCCGGCCTGGTGAAGAAGGAACGGGGGTACTCCGAACGCGACAAGGTGCTGGTTCGCAAGAAGGAGATCGAGTTATTTAATGCGACGCTCAAAGCCTATCGCGAGGCGGCGGAGCGGGGTCAAATTGAGATTTCCACCTCGCCGTTTTACCACCCGATTCTCCCCCTCCTTTGCGACACCCATATCGCGCAGGAGTCCCACCCCGGCGTCAAGCTCCCGCATCGGCGCTTCCGGCATCCGGAAGACGCGCGTGACCAGTTACGGTCCGCGCTGGAACTGCACGAGCGGGTGTTTGGGCGCCGGCCCCGCGGGCTTTGGCCGAGCGAAGGCAGCGTTTCCGACGAGGTCCTGCGCTTGGCCGCCGAGGAAGGGTTTACCTGGGCGGCGACCGACGAAGGCGTTCTGGGGCGTACAAAGCAAATAGGCTTCAACCGCCGCGGCGATGGCACCCTGCAAGGCGGAGAAGAGCTCTACCGCCCCCACGTGCTCACGGTGGGTGGACAGTCGATCTCGCTCCTCTTCCGCGACCACCAGCTTTCCGACCTGATTGGGTTTGTCTATTCCCGCATGGATGCCCAAGGCGCCGCCGCCGATCTGCACCAGCGCATTAAGGCGGTAGGACGGAGCACCGGCCAGCGGCCGGCGGTGGTTTCGGTGATCCTGGACGGCGAAAACGCCTGGGAATACTACGGCGGCAACGGGCGGGAATTCCTGAAGGCGTTTTACGGTCGCGTGGCTTCCGACCCGGAGCTGCGCGCCGTCACGGCAAGCGAGGCGCTGGGTCTGACCGAGCCGGGCACGCTGACGCACATCGTCCCGGGCTCCTGGATCAACGCCAATTACGACATCTGGATTGGCGCCGACGAGGACAATCGCGCCTGGGATGTGCTGAGCGATGCGCGCGATTTCTTCGCCTTGCACGCGGAAAATCCCCAGGTCAAGCCCGAAGCGCGGCGCGTGGCGCAGCAGGAACTCTGGGTGGCAGAAGGCAGCGACTGGTGCTGGTGGTACGGACCCGAGCACTCCACCGCCAACGATGATGAATTCGACCTGCTCTACCGAAAGCACCTGAGCAACATCTATCGGCTCCTGGGCGGCTCGCCCACGGATGACCTGGCGGTGCCCATCAAGCGTCCCCACGTGCACGCCGTGAACGTGGCGCCCTCGGCCCGCATTACGCCCCAGGTGGATGGGCGCGTCACGACCTATTTCGAATGGCTGGGTGCGGGCGTTTACCTGCCCGATTACCGCTCTGGCTCAATGCACGGCGTGTCGCAACTGGTGGAGGCGCTTTACTACGGCTACAGCGACCAGGCGGTTTTCCTGCGCGTGGACTTGAGCGAGACCTTCCGGCACGACCATCCCGAATTCGAGGTCCGCGTCAACGTCGACGGCGACAGCCGCGCCCGCTTGCATGCCACGGTGGGCGCAGGCGGCGTGGGCGCGGTGGAGTTCCTGAAGGGCGGGGAATCCCTGCTGGTTCCACTCGCCACGGGCGACCAGGTGCAGGTGGCCTTCAAGCAGGTTGTCGAAATCCGCCTCGACTTCAGCGTCCTGGGCGTCACCCCGCATGAGCGCATCAACCTGCAGGTTTCCATTTGGGTGAATGAATTGCCGCTGCAAGTCATCCCGCAAGAAGGCTGGCTAGCCCTCGGGCTTACAGAGGATTTGGAGAGCTGGTAAGTGAGGCAAATAGTGAATTCTGAATGATTGCCAATAGCGCTAGCGCAGAGTTGGTCTTCAACTCTGCGGCTCTAACCCTCGGGGATGGAAAAGCCGCAGACTTACACACCAAGTCTGCGCTACCAGCTCTTGGGCGGGGCCAATTCAGAATTCCTTCCCCAGCCAATCCGGTACAATCACATCGACCGGCTTTGTGCCGACCGCAACCGTAGTGATGAGCAGCGAGCGGTCGCTCGTCAGACTCTGAGGATCGGCATGCAGGATGGCGAGGCTGGAGGTGGCGCTGTCTGCGACCACCAGAAATCGTTCATCCGGCGTCAAGGCCAGGGCCCGCGGTTCTGTGCCCACATGGGTCGAAGCCAGCACCACCCGGTTTTGCAAGTCCAGGGCCGTGACGGAGCCATCCCCGGCATTGGCGATGTAAAGCACACTCGAATCCTGCCGAAAAACCCCCGCTACGGGGTTGCGGCCGGTGGGGAAGGTTTGCTCCACATTGGCGTGGAAGGCGTCCACAATCACCAGGCTGCTGGCCTGGGCATTGAGGACCAGGATTTCCCCGCCGTCGGGCTTCATCAGGAGCGCGGTCGGTCGCGTGCCGATTTCGATGTGCGAGAGCAGGTTTTGCGTCGTGACGTCCGCGGCGGAAATTTTCTCCTCGCCGGTGTTGGCAACGAAGACTCTCGAGCTATCGGGCAGGATCACCATGGGGCCAGGAGCCTGGCCCACTTCCACGGCGCCGAGCGGCTGGCGCGCTTCGGCCCCGATAAAGGTAAGGCGGTTCGAGCTCGGAGAAGCGACGACCAGCGTCTTGCCATCCGGAGCCAGCGCCAGGTCGGAGATGGCGCTTGCGAAGCGCAGGTGCTGAGTTTCCCGGCCGGATTCGCAGTCGAGGAAAACCAGTTCGCGCTCCGCAGGGTTCAGGACATACGCGGTGCGACCATCGGGCGAAAAAGCCAGGTCTTTGGCACTACGCCCCACGTTGAATGTGGCGATGATCCGCGGTTGGGGGTAGGTCACCACGTTGATCTTGCCGGCGCCGGACACCACATAAAGTTGCCGGCTGCCGGGGCGTGCCAGCACGCGCACCGGTTGCGGTGCGACGGGAAGGGAAGCCATGACGCGGAAATCGGCCAGGTTCACGGCGGCCAGCGTCGCACTTTGATTGTTCACGACGAATGCCACGTAGGGCCGGGGTGGCGGCGGGCGGCGGCATCCCAGAGCCAATGCTCCCAGCGTGCAGACGGCCAGGAAGGGAGCGAACGCAGCGCGGCAGAGAGCGCCGCGGCGTCCGAGGCCAGAATTCCCGAGTTCAAAAACCTGGTGTCCGTGAGTCAACTTGGCCATCAACGGGATAGCGGGTCCGAGCTCCGCTGCCGTCCGCATCAGTTTAGTGTTCCCGTCCGCTCATGACAACGTTTTCGCAAGCTTGCAGTCAGCGGGCGAGCACGGGTGGTGCCTTACCCCCCGGATTACGGCCGCCGCCCCATCATGAGGGTTGACGGTCCGGGCAGGCGGATGTGCCGGACGTCTTCGAAACCCGCGCCGCGCATCCAGGCGGTGTACTCCTCGTGGCTGTACGTGCTGCCGGCTTCAGTTCCCACCAGCATATTCAGGGCAAAGAGCGTCGCGTGCCGGGGTGCAGTCTTGTCCGGCTCCAGGATGAAATCCTGGATCACCACGCGGCCTTGGGGCGCGAGCGCCCGGAAAGCACGCCGCAGCAGGTCCTGATTCTCTGCGGCGCTCAGCATGTGGCAGATGGCGGAGACCAGGATCAGGTTGAAGTCTGTGCCCAAGTCGTCCCGCCGCAAGTCCCCGGCGCGCGTGTGGACGCGAGCCGGGAGGCCCGCCGCCTGAATGTGGCCCTGCGCGATGGGGAGCACGGTGGGCAGGTCGAGCACGGTCGAGTGCAACTTCTCACTCGCTTGCGCGAAGGCCAGGGAGTAGGCGGCGGAACCGCCGCCGACATCCAGCAGGCGCTCGACTCCCTCGGTACCGACGGCCGCGACCACCAGGGGGGCGCGCTCGGCTGCATTGCGATGCATGGCCGCGATGAAGGACCTGGTCCAGTCCTCGCCGCGCTCAGCCATCTCCCGCTGGCTCACCGCCGTGCCCCCGCGCACGCAATCGGTCAGCGTGGACCAGCGGTGCCAGATATTCGCGAGGTGGAGGAGGCCCGGGCGGGCGTTATCCCGTGAGCCCTCCGCAAAGTAACGCGCCGCGGCCGGGGTGTTGCGGAAAACTCCCTCTCGCTTCGTGAGCATTCCCATGGCGGCCAGCGCGTTCAGCAGCATTTCGGTGGCGCGCGGGTCACAGGAGGTCTTCCCCGCTACCTCCGCCGCCGTTGCGCCTCCCCCCACGGCCGTGAAGCTATCCAGCTCGAGGGCGGTCAGCATAGTCCGGCTTTCCTGATAGGCCCGCAGCATCTGGTTCAGGTCGTCGGGAAGGACGCCGGCAGCATCTTGGGCGCGCTGCGCCGCCAGCATCTTCGCGCGATTCGAAAGGATTTTCGCGCGCAATGCGGCCACGTCGTGATTCCGCAGGCGCTCTACGGGGCGGCCCTCGATAAAATGCGAGGCGACGATTTCCGGTACGTCCTCCGGCTGCACGCCGGAGTACCATACGCCTTCGGGGTAAACCACCAGGTTGGGCTCCCGCTCGCATACGCCCAGCGAGCCGCACACCGTGATCTGCACTTCGTCCCGCAACCCGCGCGCGGCCACTTCCTTGCGCAGCGCGTCGAGGGTCGCCCCCGACCCGCAGGCGGAGCAACTCGGGATTCCTTCTGGCTTTTTTTGGTCACAGATGAAAACGTGATACCGAAATGGGTTCATGATTTCCTCGCAGTTCTACCTTGGGGGTTGGACGCTCAGTATGATTTGTCCCCATCTGCGCGCTTTTCCTAGGCAGCATTCTTGAACAGTTCCGGGATCCTCGCAAGCCTGATCGTAGCACAATCCTTGCACTCCCTTGCCTCACACGCTTGCAGGGGATTACTATGCGAGCATGATCTTCCTGAAATGCATCCTCGCTGGCTCATTATTCCTGGTGGGGTTCGTAATCCTTTTCGTCCTCGGGGGGATTGTGATGGTCTCCGTCTTGGTGAAGCCCCCAGAAGGGACGGTCGTAGGCATTGACCCCGTTTCAATGGCAAGATCCTATCCCATGCTCTGGGCGATGCCGGTTCTCCCCTTTCTGCTCGGCTGCTTATGGGAATACCGGCGCTTGGGATCTCGCAAGGCGGGATAAGGATTCGTCGAAAGAACCGCGTGGACACGCTCGCGCCGTGCCCGCATCAGTGTCCGTGCCGGCAACGTCCGTTGACGCCTTTCGAACGGGTCTGTTACCATAAGTGATTAACTCTTCGAGGAAATTCCTATGAAGGTGGGTGTGCACACTTCGATTGCAGGCGCTCTGGAGAATGCGGCGCATCATGCAAAGAAGATTGGGTGCGACACCTTTCAGATGTTCTCTGCAAACCCCCGCGGTTGGCGGACGCTTGACCCCACGCCCGAAGAATGCGGGCGCTTCCGGGCGGTGCGCCAAGCCTACGGTCTTTCTCCCGTCGCCATTCACGATAACTATTTGATTAACCTGGCTTCGGCCGAGCCGTTCATCCGGGAGCGCTCCATCGCCGCCTTCCGGCGTGAACTCGTCCGCGCGGTCGCTTTGGGCGCGGACTATCTCGTTACCCATCCCGGCAGCGCCAAGGGGGCGAGTCCTGCGGCGGCCCTTCGCACCTGCGTGGAATCGCTGCGACAGGCGGCAGCGGGATTGAAACTCGACGGCCTCACCATCCTTATTGAAAACACCGCCGGGCAGGGTTCGGTGATCGGTCGCACGTTCGAGGAAGTTGCGGAAATCCTTGCGGGCGCGGAGAAAGACCTGCCCATGGGCGCCTGCATCGACACGGCGCACAGTTTTGAAGCGGGGTACGCCATCCACACTGCCGAAGGGTTGCGCGCTGCCGTGAAGCAACTCGACACGACGATTGGCGTGAAGAAAGTGCGGGTGATTCATGCCAACGATTCTAAGACTGTATTCGGCTCGCACGCCGACCGCCACGAACACATCGGCAAGGGGCAAATCGGCGCCGAGGCTTTTGGCCGCATCGTGCGGCACCCGAAGCTGAAAAACATTCCCTTCATCTGCGAGACGCCCATCGAGCGGCCGGGCGACGACAAACGAAACCTGCGGATGATGCGGAAGTTGGCAGGATGCAAAGTGGACGGTGGGCGATGACAGTGAAGTGATGAATTCTGAATTATGAATTCTGAATTCTGAATAAGGATGGTTTGCTTCCTCATCACAGAATCCATAATTCATAATTTAGAATTCAGAATTGAGAACATGGAACCCAACTACGATCCCCAGGCAATCGAAACCAAATGGCAGAAGCGCTGGGCCGATGGGCGGCTATTTGAAGCCGAGGCCGCACCCGGCCGCAAGAAATACTACGTGCTCGAGATGCTGCCTTACCCTTCCGGCGACATTCACATGGGCCACGTGCGCAACTACTCAATCGGCGACGCGCTGGCGCGTTACATGGGAATGAAGGGGCACAACATTCTGCATCCCATCGGGTGGGACGCCTTCGGGCTACCGGCGGAGAACGCCGCCATCAAGCACCAGCGGCACCCTTCCGAATTCACCTTCAGTTACATCGACCGCATGCGCGGGCAGTTGCAGCGCCTGGGGGTGAGCTACGACTGGCGGCGGGAAGTGGCTTCCTGCGTTCCGGAATACTACCGCTGGAACCAGTGGTTCTTCTTGAAGATGTACGAGCGCGGGCTCGCCTACCGGAAGAAAAGCCGCGTGAACTGGTGCCCGCAGTGCGAAACTGTGCTCGCCAACGAGCAGGTGGTGGACGGCTGTTGCTGGCGGCACGAGGAGACGCCGGTTGTCGAACGCGAACTCGAGCAGTGGTTTTTGAAGACCACTGCCTATGCCGACCAGTTGCTCCAAGACATGAAGGAGTTGGTCCGCTGGCCCGAGCGCGTGCTGACCATGCAGCAAAACTGGATCGGTAAATCCCAGGGGACGTTTGTGGATTTCACCGTTACCGACGTCTGGAAGCCTCTCCGCGTTTTCACCACGCGCGTGGATACAATTTTCGGCTGTACGGCGGTGTTCCTGGCGCCGGAGCATCCCCTGGTCCGAGAACTGGTGGCGTGTTCCAAGGAACCCACGCGGCTGAGGGAGGATGTGGAGCGCCTCAGGTCCTCCGCGGTGGGAGCCCGCGTGGAAGTCAATCTGGCAAAACTTGGCGCTGACACCGGCTTCCGGGCGCGCAATCCTTACAGCGGCGAGGAAGTTCCGGTCTGGCTCGCCAATTTCGTGCTGATGGAATACGGCACCGGTGCAGTGATGGCGGTGCCCGCCCACGACGAACGCGACTTTGAGTTCTGCATCAGCTATGGTTTGCCCATCCGTACCGTGATTGTGCCGGAGGGAAGCAATTCCGCCACCTGGGCCGACCAGCCGCTTAAGGCCATGGTTGAGTACGGGCGTCTGGTGGGGTCGGGAGCCTATACGGGGCTTGCGTCCGAGGAGGCCATGGAGCGCATGACGCACGACGCCGAGAGCCGGGGATTCGGCCAGGGAACGATTCAATACCGCATCAAGGACTGGGGGATCTCGCGTCAACGCTACTGGGGCACGCCCATTCCTATGGTTTATTGTGAGGCCTGCGGAGTCGTCCCGGTGCCGGAAAAAGACCTGCCCGTCATCCTGCCCCCGAACGTCAAGCTGACGGGGCGCGGGCACTCGCCGCTTGCCGACGTGCCGGAGTTTGTGCATACGACATGCCCCCAGTGCGCGCGGCCGGCGCGACGCGAGACCGACACCATGGATACGTTCGTCGATTCCTCCTGGTACTTCTACCGCTACACGGACCCGAAAATCGCGACCGCGCCGATCGATAAAGAGGCGGTGAAGTACTGGTTCCCTGTGGACCAGTACATCGGCGGCATCGAACACGCCATCCTGCACCTGATTTACATGCGTTTCTTCACCAAGGTTATGCGTGATATCGGCTTGGTGGAATTCTCCGAGCCCGTGGCCCGGCTGTTCACGCAGGGCATGGTGATCAAGGACGGCGCGAAGATGTCGAAGTCGAAAGGGAACGTGGTGGACCCGACCGCGATGTTCGCGAAATACGGGGCTGACACCACGCGCATCTACATCCTCTTCGCCGCGCCGCCGGAAAAAGACCTGGAGTGGAGCGACGCCGGGGTTGAAGGCGCCTCGCGTTTTGTGGGGCGTGTCTATCGGCTGGTGGCGAAACACGCCGACCGATTACTCGCCGTGCGGGCAGGGAAGTTGAGTGTCGAAGAAAAAAGCACCTTGACACCGGAGGAGCGCCGGCTGCTCCGCAAGGCGCACCAGGCGCTCCGGCATGTGACCGAGGATATGGAGGAGCGCTGGCACTTCAACACGGACATCGCCATGTGCATGGAACTGGTTAACGAACTGACCGAACTCGACGGCGCGGTCGAGGCCGGGAAGATTCGTCCGGCGGCCCACAAGACGGCGCTGGAGTTCCTGGTGACCATGCTTTCCCTCTTCGCGCCCCACGTGGCGGACGAACTCTGGGAAGGGCTGGGCCACGCCGAGCCGCTGCTGCGCGTCTCCTGGCCGGAGTTCGACCCGGAGCTCGCGGCGGAAGACGAGCTGGAATTGCCGGTCCAGGTCAACGGCAAGCTGCGCGCGCGCATTCGGGTGGCGGTAACCGCCAGCGAAGAGGAAATCCGCGCCGGCGCGCTGGCCGATGAGAAAGTCATCCTGTACTTGAAGGGGCGGCAAGTGCTAAAGGTGATCATCGTGCCCCAGAAGCTGGTGAGTATCGTGGTGAAGTGAGGTTGAAAGAAGCTATCAGCAATCAGCTATCAGCAATTAGTGGTCAGGGGTCAGCTCGGAAGAGAACAATGGCAGGTCCCTTTGTCAGCTTCTGGACAGACTCTTGGTGGAGTTTAGCCTCGGACTGAAAATGGCGCATTGCGGGTTAACAGGCTGCCGAAAAACTCTCCGATGCTGTCATCCTGAGCGAAGCGAAGGACCCCTGTATTTGAATTTTCAAGCAAATGCAGAGGTCCTTCGTCGGCTTCGCCTCCTCAGGATGACAGCATCGGAGAGTTTTTCGGCAGCCTGTAAGGCCCCGAATACCGTTGGAGGTTGATCGCTGAAAGCTGAGGGCTGATAGCTGAAAGCTGATAGCTGAAAGCCGGCTCATCTATTGGACTCTAAAATGAACACTCCGCATCCCGTCGTCGTTCTCGATTTCGGTTCGCAATACACGCAACTGATTGCCCGCCGCATTCGCGAACTGCAGGTCTATGCGGTGATCGTACCGTGCAATCTGCCCTTTGAGGATCTGGTGCGCATGAGCCCGCAGGCGCTCATTCTCTCGGGCGGGCCGTCGTCGGTTTATGATCCCGCCTCACCGGTCTGCGACCAGCGAGTGCTCAAGCTGAACCTGCCCGTGCTGGGCATTTGCTACGGCTTGCAGTGGATGTCCTACCACCTGGGTGGCAAAGTCGAGGCGGCCGGGCGGCGCGAGTACGGCTTTGCGGAGCTGGATATCCTGCCGTCCACGGGGTTGCTGGCGGGGTTCCCGTCACCCCTCAAGGTGTGGAACAGCCACGGCGACCACGTCGTGGAAGTCCCCCCCGGGTTCACGGTCACGGGCCGCACCGCCAACGCCATTTCAGTCATTGAAAATCCCCAGGCGCGCCTATACGCGTTGGAGTTCCATCCCGAAGTTCACCACACCCACCGGGGCCGGGAAATCCTCGAGCGGTTTGTCCGCGATATCGCCGGAATCAAACCGAATTGGTTCCCGGGATCATTTATTGAGCAGACCGTACAGCAGGTTCGCGAGTTGGTGGGGGAACGGCACGCGCTCTGCGCGCTATCGGGTGGGGTGGATTCGGCGGTCGCGGCGACCTTGGTAGGGCGGGCGCTGGGCGGGCGGCTGACCTGCGTCTTTGTCGATAACGGCCTGCTGCGCCAGAACGAATTTACCGAAGTTTCTGGGAAGCTGCGTGAGCAGGCCCATTTGAACGTGAAGACCGTG
>Ga0187850_10004247_pt1 | contig 11471 bp, 6 predicted proteins | sample June2016WEW_4_15_FD_132436 | JGI IMG/M metagenome (GOLD analysis project Ga0187850, IMG submission 132436) | Peatland microbial communities from SPRUCE experiment site at the Marcell Experimental Forest, Minnesota, USA - June2016WEW_4_150 | ecosystem: Environmental > Terrestrial > Soil >... | reverse complement strand
TGCGCTGCGCAGCGCACGGGACCTCGTCATCTCCTACTACAACGAGCGCCTGGAGAGCCTCGGATCGTTCATGGACGGTCCCCTTGCCCCGACCCTCCTCGGCCAGTTCGTCCTCTCCCCCGAGCGCGCGTGGCCGGGAGTGCAGGCGGTAAACCAGGGCATCGGGGCCCTTCAGCTGTTCCGGGCCGACGGCAGGGAGCTCGCATTCGCCGGCGACCTCCGCGCCCGCCTGGACACGGTGCCCGCCACGGGCGGCACCCAGCGGGAGGACAGGCGGGACGTGACGATCCTCCGGGACTCGAAGGTGCTCCTCGTCAACGGCCAGAGGCTCACTGCCGTGGCAAGCGCGCTCCTGTCCAAGGACCTGTTCACCAATGTGCGGCGGATCACCCAGAGCCTGACCGTCTTCACGGCCCTCGACCAGTTCCGCGATCTGTTTCGTCTCGTTCTGGTAGGCTTCTTCTTCCTCTTCTCCCTGCCCATCTTCTTCATCACCATACTCGTCAGCCTCCTGCTCACCGAGAGGATCATCAGCCCCATCGCCCACCTGGAGGACGCCACGAGGCGGGTCGCCGAGGGCGACTTCAGCTTCCGCATCCTCACCCGTCCGAGGGACGAGCTCGCCGCGCTGGTCAACTCGTTCAACGGCATGATTGCGGAGCTCGAGCGCTCCCGCCGCAAGCTCCTGCAGGCGGAACGGATCACCGCGTGGCAGGAGATCGCGCAGCGGCTGGCGCACGAGATCAGGAATCCTCTCACGCCGATCAAGCTTTCCGCACAGCGGATGCTGAAGAAACACGGCGAGAACGCGCCGGACTTCGACAAGGTGCTCCCGCCCGCCGTCGCCTCGATCATCACGGAGGTAGACAACCTGGAGACGATGCTTCGTGAGTTCGGCGACTTCGCGAAGCTTCCCCTGCCCCGGCCCTCGGCGTTTCCCCTGCGGAAACTCCTCGAGGAGGTCGGCGCGGTGTACTGGAACCTCTCCAGCACGGTCCGCATCGACCTCGCCGAGGTGCCGGAAACCCTCGTGGTGTCGGCCGACAGGGACCAGCTGAAGCGCGTGTTCGCCAACCTGTTCACCAACGCGATCCAGGCCATGCCGGACGGCGGCCTGCTGTCCGTGCGGGCCGACGTGGTGAAGAAGGCCCAGAAGGGATTCTGCCGCATCGCGGTGAGCGACACCGGGGTCGGGATTCCCGAGTCGGACATGGACAGCGTCTTCGACCCGTACTTCACCACGAAGCAGGGCGGCACGGGCCTCGGCCTTGCCATCGTGCAGCGCATCGTCTTCGACCACGGCGGGAATGTGTGGGCTGAAAGTGACGGGGTGCGCGGGGCCACCTTCTTCATCGATCTGCCGACGGCGGCGCCAAATCCGCCTACGGCGGCGGGGGGGACAGAGGGGTGAGAACCATCCTCATCATCGACGACGAGCCGGGCATCCGGACCGTTCTGAGGGACGTCCTGGAGGACGAGGGTTACACGGTGCTCGCCGTGGAGGACGGGATCCGGGGACTGGCCGAGCTGGCCGCCGCCACGGTGGACCTGGTGTTTCTCGATGTCTGGCTGCCCCACATGGGCGGGATGGACGTGCTGAAACGCATCCGCGAGCAGTTCCCCGACCTGGAGGTCATCATGATATCGGGCCACGCGAACATCTCCCTGGCCGTGCAGGCCACAAAGATGGGCGCCTTCGACTTTTTGGAAAAGCCTCTCTCGCTTGACAGGACGATGACAGTGGTGCGCAACGCCCTGGCCATCGAGGATCTACGCCGGGAAAACAGGACGCTGCGCAACAGCATCTTCATGGATGACAGGATGGTAGGGGACAGCAAGGGGATGCGCGCCGTGCGCGACCTCATCGCGCAATCGGCCGCGAGCGATTCCCGCATCCTCATCGTGGGAGAGAATGGAACGGGCAAGGAGCTGGTGGCCCGCGAAATCCACGCGCGCAGCCCGCGGGCATCCGGCCCGTTCGTCGAGCTGAACTGCGCAGCCATCCCCGAGACCCTCATCGAGAGCGAGCTTTTCGGCCACGAAAAAGGGGCGTTCACCAACGCGCTGCAGCGCCGGCGCGGCAAGGTGGAAACGGCCGACCACGGCACGCTCTTCCTCGACGAGATCGCCGACATGTCGCTGATCACGCAGGCCAAGGTCCTGCGGGTCCTGCAGGAGATGCGCTTCGAGCGGGTCGGCGGCGAGGAATCCCTCACCGTGGACGTGCGGGTGATCTCGGCGACGAACAAGGACATCCGCGCAGAGATCGGGCGGGGCAGGTTCCGGGAGGACCTGTTCTTCCGCATCAACGTCGTGCCGATCCTCGTCCCCCCCTTGCGCGAGCGGTTGGAGGATCTGCCGGCACTGGTGGCCTATTTCATGGAGAAGTTTAAGCGGCCGTCCGCGCAGGAGCCGCGGACGGTCTCTCCGGAGGGGATGAGAGCGCTGGGGGGTTACCACTGGCCCGGCAACATCAGGGAATTGAAAAACTTCGTCGAGAGGGTTAATATCATGACGGAGGAGGCGGTCATTTCCGCAGCATCGGTGAAGTCATTCCTGGGGGCCGCCGCGCCGGCAGAGTCGAGCAATGGGATCTCTGCCTACGAGGGAATGACGCTTGCCGAGGCGCGTGACGACTTCGAGCGGGAGCTGATCGCCGCACGGCTGCGGGAGAACGGGGGGAACGTCTCGCGCACCGCGGATGCGCTTGGTGTCTATGCGAGCAACCTTCACAGCAAGATGAAGAAGTTGAAGATGACAACGGAGAAATAATCGGAAATGAAAGGCCTCACCCAGCGGCAGCGCGAAGTCTTCGATTTCATTCGGGAGTTCATCCGCATCAACCGCTATCCTCCCACCATCCGCGAGATCGCCACCAACTTCCGCTTCTCCGTCAAGGGCAGCTACGACCACGTGAAGGCCCTGGAGAAAAAGGCCTTCCTCCGCTGCCACGAGAACCGCTCGCGCGCGATCGAGATCGTGCGGGACGCGGAAGCGGACAAGGACGAGATGGCCTCGGTGCCGCTTCTGGGCAACGTGGCCGCGGGCAGGCCGCTGTTCGCCGAGGAAAACCTCCAGGGCTACGTGCAGGTGCCGGCCGCGTCCCTGGGCGCCTCCACTCACTTCGCCCTGCAGGTGAAGGGCGACAGCATGAAGGACGCGGGCATCATGGACGGCGACGTGGTGGTCGTGACGCACCAGGACACAGCGGACAACGGTGACATCGTCGTGGCCATGGTGGACGAGGCGGTGACCCTCAAGCGATTCTACGTGGAGAAAAACCGCGTGCGTCTGAAGGCGGAAAACCCGAAGTATCCTCCCCTGTATACTCAGAATGTCCGCATACTCGGCAAGCTCGCCTTCCTCATGAGAAGCTACATGTGAGCCCCGCAGGGCCGCAAAAGCTGTCCCCCTCGCACGAGCCGCCTGCCCGCCTCCTCCTCGGACCCGAGGAAGGGGAAAAATTGGCGTTCATCGAGAAGATCACGGAGGCACTCGCCGCACGTCTCGGCGAGCCACCGGAGAGGTCGCGGTTCTATGCCGGGGAGACCAGCATGTCGGAGGTCGTTCGGTGTCTGCGCAACATGTCACTGTTCGCGCGGCATCGGCTTGTGATCGTGGCAAACGCGGAGGAGGTGAAGCGCGCGGAGGAGGTGGCCGCGCTCGTCGAGTACCTCGCCTCCCCCGCGGAGGACGCGACCCTCCTCCTGCTCAGCGCGGGCTTTCCCGGTGACATCGATCGCAGGATCACGGGAGACCAGAGGAAGAAGACGCCGGGCGCCGTGCCCTTCGAGCACCAGAAGGTCTTCTGGGAGATGTTCGACAACCAGAAACAGGGCTGGGTGACGAGCTTCTTCCGACAGAGAAAGATCTCGATCGCCGCGGAGGCGGTGGAGTACATTCTGGACATGGTGGAGAACAACACGCGCGACATGCGCGTGGAATGCGAGAGTCTCGCGCTGTTCTTCGGCCCGGATGCCGCCATCACCCTGGAGAGCGTGGAACAGTACATTTATCACTCCAAGGAAGAGAACGTCTTCACCCTGTTCGACAGGATCTGCGAGCGCGAGCTCCTGTCGGCCGAGGAGGTCCTGGACAGGATCCTCCTCTCCCGGGAGGCCGATGCCACACAGCTGGTCGGCGGGCTTCTCATGCAGTTCAGAAAGCTGGCGGGCTACAAGCGGATGCTGGCAGCCAACTACGAGAGCGCGGAAGCATTCCCGAAGCTGAGGATCTTCAGCAAGAAGAACCAGAAGACGTACGTAGAGGGCAGCCGGAGGTTCAGCGCGTCGGAAATCGAGACGATCGTCCAGCTCCTCGTGGAGTTCGACGAGCGGTTCAGGTCGGTGAAGGCCGACCTCCACGACCTGCTTCTGCGCCTGATGGTGTACTACGTCGTCCAGAGAGCCGGGCAAGGAGCATGGCGGCTGTCTCTCTAGGGAGGCCCGCCCTCTTCTGAAGCTCCTCGGGGGTCGAACCGAGGATCGACTCCACCGAGCCGAACGCCTCCATCAGCCTGCGGCTCCGCGTCGCCCCGATCCCCGGCACCCCTTCGAGCATCGCCAGCGTCATGCGCTTCGTCCGCCTCTTTGTGTTCAGTTTCGTGGCGAACCTGTGTGATTCGTTGCGCACCGCCTCCAGGATCCGCAGGCTCGGCGAGGCCTCGTCCAGGACGAGCGGGCCCTCGCGGTCCGGCATGAAGATCTCCTCCTGCTTCTTCGCCAGGCCGATCACGGGGATCGCCTCCAGGCCGAGGCTCTCAAGGACGCCCCGCGCCGCGGAGAGCTGGCCCTTGCCTCCGTCGATGAGGATGAGGTCAGGCCGTTCGAGCTCCTCGTTCAACACGCGGGTGTATCGGCGGGCCACCGCTTCACGGATGGATTCGAAGTCGTCGACCTTCCCGTCAAGGCTGCGGATGGAAAAGGCGCGGTAGAGCCTGCGGTCCGGCCGGCCGTCGGTGAACCGCACCATGGAGGCGATCGTGTCGGTGCCCTCGAGGTGCGCGATGTCGAAACCCTCGATCCGGCGGGGCACACCGGGCAGGAGCAGATCCATCTTCAGTCCCTCGAGGGCAGCGGTCATCTCCGCCCCGCGGACGGCCTTGGCGGCTTCCTCCCGCGCATTCGCTTCCGCCATCGCCAGGATCTGCGTGTGCTTCCCCCTCTGGGGCACCTTCACCACGATCTGGCGGCCCGCAAGCCCTCGGAGGAACGCGGAGAGATTCTCCGCGTCGATCTGCCGGCCGACGTACACGGCTCCCGGAATCGCCTTGCGCTCCGCGTAATAGCGTGAAATGAAGTGGGACAAGGCCTCCTCGTCGGGGGAGTACTCGGCGACCCGGAAGACCTCCTTGCCGAGGAGCTTCCCGTCCCGCACCTGCAGGACCACCACCACCAGCTCCTCGGCACACGGCGCGAGGGCGATATAGTCCCGGTCCTCTTCGGTGAACTCCATGACGCGCTGCTCGACTGATGCCTCCTCGATGGCGAGGATCTGGTCGCGAAGTCGGGCGGCCCGCTCGAAATCCTGTGCATCCGAGGCAGCCTTCATCTTCACCCGGAGGTCACGAAGAAGCTCATCGCTGCGGCCTGACAGCAGAGTGCGCACCCCGTCCACGATCTTCAGGTATTCTTCGCGGGTGATCTTGCCGCAGCAGGCACCTGCGCACCTGCCCATGTGGTAGTTCAGGCAGGGATAGGCCCTTTTTTTGCGTGATCCCCGGTATTTGCACAGCGGGAAGTGCCTCTCGATGAGCCGGAGGTACAGGTCGATCTGGTGCGGCTTGGGAAACGGCCCGAAGTACTCCGAGCCGTCGAAGATCATGCGCCGGGTCCTGTAGACCCGGGGGAACTCTTCGGCGGTGAGCCGTATCACCGGGTAGGTCTTGCCGTCCTTGAGATCGATGTTGTACTGGGGCGTCCACTGCTTGATGAGGTTGTTTTCCAGTATCAGCGCCTCGTACTCCGTGTTGGTGATGATGACCTCGATGTCGGCCATGTGCGCGAGGAGAAACCGTGTCTTGATGTCCTTCTCCCCCGCGAAGTACGACCGGATCCTGTTCCGCAGCGACCGTGCCTTCCCGACGTAGATGATCCGGCCGCCCGCGTCCTTCATGAGGTACACGCCGGGCTGGTCAGGATACTGCCTGTCGCGCGGATCGTCGAAAGCCTTCAATAGAAACACCCCTGACGACCGATTATAATACTAATGTACAGAACCATGGTCCGGAAACAATACTGCTCCGGAGCGCTCCTGCTCTGCCTCCTGCTCTCGGCACCGTCTCTCCCCGGCCTCGAGAAAATCATCGAGCTTGGCAAGGAAAGCCTCTGGGGAGACATGATGAGCCTCCAGGGAGTGACGGCGCTGCCGGGCCGCTGGGGTTTCCGGGACCTCACGCTTGCCGGGGGCGCCTACACACCCGACAGCGCCACGGAGCTTCTCCTGCATTTCGATTCCCCTTCGTCGACGGATGCCACCGGTGCCTACACGTTCACGGGTGACGGCCCGGCGATTTCCGATTCGGTGTCCGCCGTGGGCGGGGCAAGCGCCGCCTTCACGGGCGGCCGGCAGGGAGTCAGTCTCCGGGCCCCCTCGGGCAGCATGTTCAGCGTCGGGGCGGTGTGGGGAGACTTCACGATCGAGTTCTGGGTGTACCCCGCCACGATGTCTGACGGAGAGACCGTCATCTCATGGGACGGTTCCGAGCACGGAAGCTCCCCGGGAAAGAGTCAGCTCTTCAGCCAGGGGGTGCGCTGTTTCATACGGGACAGAAAGCTGGTCTGGGATTTCCAGAATCTCTTTCGGCTCCCCGGCGCGGACCGGATTCCCGTGAGGCTTTCCGGCACGAGGCAGCTCCTTCCGCGAACATGGCACCACCACCTCCTGCGCTTCGACTCCCGGGAAGGGCTGCTCGAGTACCGGCTGGACGGTCTGCCGGAAGCGGTCCTGCACGTCACCGACACGGGCCGCGAAACGGGATCCATCGCGGTGCCCGCGCTGGGCACCGCATTTGCGGGTCCCCTCGTGCTCGGTGCGCGATTCACCGGTTTCATGGACGAGCTTCGCATCTCGCGGAGGTTCGTGGACGACCCGTTGCTTTCCCGCTTCCTCGGAAAAACAGGCGTGGCGACCTCCCGCATCATCGACCTGGGGTACTCCGCCACGCGTATCGCGCGCATCGAATCGGTCGCGACGACGCCTTCCGACAGCGGCATCGAGTTCTCCTACCAGACTGCCGACACGTGGGCGGGCAAAAGGCAACTAAAAAGCGACACGGACTGGGTGCCATTCGTGCCGGGTTCCGATTTCGGAGAAACGCTGAAGGCGCGCTACATCCAGCTTCGCGCGGAGCTGTATCCCGATGGCACCCGCACGCAATCGCCCCGACTTTCCAGCCTCAGGATCGTCTACGAGCCCAATCTCCCGCCTGCACCACCGGCGGCCCTCGTCGCGACGCCCGGCAACGGGAAAGTCACCCTCACGTGGCGCAAAGTGAATGACCTGAACGTGAAGGGCTACCTCGTCTTTTACGGCACTTCGCCTCACAACTACCTGGGAACCAGCGCCGCGCAGGGCGCATCCCCCATTGATGCCGGCTCTTCGACCACTCTCGAGATCGGCGGGCTGGAGAACGGCTCTCTGTATTACTTCGCCGTTGCGGCCTATGACACCTCGGATCCCCGGCAGCAGAGCGAGTTCAGCTCGGAGATCAGCGCCCGCCCTTCCAGGATATACAAATGAAAGCAATGGCCACCCCGGAAATCCTGGTGCGTGCGCGGAACGCCTTCAAGATGGGGGAGTACCCCCTCGTGGAGAAGCTTGCGCTGCGAATCCTGGAGGACCAGGCAGACTCCGCGGTGGCCTACAATCTCCTGGGCAGCGTCTGCGAGAAGACGGGCAGGTTCCACAAGGCCATCGAGATGTTCCAGAAAGCCGTGCAGCTGAAGCCGGACTACACGGAGGCTCACAACAATCTCGGTGTGCTCTTCAAGAGGATCGAGTCCTACGGTGAGGCGATCCCGCATTTCGAGCGGGCCATCAACCTCTCCCCGCAGCGCGGGGACGTGTACTACAACCTCGGCAACGTCTACAAGGCGCTGGGCAACAACGAGCAGGCCGAGGAAAACTTCTCCAAGGCGATCGCCGTTGACCCCTCATTCGTGTCCTCTTACATCAACCTCGGCACAGTGCTCGAGGCGGCGGGGCGGTACGGGGATGCGATCCGCATCTACCAGAAGGGACTCCAGGCCGACACGAGCCAGCCGCGCCTGCACTATAACCTCGGAGTCGTCTACGAGCGCATCGGCAAGCTCCAAGAGGCGCGGGAGGAGTACGACGCCGCGGTGAAGGCCAAGCCGGGCTGGACCGACGCCCTGAACAACCTCGGCGTCGCCCAGCACCGTCTCGGCGATCACCACGCGGCAGAGAAGACGCTCCGTGAAGCGCTGCGAACCGAACCGAAGAACGCCCGCCCCCTCAACAACCTCGGCGTGGTCCTGGCCGCCCTGGGCCGGCGGGACGAGGCCTCGCAGTCCTACCGCGAGTCCATGAAGGCCAACCCGCGCTATGGCCAGGCCGTGGGCAACCTCGCCTCTCTCCTGGAGGAGGAGGGCAAGCTCACCGAGGCCCTGGAAGAGCTCCGCCGGCTGCTTTCCATCGAGTCTGGCAACGTGGACGCGCGGCTGCGCCTGGCAGGAATCCTGCGGCTCCTGGAGAATTACCCTGAGTCCATCGAACAGTACACCACGGTCCTCTCTGCCCAGCCGTCGAATCCCGAAGCGCTCAAGGGCCTTGCGATCGTGTACGGCCGCACGGGTGAGACGAAAAAAGCCTTCGAATGCTACGAGAAGCTCGAAGCCCTCGGCGGCGAAGACCAGGACTTCCGGATCGACCAGGCATTCCTCCTGAAGGAGTCCGGCAATACGGCGAAGGCCCAGGAGGAGGTGCTGCGCTACCTCTCGGCCCGGCCAGAGGACCGCAGGGCGCGTATCCTCCTGGCCGACATCCACGCAAAGCAGGGTCACCTCCGGCAGGCGGCCCAGACCCTCATCGAGGTGCGGGAGGCGTTTCCCGAGGATACGGAGGCGAGCAGCCGGCTGGCGAAGCTTTACCGCGAGCTGGGAGAGCCGCAGAAGGCCATCGAGACGATCGAGGGCCTGATCAACACGCTGGAGCAGAGCACGGATCCGAAGGACATGGAGGCTCTTTCCCGCGCGATGGAGGAGTACGAGAAGGCGATCTCCGAGCACGAGAAGGATTTCCGCGACGAACGGGAGAAGACAATCCGAAAGTTCCGCGAGCTCTCGGTGGACACTGCACCGCCGGAGAAGGGGAAGATGGCGGACGACACGCTCATGATCGAGGACTTCGAGCCCCTCGAGGAGGATGCGGTCCCCATCATCAACGTGGGAGGGCTGGAGCCGGTCTTCGCGGTTCGTGAAGCCGACGAGGAACTGCAACTCGAGGAGGTGGAGGAGCCAGTCCAGGACGAGGAAGTCTCCATCGAGGACGAGCGGCCGCCGAACCTCGTGAATCTGCTGAAGGACCAGGAGCTGTACGAGGGGAACCCTGCCCTGGAGATGTTCGAGCCTCCCCCCGTCTTTCCCACCCGGCAGCCCCGGGGTGCGGCTCAGGCACCTCCGCCACCGCCACCACCTTCGATTGCGCCAGCGCTACCACCTTCGATTGCGCCACCACCTTCGATTGCGCCGCCTCCACAGCCTGCGCCGCCTTCCCCCCCTGCGCCACCACCTTCGATTGCGCCGCCTTCCCCCCCTGCGCAGCCTTCCCCCCCTGCCCAGCTCACTCTCTCCCCGCAGGGGGAGTCGGTCCTGGCCAACTCTCTGAAAGAATCGGTGGCGGCACAGTCAAAGGTGGTGGAGAAGCTCTTCGACGAGATGAAGGAGCTCTCCCGCAAGATCGACGAGAAGAAGAGCACAGCGCCCATGCCTCCGATTGTCCTGAACATGCAGGCGGGAGGGGGGCAGCCTCCCCCGCGGCCGATCACGATGGACCTCCCGTCTTCGGGACCGCAGCCGGAGGGTTTCCCGCGCTATGCATCAGCTGACATGGACGAACCGGACGAGCAGGGAATGCAATCCCCGATGGACAAGCGGCCACCGGACACGCAGATGTCGAGGGAAGAACCAGAGATCGCCCTCGAGGAAGTGCCGGAGGATCTCGAGCCCGTCACGAAGGAGCCGCCGCCGGCAGACGCGCGTGCGCCTGCCCCTGCGGGATGGCCGGGCCTCGAACCGATCACCGACTCGGAACCCGAACCCGAGATCGCGACGGAGATCGAGGAGGAACCAGAAGCGGAGCTGGAGCAGCTCGAGCCGGTGACGGAACCGGAAGCAGGCCCCGGCGAAACGCCGGCGGCTGCCACTGCGGCCGAAAAGGCCACCGGGGGACCGCGGCCTTCTGTCCCCGGGTCGCAGCCGTCCGATTCGGAGGCGGCGGGGTCCGCGACCTCCCCGCGTTCGAGCGACGATGTGCGCAAGGAGCTTCGGAGCTACCTCAATGGCGTTCGCGACCGTCTCGACAAGGGCGGGGGGAATGCCGGCCCGGCCGATCTTCTTGACTATCTGGGGAAACTGTCGGATTATCTGCCGGAGCGGGAGAAAAAGCGGTTTCGTGGGAGCACCGAGCGCCTCGCGATGGAGTCGCTGAAGGCGCGGCTTGCCGGCAGGAAGGGCCTGCGGCAAAAAGTTGCCGAAAGCAAGCACCCGACGTTCCCGCGTCGGGATACGCCGATGACGCGCTCACGCGTCGTCGACACGTTTTCCTATCTCAGGGACCTTGCCGCCTGGCATCCCGACAAGGCTGTCGGCGCCGCCATGAGGGACAGGATAGAATCCATCGTCGCCCGGATGGGGAGATCGAAATAGGGTATGCAGGACAAACAGCAGATACTCGCCGTCATCCAGACCTACATCGCCAAGATGCCCAGCCTCCCCATTACCGTCTCGAAGATCCTGCAGATCGCCAACGATCCGAAGACGTCGCCGTCGGACCTCAACTTTATGATCAGCCTGGATCCCGTGCTCATGGGCCGGGTGATGAAGCTGATCAACTCCGCCTACTACAGCCTCAACACCCAGATCACCAGCCTTGTGAGGGCGATCATCATGCTGGGGATCAATACGGTGAAAAACCTCGCCTTGTCCACGGCGGTTCTTGGAAACCTGTCTGCGAAGGGCAACTTCCAGGCGCTGAACATCGACGGCTTCTGGCGCCATTCTCTCTGCGTGGGGGTGACCGCCAAGCTCATCGCCATCAAGCGGAAGAAGGACCCGAAACAGCTGGAGGAATACTTCGTAGCCGGGCTCCTGCACGACATAGGCAAGATCCCGCTGAACAACAAGCTCTCGGCGGAGTACGTGACCGCACTCTCCCTCACGGACAAGGAGCGCGGCCCGCTGTACATCCTGGAAGAACGCACCATGGAGGTCAACCACTGCGAGGTGGGGCGG
>Ga0187850_10004241_pt1 | contig 11478 bp, 11 predicted proteins | sample June2016WEW_4_15_FD_132436 | JGI IMG/M metagenome (GOLD analysis project Ga0187850, IMG submission 132436) | Peatland microbial communities from SPRUCE experiment site at the Marcell Experimental Forest, Minnesota, USA - June2016WEW_4_150 | ecosystem: Environmental > Terrestrial > Soil >... | reverse complement strand
TTGGTTCAATTCCAATCATCAATTAACTACAACACGTAGTTACCTAATAACAAGAATGGACGAATCATCCTCAACAACAAAAACAACACAAAAACATCAACAACACGAAAAACACCACAACCACACACCACCCAAACAGACCTTAGAGGCCCCTCCAGAATATCAGCGAATTTTGTAGTTTTGTTAGGAACATGCGGTTATGGTCGTGGGTTTGGATTCACTATTAGAACCATATACGGTATAGTCTTGGATGTAACAGGATTAGAATCAAGGTCGTGTAGAGAAGAGTGCAAGTCAATGGAAGAGAGGAGAAAATATTTGGGCTGTTCATTACTAGAAAACGAGTGAATGAAACAACTATTCTCAATTGGCGAATAGACTCCTTCAATAGCGGAGATTCTGACTAAGGATTGGGTCATAACCCAGATACCAAATGAACAATGCTCGGTCTATGGATGTGTAGGATCTCGCAATTTTCTTTCTATTGACTTCTTGCAGATTCACGTGTTCTTATCTCCTCTTCTATCAAGGCCATTATGCTAGCATATTAACGTTCCTTTTATGGTACATCTATGTTTCATAGAATTAGTGTGGCAAGACTTGAACAGCAGTCAAAATCATCGTGCTGACTCAATGTTTCATTATGGCGCCCTTCTACCGATCATTGCGATTGCAGGGGAGCTCTAAACCTGCAAGAGGCATGATTGCTTTGAGGATTGAACTCATGTTGTTTCGTTGATGCTGTGGTTTGAATCGGTTTTGGACTTGTCAGATTGTTACGACGCCTCCTCCAAACACTCTGTTTTGAGCTATGAGTGAATGGATTCTTTCTGTGTCCTCTAACTCTCATCCTCCAACTGAGATTCCAAAAATCTAAATTGATTTTAACATCTCCCGTTGGTCAAAGATATGGCAAGGGCTACCCAGACAATTTTGAGCTCAAGAATCTGACCTATAAATCGGTTAAGCCCTTACGTATCCCATGCCAATCCCAATTGATTATGTAGACATTGTTCTAAAACACTACAAATACCGAATTGAACAATTCCCTCTTAACGAAAAAGTGAGAGCGCTCGCAAGCATATCCCTGAAGCAGGACTTGACAGAATTACAGGGCAAGATTGATGCGGCTCTCCAAGAACGCAGTAAGATTGCCAAACAAGAATGGATGCTGAAGTATGAAGACATCTTGAAAGAAGCTAAAGCACAATTCAAGAGCGACTCAGAAAAATTTCAAAAAACAGTCACGGAAGAATTGCCACATGTAGAACTTGAGAAACTACACTTAATTCAAAGATGGGTTGCCACCGACACTAACGTAGAGCGCTGAATTCTTTATCGAAAACGCGGAGCACACTTCTGACAATTGCTCATCTTGCCTCCCTCGATCGGTTTATCTTCAGGCCGGTTTGACAATTGATTGGAGAGTTCAGAGTTGACATGTCCTAAATGTGGTGGAGAGATACGAGAAGGCGAAGCCTTGGTACGCGTCACAATTGTCAGCAACTTGGCTGGAGGATCACCCTACGGGTCTTTCGGAGGCATCCCGATACCGGGGTTCGATCTCTCAACCGGTGAAAGGACAAGCGAGCCAACTATCCTGTGGCGAGAGAAAACTGGAGCCAAGACAGGCCGTTTCATAAAGAGCGACGAATACAAAACGATGAAGATCTCAGGACGCAGATGCGTAACGTGCGGATACATTGAACTTTACGCACAAGAATAACCCTCCGTGACGACATGCATCCTCGAAAAACTTGAACGGCATAGTTCAGAAAACGTCGATTGGCCTGAAGAAGCAACCATTATGTGCCAATGAGTCACGCATGTTTAATACCATAATATGGCGACAGTTATGTGATCATTATGGTACGATTAACTGACGAAGGCATATTCGACGCACCCTTAGACAAGATTTGGCGCTTCATGAACGACGACACCACCCATCATCATAAATCCGTCACGTTCTCAAAAGTCCTTGAACAATCAGACAAGCATATGATTGTAGAATTGGAAACAAAATCCGACGGAAAAACCATAATCAAACACAAAGCCAAATTCACTTTCAACCCACCAAAGGGATTCGATATGGAATTTCTATCAGGCCCCCAAACTGGAACGAAACACACCCACACCTACACTCCAATGGGTAACAAAACAAGAGTAGTAGTTGAGGGTGAATTCAAAATTCAAGGTCTCGATGATCAAGCCACGAAAAAAGCAGCTCTCGCTTTCCTCGAACAACTCTTCAATGAAGATAATTCCGCTCTACAAAAATATAAGTAGACTTGCAAGTTAGAATGGACAGGTCGTCCACTCCGAAGCTGACACCCTAGACCGCAAACTCTACAAACAGTCGTCGCTGACGCCAAAGCTGGATGTTATAGACTCTGAACGATAAGTAGCCCACACAACTACTATCGCCCTAAAAGGATCATACCCCGAACTAAAAGTCGACTCCTTCAACAAATCTGCTTGAGGGCTACTCTAGTCGCCTAACGTTGAATCTAATTGTTAACCATTCGTCGACCGCTCTTAGAATCTCCTTCGCCGCGCACGCTGGAATATCGATAAGTATTCCCGAGAATGATAGATACAGTTCGGGAACCATGATGCCAGGTAGGAGAAGGATGACAGGGTTCTCGTTGCTGGTTGAAGTTGACGAAGCTCTCGAAGTGGTCAAAAGCAACATCAGCATAGCTCCTCCTGAAGTTGAATTTGTAACTCTCGAAGAAGCAGTTGGGCGTGTTACTGGACGCGATGTTGTTGCACCCTTTGACGTTCCGTCTTTTGATAGAAGCGCTGTCGACGGATATGCTGTTCAAGCGAGTACTACAACAAGCGCAAGTTCAATAAATCCCATCGAACTGGAAGTGCTTGGAACATCCCATGCTGGCAGCGCTCCTGGTGAGATGATAGTAACCGAGAATGGAGAAGCAATAGAACTATACACAGGAAGCCCACTTCCTCGAAACGCAGACGCAGTGGTTATGGCAGAATTCTGCAAGCGTAATGGAAAGAACGTAAACGTAACTAAGCCCGTGGCCCCCTGGCAGAACGTCTCCCGCAAAGGCGAGGACTTTCAATTGGGAGAAATAGTCGTACCCCGCGGGAGGCAGCTTCATGGATGGCATGTTGGGGCTCTCGCATCCCTGAACCTCTCTCATGTCCCAGTATACCGCAAGCTTCGCGTGGCCATCCTATCCACCGGAAGCGAATTGAGAGAATACGGCCAAGAACTTCGACCCGGTCAAGTGGTTAACAGCACCAAGCCTATGCTCAAATCAATAATCAAACAACGAAGCTTCGAAGCCGTAGACCTGGGCACAGTCCCCGACGACAATACTGAGATTAGAAACGCACTCACACGAGGATTAGCTTCGGCAGATATCATCCTAACAACTGGAGGGTCGAGCCTAGGCGAGAAAGATCTCGTGCCAGACGTCATCAATGAAATGGGAAAACCCGGATTGCTAGTTCATGGAGTCCGAATGAGACCGGGCAAACCAACTGGAATAGCAGTAGTCCAAGGCAAACCAGTATTCGTACTATCCGGATACCCGGTTGCCGCCCTCGTAGCGTTCGAGGTCTTCGTTGAACCCATCAGCGACCTGATCCTAGGCATAAAGAGACCGCCAAGAGCAAAAATACTCGGACACCTAACTCGACGCGTAACAACACCAGTTGGCGTAAAGTCCTACGTTAGAGTGAAGGTAACACGTGAACCTAATGGAAACTTCAAAGTAGACCCGTTAAGATTAACTGGTTCAGGAATCCTGTCATCGATGACGAAAGCCAACGGCATCCTAATCATCCCAGAAGGAACCGAAGGATTCGACGAAGAAGAACAGGTTGAGGTAATGTTGATCGACGCGATAGAAGCCAGCAACAAGGAGAGAGGCCTATCTGGGAATTCAAAAACACGTTGACGAAACCTCAACTGCACCAGTCGTCTTTCATGAACTTCTAACATTGGAGCAAGCTCACGAGAAAATCTACCAAGCGATAACCAGCACTGAACCACGAGGCGTCGAGAGAATCATGATTGAACATGCCGTTGGACGCGTGCTTGCAAACGACGTTACAGCGAACGTTGACTCTCCACCCTTCGACCGATCTGAGGTGGACGGGTACGCGGTAAGATCAAACAACACCTACGGCGCCGAAGAGGACAAACCCGTTACTTTAAGGATCATAGGAGAATCTGCTGTAGGCAGAATCCCGAAGATTGAAGTCGAACTCGGCGAGGCAGCCTCCATCGCCACAGGCGCCCCAATCCCCCGAGGCTCAAACGCTGTGGTCATGATTGAATACAGCAAGAAAACCGGGGAAAAAGTCACGATCTATCGATCCGTGGTTCCAGGCGAGAACGTAGCTCAAACAGGTTCCGACGTAATGGTTGGCGATTTAACCCTCAAACGAGGCACGGTAATCTCCCCCAGAGAAGTTGGCGTCTTAACCGCTACGGGACACTTCGAAGTAGCCGTCTACAGAAAACCATCTATCGCCATCTTCTCGACAGGTAACGAACTAATGCCGGTGTCCAACAAACTCGAACCGGGAAAAGTTTTCGATGTCAACGGCCCCACGATAAAAAGCATGATCGAGGAAATGGGTGCCAAGGCAGACTATCTAGGCATCCTTCCCGACGATTATGAATCGCTGAGAAGCAGAATAGATGATGCAGTCTCACGCTACGACATGATTCTAACTTCTGGAAGCACATCCGCAGGACTGGGTGACATGATTTACAGAGTCTTTCAGAACATCGGGGAACCAGGAGTTCTAGTACACGGATTAAGGATTAGACCTGGCAAACCAACCGTGGCAGCCGTCGCGAAGGGAAAGGCACTCATTGGATTGCCAGGCTTTCCAGTCTCCGCAATGATTGCATTCTCAGCTTTTGTAAAACCACTCATCTTGCAACTACTGGGATTGAAGCAAACAGACTCAGGTCCCGAGGTTACTGGGAAGCTGGCGTTCCGGATCGAGACGGGAAGAGGAGCAAGACATTACATTCCAGTAAATCTAATCGAATCTCAAGCCGGATACGCAGCCTACCCATTGTTCGGCGGTTCGGGAGCAATATCGACCTTAGCCTTAGCAGACGGATATGTTGAAGTCCCAGAGAGGAAAGAGTTCGTTGACGAAGGCGAAGAAGTCCAAGTCAGACTCCTCAGCAGGAACCTCAAACTCGCCGAATTGAACATAATCGGAAGCAACTGCCCCGGAATAGACCTAATAATAGAACTCTCAGGAAGACCAAACACCAAGCAAGTCAACGTCGGATCAACCGCAGGATGGAAAGCAGTGGATAAAGGCGAGGCAGACATCGCGGGAACTCACCTACTCGACGAAGACACAATGACTTACAACATAAAATTCATGCAAAAGTACGACCTCCACGGAAGAGCCATACTGGTGAGAGGTTACTCGAGAAGACATGGTCTCATCGTGTCCAAAGGAAACCCGAAACATATTGAAGACTTCAAAGACCTTCTGAGAAAGAACGTGCTATTCATCAACAGGAACAAAGGCTCAGGTACACGAGCCTTCATAGACCAGAACCTTGGAAAACTTGACATCGATCCAGAGAACAATGTGAGGGGATACACATACGAGGCAAGGACACACTCCGCAGTAGCCGCTGCAGTTAGTCAGGGACGAGCAGACGCAGGAATTGCAATCGAAATCTTCGCGGACGCCTACAACTTAGACTTCATACCATTGGGCGAGGAAATATTTGACTTCCTAATACCCAAACAAAAAATTGACAAGCCATCCGTGCAGGAATTTCTCCGAGTCCTTCGGAGCACATCATTCGTAGAGAAGTTACCCTTACGCCTTCGAGGATACAACACCCTGCCTGACACGGGCAAAGTAGTAGCCCAATAATTAGGAGACCAACCGACCAGTCTGGCGCGAGAACTTAATCCCAGGAACAGCCCCTATTTTGTTCTGGAACTCTTTGGATTTCAGAATCTTGAAGAATTCATGAGCATATGGGTTCCTCATCCTTTTCTCAACTAGAAAGTCGTATAATTCTTCTGCAAACGGAGTGAAATCCAATTTCATCTCGGCAGCAACCGATGTCAAGCCGATTCCCACATCTGCACGTCTTGACGAGACTGCGCTCGCCACTTGTCGATGCGTCATCATCTCCGAATCATAACCCCTGACGCGCCTCGTCAACGCTCTGAAATCAATGCTCATTGTTCTCGCTAGGTCGTGCAGTTTACTATCCAGTAAGATTCTCGTTCCTGAGCCCAGGTTTCGGTTAGCCAGTTTTACGTCCCTTCTCAGAAGATCATCTATTCCTCTAATCTTCTTGGGATTGCCCTTCCGGACCATTAGGCACTGCTGCCTCTTGTACCCGCGTATAAGTGCGTGTGAACGTGATAGGCCAAATTTTGAGACTAGGGATTGATTGTAGGTTGATTCGCTCTCGTCAAATATGTGTATACCCGCAATGTCAGCTTGCCGAAGCATCATGGCCGTGAGTCCTGCCCATGATCCCACGTTGAGGATTTGGTATGTGATCTTTGGATTGGTAGAGTGAAGCGAGCGGAATAGCTTCTCGACTACGATACAGTGGCTACCCATGAAGGATAAGTTCGGCCGCACGACCTCGCCAAATGAACCGTTACTCTCAGACGAGCTTGTAATGAATCGATGGACTCTAGAGTCAAGTTCTGAGTAGGCTTGAAGGAGCTTCTTCCCTTGGCTGGTCAATTCAGCTCTCCCTCCCTTTGATCCTCCTCGCTCCGAGTAGACCACCTTCTTGCCAAGAGAACGTTCGATCTGAGCGATCTTATTCCAGAGGAAAGCGTAGGAAAGGCTGAGGGTGCGCGCGGCTTCCGAATAGCTTTCCGTCTGATATATCGACCTCAACATTTGAGCTTCAAGCTCACCGATCACGTTCTGATTTCCCAAACTAAGAGCAACAGTGTATGACGGATCAAGCTTGATTTCTTTTGACAGCCCTCTCCTCATATGTTCACCAACCTAGAGCTAGAATTGGAGTTCGCCGCTGATGAAGAGTCTCGTTCGTTCATCACGTGGGTTGGCGAAGAAGCTGGCTGTATCCTGTTCTTCTACCACTCGTCCGCTATGGAGGTGGATGATTCGGTGAGAAAGTCGTCGTGCTTGGGGTAGGTTATGTGTACTGAGCAGGACGACCCGAGATTCAGCCGACTTTCTGATAATCTGCTCAACGATTATGGCATTCGCTGGATCAAGATTGGCTGTGGGTTCATCGATGAGTAGAACTGCTCTTTCGAGAGCGAGGGCGCGTGCTATGGCAACACGTTGTTGTTCTCCGCTCGACAGGTTACGAGCTTTTCGCTTCTCAAAACCATTCAAGTTCACCATCGCGAGCGCCATCCCTACCCTATCCTGAATGTTCTGCTTAGAACTTTGATTGATACGCAAACCGTACGCAACATTATCATAAACCGTCCCGCTAAACATAACGCTCTTCTGAAATATCATCGTACAATGGGTTCTCAGTTCCTCTACCCCAAGCTCCCTCGCATCCATGACGATCTTGCCCTCGCTAGGCGTATCGAGACCTGCAAGGATCCTCAGGAGAGTAGTCTTGCCAGCACCGTTCACTCCCACTACCGATGTAACCTGCCTGGTTGAAGCTCTCACGTCAACCTGTTCCAGGGCCAGCGATCCATCATACATTTTGGTTAGGCCTTGAGCTTCGAGGTGAGATATCATCGCGGTGATTTCCTTGCAATGTTGATTACAATACTCAGGGATACCACGATGGCTAGCAGGATGATGCTAAGTGCGATGCTGACTGCGATCTCTCCCATTGCAGTTTGCAGAGCTATTGCAGTTGTCAATACACGCGTAAAGTTTCTAATGTTTCCGCCAAGCATCATTGCAACACCCAGTTCAGCGAAAGCCCTGTTGAAGGCAGCCAAGACTGCGAGGACTACTCCCCACTGCGCCTCCCTTAAAACAACGGCATCAGTCTGACGGCTGGAAGCTCCAAGAGTTCTCGCCAGCGTTCTCAAGTCAGGATCAACGGACTCCAATGCACTGGTGGTGAAGCTTACGATGATCGGCGTAACGAGCACGCATTGACCAATAATGATGGCGTAGGGCGTGTACAGGAGTTGAAGAATTCCGAAAGGGCCACTCCTTGACAGAAGCAGGTACAGGCACAGGCCTAAGGCGACTGTTGGAATACCTATCAACGCATTGAATAGACCCTTTATGACTCCTCTTCCTGGAAAATTCCTGAACGCCAGAACAGCTGAGAGTGGAACACTCCAAACCGAGGACAGCAGAGTACCAGAAATGGATACGAACAGGGAAAGTGCCGTGATGCCATACACCTCAGGATCGCCTGAGAGTATTAGCTGGATGGCGCGGATTACGCCCTCTGAAATCGGGTCCAGTACAAAATCCTCCTCTCCATAATCCAAGCCCAAGATGAAAAATGCAGAACATAAGACGTAGGAAACGTGAGCACTGATCCTTGCAATAAGTAGAGGTCCTCCGAATTGTTTCGGAACTGCGGCGGACACTCCGAGCCTTCGAAGAAAGCTAGCTCACGGATCCATCCGAGTAACGTTTGATTGCTCTGGCTCTTGACGAGTGGAACGTAGGGCTGGAAAAGAGCCTGACCATAATTGCTCACGCCATAGTTGGCGAAGAGTTGCTGGCCCTCGTCCGAGACTAGATATCTGATGAGTTGCATGGCACCAGCATAGTTAGCCCTCGTCATGTTCGCGTTGTGAGGATTGTTAGCAATCGCGCTGTACACGTTAAGCATACTCTTGTTAGCTTGGATAAGCGTCACCAGGTCGATATTGTGCTTGTCAAAATTCGACAGGTACGTGCCAATGTCTGACAACGTGTACGCCCGTTTCTCATTGGCCAACTGTAATGTGGCAGTCATTCCGCTGCCAGCCTCAAGGTACCATTTCTCTGTGCGAAGTTGCTGAGTACTCAAGCCGATGGACTTCCACAGACTCACCTCTTTTGAATAAGTTCCAGAATTATCTCCTCGAGAAACCCAAACCGCTCTTCCATCAAGACCAGCAGATCGTATCTGTCTTAATGCGTCTGCAGGAGACTTGCCAGCGATTCCCGCAGAGTCTTGTGATGACCCAACGATTATGAAGAAATTGTCTGCTAAGATCCTGCGGTTGACTCCATAGCTTCCGTTAAGGAATCTATACTCGCTAGTTGGATCATGCACGAGAATCATATCCGCATCACCTCGCATCGCCGTCTGTATTGCGAATCCTGTACCTTGAGAAATGAAGGAAACGTTCACGGTAGGATACTTAACTTCGAAATTCGTTTTGATTACGTCAAGAAAGCCTGTCTCATAGAGACTCGTAGTCGTGGACACGATCAAGCGAGTTCTTGGAGACACACTGAACCGTGGAACCGTATACGCGACCAGAGAGATTGCGCACATTGTGATAACGATGAGTATCGAAGCTTGCAATCTGGTTAATGCTAATCTTGAAAGATGATGAGTCACAGGTTGGACAACGTATTGGTATGAATATAACGCTTCTGAGCGAGACTTCTTGAGAAGGAGTTAGCGTAGAGGGCATGAATCGATCATGAGATTTTAACAGAAAATGAGTAAAGGATTATCGTACCAATAAAGCAGAGCTGCGCACCCTTAAATCCTCAAATGAAACTCCTTGCTAGACATGGGAGTCATAATTTTTCAAGTGGATGCGTTTACGAACAAGCCATTTGCTGGAAACCCGGCCGGCGTCTGCATACTATCAGAGCATCGCGATGATAGTTGGATGCAGAACGTAGCACGAGAAATGAACCTATCCGAGACCGCTTTTCTGAACAAAAGCGAAGACGGGTTCGATCTGCGTTGGTTTACTCCAAGTTTGGAGGTGGACCTCTGCGGGCACGCAACCCTGGCAAGCGCGCACATCCTCTGGGAAAATGGAATCATCAACCAGAACGAGCAGGCTCGATTTCACACTCGAAGTGGCCTCTTGACCGCTGAACGTAAAGATGAATGGATCGAACTTGACTTCCCTGCGTTACCAGACAAGCAAGTAACTGTACCAAAGACATTGTCGAAAATCTTGGGTGCTAAGCCAAGATACGTTGGTAAAAGTAGGATGGATTACATTGTAGAAGTTGACTCTGAAAAAACCGTCCGAAAAATGACACCAAATGCTTCTCAGCTTGCTGAACTTCCTTTCCGCGGACTGATTGTGACGGCGCCTGCTGCAAGCAAGCCCTACGACTTCGTTTCACGCTTCTTTGCTCCCAGGGTGGGAATCTATGAAGATCCAGTAACTGGCTCTGCACATTGCTGCCTTGGACCCTACTGGCAAAAAAGGCTCGGCAAGAATGAGTTTCTAGCTCAACAGGTCTCTGCACGTGGAGGCATACTCCGAGTAAGAGTGTGGGGCAAGCGAGTGAAGATAAGTGGCGAAGCTGTCACCGTATTACGAGCCGAACTCCGCGAATAAGACAATAGAAAGGACCTCTCAAGCTAAGACTTTCAATTGCGCTACTTAGCCTGTGAGCGGATTAGAAATTACTAGTTGAGTTTGTGGTCAACTTCAACTCCAGGGCAGCTACAACAGCGCGAAGGCACAGTCATCGAATGATTGCGTCTCTCTCACAGCTCATGCATGATCCGAGATGGCTGACTCCTCGACGTACGAAGTTGTAGTTGATGTCATGTTCTTCGTTGTAGTGTCTTTACTCTTCTCTCTAATTCCTCTACTCTCTTTGATAACCCGTGTATCGCTTTGTGATGTCCGTAGCTATGGTCGACGAGTTCATTGAGCAACTTCTTTAACTCTCTTGCAGTTTTTTCTTCTACCAAGAAATCACTTCCTCTCACTGTGGTGATATCTGCTCTTCTTCGTGCAGATTCATTAGCTCTTTGTTGAAGTGTTATCCGTCTGCTGAACCGGTCAATGTTCGTGGTTAGTGTCGTGGTGCCCACAACCAGTAGACTAGACAAAATTAGATGTCATAACACTAATTACGTGAAGAGAAACACGAGAAGACCAAGAGCTGGTGAAAATGCCTCCAAAATTGACCCTCATATGCGCCAAATGCCATTCCCCATTCGAAAAAATCGGTTGGATCATTGGAGCTAGAATAGGAATCGGAGGACTTCCACACTACGCTTGGTATTACGTAAAATGCCCCAACTGCGGCCAACGACACTGGAACAAACTCATCCACCTCGAAATAGGTAAAAGGCCTCAATAGCTCCTGTAGTTGTTCAAGATTCTTTTAGTACGGACAGACCAATAACTGTGGTGGAGAAACATGACATGATTAGTCAAAAAATGTTTGGTAACACAGGGCATCAGAGTAGTCGCATTATTTTTGGAGCCGCAGGGTTATGGAAAGTGTCCTCACAAGGCTGCATGGACACGTTACAATCACTTTTGGAGTACGGTGTAAATCATGTTGATGTTGCTGCGAATTATGGAAACGGTCGTGCAG
>Ga0187850_10004231_pt1 | contig 11499 bp, 9 predicted proteins | sample June2016WEW_4_15_FD_132436 | JGI IMG/M metagenome (GOLD analysis project Ga0187850, IMG submission 132436) | Peatland microbial communities from SPRUCE experiment site at the Marcell Experimental Forest, Minnesota, USA - June2016WEW_4_150 | ecosystem: Environmental > Terrestrial > Soil >... | reverse complement strand
TTCTCCAAACGTGCAGAATGAGCGTGGCGGGTTCGCCCTTTCGAATCGTGGGAGGAAGCTGTGCCTTCAGCTGATACGCGCCTGTCCCGGCGTTTCCTGCCGTGCGCGTTTCCGGCACGCTCTTACTCTGACCGGCGGCATGTTGCGCGCCGCCAGCCAGAAAACCGGCAAGCAGCGCTGTAACGATCGCTTTCAGCCACTTCATCGCATCGATCCTTGTGCGGCGATGGAAGTCCCGCCGTGCCGCCCGCTAATCCTCAACCTGCCCGCGGACGTGCTCCTTGACATTCGAGACGACGACGATTACGCGCGCCCAGGTCGTCGATGTTGCGGTGCCGACGAGCTCGTAAACACCGTGATGGCCGGCGGGCCAGTCTTCCAGCTTGCCTGTGGCGGTGCCCACCGATTTGCCGCCGGCATCCCAAAGCGTTGCCGTAAAGTACACGTCATGCTGAAACTTATCATGATTCGTGGCCGGACCTTCGACTTCGATGTTGTTGCCGGTGGTGATCTTGGCCGTGGGCGGACCATCCAAGCTGATCATGCTCTTAGCGTACTCGAGCGTCTCCAGATCCGCATCTTTACCCGAGCTGCAGGCGCCAAGGCTCAAGCTGAATGCACATAGAATAAGAATAGGCAGAATCCGTGTAGAGCGTCGCATGCTTTTACCCCTTCCGCAGAACATTTTGTCTGAAGATTTCGAAGGAGCATTCTCAACCCTTTTGCGTTCCGATGCAACGCCCATCCGTGGGAATCGCTACGAATGGGGGGCACAAGAATGTCGCTTAATTCGTGACGCCACTTTTACCTGGCCCCGCGCCGCAGGCACCTGCGGCGCGGAGGTTGGCTGGATAGGGGGCGGAGGGTGACTGCCGTCCCTGCCGTGGCCTCTTTTCTTTTCAGCGCCCCGGATGGTACTCCCGCTCGGTGTGGCCCTTGAGTTGCGCGGGGTAGAAGTAGACATCCCTTAGGTCGCCAGTGCTGTAACGCTTCGCCTGGTCGTTGAAGTGAGGCGAGGAAGGATTGCCGCTCTCCCCGCCGGCGGTGACGGCCTTTGCCCGCACCGTGGGACCAAACTCAACCACTGCCACGAAGCTGTTGCCGCTCGTGCCATAAATCTTCTTTGAACCGCGGTAGCTGCGCGCGGCGAATGATGCCAGTGAGCCCCACGTCGCCGAGGTGAAGCCAACGGGAATGCTCGGCCCCGTGTCGCTGAACGGATGGACGATGTCGTCGGTGAGGCGCTGGAACCGATTGATGTCGCCCCACGGCGTCTTCCAAGTCCCGAAGTCGTCCGCGAGTTTGTCAGACGCCGCTGATAACGACTCAAGAAGTTGCTCCGGTGTTGCCTTATTGCCGAGGGGATCTTCGGCCGAAGTGCCCCCACGCGCCACGTGCCGCTGGATCTCCTCTCCCCAGAACACGGCGAGCGACGTCGGAATTGAAGTCGCCGACCAGCGCAGGTCCCACGCGCGCAGGAGCGCGATCTGTTCGGACAATTTCGCTTTTAGAGGATTTGCTGCGGGGGCCTCGTCCCACGCCTTGACCAGCGCGGGGATCGGCTTCTCGAACCACGTTTCATAGCCGTCGAACGCCGCCGAGATGAGGGAGTCCAACGTGAAGTCCTTCTTGTTTTGAAGGACTCTGATGGCGTGGAGTCCACGCGCGGACTCACTCCCCGAATCGACATATGCGGGGTAGTCTTCCTTCTTCGGGCTGCTCGGGCCCGCCGCCGACCACGGCCAGTTGTTCGTGTTGTAAAGCCAGCCGCTCGCGGGGTTCAGCAAGTGCGGTGTCTCGTCCACGGAAAGCAGCCCGTGCCAGTCCGTCGCCGGATCGCTGCCGTCCACCGGCCTGGTCCAGTCGAACTTGGGATCGCGCTTCGGAATAAAGTTGCCGTGGAAATACGCGATATCGCCGTCGGCATCGGCGAAGATCGTGTTGTTTGACGAGTTGGCGTGAAGCTCCATCGTCTGCCGGAACGAATTGTAGTCCTTCGCCTTGGTGCGCGAGTACGACTGGATCAGCGCCTTGACCGGCTCCTGCATCAGCGCGATGCTTACCCACTTGTCTCCAGCCTTCCGGACAATTGGCCCGTGCTGGGTGCGATAAACCGTGAACGTCTTCTCGGCCATCCCGTTGTCGGTTTTGTAAAGCACCGTGATCACGGTGGCCGTAAGCGGACGCTCCTCATTTCCGTACTTGTAATAGAAGCCATCGCCCTTCTTCACGACCGTTTCGAGATACTCATCGACGGCGTCGACGGCGCTCGATGTGTGCATCCAGCCCACCCGGTTATTGAATCCCTGGTATATGAAGAACTGGCCCCACGTCGCGGCGCCGTATGCGTTTAACCCTTCGTCGCTCACCATTTGGAGTTCAGAGCGGAAGAAAAACGAGGTGTGCGGATTGATCAACAGGAGCGCGTGGTGCGCGGTGGTGTTCGCGGGTGCAACGGCCGCGCCGTTCGATCCACCGGGTTCCAGAGGGAGGTCGCCCTCGTCAGGACCAATCGGCGCAGCCTCGGCCGGCGACGTGCCGGTCACCGGGCCGTTGCCGTAAAAGGCTTGGAGCGCGCCCAGGTTTACCCTATCGATGTCTCCGCCGAGCGGCACGCTCCCCTCGGTGAAGGTCAGCGCCATCCAGGGTTCGAAATGCTTGATGAGTTTTGGCGTCACCTGGGGATTCTTGGCGAGGTAGTAGTTCAGCCCGTCGGCGAACGCATTCATCAGCGATTTCAACCACACCGGGCTCGCCTCAAACTGCGCCTTCAATGCGTCCGGGTTGATGAAGATCTTCATGCGCAGGTCCTGCCATACCCTGGCCTCACCCTCGACCTCCGCCAGTCGCCCGATGGAGTTAATGTAATTCATCTCCACGCGATTGAAGTCGTCCTCGGCCTGTGCGTACATCACGCCAAAGACGGCATCGGCATCCGTCTTGCCGTGCACGTGCGCAATGCCCCAGTCGTCACGGATGATCGTGACATTCTGGGCCTGCTTCTCCCAGCGCGCGAGATCCTGGTTATTGGCGCCCTGCGGAGATTGCAAGGCGAATACGACTGAAAGGATGAACAGAAGTCTTTTCATGGCCTACCCATCATTGATTCATATGCAATTGAGTTTGCGATCTGGGAGGATATCACAGTTGGGGCGGCAGACGCAGCATTCTCCCGACCGGGAAATCGGGGACGGATACTGTGCCGGAGCGCCAGGGGCGCGGGTTGTTCGGAGCTGGTAGACAGCAACCTGCGCAGCCCCGATCGTTGTTTTATCTTTCATTCGCGTGCTGCCTGGTGTTAAAGAGAAGCAGTTTCTCAGTGGAGGAGACTCTATGAACCGAATCATGCGGACATTGATACCTGTTTCGTGCTTTCTTTTGTGTTTGATTGGCGCCTTACCGGCGCAGAACCGGCCGCCGGGGCAAAATCAGTCAAACCGGCCGGCGACGGTTTATCTGCTCAAGCCATCCCGAGTATGGGATGGCGTGACGAATGAACCGCATGAAGGCTGGGTCGTTTTGGTGCGCGGCGAACGGATCGAAATGGCAGGTCCTGCTGCTGAAGTTACGGCGCCCGCGGACGCCAAAGCGATCGACTTGCCCGGTACGACCCTGATGCCGGGCCTGATCGAGGCACACTCGCATATTCTGCTGCACTCTTACAGCGAGACTTCCTGGAACGACCAGGTTGCCCATGAATCGCTTGCACTGCGCGTGGCTCGTGCGACAAATCATCTGCGCGACACACTGCTGGCGGGATTCACTACCATTCGCGATCTTGGAACAGAAGGCGCCGAGTACGCCGACGTGGGTCTCAAACAGGCAGTTCAGCAGGGTATCATTCCGGGTCCCAGAATGCTGGTCGCCACGCGCGCCATTGTCGCTACCGGAAGTTATGGGCCCAAGGGTTACGCCTCGGAATGGACCGTGCCGCAAGGCGCCGAGGAAGCCGACGGGATCGACAGCCTGATCCGCGTTGTGCGCAGCCAGATCGGTCATGGCGCCGACTGGGTCAAGATCTATGCCGATTACCGTTGGGGCGCCAATGGCACGGCCGCGCCCACCTTTTCTATTGACGAGATCAAACTTGCCGTTGAAACCGCCCGCAGCAGCGGAAGGCCAGTTTCGGCGCACTCCACAACGGCGGAAGGGATGCGCCGCTGCATACTAGGGGGTGTGGAAACGATCGAGCACGGTGACGGCGGCACGCCAGAGATATTCCAGATGATGAAAGAACACGGCACGGTTTTGTGTCCTACCGTCTCGACCTCCGGACCAAATTCGGCCCGCAAGCGCGCCAGTTTCAAGGCTGCGCTCGATGCCGGGGTAACAATTGCCAGCGGCAGCGATGTTGGCACGTTCCCACACGGGGACAACGCGCGCGAGATTGAGATCATGGTGGGCTTCGGCATGCCGCTCTTGGATGCCCTGCGTTCCGCTACTTCGATCGATGCGCGCGTTCTGCACATGGAAGATCAGGTCGGACAGGTCAAGGCCGGCCTGTTCGCGGACCTCATCGCAGTCGATGGCGATGCAACCAAGGATCTCACAGCTATTCGCAAGGTACGTTTTGTCATGAAGGGCGGCACCATATACAAACAGGGCGGCGAACCGGTGATGCGGTAGATCTGCTGGGGCACTCGTGCAATGAAAAGGGGTGTCGCAATGAGTGAGCGGCAGTTTCTGTGGGGGTTGTCAAACGGCGTGATGGTCTTTGCGATCGCGGGGGCGTTCTGGCTCGGTCTCTGGATCGGAACCGCGGCGCCCAGGATTGGAGGGTTGGTCTGCGCCGTATCAACCGTCCTTCAGGTCGGCATTTGCGCGGCATTGCTCTGGGCCGCCGTGCGGCTTCGGAGGAAGTCAGGATTCCGGAGGTCGGAACTGCGGCAAGCGGAGGGACGCCGATCGCCGGAGACTCAGCACATTCTGGCCGGTCTCCGCTGGACCATTGCAGGGCAGACCGCGCTGATCGCATTTGCCGTGTGGGCGTGCGTACGCGCGGGTTCGGAGCAGCTGATCTGGCCGGCCATTGCCCTGGTCGTCAGTCTTCATCTGATTCCGCTCGCGAAGATCTTTCACGTTCGGGCTTACTACGGCACGGCCGCTGCCGGTAGCGTCGTTTCGATAATGTCCATCACGGGGTTGGCCGGCGCGTACGCCGTGGAATCTCTGGCTGCCGGGATGGCAACCGTGATGTGGATCTCTGCGCTCTATCTGCTCTGGAACGCGGACGCGATTGCCGCGAGTGCCGTAGGGGAGCGGTGGGCGGCCTGACGGCATAATTTCGAGGTTATGGCGCCCGTGCCCGGGATCAGAGTGGGGGGTCGGACCCAATGCTGTTAACGTAAGCGCAATTTGAAGAACTTGCCACAGATTACAAAGATTTCACTGAACATCCTCTCCCACAATCCAGCTTTTTCACTCTTAAATCTGTGAAATCTGTGGCGAGATTTTTTGCCCGCTTGCGGGACCTCGGCCTTAAGTTAACGGCATTGGGTCCGACCTCAGACCACACCTCCGATTGCCGGCGCTGTAACGGACATGGATGAGCCGTACTTTTCGTGTGCAGAAAGAGTGAGCCGCCAGAGTCATCAGCCGGAAGTGTGTCAAAACCCCGTATCCCGCAACGCAGCTTTGGTCTATAATCGCGCTCGTGTGTGCGAGAAAGGGCGGAAGTTACCATAAGGCCCCAAGTACGAACCCGAGGACCCGGGAGGAGGGCAGACGAGCGCACGCCTTGGCGTGCGCGTCGATCGAATACGCGGCGTGTCCTTCCTATCCACTAGCGCGGCTTTAGGGAAGTGATTCGCAGTAGGGTATAAGGGGTCGAGCGCGATTGGCTTCATTTTCCTGAGTTTCCTGGGGTAACTTCGCAGCCTCCGCACCCGCCATTTTTGCCTGCCACCGCGATCCCCGCGGTGCTTTCGTGAATCCCGACCACGGCGGCCGGATCCAGTGGTGAATGCATAAAGATCGCCAGGACGCAGCCCTGGCGTGAGCCCCAGTGCGATGAACCGCTACTGGGCATCGTCCGCAGGCAATCCGACAATCAGGAGGTCCACATGATCATCAAATTATCCAATGGAAGAGAGATTCCCGTCGAAGCGCATAAGGTACGCATCGTGCAGAAGGCCTATCTCGTGCCGGTCGATGAACGGCTCAAAGCTTTGGAGGAAGGCGGTTACAACACCTTTTCCCTCCGCACCAAGTATGTCTTCCTAGATATGCTCACCGACAGCGGAACCAATGCGATGAGCGACAATCAGTTGGCAGCCATGATGGTGTCCGACGATGCCTATGCCGGCGGCGAAAGCTATTACAAACTTGCGGATGCCATCAAGGATGTTTTGCACTTCGCCTACGTGCTCCCGGTGCATCAAGGACGCGCCGCGGAACATCTCCTGGCGAAAGTCTATGTGAAGCCTGGGAGTATCATCCCGATGAATTACCACTTCACGACCACCAGGGCTCACTTTGAGATGGCAGGCGGCACGGTCCTGGAAATCTTCACCGACGAAGCCCTGAATACTCAAAGCACGGAATTGTTCAAGGGCAACCTGGATTTGCAGAAGTTCAAGGACACCATCGCCAAATACGGGGCAAAGCAAATCCCCTTTGTGCGCATGGAAGCCACGACCAATCTGCTCGGCGGACAGCCTTTCTCCATGGCGAATCTGCGCGAAGTAAAACGGATCGCTTCCGACCATGGGATTCCTCTGGTGTACGACGGCAGTCTGATCTCCGAGAACGCCTACTTCATCAAGCAGAGGGAAAAGGGATACGAGGACAAGTCGATCCAGGACATCCTGTGGGAGATGATGAGCCTGGTGGATATTTTCTATCTCTCCGGCAGAAAAAGCACCTGTGTCCGGGGCGGTTTCATCGCTACCAATAACAAGAAATGTTTTGAAGAGATAAAGCCCTGGCTCCCCCTTTATGAAGGATTTCTCACTTATGGGGGGATGTCGAGCAAAGAGATCGAAGCAATGGCGGTCGGACTGCGCGAAATGACGGATATCAATGTGGCCGGCAGTGCAGCCGAGTTTGTAAAGTACTTCGCCGAGCGGCTGATAGAGCAGGGCATCCCTGTCGTCACGCCCCCCGGAGGTCTGGCCTGCCACCTCGATGCCAAGCTTTTCCTGCCCCACCTGCCTCAATCGCAATATCCCGCGGGAGCGCTGGCAGCCGCAGTCTACCTGGTTTCCGGCGTGAGAAGCATGGAAAGGGGCACTATCTCCATGGACCGCGACCAGAGTGGCCATGAGGTGTACTCGGATCTGGAGCTGGCGCGCCTGGCAGTTCCCCGCAGGGTGTATACCATGTCGCAGATCGAATACTGCGTGGACCGCTTGGATTGGCTGTACCGGCACAGGAATCTGGTCAAGGGCTTGAAGTTCGTCGAAGAGCCGCCGGTATTGCGCTTTTTCTTCGGGAAATTGTCAGCCCTCGACAATTGGAGCTATAATCTTGCGGAGGTTTTCAAGAAGAACTTCGGCGCGAACTTCTGAGAAATACAAGAGTGCTGTGGTAGTTGCAACTGTCTCGCCGGTGGACCTGCGCAGATTCATCGTGAGCGTAACAGCTACAGCTCCCTCACGGCAATGATCGGATCGACACGGGCCGCGTGCCGGGCAGGAGCCGAACAAAAATCGGCCGGAGAAACATGCGGGTAATGATGCCCGCCATCAGGCCCGCGCCGATACCGCAACCTGCCGGGACCAGCCCATCCCGCCGATCTCAGCGTGAGGCGCGTGCTCGTGATCGCGATCGTGGCCGGTAGCTTACGGACATTAAGAGCCGATCACGATCCCGACCACGATCACAACGTTTGTGGAAGCAGTCATTTTCGAATCAGTCCACCGGAGGGTATTTATATGCCGACATACGAATACCTTTGTACGAAATGCCGCAAGAAATTTTCGCTTCGCATGAGCATCAGTGAACACGACACGAAGAAGATTCGTTGCCCCAAATGCAAGAGCACCAAGGTCGAGCAGCAATTGAAGTCCTTCTTCGTGGTTACATCCAAGAAAAGCTGATCTCGGTCTCTGACCAGATTTGGATGCAATCTCGAATTTGCACGCATTCTATCGCAAGGGATTTATCCAGCGGAGTCCGCTGAATTGGGCAAAATCTGTATCGTTGGAGTGGAGTTCGCACCGATACTCGATGGCCAGAGCTGCGAGTACGGCATCTGTTGTCATGTTGCCCACGGTGCCGGCTTCCCCCAGAATAGCGCCAAGAATTTCGAGATGCCGAACAATCCCATCCTGCATATCAGGCTGCAATACGGACGGTTCCACCCTCATTTAAAAGGAGTGTTGTATCTATGATATTTGCAGTTAAACTGCAAAAGTAAAAATTATGGGTACGATCGTTTCTGCCTGGGCGCGCCAAAGCAATCTTTCGACATGAGGACGGGAACTGGAAATCCTGATAGGGATTGATGGGGGCACATCATGATTGACACTTCTACCGACGCTTCGAGTCTCTCTCCATGGTGGAAACATACGGCGATCTTGGTGATGATTGCCGGTTTCTGTGTTTTATCCTTGGTTACGGTCCTGACCTACACAAACGCTCCACCCATCCCCGAAAGGGTTGAAGATGCAACGGGAACACTGGTTTTTACAGGAGCTGATATTAATAAAGGTCAGGAAGTCTTCCTCAAGTATGGTCTCATGGAGCACGGGAGCCTGTGGGGCCACGGGGCTTACCTGGGTCCTGATTACAGCGCGGAGTACCTGCATAGACTTAGCGAGGTGACCCGGGACGGGATGGCAATTGAGAAGTACGGCAAGCCCTTTGCACAGCTCTCGCCGGACGAGCAGAGCGTCGCATCTTCGCGGACGGCAACGGTGCTTAAGGAGAACCGGTACGATGCCGCCTCGCGTACGCTCCGGCTCTCGTCAGGCGAGGTGGATGCCTACCGCACACAGCTCTCCGAATGGAGCGAGTACTTCAGCAGGAAGGACGCCGCTCCCGGTCTGCCAGACAAATATATTCAGAACCCCGAGGAGATAAAAGCTCTGACGGCCTACTTCGCCTGGGCAGCCTGGGCCACAACGGCGAATCGCCCTGGGAAGAGCTATTCGTACACAAACAACTGGCCCTACGAGCCCATTGCGGGAAACCGTCCTTCCACCGAGACCTATGTCTGGAGCGCCTTGAGTCTCATCACCCTCCTGTCAGGGTTGGGTTTGATCCTCTTCGTCGTCGGCAAGTTCGACTACCTGGGTTGGAAGGGCGAGGGCGGCGGCCACCACATCATGCACTCTGCTCCCCCTGCTCTAAAGCTCACGCCCAGTCAGTGGGCCACAGGGGCGTTCTTCGGCATCGTAGCGCTCTTGTTCCTGGCGCAAGCATCCCTGGGAGGCGTGCTCGCCCACTACCGTGTGGAGCCAGGCGGCTTTTACGGGTTCGACATAGCCCGCGTGCTGCCCTACACGCTGGCGCGCACCTGGCACCTCCAACTCGCTATCTTCTGGATCGCGACGGCATGGGTGGGCGGCGGCCTTTTCCTGGCCGCGTGGGTTGGTGGCGGTGACCCCAAGGGTCAGAGGATCGGCGTTTACGCACTCCTCGGGGCGCTGGTGGTCGTCGTCGTCGGCAGCCTTGCCGGCGAGTCCCTCGGTATCAACGACAAGCTGGGACAGCTCTGGTTCTGGTTCGGCCACCAGGGTTCCGAATACCTGGACCTTGGGCGGTTCTGGCAGTTCCTGCTGGCGGCCGGCCTCCTCTTCTGGCTGTTTCTGATGTTTCGGGCGCTCAAGCCTGCCATCAAGAGCCCTAGAATGCGTGAACTGTCCTCACTCTTTCTGTACGCGGCCGTGGCGATCCCTGTCTTCTACCTGCCCGCCCTTTTCTACGGCCCCCACACCAACTTCGCCGTTATCGACAACTGGCGCTTCTGGATCATTCACCTTTGGGTGGAAGGATTCTTCGAACTCTTCGCGACGGTTCTGGTGGCCATCATGTTCCACCAGATGGGTGTGGTCAGCACCAAGACCGCCACGCGCCTGATTTACCTGGACGCGATCCTGTACCTCAGCGGCGGGATCATCGGCACGGGACACCACTGGTATTTTACGGGACAGGGAACGCTCAATATGGGCCTGGCGGCATGCTTCTCCGCCATGGAAGTCGTGCCTCTCACGCTGCTGACCCTGGATGCCTGGGACTTCATCAAACTGAGAAAGGCGCAATGCTCCACGTGCGGCCATGATCTCGCCTGGGGCCAGAAGTGGGCCATTTATTTCCTCATCGCCGTGGGTGTATGGAACTTCGTCGGCGCAGGCATTTTCGGTTTCCTGATCAACCTGCCGATCGTGTCCTACTTCGAGGTGGGCACGACGCTCACCCCAAATCACGGCCATGCCGCACTATTTGGCGTCTTTGGGATGTTGGCGCTGGCTGTCCTAGTCTTCTGCTTGAGGGCCATGCAATCCGACGCCGTCTGGAAGGGGACGGAGAAGTTCATCCGCGTGGGTTTCTGGGGTCTTAATGTAGGCCTCGCGCTCATGATCATCCTGGACCTGTTCCCCGGCGGAGTAATCCAGATCTGGGATTCCATCACCAATGGTTACTGGCACGCACGCCGCCTGACGTTCCTGATGAGCGGCACCTACCACAAGCTGGAATGGCTGCGCATTGTGGGGGATACGGTATTCCTGTTGGCAGGCGCCCTGCCGATAGCGCTCGGCGTGTTGCGAAGTGTGTGGAAAAGGGATCTCTCTCCCACGAGAGGCTGCCCCGAATCTCGCGGCTAGTCCTGCGACCTTGCCGGGACCAGGCGACGCTGCCCCAGATTTGACAATGGACCGGTTTCATAAAACACTTGATTTGTACCGGTTACAGGCGGACAAGACGTGCCGATTCCATCAGGAGCAAGCAAATGACCACAAAACGTGTTTGGGTGCTGATTCTGGCCGCCTTCTGCCTTGTGGCGGCGTTGGCGGCGGCGCAGAGCAAGGCGCAGGCAGGGTTCGATCGTTTGAAGAATCTGGTGGGGGAATGGGAAGGCACGGGGGCCAACAACCAGCAGATTTCGGTGTCCTATCGTCTGGTGTCGAATGACTCCGCGCTGGAAGAAACCTTGCATGCTGGCAAGGACGAAACCATGATCACGATGTATCACCTGGACGGCGACCGCCTGATGGCAACGCACTACTGTGCCGCCGGGAACCAGCCTCGCATGGTTGCCGCGCCGGACGCCAAGAGTCCGAATATATTCTCATTCCAATTCCTGGACGCCTCCAATATGGCAAATCCCGACGTTGGGCACATGCACAGTCTGGTTGTGACGCTCTTGGACAAGGACCATTTCACCCAACAGTGGACATATAAAGAAAAGGGCAAGGAAGACAAGTGGGAGACGTTCAGGCTGACGAGAAAGAAGTGATGCCGGCGGCCTTATTGTGCGTGCGTTATCGCCGGGAATCTTCGCCATTGCACTTGCGAATTCTTCTCCTTGAGATTGGAGGAGCGCGGCTCGCCCTG
>Ga0187850_10004228_pt1 | contig 11505 bp, 9 predicted proteins | sample June2016WEW_4_15_FD_132436 | JGI IMG/M metagenome (GOLD analysis project Ga0187850, IMG submission 132436) | Peatland microbial communities from SPRUCE experiment site at the Marcell Experimental Forest, Minnesota, USA - June2016WEW_4_150 | ecosystem: Environmental > Terrestrial > Soil >... | reverse complement strand
GATTCGGTGTGGCTGCGGATTTCCAAGAAAGCTCGCGACGCCGGGTTCCGCATCGAGCACTTGGGAACGGTGCTGCTGCACAAGCTCAGAAACGACTTCCCGGCGATCGTCGACAAGGTGCAGGTGACGCTGTTCACCGATTCGGGGGAAGTCGAGAAGCTCTACCCGGCGGCCGCCGCCGCCTATCAGCAGCGGGACGAGCGCATGGGAGCACTGACCGATGAGAGCGTGGATATCTTCTATTCCTGCGCCCTTTGCCAGAGCTACGCGCCCAATCATGTCTGCATCATCACACCCGAGCGCCTGGGCCTGTGCGGGGCTTACAACTGGCTCGACGGGAAAGCGGCTTACGAAATCAATCCGCACGGAGGCAACCTTCCGGTGCGGAAAGGGGAGGTGATCGACCCGGTCCTCGGCCAGTGGAAAGGGATTAACGACTTCATCCGGAACACCTCCAACGGCGCGTTTCTCAAGTTCTCGGCCTACTCGATGATCAACGATCCCATGACGTCGTGCGGCTGCTTCGAGTGCATCGCCTGAATTCTTCCGGGCACCGGCGGCATTATGATTGTCGACCGGGAATTTTCGGGCCAGACCCCGGTGGGGATGACCTTCTCGTCATTGGCGGAGATGACTGGAGGCGGGCAACAGACGCCGGGCTTCATCGGCATCGGCACCCTTTATATTCTGTCGAAGAAGTTCATCAGCGCCGATGGAGGCCTCGCGCGGCTGGTCTGGACCACCACCCGAGTGAAGCAGAAGCTGGGAGATAAGCTGCGGCAGCGGTGCCAAGAGATCGGACAACCGGGACTCTACGACAAGATCGCCGATGAGACCATCTGCACCGAGCTGGAGCCGCTCATCGAGCATCTGGCGGCGGTCGAGCATCCCGCGCTGGCGCTCGGTGAGATGATCTAAGGAACCACGCGCATGAGCTTGGAATTGAAACCGAAGAAATGGGCCGGCGCCATCCGCGCCGTGACGCTGGGGTCGGGGAGCCGGCAGCCTGTGACGGTGGGTGGCGGCAACGGTCTGCCGCTCCACACATTCGAGGCCCGCTTCCCGCACCGCCCGGTTTTCGCTCTGGAGATTACCGACGTCCCGCCGCCACGATGGGTGGATGCCGCGCGGCAGCCCTGGAACGGAGTGCTGGGCGAGCCGGCGGCAGCCGCGCGGCGCGCGGTGGACGAATTCGGCGCCGATCTGGTGATGCTTCATCTGGTGGGCACCCATCCCGACCGGGGGAATCGCTCGCCGGAAGATGCGGCGGCCGACGCCCGCGCGGTCCTCGATAGCGTGCCTGTTCCGCTGATCGTCAAGGGGCCGGTCGCCGGTCCCAAGCAGAACGACGTCCTGGCCCGCGTGGCGGAGGAATGTCAGGGCGAGGGACTCGCGCTCCACTCGGCTTGCCAGGAAGAATACAAGACCCTGGCCGCCGTCGCCGTGGCCTATGGCCATGTCCTGGTGGCCGAGAGCCCCATCGACATGAACATTGCCAAGCAGCTCAACATCCTCCTGTCGGATGCCAACATGGACTTGCGCCGCACGCTGATCGACCCGCTCACCGGAGGGCTTGGCTACGGGCTCGAGTACACCTACTCCGTCATGGAGCGGATCAGGCTGGCGGCCCTTGGAGGAGATGCCATGCTAAGCTCTCCCATGATCTGCCTGGTGGGAGAGGAGGCCTGGAAGGCCAAGGAAGTTAAAGTACCTCGCGATACCGAACCGCAATGGGGAGACGAGCGGAAACGCGGTATCCACTGGGAGGTGGCTACGGCGCTGGCGCTCATTGAGGCAGGCGCCGAGGTTGTGGTCTTGCGCCATCCGGAGGCGCTGGCCCGGCTGCGGCGGCAAATGGATTGTTGGTTCAAGGAAAACATGAGGGAAAATGACGCATGCCATTGACCGGCTTGCAGATATTCAAGCTCCTCCCGAACACAAATTGCCGCGAGTGCGGCTACCCGACCTGTCTGGCGTTCGCCATGAAGCTGGCGGCGGGAAAGGAATCGCTCGATAAGTGCCCGCCAGCCTCCCCGGAGGCGCGCGCAGCTCTGGGTGCAGCCTCCGCGCCCCCCATCCGCGGCGTCACCATCGGCCGCGGCCCGCGCGCCATCACCGTGGGCGAAGAGACAGTTTTCTTCCGGCACGAGAAAACCTTCGTGCGCCGGCCCGGGCTTTTCCGCGTGCTGGATGCGCGAGGACTGCCGGATTCCGAGCGGGATGCCACGCTGGATGCCTGGCGCGCGCTACGCCTCGAGCGGGCGGGAGAGTCGTTTGAGGTGGATGGCGTGGCCATTCCGGAGTCACCCGGTTCGCCGGACGCCGCTGCCGCCGCCGCCGAACGCGGTTTTCCTGTAGCCGTGCTGGCCGCAACACCGAAGGGCGCCTCAGCCATGGCGGAAAGAATCAAGGACCATCGCCCGTTGCTGGTGCCGCCGCTTGGCGCGGATCTGGCCGCCTACGCGAACCTGGCTGCGCGCCTCGGTGTGCCGCTCGTCGTTTCAGGAAGCGATCTGAACGCCGTCGCCACTGCTGCCATGGACGCCACCGGCGCCGGCGTGGCCGACATTCTATTGGAGCCTCCGGGCCAGGATCTGCGATCCCTCCATCACAGCCTGAGCGCCATCCGCAAAGGCGCGCTCGACCGCATCCACCCCGGTCTCGGCCACCCGGTCTTTCTGCGCGCCGGCGCGGGGGAATTCGAAAGAGCCGTGCTCGGGATCACCAAGTTCGCTTCGCTGGTGACCATCGAGGACCACGGCGGCGAGACCTGGCTGCCGCTCTGGACGCTGCGGCAGAACATCTACACCGATCCGCAGAAGCCACTGCAAATCGAGGCGGGCGTCTATTCCATCGGCGAGCCTAATGCAAAATCACCGCTGCTGGTGACCACCAACTTCTCGCTGACCTACTTCATTGTCTCGACGGAGCTGGAAGCCACGGGCCTGGCATGCCATCTGGCGGTGGTGGACGCCGAGGGGTTGAGCGTGCTCACCGCCTGGTCCGCGGGGAAATTCTCCGGCGACCGTGTAGCCAAAGCGCTCCGCCAGATGCAGGCCACGGAACGGGTGAGCCATCGGACAGCGATCATTCCTGGTTACGTTTCGGTGATCTCGGGCGAGCTTGAGGACGCTCTGGGCGACGGCTGGCGGGTATTAGTCGGCCCGCAAGAAGCATCCGACATCGCCCCCTTCTTTCGAGATGTCTGGGACCCGCGACCATAAGCACGTATATGCTTGGATCCTTGTCGGCGCCCTCGCTTTTTCACGATCCTCCGCTCCCTCAGCGCCCTCAGGTTTTGACTTTATTCTCCTATTCTTTCCTCCGCGTGACCTCCGCATCTCCGCGCCTCCGCGTCGAAAAAGACTTTCCCGGTCAGGGAGCGGTGCTGTAAATGACTCGTCACCAGGTCACTTTCTCGCCGTCCGGACGATCGACGCTCGTCCCCGACGGCACCACCATCCTCCAGGCGGCCGAAGTTGCCGCCGAGCCGCTCAGCGCGGAATGCGGCGGCCGCGGCGCCTGCGGCCGGTGCATGGTGCGGATCATCGGCGGAGAGGTGCCCGAATACCGCATTCTTCAGAGGGAAGCGGGGTTCCCCCATGTGCTCGCGTGCCTCACGCCGGTCCACGGTCCGCTCACGGTCTTGCCGCTCGGCGAAGCCCAGCTCCCGAAACTGATCTCCAGGGACCGGAACACCGGGTTGGCGCCGCTCGAGGCCTGGGCGCCATGGCCTCTGGAGCTCGAGCCGATCGTGGAATCAAGTGGCGAAGAGGAACTGGGCGTCGCCGTAGACGTCGGCACGACCACCTTGCGGCTCCTGTTGATCCGGCTTTCCGACGGTGTGATTGTGGGTGAAGCCGGCGCTTACAATCCGCAGATCCCCAGAGGCGCGGACGTCATTTCTCGCATTGTCGCGGCTGAGAAAGGCTTCCTGGGCGAACTGGCATCCTCGGTGCGCGGCGCAATCGGCGCGATGATCGCCGAGGCCGCGGAGGCCGGGCACGAGGACCTCAGCCGAATCCGCGGATACGTGGCGGCGGGGAATGTGACCATGATTCACCTTCTCCTGTCGGCCGACCCTTCGGGGATTCGCCGCGTCCCTTCGGAGCCGCGCGCCCTGGCTTTCCCGCCGGTGGACGCTTCGGAACTCGGGTGGCCGGGCGGGGACCACACGCCCGTGTACAGCGTGCCCGCCGCGGGCGGCTGGGTCGGCGGCGACATCGTGGCAGGCGCGGTGCGCGCCGGCTTCTCGCGTTCCACGGGCATGGCCCTTTATGTGGACCTGGGAACCAACGGCGAGATCGTTCTGGGCGGAGCGGACTTTGCGCTGGCGTGCGCCTGTAGCGCGGGACCGGCGTTTGAGGGCGTGGGAATCCGCTGCGGCATGCGGGCGGACCGCGGCGCCATCGACGGCGCATCGATCAACGCGGAAACCGGCGCGGTGCAACTTTCCGTCATAGACGGAGGCCGGGTGCGAGGAGTATGCGGCTCGGGGCTGATCGCCCTGACGGACGCATTGTTCCGTGCGGGTTGGATTGACCGAAGCGGGCAATTCACGGATCGCCTGCCGGCCGATCGGCGTGTCGAAGGCAAGTGGGGAACGGCCATGGCCCTCTCCGCGGACGGGCAGGTGACGCTGTGGGAAAGAGACCTGGCGAGCCTGATTCGGGCCAAGGCGGCGGTCTTCGCCGGCATACGCTCGCTGTTGGGAGCGCTGGGTCCCGGCCCCCACACCATCGAGCGGGCAGTGGTCTCCGGCAATTTCGGGCGCTTCCTCAATCTGCCGGCGGCGCTGGGAATCGGACTGCTGCCCAGCCTGCCGCTGGGCCGTTATGGCTATGTGGATAATGGCGCCCTCGAAGGCGCCGCCCTGACGTTGCTCTCGCGGCGATTCTTCACGGAGATCGAAAGCTATCTGACGAGAGTTACCTACGTGGATCTTGCCGATCTGCCCGGGTACATGGATGAGTTCGTGGGCGCCTGTTTTCTGCCGCACACCAGCCCCGAGTTGCTGCGATGAATCGCGTTACCGATGCGAAAACCACGTCCCGTCCTTGCTGAGCCGTACCCGGCCCGCTCTCCAGTAACAGGTCTTGACCGTTACTCGCCCCAGTGGAGCAGGGCCGCTGCGCCAGAGGCGGGGTGCCCTCTGGGCCGCCGCCCTGCCAAGGGCTGCCCGGTGATAAAATGAACGGACATCGCTGCGCTAACATGGCATACTCCGGTTGCGATATCAGTCTGATTCTGCCTGCATATAACGAGGCGCGGAGCATCTGCAACACTCTTACGGAGGCGAGCGATTATTTCCGCCGCCGCGCTTGGACTTACCAGATCATCGTAGCCGCTGACGGAGACGACGGAACCCGTCAATTGGCGCGGGAATTCGCCGGGCAGGATGGCGTCGTAAAGGTGATGGGCGAACGGCTCCGGCGCGGGAAAGGGAGGGCCATTCGGGAGGCCGTAAAGATTGCCACTGGAAACATCATCGGATTTGCGGATGCCGATAATAAGGTGCCCATCGCGGAATTCGACAAGCTGGAGCCGTGGCTGAACGGCCCATATGAGGTCGTAATCGGCTCCCGCGGCCTCCCCGACTCCCGCGTGGAACGCCGGCAGCCATGGCACCGCCGCATCGGCGCGCGGGGTTTCTACTATTTCATGCACGCCGTAGTGGGAATGCCGGGAATTGAAGACACGCAATGCGGCTTCAAGTTCTTCAAGCGCGAGATTGCCCGGGATTTGTTTTCCCGGCAACGCATCGACGGGTATATGTTTGACGTCGAAATACTCGCCCTGGCACAGCGCCTCGGGTACCGCATCAAAGAAGTCCCCGTCCGATGGTGGGACGACGCCGACAGCCGTCTCCAGTTGCTCGGCGGGAACCTGCGGAATGTGCTCGACATTTTCAGGATCCGGTTGTTCTGTGCGCGTGTGAATCGAGCTGGAGCAGCAGTTCGCACAACCACGCCGGATAGCTGATCGAGCTGGATCGGCAATCTTTTTGAGGACACACCTTGCGGGCTCTTGTTACAGGAAGCGCTGGTTTTATCGGCAGCAATCTGGTGGATCGGCTGCTCGAGGCCGGCCATTCGGTGATCGGATTTGACAATTTTTCAACTGGCCGGATGGAGTTTCTGAATCAGGCCCGCCAATCGTCGCGATTCCGCCTGGAGCGCGGTGACGTGCTGGATTTGGATCACCTGACCCGCGCCATGCAAGGCTGCGATTTGGTTTTCCACATGGCCGCGAACGCCGACGTGCGCTTCGGCCTCGATCACCCCCGAAAGGACCTCGAGCAGAATACCATCGCCACCTGGAACGTGCTCGAAGCCATGCGGGCCGCGGGAATTCGCCGGATCGTTTTCCCCTCCACTGGCTCGGTGTATGGTGAGCCGCGGGTCTTCCCCACCCCGGAGGACGCCGCGTTTCCGGTGCAGACCTCGCTCTACGCGGCGTCCAAACTGGCGGCCGAGGGCCTGATTGCGGCATACTGCGAAGGCTTCGGCATGCAGTCTTACATCTTCCGGTTTGTTTCCATTCTGGGCGAGCGCTACACGCACGGTCATGTAGTCGATTTTTACCGCCAGCTCAGAGATCATCCGGAGCATTTGGACGTGCTGGGCAACGGCCGCCAGCGGAAATCGTATCTCTACATTCAGGATTGCATCGCGGCTATGCTGACCGGGATTGAGAAAGCCGGGGAGCGGGTTAACATCTATAATCTCGGCGCGGACGAGTACTGTGAGGTGAACGACTCCATCCGCTGGATTTGCGGCCACCTCGGGATTCAGCCCGAGATTCGCTACGCGGGCGGCGACCGCGGCTGGGTAGGCGACAGCCCATTCATCTTTTTGGACTGTCGCCGCATACGGGCGCTGGGATGGGAGCCGGAGCTCAACATCCGGCAAAGTGTGCTTAGGACGCTTGCATTCTTACAGAACCATGAGTGGATACTTACCGCCGAGGCTTAGCAGGTTGCTGAAAAAGGCCTGGGAGAGACTAACCGGCAGGCGAATCGCCTGCCCCACCGGCGCCGGGTCAACGGTTTACAGGCCGCGGTGGGGCAGGCATTCAGCCTGCCAAGGCCCTTTTCAGCAACCTGTTGGGTCCCTCCTCGAAACAACCAGCGCTAAGTGGGGACTTTGACTTATGCTGCCGGTGGCCATCCTGGCTGGAGGACTGGCGACACGCCTTCGCCCGCTCACGGAAACCATTCCCAAGGCACTAATCGAATTGAACGGCGAGCCTTTTCTGGCGCATCAACTCCGCCTGCTAAGCCGGAGCGGCATGACCCACGCCGTGCTCTGCGTTGGCTACCGTGGCGAGGACATTCGAGACTATGCCGGCGACGGCAGCCGCTTCAGTCTCCATCTGGACTACTCCTTCGATGGACCGCGGTTTCTCGGCACCGCCGGGGCACTCCGCAAGGCGCTGCCGTTGCTCGGTAAATCCTTCTTCGTGCTGTACGGCGACTCCTACTTGCCCTGCGATTATCGCGCCGTGGAGGAGGCGTTTCTTTTGTCGGGGAAGCTCGGGCTGATGACGGTTTATCGCAATGAAGGCCAGTGGGACGCGAGTAATGTGGAGTTCTCCGGAGGCCGGATTCTGGCCTACGATAAGGCGAACCGGTCGCCTGGCATGCGGCATATCGATTACGGTCTTGGCGTGTTACGGGCAGCCGCGCTCGAATCAATCCCGGAGGGCTGTTCTTATGATTTGGCGGCCCTCTATCAGGAACTGCTGCGACGGGGCGAACTGGCCGCATGTGAGGTATCGGAACGTTTCTACGAAGTGGGTTCCCTGGAGGGCATTCGGGAACTGGCGGAGTATCTTGCCCGATGAAGTCTTCCGCGCGACGAGCCGTTTTCCTGGATCGTGACGGAGTCTTGAACGAAGCCATCATCCGCAATGGCCGCCCATGCCCTCCTGCCGGCCCTGAGGAATTGAAGTTGTCTCCCGATGCAGCCGCCGCGCTCGAACTCTTGAAGCAGGCCGGGTTTCTGCTGATCGTAGTCACGAATCAACCCGATGTAGCCCGCGGAGCGCAAACGCGCGCGGCGGTGGAGGCCATCCACGCCGCTCTGGCAGCCGCCCTTCCCATTGATGATTTCCTGACCTGCTGGCACGACGACGCCGATGCCTGCGGTTGCCGGAAGCCGAAGCCCGGGTTGTTACTGGAAGCCGCGCGCAAACACCAGATCGATTTACAGCACAGCTTTCTGGTGGGCGACCGGTGGCGCGACATCGACGCCGGCGCCGCCGCCGGATGCCGAACGGTTCTGATTGATCGCCGCTATCGCGAAAGGGCGCCGGAACATTCCCCACACTTCCGTGCCCGTTCTCTCACGCTCGCAGCCGAGTGGATCATCGCCGACATCGCAGATACTTGTGTCTCGTAACGAAGATCCCCAGCCACGGCTTCAGCTTGGGCCGCTGTACCGGCTTCTTTCTCTCGTAGCCCGGCGGCGCCGAATACGCCAACATCTTTCCGCCTTGCGGCATAGTCCTCAAGGCTCTCATCTGCGACCTCTTCGGCCGGCTCGGGATCGCCAAGCACGTCACGGGTGAACCTGACGGCCTTTTCCTTGCGGGATCCGAGTTGTTCGCGGGTGAGAACCTTGGGCACACTGGAAGGGTGCCACGGATCGGGCGGGGTTACGAGACGGAGAATTCGAGCGGAAGTTTCCCCGCGCGGCGGAGGGTGCCTTGGGTGGCAGGCTGAGCCAAGATCACTCGTTGTGGAGCAGTTTTGTGGAGAAGCACAACAGTACGGTACTTTTGAGGTCCTGAACTCTCAAAAACTGATTGAATTGGGCACTGAAATGATCGACAATCTATCGGAAGCGTTTCGAATGATAGCCCTGGCTAGCCACCGGGGGTCAAAATCGAAATCCTGGGTTACGCTGGTCGAGGGCTGGCGTCTCACGGGGAGTTCCTTGAAAGCCGCCAGCTCCCGCTCACAGCCTGGAACATTATGGCGAAGGAGAGTCTCATGCGGTTGTTCGGCGTCAATCATCTGGTTTTGTTGGTGCTTGCCGTTGTGGGGATCGCATCCCGCTCGGATGCGAACATCATCACTGTCCCGCCCGGTCTCAGTCCCGGCGAAACCTACCGACTAGTGTTCGTCACCGCCGACACCACTACCGCCACCTCCACGAATATCGCCGACTACAATGATTTCGTCACGAGCGAGGCGAACGACGTCGCGGCATTGGCGGCCCTCCGCGCGACCTGGATGGTGATTGGATCCACAGAATCCGTAAGCGCAGTAACGAACATCGGACCATCATCTGCAGGGATCTACACCTTGGACGGCGCCGAGGTCGCTACCAGCACAGCGGCGCTTTTCTCCACCATCACGACCCCCCTCCTCTCCCCCATCGACATCACCCAATATGGTTCCCCAATTATGTATGAAGTGTTTGCCTGGACTGGAGCCAAATACGACGGAACCCATTTTACCGATCTGGCCCTCGGGGATCCAACAGCGGAGATAGGCTGTATCCAAGACACAAGCATCGGATATCTCGATTGTTTCCCCAACAATCCCCAAAACTGGCAATTTCCACAATACGCCATATCATCGGAGCTCACCGTCGGGGGGGCTACGCCAGAACCCGGCACTATCGCTCTGACTGCGCTGGGCGGAGCGATGCTATTCCTCGCGCGGAGGCGTAAACAACAATACCACATGGCCACTCGAACGGACCGCGCGCCTCCCGCACACCGCTAAGCACCCACTGCTTCCAGCGCCGAACGTATTGCCATATGCGCCACGGGATTTCCTCCTGGGGCGCATCTTGCTCATAAAGCCGGACAACACGTTCTTGAAACCCTTCTCAAGCCGAAGGCGCAACACCGGTTACGCCTTTCTCCGTAATCCAATAGCCGTCCCTGCATACACGCTGCACGACCTGGGCACCGGGGGCCAGAAAAACATTGGCTGCTATCCAGTGTTGCCCGTACGTCAGTTGTATGCTGGCGTTTCCGAGCGCGCTTCCGCCACCACACCCGTTACCGAATCTCCTCTCTATTCTCGCAGGGCTGTTGAATCGCTTTTGCCGTGGGCGCAACAGAGCGAATCGGGCGGGCTGTTTTGAGTGTGGGTTTGAGACGAATCCCGGTGTGCCCGGTTTTAATTTTGGAACCAAATGGAACCAAACCGGTTCGGGTGATGGCTGTAAGTGTTTGAAAATGTGGTGGCCAGGGACGGAATCGAACCGCCGACGCCAGCCTTTTCAGGGCTGCGCTCTACCAACTGAGCTACCTGGCCGGGGAATTCTCAGTGTAGCAACCCCCTCACGCCTTCTGCAATGCTTCCAGCGCTTCGCCGGTCTGCTTCTCCACATCGGCGTGCAGACTGTTGCCGTGCGCGTCCATGGTCACGATCGCAACGAAATCCTTCACGCGGTAATGCCACATGGCTTCCGGAATCCCGAATTCCATCAAATAAACGCCAGGCACTTGCTCCACTGTGCGCGCATAATACTGCGCGGCGCCGCCGATGGCGTTCAGGTAGACGGCGCCGAAATCCTTCAGCGCGGCCAGCGTCTTCGCGCCCATCCCGCCTTTGCCGATCACCGCGCGCACGCCGTAACGCCGGATCACGTCCGCTTCGTAAGGCTCTTCGCGGCTGCTGGTGGTCGGGCCCGCGGCCTTCACCGTCCAGCGGTCGCCCTGTTTCAGCATCACCGGGCCGCAATGGTACAACACGGCCCCGTTCAGGTCCACCGGCGGCGGGTTCTTCATGAGGTAGGCGTGCACGTTGTCGCGGCCGGTGAACAGGTCGCCACTGATCAACACCACGTCGCCGACTTTCAGCGCGCGCATCTGCGCTTCGGTGAGCGGCGGCGTCAGGATCACTTCGCGGCCGGTGAGAGTGAAACCTGCCCCGCGCGCCATGCGCTCGACAGGCCGCGCCGGGTCGCGGTACAGCCACTTGGTGATGGCGCCGGTGGCCGCGTCCAGGCGCACACCCAGACGGCGGAAGGCCCAGCAATCGTACGCCACCGAAACGAAGAAACTGGCCGGCAAGCGGTTGGCCGCTGTGATCTTGCAGCCGATGAGCGACACCTTGCCGCCGAACCCCATGGCGCCCACACCCAGCTTGTTGGCCTCCTCCATGATGTCGGCCTCGAGCTTGGCCAGCACGGGGTTGGGGTTCACATCGTCGAGCGTGCGGAAGAGCTGGCCCTTCGCCAACTCGTAGCCGTGCGCGCGGTCGCTGCCGATGCACACGCCGAGGGCCCCGGGGGCGCAGCCTTGCCCCTGCGCCTGCCACACCGCGTGCAGGATGCACTTGCGCACGCCCTCGAGATTGCGGTCGGCGCGGCCCAGGTGGTCCAGAACGCACGGCACCGAATACTGGATATTCATGTTCTCGCAGCCGCCGCCCTTGAGCAGCAGCCGGATCTCGATCTCATCCTCTTCCCACTGCTCGAAGTGCAGCACGGGGGTCTCTTCGCCGAGGTTGTTGCCGCTGTTCTTCCCGGTGATGGAATC
>Ga0187850_10004224_pt1 | contig 11511 bp, 8 predicted proteins | sample June2016WEW_4_15_FD_132436 | JGI IMG/M metagenome (GOLD analysis project Ga0187850, IMG submission 132436) | Peatland microbial communities from SPRUCE experiment site at the Marcell Experimental Forest, Minnesota, USA - June2016WEW_4_150 | ecosystem: Environmental > Terrestrial > Soil >... | reverse complement strand
TGCAGACCTGGAGCACCTCAAGAACACGGTTGGCGAGAAGTCTGCTCTGCTGCCTCAGTTGACGACGGGCGAGTGGATAGCCAACGGGATGGCTCTGCCAAGGCCGACCAAGGTGCTCGTTAGAGCTCGCTACTCTCACAGTGTTTGAGGCGGCGTTGCAGCAGCGGACACAAGGAATTTTGCACTCCAATTATATGGTGACTTGGGAATGCGCTGGTACACGAGCTTCGGTTTCGACGCTGACAGGAGCGGATGGTTAAACGGAGCGCCCGGCATAGTGAACGTTTTCTATTATTGCGCTGTATCTCCGGTGAGGATGAAGTGCAAATCCCACCCTGCCCGCTACAAAGAAGACTCAAGAAGGTAGTATGATGGTTCCTGTGATAGTCGTTTGTGTTTTCTGAATCCAAGCAAGTTCGGAGTTGGCCACGATTTTATGGTTTTCAATGGTCTATGTGTTTGTTTGAGACTGGACATTTCAGGGAATGTTTCTTAAGGGAATGTGTCATAGTTTAGCTTTGTGGGGTGAACGTGTTGCACAGATCTCGCAGTCGGGATGTGTGGGAGAGAGTTGGGCCTGTGCGGAGGGTGAATATGGAGCGGCTGGGGCGACTGGAACCCGGAGTGAAGGTTAACATGGCGGTTGAATTGACTGAGGCTATGGCCAGCGTATGTATGGAGGGGATGAGAGCGCAGAATCCGAACATGACGGAAGAGGAGTTGAAGGAGAGGCTGCGTGAGAGGCTTGGATGGGCGAAACGGTCGCAGAGGGGAGACGGATGCGTGAAGTAGGATGGAAGCCTATCACGGTTTGATAAGGCGACTGGTCAAAGCTTTGGGGACTGATGGACTTGATTACGTGTTTACTGGGGCGTTGGCAGCAAGTTTTTACGGTTTGCCGAGAACGACAACAGACGTCGATCTGGTAGTGCGAGTGTCCGACAAGGACGCGAGAAGCAAGCTTGTCTGTGCCCTAGAGCGCGCTGGAATGAGCGTTGATAAGAAAGAAGTCGATAAGGCGCTCACATCAGGTTACAGGATTGCGACGTTTGCCGACAGAAAGACCGCGTACAGTGTTGACGTCATACTTTCGAATAAGAAATTCCAAAAGAGAACTGGAACCGTTGCCGGCGTTCAAACCTTTTTCCAGACGCCTGAAGACTTGATTTCAGCAAAGCTGCGAATGATCAAGGCAACTTTGCCAGAGGAGAGGACCGTGAAGGATAAAGAGGACGTCAGAGCAATTTTGAGGTTCACTGCGGTAGATCTTAAAGCGATAAAGAAAAAAGCCAAGGAAGAGACAACACTGTCGATTCTTGAAGCCTTGACTGCTGAAGGAAATATATGAGTACGTTATCGTCTAGAACGAATCGTCAAGCGCGCGCAGCAAACGCACCTACCCGATAAGTCAGACAGAAAATATGAGATTAGAATTGTGTCGCTCTCAGACCGATTGAGAGTCGCATTAGCGCGCATGCTTGTTCCGAAAATGGTGAACAATGCTTTTGATTCTGCTCTCATATTCCAGGAAAGAGATGGTTGCCATAGAAGACATGGACACACACGAAAACTCAGAAAGAGGCCCGCATAAAATGTTATATTTGTAATGGCCAAAAAGAGAAGACGGCGATTCAAGAATGAGTGAAAAAAAAGAAAGTTGTAAACAGGAACGTTGCAATAGGAATCGGAGTGTTGTGCATTGTTCTATTGGTTACTATGATTGGACTGGTAGTTGATTATACATCAGTGTTAAACAATAAGGATTCTCAAATAGCCAACCTTCAAAGCCAAGTCAAGTTTGATAATTCCACGATTGATAGGCTTACTGCCATAGTTAATCTGTCTAATTCAACGGTCTGGGTGAATAATGAATCTATAAATCAACCAGCAGGAAATTCCTCCAACACCTATACTTCTTGGTCTTACTCTGTAAGCTATGCGGGTTATGTCGTTGTAGACATCCTGTCTTCTTCGAATTCGAACACCTATGTTGAATTGAAATATTCATGGAATGAAGTTAACTATAACAGTACTGTAAACGTTGGTTCAGGCGGTTCAGCATGGTTCCCTGTTCTTCCCGCAAACAACATAGGTGTCCGAGTGATTAACAACAACTTTTTTGCTAGTGCCTCGGAGACAGTGACGATAACATACTGGTATTGAATTCTCCCATTTCCTTTTTGTTAACGTTGCATTGGGTTCTCAATTAAGCCTCTTTGGCTAGCGCGCGCTAGAATGTTTGGAAAGCTGAATGATCGGTCGATCTTGAGGTCCATTTAGGTTGACTTGGAGGATTCACTGAGATCGATCGAGCAAGTCCTGTGTAAGCAATCCTAGCTTTGTTTGGCTCAAAAGGGTAACGCACGAATGCAACGATGCAACGCTGGTTATCGCAATAGTACCTACTTAGGCCGTTTGATCCCTTCTTCAAGGGCTTTCCACATTCGGGACAGTTAACCATCTCACTACCCTAGTGAAGAATGCACATGAACTATTATAGACATTATTTCAAGCTTGGATGTATTTCAACGCCGAAAACCGATCAAACATACAGCGCGCGTTTTCTTAGCGTTTAATTCTGACACTCACTTCCTCTTCAAGCGCACCGTTGCTGTCACGTCAGATGTGACGTTTATTGAGGCTGCGGCGTTGTAATATCCCGTCTTAGTGACGGTTAGAGTGTGCGATCCTGGCGCTACGGCTTGCAGGAAAAGCTTGCCAGAGCTATCCGTCATTCCGATATAGGCACCATCAAGAGTCACATTGGCTTGGGAAACAGACCTTCCGGTCGAAGAGTCCTTCACGAGTGCCGTTACACTGTAACACAGGCGCTGTACAGAGGGCGCGTTGCCTCTGAAGAGCGTAACTAAGTAGAAGTCGCTTACGGTCATCCATGCTCCATGAGAGGCCGTAGGGTATTGAGAGGCGATTGCCAGGTATTGCGGGTCACGGTAGTAATAGAGGGTGTTTCCCTTGCTGAAGCCCCATAGCGTTTGTCCATCCGTTAGGAGGAAGTTCAACGTTTCACCTGTTCCTGAAACTGCGTTGCAGATGCCCACTATCGCCTTCGTTATTCCTTCTTGGACGTTCCAGTTGCTCTGCTCACAGCACTTCAGTATGTAGATGAAGTAGAGTTCTGAGTCTATCCATTCGCCTTGGTTGCTGCCAACGGAAGGTGGATTCTGCGCCAAATATTCTGTTCCGATAAGATTAATGAGGATGGTCTTGTCGATCCCGCCGTTGTGGCAGAACAACCACCACTTGCCGTCCTTATAGCGTTCAAACGGGTGCGGATCGGGTATGTTCACAAGTCCAGAAGAGGCTCTTCTGACGTGGCCAACGGCTATTATCGCCCCACTTCCCGCGACCTCACTCGCGGCCAAATCGAAGTTCGGGTCCGTGTTGGCAGCAGACTGACCCCTCAGGACGGTTGGTTCGGTGTTGTTGTAGAAGCCGAGGCCCCATCCGTTCGGATTGCTAGCTCCAAGAGCCTTTAGCGAATTAGGCAGGTAGATCAGTTGGTTCAGAACCACATACGAGGAAAGTGAAGTCGAGGTGATCCCCCAGAGCCGGCATTCATGAGAAGCTGATACCTCGTTCAAGCGTGTGCCTGGAACAACGCCCAAGGACAATATGCTGATAATTAGAAGAATCAAAAGTGCTGAAGACACTGCTCTCCTCAACATTCTCCCCTCTACTGACATAGAAGGGCAAATTCGAAGAATTAACACTTATGGAACACTCTTCTATCGTCTTTGGAGTGAACAAGCTACGTCCTATCGTGAGACATCGCGCGTAGATTATAGGTGGTCGCGAGTGTTATCCACGTAAAAGTTTGTTCATTTTGGATTCGAGTGCCAAGCGTGAAAAGCTGCCGAGGTAGCTCATTAGCGCGAGAGAGAGCGCGTCTCGGAGTCGGGATGTGGAGGAGAGGCTTGAAGTGGGAAACAGGTGGAAACACGAGGCTGACACGTGAATTAGGGTGGAAGCTCATCACGTTTGATCAGGCGATTGGCCAAGGCTTTTGGAACTGTTGGACTTGATTATGCGTTTTCTGGGACTTTGGCGGCAAGTTTCTACGGTTTGCCGAGAACTGCGATAGACGGCGATTTAGTGGTCAGGGTTTCCGACAAGATTGCGGCAAGCAGGCTTGCCTGTGCCTGAGCAGACTGGTCGTCTGCTCCTGGTTCAGCGGTTTGCTTCAGTTCTGGTGTCTGAGTTGTTTTCTTCTGCGAAATCCGACTGCTAGCAGTGTGAATATCATGAATAATGGTAGCGCTATTGTTGGAGTTGGAAACTCAGGGATCACCACGTATTGATGTTCGTAAGCTGTTCCTAGAGTTGTTATCGCGTTGCCTGCGTTATCTTGTGCTATGATTATGTACGTTACGTTTGTGCCGTACGGAAACGCTGGTATGCTGGCGCTCCACACGTTTTCCAAGAGGTTTGACATAGTGACGTTTGTCCATGCTCCATTGTTGCTGGCGTAGCTCAGAGTGACTTCCTTCACTCCGCTTGCGTCGTCGGTGACGGTGGCGTTGACCTCAACTATATCTTGTGACGAAACATTGTTTTTGGGCGGAGCTTGAGACACACCCGTGATGTTTGGAGGAGTTATATCGACAAAAGCGAAGCAGTAAATCTTGTAATCTCCAGATGCTATGTAGACGTTACCATAGGCTATGGCGGGAGAGCCATTGATCTCATCATTCGTTGTGTAGTTCCACACCAATGCTCCCGTGGAGGCATTTAAGCAGTAAATATTCCTGTCGAAGGACCCTACATACACGTTGCCGTAAGCAACAGCCGGCGAAGAAAAAACCTCAGCGCCTGTTGTGAAGTTCCATATTAATGCTCCTGTCGAAGCGTTCAAACAATAAACGTTTCTGTCGTAAGATCCGAAGTACACATAGCCGTAGCTGACAGCTGGAGAGGATTCGACCAAACCACCCGTGGAAACTTTCCATATCAACGCTCCTGTCGAGGCGTTCAAGCAGTAGATTCTGTTGTCATCGGATCCTATGTACACATTGCCGTTGAAAATTGCAGGTGAAGAAAAAACTCCTGCACCTGTTGTGAAGTTCCACACGAATGCTCCTGTCGAAGCGTTCAAACAATAAACGTTCTTATCCCCTGATCCCGCGTACACGTTACCATAGGCGACAGCAGGAGAGCAAACAATGAAACCGCCTGTTGCATAATTCCACGTTAGTGCCCCATTGGAAGCGTCTAAACAGTAGACATTTCCGTCGAAGGATCCAACGTACACTCTGTCGTCAGCAACGGCTGGTGAAGAGCTAACTGGACCGCCTGTTGTGAAATTCCATATCAATGCTCCTGTCGAAGCGTTCAAGCAGTAGATCTCATTGTCGTTGGATCCTACGTAGATTTCTCCGTGGACCGCCGCTGGCGAAGAAGAAACCCAACCGCCTGTTGTGTAATTCCACAGTTTGTAGTTCGTGTTTGGAGCCGTGGATGTGGAGTAGCCGCTGTGTTGCAAATCGTGATGAAACATCGGCCAATCATCATTGCCTGAAGCTTGTATTCTAGGGAGCATTGCAGACAGAACTAGCAACAGCAGAACAGTAGCCAGTAAGCTGGAAGCGAACCCTAGCTTCCGCATGTTCGCAGAGAATACAATTCTCCCGTTGAACGCATGATTCATGACGTATGACACCGCGTATAACTCTGTCCTTTGCGTATTTAAGAATAGTTGGCAAATAATAGAAACCCAGAGGAATTGCACTCTTGCTTCAAGAACAATCTCCAGGGTGTGGTCGCTTCAAAATTCAAGATTCCATATTTTGACATAAAAATAGCTAGAGAGAACAGCCAATTTTGAACTTAAAAAATGATGAAAAAATCGGGACGCCAGTGAAGTAGGTGTTTACAGTGCTTGCTTTGCCACATTCGCAATCATTGCCCAATCTTAGCTCGCGCGAATCTAGTATATATACTATCTTTGCATACCCTTCCACCCCCTTGGAGATCCCAGTTCATCGATCGATCATGTGACAGATGTGACGCGTGCGGATACTCTACCAATTGTCAGTAACTGGCTACGAATCAGTAAAGTATGATCGCCATCTCTTGAATGGATGGCTGTCTGGAAGAGAGATATCCTATGGCATCAAACTAGTAGAGCGCGCGCGTGTTTGGAACAACGGATAAAGTTCTGGCGCAAGAGAGTGCTACTTGTTAAGCGTCTGGAGGCTTGAAATGCTTTTGCTGTTTATGCTATTCTGCAGGTAGAGCAGTTCAAGCCTTGAGTTATCATAGGTAAATCATCATTGGCAAAGAGTCAAGAAGACAATATTCTCATGCGAATTTCAAGTTAACAAAAAAATGGACGATTGGGTCGTCGTCCTTTTAGCTTTTCTGAGAGTTCATAGTTTAGGGCGAGGGTATTAGTGCAAACGCTCTTACGCCCCAAGGGTCTGAGTTGCCAGAACCCATATCGTAGCTTCCACCAGAAATTGTTCCAGCACTTGCCATAGTTGCAGTTTGAAGCTGAACACACCCGTTACTTCCAGCGCTCGTTGTGAATTCCGACACAGCTTCAGTCCAGTCTCCGCCTGCTTCTCCCGTAAAGCTTCCAACAGAGTTATCATTGTTCACAAAGACAAATGAAACGGTAAGTCGTCCAGTACCAGTTGTAGTTACTGACTGTGCTGAAATTGTCCTACTAGTTCCAGAACCAAAGCCTCCGCCTTCAGTGAAGCTTGAGAGAGCCACGTTTCTGAAAGCATACATTCTCGCTATCTTGCAATTGCTACCGCTGATGGTGATGGTTATTGTTCCAGATTCAGTTCCAGTGGCAAACTTGTAGTAGATCCACTGTCTTCCTGTTCCTGTGGAGTCGGGTCCATACAGTAAAGTGAAGCCAGCTGGTGTTGTTGGAGTATTGGTTGTGTCTCTTACGGTAACTTGTAATAGGATTAGGTCGTTGGCTGCTAAGCCTGAAGGATATGCTGGCGATGGGTTGCTTGTTGTCCCCGAACCTGTTCCAGCAGAAACAAAAGTCACATGGCGGGGCTCGACTGTGAACTGTTGGGTTGGACTTGTGGATGGTTGATAGTTTGCATCTCCGGCCCATGTGGAATGAACGCTCCATTGTCCAATGGCATCAGGGGCAAACGTGTACGTGTAGGAGCCCGAGGTACTAGTCGTTACGTTTACGAGGATTGTTGAACTATTGGGTCTAGTGAAGGTCAGAGTGACGGTTTTGCTGGGTACTCCGTTGCTGCTCGAATCGGTCAGGGTGCCTGAGACTGTTACTGTACTGCCCATTTGTATGGTTGTGGGGGAAACGGTGCAGGTCAGCGATGTCGAGCTTTGCGTCACCGTGAAGCTGCCAGTTGTGCTCACACTTGCGTTGAATGTTCCATCTCCGTCGAAACGAGCGTATACGTGCCAAGTTCCAACAGCATCGGGCACGTAGCTATCAGAGAAGACGCCGTTCCAAAAGAGAATATAAACTCCAGTTGTGTCGGTTCTAGTGAAAGTGGTACCGTTCGGTCTCGTGTAGACTAAAGAGATCGTCTTGCCGTTCATCGCCGTCGGATTGTCGATATTCAGATAGCCGGTGTAGCCGTATTCAACAAGTTGACCATAGATAGTCTCGGTATCGCCGATGGTTAAGGTTGCTGGGGTGTTTATCCACTTGATTGAGGTTGGGATTCTAAAGTGGGCTGTTATCGTACCTGCACTGTTCATGACCGCTGTCGTGGATGCCGCTGATGAGTTCCCGAAGGTTATCGATCCTGTTGCACTCCAGTAGCCGAATGCATAACTATCGCTAGCGTTGGTGTCAATAGCAGATATTGAAACGGTTTGTCCCAAATCATATGTCTGAGTTCCTGTTGGACTCGTCGTGCCCCTTCCTGATGGCTCTGCAACAAACGACACTTGAACCTGAGTACGGGTGAAGTTTGCATTTACCGCCTTGTTGCCGTCTATCGTAATGTTGACAGGGCTAGTCATACCAGAGAGGTCGCCACTCCAACCTGCAAAGTAGGAACCAACATTAGCTGCAGCGTTAAGTTGAACACTGTCACCGTAGTGATATGTAGCTAGGTCCGGAGTCTTGGTCACGGTGCCAACGCCGTTGCCAATCGTGGTAACCGTCAACGTGTACTCAATCTGAGTGAAAGCTGCGTTAACAGTCTTATCGCCGTCCATAAGAATAACTGTGGAACCCGCAGATCCAGACGCGTCCCCGCTCCAGCCTGAAAAGCTCCAGCCAGGGTTGCCATTAGCAGTCAGCTGAACCCAGTCGCCATAGTGGTAGGGCCCAGTGTTGTTCAATGAAACAATGCCAGCTCCTAGTGGATTCACATTGACCGTCAACGTGTACACGTCCAGAGCAAAGAAGGCTTGTATCGTGTGATCAGCTGTAACAGAGTAGAACGTGTATCCGCTTGGGACACCTATCGAGCCACCGTCAACCAGGACATTTCCAATGTGGAAGCCCACGTTAGGCGTGATGACAAAGGCCTGGTCATTGCCATAGCCAACGGACACCGATCCCGACGGATCAATTGTTCCGCCAGGTCCATAAGAAGCGGTGATGGTGTACGTGCTCGGCACAAAGGAGACTGATATCCAGCGTTCCGCGACGACGTTCGTGAAGTTGTAGTAGTCCGATGGACCCTGCGATACGAAGTCAACCAGCACATCCTCAACGCTGTATCCCGCTTCTGGGGTGAACGTGAAATCTTGGTCGCCCCCGTAGGTGACAGTTACGTCTCCAGAAGGCGAAATGAGCCCGTGAGGGCCGGCAGAAGCATGGATGACCCGTGTCTGCTGACTGAATGCTGCATTGACACTCTTGTCCCCATCGATGAGTATGTTCTCGGGATTGTTGCTACCACCCACGTCTCCGCTCCATGCTGAGAAGCTCCAGCCCACGGTGGGGTTAGCCGTCAATTCGACCACATCGCCGTAGTAGTAGGGTCCAGTGTTGTTCAATGAAACAAGGCCGCTTCCTAATGGATCCATATTAACCGTTAGCGTGTACTGGTTCTGAGTGAAGGTCGCAGTCACTTCTGGAGTCTCATCTATGACGACCGAGCTTGGGTTGGTTGTGCCAGTCAAGTCCCCGCTCCATCCGGAGAAAGTCCAGCCCGAAGCAGCATTCGCCTGCAGTTGGACAGAATCACCGGAATGGTAGGTTGCCTTGTCAGGAAGCTTGGACACTGAACCGCCGCCGACTATGTCCAATGTCAACGCATATTCGTTCTGAGTGAAAGTGGCAGTCACCGTATTGGTGCCATTGATCACGATGCTAATTGGGTTTGTAGACCCAGAAGCGTCTCCGCTCCAGCCTGAGAAGCTCCATCCTGCAGCGGGGTTAGCCGTCAATTCGACCACGTCGCCGTAGCTGTAGGGTCCATTGTTGTCCGCCGCCACAGAGCCTCCAGCAGGTGGGTTAGCAAATAGGGCAAGTGAATACGGATTCTGTCCCTGGAATGTGTTAATCGTGAATGAATATTCAACAAAAGTCCCTTCAGATGTGACGATTTTAATCTTGATAGTCTGACCCAAGTTCAGGGAGATAGCGTCAACCACCAATGCGATGTCGCTTTCCTGCAACATATATGAAGTCTCCTGCAGTTTGCCTGGGTTTACGTTTGCTGACGTTCGTAGTGCTCCGTCAACGTAAAGGCATTGATTCGCGATTAACGTGGCTTTGCCTTGACCGATGTTCTCCACGTAGACGCCAAGATATTGGCCAGTGTAGTATGCATTCTCTATCTGTATGGCTTTGCTGATTTTTGTGCTGGTTGTTTTAAAGTATCCCGTCACCCAGAAGTAGGCCACGAGCGAGGCGATCACGGCGATAGCTATCATCAACAAAACTGCAACAACGGTTGAAACAGCCTTCACAAATCTCACAACATGCACAATTCTCTTGCGCTTACCAAGGAATTTCACTTTCATTTCGATATCTCCCCTTCCATTATTCAATCTCATGCTGGCGATATTTAAACAGCCGTGGAATAAACCTATAGAGCAAAGCTCTAGTTGCACGAGTTTGGAGATCATTGTTCAGTCAGGAAAGTCAATGCTACAAGCGGCATTGTTTCCCAGTGTGGTCAGAACCCTAAACGTAGCCTGTCCAGCTGTCGGAGCATAGTTGACAACCAAGCTGCTAGCATCATCAGCCACCATTGTGGTTTCGGTGGTGAACATGATGGTTCGCGTCGATCCACCAGCGACCAATGCATCATTAAGATCTCTGTAGGCATGGTCTGTGGCCGTGACTATCCACAGACGAGACAAAGCAGCATCTGATCCGCCAATGTTAGTGACCTGTAGCGCTATCCAATCTGCACAGACGTCCATGGACGCTATGCTAAGTGTCCCCTGTGCAGTATCGTTGAAACCCAATTGCGAGCTGGCATCCGCGATCTCGATTTCGACGTTCCCTCCGGTGTCTATGTAACTGCCCGGAAGTGACAGAGTGGTGTTGCACCATCTGTATCCGTTCATTATCATCAGTCCCGTGTTCACCCATGCCACTTGATTAAAGTCCTTAATGTATACGAAACATGATTCGCTGTAGGGGTCATTGTAACTTGCATAAATGCTAACACGAATATCCGCGACCAGCGTCTCTTCAGCCTCATCTACTCCCGTGATAAACGTATAGGTCTCCCCTACTAGACAATAACCATTAGGCGTCTTGCTCTCACGTAGATACTGATATGGCCGCCAATCACTGCTGTTCACAGGTATCCCCAGGAGCACTGTCTTTTCTATTCTGACCGCTGAGTTTGTCTTGTCAGCGACTACTTGGTCCATTTCTCGGGTTACCTGGTTGTGCCAGAGGAATACATTGGAGAAAAAGAAGAACAGTATCACGAGAAACAGCACCGTTCCCACTATCTCAGCGGTGCCAGAGCGATTCTTCAACAGTCTCTTCATCCTTCTCTAACCTCATTTTCATATGCTTGAAGATGCGTAATCACCCTCGAAAACCGAGCCCCTGTCCGTCACCAGTTTAAAATGGTATGTTACGCCCGGGAGCCATTGCGTTTGCACAGTCACAGGTACATGTCCGCCGACGGGAACGTCGACGCTGTTTAGGCTGACCTGTCTACCGTCGACGTAGAAAGTGCTCATCTTGACACCCACCTTTCCATAGTTGTAGAGCCACATCTCGACATTGTTTCCGCCGACCTTGAACCAGACGTCCTCGACGCTTATCAACTCCATCACCGATGCGCCTCTGCCAGCTTGATAATCCTTCACGAAGTTTACGAAATAGCCGAACGCCATGCTCATGCCGATGACTACGACTAGAATCATCAAGATTGTACCGATGACGGATGAAACTGCCTTCCTGTTTCTCGACAACCCGCTCATTCACTTCCCCGCCCAGTTTGGTGGAATCAGGAAATAGAATATGAAGTATCCCACGACCATCAACACGATGGAGTGCTTCAGGCCTCCTGCAACGCGACGCTCACCTATCTTCCCCGCCATCAAACCACCTACCAAGGCGGA
>Ga0187850_10004218_pt1 | contig 11522 bp, 11 predicted proteins | sample June2016WEW_4_15_FD_132436 | JGI IMG/M metagenome (GOLD analysis project Ga0187850, IMG submission 132436) | Peatland microbial communities from SPRUCE experiment site at the Marcell Experimental Forest, Minnesota, USA - June2016WEW_4_150 | ecosystem: Environmental > Terrestrial > Soil >... | reverse complement strand
ATGGAAACGATGCCGCAGTACGGGCATCAGGCCAATTACTAAGATACTGATCGCAATGGCAAATGGGAATGCCGGTCCGATGATAAGCCACGATATAACGATCAGTGTTGGGTTGAGCATTCTGTCCTATCAGCTTTCGTTGCTATTTGATCGAAGTTCAAGATCTCCGATTTGGTTTGATTGTATCCCAGCTTCGATGGGCTTTACGCGCTAGGATTTTTCGTCGGGTAGAAGTTCCCTCTCTAAAGCGTCAAGCCTCTGGAACCTGTCACCCCATCGTGAAACGAATTTTCGCTGCCTAATCCAAACGTACAGAGACCACAACACAGCTCCTAGCGCCGCTAGAAGGAGGAAAAAGTCTGGAAGAAAGGGCACCGCGGGCGGCCCTTCGGGATTAAATGGCTGTTCACGGTTGAATGGAGGGGGTCCGTAATGGCCGAAGGCAAAGAGAAGGAAGCGTGAAAGCAGTAGTAGGAGGATTATCGAGCCGACGAGGTTCACTTTAGCTTGGAAACGGAAACGTCGAAATTCCTTCGAAGCCTCTTCTAAGAAGCGGTGGAGTGAGGCAACGGGGTACTCATCTTTTTTCTCGGTCATAGCGACTTCAACCGTGTGAAGCTCAGGTGGTGATTATAGGAATAATTCACCAATGGTGTATTGTGAAGGTTAGAGAATGGAGGGAAGAGTCTCCCGAAGCTTCAGGTAGACCCCCTTCCCGGTTGGCGCTAAACGAATCCCTTGATCTGATTCTTCCACTAGGCCCTTGCTCTTCATGTATTCCAAGTATTTTTGGAAATCATCGTAAGAAAGCTGAGTGGCGTGACGCCATAAATTGGTCCTAGAATGTGCACCCGCGTTGTAGAATAGAAACTCCAGGATCTCGAACCTGATCTGCACGGGAGATTTCCTACCAGGTCGCGAGACCTTATCAATGTAACTCAAGGCGCCACTCCCTGCACCACACTGCTCTCCCCTGATATTGAGTAGAACTTAGCCAAAACTCACCAATGGTGTACACCAAGAGTGCCAACCGCTTAAATGCGCTTAACTTGAAACATCGTTTACGAGTAGCGGTCTACAAATGAAGGCTCTCCACCATGAAAGCTCTCCACCCTCTACCACAGAATACCGAGGCCTCACCCGATTCCAAGAAGTCGTGCCAACATGACAGAGTGCGAGAGATAGGACAAGACTTCGACAGGAAAGGAAGATTGCTAAGGCTCGAAAGATGCCAACAATGCGGTCTCATTATGCGCGAATACTTGCCACTCTTGCAATGCCGCTCAAGCATAATTTTTCGATGAATTTCGGTTTCGCCGTTTAGTTGACAATGTAATTATCGATTCGAGAAATTAAATGGCCCGGCCCTGTTCATTAACCATTTCTTAGGTTCGATGTTCTTTCTGACCCATGTCTAGAATGTGGGTCCGAGCGCGAAGGACGCTGCGAGAGCTATGAAAAGCATGAGTTCCAGAGCGTCTGGAAGCAGGTTGCCTAAAAATGTCCGGTTTGCATCGATGCACTCAAGGATCTTCGCTACGGTACATCTCAATTTTGGCAAAGGTTTTGGTTGAGGTTGACTACGATTAACGCAGACGTGCCCCTTCACCCGAGCCTTTGTGATGAACCTTCGGTCACACACAACGCATGCATAGGCACCGATGATAGGTCGCTGGTCCTGACCATTCGACCGTCCACATGGAAGTTCTTGCGTCAACTATTTCGCCGTGAACCTTGACATGCGGTTAGCCCTCATATAATGGGGATTCATTTCTGGTGCACACCAAATGGGCACCCTCTACTCAATTTTCAAATAGAATTATAAGCGAAAACTAGATGTTTCCTAGAGAATGACTTGTCGGAGCACTCATGATGGGAATGAATCAAGACGATCAATCCGCTGATCTTTCTCGATCAATCCATCCCTCAGGCTAATAACCCGATGAGTGACCGCCGCAACCTCGGGATTATGCGTTACTAGAACGAAGGTCGTTCGCGAATCCCGATTCATTTGCACAATCAAGTTAAGGATTTCTTTCGTCGTTTTCGAATCTAGGTTTCCTGTCGGCTCGTCACCAATCACAAGTGCCGGCTTTGTGACGAGCGCCCTCGCCACCGCGACGCGTTGTTGTTGTCCCCCACTTAATTGCGTTGGGCGTTTATTCGCCATCTTCTCCAGACCCACAGCCTTCAATGCCTTGACACAAATCTGCTTACGAACTGCCTTAGGAATTCCGCGTGCGACGAGAGGCATCTCTACGTTCTTGGTCGCAGATAGTCTGGGGATAAGATTGAAGGACTGGTAGATGAATCCGATTCTCCTATTTCTGAGCAGCGCGAGTTTTGATTCACTAAGCTTCTTCAAATCGAAGCCGTCAACTAAAACGCGACCTGAAGTGGGTTTGTCAAGTGCTCCAATGAGGTTTAGAAGGGTCGATTTTCCGCTCCCGGACGGTCCAATGATCGAAGTGAGCTCTCCCTTCTCAATCTTGAGGCTCACGCCTCTTAGGGCTGGATAATTCAGATTTCCCACATTGTAATCTTTCGTAACGTCAATTGTCTGAACTGCCGGAATATGTTGCGTGGAGACCGTGTTCATTTATTGTCTGACTCCTTCAGAATATTCTACTCCAACCAACGCGTAACTTAATGGACCATGACGGTTTGAGCCTTCACTTAAGCGGATGCCACTCTCGGTGCACACCAAAGGTGAATCCAGATTATATTCAGGCTAACAGAGTGCGTCCTTCATGTCTGGTGCACATGATGGCGAAAATGAAATTTCTAGACATTCTCGAGTTATCCTTTGGTAGCTTGCTTGACCGTAAGGTCCTCACTGTCCTCACGATCATCGGTGTATTGATTGGCTCAGCCATGATTCTGACCTTAGAGGCGACCAGCGCAGGAACGACTGCAGGGGTTCAAGCACAAGTTGACAAAGTAGGTGCAAACACGTTAATCGTTCGCGCTGGAGGAGCGAACTTTCTGTCGGGAAGCCAGTCGTCATATCAACTTACAAGCCAAGACGTAACAACCCTGACCCACTTATCGAACGTCGCCGACGTTATTCCTTACTATTCTAGGCCCGTTGATATTTCGGTTGGAGGTCAAACGGTGTCAGGAACGATGATCGGAATTGACCCCCAGAAGTTAACGAAGATCTACAAGGGGCTTGCCTTGGCAGAAGGAACCTTTCCAACTAGCAACGATCCTACAGCTGCAGCTGTAGGTTATGGCGTAGCCTATCCGCAGTCCTCAGGAACTCAACTTGTTGGGCTTAATCAAGCGGTAAGCATAAAGATTAGTTCCATGGGTGGCAAGGGCACCACTACAACTCTGAGCTTCCTCGTGAAAGGGATCCTAACTCAGTACGGTTCCGCGCTATTCAACGACATCGACAACGATGTGTTCGTAACATTCAACGGCGCCCAGCTCCTATTGGGGACACCGTACTTCTCAGCCATCTATGTCATAGTTGACAACGTAAACGACGTCAGTGCAGTTCAAACGGCCATAGAGAGCCTCTACCCGTCAAACGAAATTAACGTCATTAGCGCCGGTTCAATCGCAAGCAGCCTTTCTTCAGTAAGCTCACAGCTGGCGACCACTTTTGGAAGCATCGGTTCAGTTAGCCTAATCGTCGCAGCAGTCATTGTAACATGCACAATGTACATGACCATTGAGAAGCGGACAAGGGAAATTGGGGTCTTGAAAGCGCTAGGATTCCAGCGCACCCATATTTTGTCGATGTTTCTAACGGAATGCGCAGTCATTGGGATAGCTGGAGGAATACTAGGAACCGTGGTTGGGATAATCGCATCCTATTCGATAGGAGGCCTGTTCAGCTTCGGCTCAGGTAGAGGAGGCCCAGGCGGAGGAACTGGAAGCATCTCGGCATCTACACCAGTGTTCACAACCGACTTATTCATCATCAGCCTTCTACTACCCATCCTCGTTTCGATAGGTGCAGGATTCTATCCCGCTTGGAAGGGAGCACGAATGAACCCCGTTGACGCGCTGAAATACGAGTGATTCGTTAAACTCCGGCCTACCATGTTAAGCAGACGACCGGTCCCGCACGTTGACGTAGTGCATCACTTCGTCTATTCATCAATGGTGTACACCGGAAGTGGCGCCCGTTTAAATGGGATTCAGACACCACGCGCGAGTAGGACTTGGATGGAGGTGATTTGAACGATGCCGCCATTTCACGATTTCATGGGCCTCGGCTTATTCCCAATGGTGCTTCAATCCGCTGTTGCAATCGCCATCATCTGGCTGTTGATCAAACTTAGCAGGGTACTAGATGCACACGCATCGAGGCTGAAAGTAAAAATGTAATCTGTTCGGAGCAAGCTCTAGATTGATGAGAGTTGCTCCGCCGAACCCCTATTGTTTATCCCATCGATCCCACAACCGTTCGGCATCAGCCAAACCGTTTAGAGTCAGATACGCAGTAAGGAGGGCTAAGAAGTAATTGCCAAACGAGTAAACCCCGCCGACCGATAAAGGTCCGGTGTTCATCGGGCCGGGTGCTACGAGGGGTTCGAATTAACCGCTGTAACTTCCGGAAACGCGACTTTTGCGAAAGGCTCGGAAATGGGTTCATCCCCATCGAATTTTCGAAGAGGAGGTCCGCCTATATGGCCGCTCAAGGAGTGAGATGCCTTGCTCATGAATAACCGACGTCAACTGAGCAAGACCCACTTCGTATACGCAGTGGGTCCCTTCGGACCCACCATGCTATTGTCTTTGGGTGAGAGATTTCCCGAATCCGAGAAATTCAACTAGGTAGGTTCGAGTCCCACCGGCCCCACGACTTGAGTTCGAAGTCTAAGAGAACAAGGTCATGGAACTACAAGAAAACTGAGCGGGTGGTTTTCTTCGGAACCGTAATGCGGTTGGTCGGACAGGTGCGTTGTAGTGCTGCGCTGCCCGAGCTGCCTGGCGCAAGCTACCGCAACCACTCGGACGCGCCTGACGAACAGGAGCAGCAACTTAGGTAACGATATTTAGTCGTGTGGAACGATAAGTGTACTTGGCGGGGGATAGCGCCGGGTCGGATCGCGGATGACCCGTTTCAGGTGCTAACCCCCGTCCAATAATGTGCGGGGGTTGCCAAACCTTCGTTAGTCGCTCACATCACTTACGCACCGTCCTACATTCTATCTAGAAGACCCTGAAACGCCTGCTGTGTGGTAAGTGGCATTTGGGGAAGAAAGAGTTCGATCGCGGCTCGTGCTTGCTGAACATATTCCTCCGGGGAATGAAACACAATGTCGAATCTCTTTCCCTCCTTCTTCTGAAACTGTAACGTAATCGAATCCCGCTTATCTTCCGGCACATTAGACCTTGCTACTTCCAAGATTTTTGCAGCCCACTCGTTCAGCACGTTCATTGTAAGGCCGTCCACCATCTCTTGGAGGTCTCGCTCAAGCTCATCAAGCCCGCTCACGTCTATATCTATCAAAAAATGGTCTGTCCCTAGAATGAAACAGTGAGGCTCGTATAAGAGCCCGAGAGGTGGGTGAAGGTGAATTCACAGGGGGATGCTAACCCATTCGAGTAGACATCCCACCGGCTTCACCAAATTTCGAGTCAGAGTCTGCAATGACCAGACACATACCTGGGTGTCTCCACCCTCTATGTCGGCCGGTTCAGTGAAGGCGGTTCATGGCGGTTCATTCATTCACTTCGCTTCGATTACGAAATGAACCCACCGTTTGGGGGTTCAAATCCCACCGGCCCCACCACACGCTGACCCAAAACAATCATGAAGTGTATGGTTGTCCAAACTCGCTATGAATGGGTTTGAGTACTCCACTCCTCCACCCTGTCCAGCCACTCTTGCACAAGGGCTGAGCACAGCTCCGCTTGCTCTCCCAATACCGCATGACCGGCGCGATCCAAGACAGCGAAGGTGGCTCGGGGATAATTCTCTAGGATGCCCCAGGCGTCCCGGTAGCCAACCCAATGATCCTGCCGACCCATGATGAACAAAGTCGGTGCTGGGAAGGGCTGGGGAAGATTGTCTACATCGAACGAGAAACCCTTCAACTTATCCAGGAACTTCTCGTCAGCAACGCTCCTCCCAGTCTGGCAAGCTCTACCGTACTCGAGAATAGCCTGATTTTGAACCACAATTACCTCCTCTAACCATGCCATGTTCTCCGACTTGGCTGTTTCCATAATCGCTTGGTCTTTGAAGAGAATCACACGAGACGGTAAGGTTCGCTTTTCTTCGCCGTATGTTATTGAAGGAACGTTTAGCAACAAGCCATCCATCTGAGGGCCTCTGCGGTACACCAAACCTCGCGCAATGTATGCACCGTATGAGGTGCCCGTCACGACAAACCGTTCTCCGGGGATTACTTGGTCAATGAGGTCTTCAACGACCTCCAATACTTGATCCGTGCTGGTTATCCAATCTGCTCCAGGGGTCTTGCCATGACCTGGCATGTCAAGGTAGATGCGCTCCCACCCGTCTCGCTTCGCAAAGTGTCTCTCCATTTCGTAAATCATTTGGTTATGGTCTAATGGCATCCCGTGCAGCATAATGATTGGTCTTCCTTTGCCGAATACATCGTAGTGAACTGTTATCCTGTCGAGTTGGCATTCCATAAGGAAATGCTTCCAGCTCCTCTTTATTCAGTCTAGAAGCGAAGCGCCTGGTAGGGTTGCAAATGAGCCGTTTCAGGGCGCTAACCTTCGTATGAAAAGATGCGGGGGCAGCCAAATCCCCTGAACGTCGGCCCATTCTAGGGTTACAGCAGTCTTATGGGCTCAACGACAATCTGTGGGAGTGAGACGAGTTGTCGAAGCGCCTGCCTAAGAGTTACCTGAAACCGTTGCCCAGAAAGGAGGATGTCATGCGTCTGCTTGAATCCTGTGTCAATCCGGGCGCCAAGCTGGCGGTTGGACTTGCCGCTTTTTCAGGGCTGCGACCGGGGCAGGTAAGAGAGCTTGCCTTTCAGAATCTTGCTGAGTTTTCGGCGGCGAGTAAGCAGTTCTCTCAGATCCCTTCACGGATTGATCTGAAAAATCAGGTCACTGGTCGGAGGTACTATACGTTCCTCTCGACGGGCGGTTGTAAGCTTCTTTTGGATGATTTGAGCACGAGGAGTCAGCCTGTTTTGAAGGAATGGGTTGTGACTCGGCGGGCGTGGGCGGAGGCAAGTCGGGTGCTCCGTGGGGCTAAGGTGAAGTGGTTCGAGTTGCGGCACTTCTTCCGTGGCAGCTGTGAGTGGGCTGCGCTGCACCTTCCGAAGCGTCCACTGCCCTCCAATGCGATCAGTTTCATGCTCGGGAACTACGTCCAGGGGGAGGTGGATTTGTCTCCCTCCAATCCGAAGATCGTCCCCATGCTGCGACAGGGCTACAGTCAGGTCGAGAAGGTGTGCTTCACATGACTCCTCGTTGGAGTGGCCGGATGAATTTTTAGACCGGCTCTGTACATATAATACTGCGACCACGATGTCCCTCAAAGAGGAGAAGCCCAAGAGCGACCCCGTGCTGGCTCGGTTCAACCTGGCCATCCTGCACTACACGGGCTACGACGACGATCAGATCGCCGCGTTCGGGGATCTCTCCGCGTTGCCGGAGTCCAGGATGCAAGAGCTGGTTCAGGAGTCGCCGGAGGCCAAGATCAAAGCCGCCGTTGACAACTACGAAAAGTCAGGGCGGAAAGTCGAGCCACTCCACAAACCAGACGATGATAGTGGAAAGAGCCTTACGAAATAACTGGTTGTCGGCGGTGGGGGGTTGGGGAGCTTCAGGGAGGTGAAGGAGGCAGTCAAGGAACTGTCTTCAGACAGCCCCGTCCGAAAGCTGATCATGCTGAAGCCTGACGATCTGCCCCCCTCCAAGGGTCTCGCCGAGTGTAAGGTTTGGATTGAGATGATCTACGCCGAGCGCAAACGAAAGTAGTGGTGGGCGCCTGATTACCGCCTCGTCTCCTGGTAGTGCCTGGACGAATAGCCATCCTTGCGTGATCCACTTCTTGACTTCGGCCATTGGGACGATCTTCTGGATGCCTCCGGCGGACTTTCTGTCGATCAGGTCTTGCATCTGCTGCTCCGTCAGCTGCGACAGGTTTCCTTGTTTTTCGATCTCCTCGTCAGTGTACCCTGCCCATGATAGGAACCGTCTGTTGATTGTGGCGAGCACCTTGTCCTCGTTAGCTTCTTCCTTCTTTGCTCGTGTCGTGAGATATTTCTCGGCGGCTTTCCTGTAGCCTTCTCGCATCTTCTCGATGTTGTCGTCGAGCATGCCTTTTGCGAAGGTGTAGGTGAATTCGATGTGGCCCTTGTGGCCCATCCAGTAGGTTCTCCAGTCTGGTTCGATGAGGTGGTCGGCGAGGGCTGATTCCAGCCTGACGTCGGTATAGCGGCGCATCACGAACGGGCGCCACTTGAATCCTGCGGCTCGGATGGGTTTGCGCATGAAGTCGCTGATGTTTGTTCTTCCGATGTGCTTTCCGTGGTGGTGCGGGTGGAATACGTCGGCGGTGATGATCGGCGACTCGGGGGTCAGCGTCTCCTGGGACTCGCGCATCCTCCGTTCAAGGTAGGTCTGCAGGTACTCGCACGCTTCAGCGCACAGAAAGGTTGTGTATTTTCGGTGTATTTTCGAGATTGGCTTGCGGACGATGAGCAGGGTGGGTATGGTTTGGAATTCGACCTTTCCGTCCTTGACAGTCATTTCTGGGAGGTCTTTGACCTTCAGGCCGTCTAGTCCTTCAGGGGTCTTCTTTTTTCGGGGGATCTTCTTCCCCAGCACTTCCAAACGTACTCCGCTGAAGGCTACGATGCCAATCGCGGCCCTGGCTCTCTGGTCTGCCTGCTTGAGTATGTCTTTGAGTTGTTGTGGTGTGGGTGGTACTTCGTTCTCGTACAGTGCCGACTCGTCTGCTCCTTCTGCTACGATTTTTCGGGGTGGGGATATGTCGTTGAAGTCGAGCCACCTGTTGATTGCTTTGACGTAGTCTTGGATGTAGGAGCCGGCGAGGTCTTCGCCGTGTTCTCCTCCCTTGGTTTCGAAGTCTTCGATCATGTCGAGTTCAAAATGCTTCGCTTGTTTTGTGTCCATTTTGGCGAAGTGTTTGGGGAGTTTCTGGAAGCGTTTGTGGAGGAGCCCGAAGCGGCGCAGGAGTATCAGCCCAGAGTCGGGGGATCGTCTTCTTACGTTCCGCAGGAAGCGGGCGAATTCTGTGTCGTCTAGGAGGTAGCGGTATGGTGAGTCTGCTGCGAATGCATCCTTGCTCAAGCGGAACCCAGTACGCCTCGTTGAGGTGCGTTTTCGGGTATATGCGAATTTCGGATTCGAACCAGCGCAGGCGTGAGTCCCTCCGGGCCCACCAATTCAACGGTTCGAAAATGTGCCACCCTCCACGGTGATGGACAAGAAAAACATACCTCAAAAAGCGAAGCAAAGTGTCAGTGGCTGCACCTGCACTTGGAAGTGAGCTCGAATCTGGCTTTGTGGAAATCGTTTCAGGCAATGCGAACGCGGCGAGCCTGGTACGCAGCACGTCCTGAGAGCGAATCTGTGCAATGCTTGACAAGATAGCGGACTTTTCAACTGTACTATGCCGATGGGGAAACGACGATGAAGGAGTTACTGGCACCTTTAGCCGGCAAGCAGTTCCCATGGTATGGGACTACGCTGAGAGTAATCCTGTTGGGTTCATCACAGGAAGTTTGACGTGGGGAATCAGCCTCGTGACCCGAACTCTCGAACACCTTTGTTCGGCAGACGGTTTTCCCGCAAGGGTATCCCAAGGCACAAGCACTGCACTACCTTGGCCTGCCGAAAATTTCGACGCCGTTTTCACTGATCCGCCCTATTACGACAATGTTCCCTACTCCCATCTTTCCGATTTCTTTTATGTCTGGCTGAAAAGATCCGTGGGTGATTTGTATCCAGAGCTATTTGCTACCCCCCTGACACCTAAAACAGACGAGATTGTTGCATATTCTAACATTGAAGGAGGTTTTGAAGCAGGGAAGAAATTCTTCGAGGATATGCTCAAGAAATCGTTTAGAGAAATAGACCGCGTTTTGAAACCAAATGGGATTTCAGTGATAGTGTATGCGCACAAGTCTTTTGCAGGATGGGAGACTCTTATCAATTCACTTCTAGATTCTGGCCTTGTTGTGACTAGTGCGTGGCCGATACATACTGAAATGAAAGGTCGTCTGATATCCCAGGAGTCAGCTGCGCTCGCCTCCTCAATATACATGATAGCAAGAAAATGTCAAAGAGAAAAAATGGCATTCTATAAGGACGTTAAGCACGAAATCCAATTGTTAACGGCAGTAGTTGTGACGCAGATGATTGCGACAATCATCACCGTATACGGCATCCTACTGCCTGCAATGGGTTGGGGACTCACCATGTTCATTTGGGCGTATGCATTGATTGCATTTGTGATAACCGACTTTCTGAAACTCCTAGGATATCGTTTATTGAACCACAGAGGATTGAGATTCAGTGGTCAACCTGATTTGGTCCCTCGTGTAATTGGGGCGGCTTCCGTCGCAAGGGCGGGTACCCGCGAATCTGGTTGATCTTGTCGGTTCCTTGCTCCGAGGATTGATTTGGTGGTCGTGTACGTGTCGTGCACAGTCGTGTACGTGTTCACAGCATCCGTGCTTGCCGTCGTTGTCAAAAAGAACAATGAGGCAAGGAGCAATGTCATCATCATCGCTCTGCGAAAGATTTGGACTCAACAGATGGCCTGCCTTCTTATGTTTTTCAAAAGGCAAACATTGCAGGCATTTTCATCTTGGAGCTCTCTTCCGTTGTTGCGGCGAAAGCAACCCGATGTGAGTTCGAACAGATTCGTAACGTGTTTTTTGCGTTCCATATCCCAGGATTCTACCCATTTCGAGTAATATGTTCCCAGCGTAGATTGAAAAAGAAGAGGCCTTGACGCGTGCCCAGCTTTTGCTTGATTACTTACGAAGCATCATTCGAACAGTTTTATCCTTGCAGGTCCCTTGTCTCAAGCTGAGTTGATACATGATGGGCATGTTAGATTTCACGCTCCTAGGGGCAGTGATCGCACAACTGCATGCGAGATACTTGATCTGGCGCGGCCGGTCAGAAACTTAGTTCATGAGAGAAAGTCGTTTTCCGATTTTCCAAATGGGGAAAGGACGAATGAAGAGAATAGCCGTGGTTACAACTGGTGGAGATGCGCCTGGCATGAATGCTGCCATCAGAGGCGTTGCCCGTATTGCGTGTTCAAAGAAGTTTCAAGTTCTTGGTTTCAGGAGAGGGTGGGAAGGCTTGATTACAAATACGTTTACCCAGCTGACGCCTCGATCCGTAGGCGGCATTCTACAGTTAGGTGGAACAATTCTGCATACATCAAGATGCCAGGAGTTCGAGAAGAAAGAAGGAATCAGGAAAGCTGCGGAAACTCTCGCATCGAATCATATTGATGGACTCGTTGTCATCGGCGGTAACGGCTCTTTCAAGGGCGCTCTTGACCTTAGCGCATACACGGATACAATGAT
>Ga0187850_10004217_pt1 | contig 11523 bp, 11 predicted proteins | sample June2016WEW_4_15_FD_132436 | JGI IMG/M metagenome (GOLD analysis project Ga0187850, IMG submission 132436) | Peatland microbial communities from SPRUCE experiment site at the Marcell Experimental Forest, Minnesota, USA - June2016WEW_4_150 | ecosystem: Environmental > Terrestrial > Soil >... | reverse complement strand
GTTCTTCATCGGGAAGCCGAATCCGCTCATGATGCGCACGGCGCTGAATTACCTTGGGGTGCACTCGGAGAATACGGTGATGATCGGCGACCGGATGGACACCGACATGGTGGCCGGTGTCGAGAGCGGAATGGAAACGATCCTCGTGCTGAGCGGTGTGACCGGCCTGGCAGACATGGATCGCTATCCCTACCAGCCGTCACGCATCGCCACATCAGTAGCAGAGATTGATCCGTAGACACGGAAGGCGAGCAGCCCCTACTTGCTCGTGCGGTGAAACACCCCGTCCCAGTTCTTGGGCGGCGGGCTCTTCCTGTATTCCTTCACACGGCCGAGAAAGACTCCACTTGTCGGGTCTTTGTAGACCTTCAGGAGAGCGGCAAATCCCTTCTCCGCCTCGTCCCACTTCTGCTTCCAATAGAGATCAAGTGATTTTTCGAAACCCGAGTTGATCCCGATGCCGATGGAGATGATGTTCCGCTCCTCGAGCTTCGACAATTCCCTTTCTTTGGTCGCGCGGACAAGCAAAAGCCATTTCGATCGACAGGTAATGAAGCGGGCTTACCTGCGGCCTTCCTCCGGGAGGGCGATCAGCCCATTCCTTCGAGCTTCCCCTCCCGCTCCGCCGTGATGTAGCCCATGCAGAACTGGTCCCTGCCCGCCAGCGCCTCGGCGGCGGCAATGCTCGCCATCATGCGCGCGTCCAGCGGATCGATGATGGCAGAATCCATGCCCTTCGCGATGGCCATAGCCGCAAAGACCTGGTTCACGAGCTTGCGCTTCGGCAGGCCGTAGGAGACGTTGGACAGCCCGCAGGTCTTGTGCACCTTCGGATGGACGGAGGTGATTTTCTCCACCACCCAGAGTGCGCCCATGCCGTACTCCCCGTTGGTGCTCACGGGACGGATCAGCGGGTCAACGAATATGTGGTCCGGAGGGACGCCGTCGTCCTCCAGCCGCTTGATGAGCCCGTCGGCGACCTCCCAGACCTTCTGCATGTCGTCCGTCATGCCGTTGTCGTCGAGGCTGAGGGCCACAACCCGGGCATCGTACCTCTTAATGAACGGTATCAGTGCCGCGTAGCGCTCCGACTCCGCGGAGATCGAATTGAGGAAAGGCTCGCGGCCGGCCATGGCGAGTCCCGCCTCCACCGCCGCCGGTCGGGGCGAATCGATCGAGAGCGGCGCGTCGGTCGCCTGGCGGATGACGGTGATGAGCCACTGCATCTTTGCCACCTCGTCGGTGGGAAAGGCGCCGGCATTCACGTCGATCCAGCTGGCCCCCGCCTCGACCTGCTTCCGGGCCAGGCCCTGGATGAGGGCGGCATCCTGCTCTTCGACTGCCTTGCGGACCTGCTTGCGCGTGGAATTGATGAGCTCGCCGATGATGAGCATTCTGTCACCTCTCTGGTTCTTCAGGATTGGCGGGGTGGACCCGGGAATGATAGACGGCGAGGCACGGCAAGGTCAAGGTTCCGCCCGTCGCGTGGTGCTGCCCCTGCGTTTTGCGATTGACCGTGCCGCCCTTGTCCCGTAGAGTGCAGGCATGGAGAACTTCATTTTTCAGAACCCAACGAGGATCATTTTCGGGAAGGGCACGGAAGCGGAGACGGGCCGGGAGACCGCGAAGCATGCCAGAAAGGTCCTCCTGCATTACGGCGGAGGCAGCATCATGAAATCAGGCCTCCACGGCCGCGTCTGCAGGTCACTGAAGGATGCGGGGGTCGAATACGTCGAGCTGGGCGGCGTGAAACCGAATCCACGGCTCAGCCTCGTCCGCGAGGGCATCCGTATCTGCCGGGAAAAGAAGCTCGAGCTCGTCCTGGCGGTGGGCGGAGGAAGCGTGATCGACTCCGCCAAGGCCATCGCCATTGGAGTCCCTCATGCGGGAGATGTCTGGGATTTCTACCTCAAGAAGGTCCCGGTGAAAGAATCTCTCCCCGTGGGCGTCGTGCTCACCATTCCCGCCGCCGGCAGCGAGGCGAGCAACGGATCGGTGATCACCAACGAGGAGGGCTCGTACAAGAAGGATGCGGGCGGGGAATGCATGAGGCCGAAGTTCGCCATCATGAACCCCGAGCTCACCTTCACCCTGCCGCCCTACCAGACCGCCTGCGGGGCTGCCGACATCATGGCGCACGTCATGGAGCGCTACTTCACCCGGGTCCCGTCGGTGGATTTCACCGACAGGCTGTGCGAAGCCACTCTTCGGGCGATCATCGAGAACGTGCCGGTGGCCCTCGCGCAGCCCGACGACTATGCCGCCCGGGCGGAGATCATGTGGGCGAGCACGATCGCGCACAACGACCTGCTGGGAACGGGGAGGATCGGCGACTGGGCGTCGCACATGATCGAGCACGAGCTGTCGGGCATCTACGACGTCGCGCACGGAGCGGGACTCGCGGTGACCTTCCCCGCGTGGATGAAGCACGTCTACAAGAACGACGTTGGACGTTTCGCGCGATTCGCCGTGAACGTGTGGGGGGCCGAGCCGCGATTCGACTGGCCTGAGCGTACCGCGCTGGAAGGCATCGGCAGGCTGAAGAGCTTCTTCCGGGACATCGGTCTTCCTACCAGTCTCCCCGAGCTGGGGATCAGGGACGACCGGCTGGAGGAGATGGCGAAGAAGGCCACCGCGGCCGGACCGCTGGGCAACTTCGTCAAGCTCGGCAAGGACGACGTGGTCTCGATCTATCGCCTGGCGCAATAGCGGTCCATCAACCGCGTGGGCACGACTGGAACAGCGCGAATCCGGTGCACGATGCCGCGCTTCGCGCGGCGTGCCCGGGGAAGGCGGCGGGCCATCGCCCTGAGGAAGCTCATCCTCCTGCCGGCGGTTGCGGCTGTCCTCATCGCCCAGGGATGCACGATCCAGAGCCTCGCACTGCGCTCCGTCGACGGCATGTTCGACAACACGGTCGCCGCACTGATGCGGGAGGGGGACCTGCAGTTCGCCGAATCCGCGATTGCGGGGGACATGAAACTCCTGGAGGGAGTCGTCGACAGTGATCCAACGAACGTAAAGTATCTCCAGCTCGCGTGCATGGGGTACGCGAGCTACGCGCTGGCTTTCGCCGAGGATGATCCCGCGCGGGCCCTGCTGTTCTACACGCGGGCGCAGGCATACGGAGCGCGGGGGCTCGAGCTCCGGGGCATCCCGAAGGGCGCCTTCACGGCCGACGCGGCGACGATGCGGGCGGCTCTCAGAAAGCTGCAGAAGAGCGACGTTCCCCTGGTCTTCTGGACCGCCAACGCGTGGGGGAGCGCGATCAGCCTCCAGCCGAATGAGCCCGACGCGATCGCGAGCATTCCGACGGCGAACGCCCTGATGGAGTGGGTGAAGGAACGGGAACCTGACTACTTCTTTGGCGGGCCATTCCTGTACTTCGGTGTGTACTATGGGAGCTACCCGCCGGCCCTCGGCGGCAGGCCCGACCTTGCGAAGGAGAACTTCGATCGCGCCATCGCCTCCAGCAGCGGAAGGTTTCTCATGACGGAGGTGCTGTACGCACGCACGTACGCGGTGGAAACGCAGAACCGGGAGCTTTTCCAGGTCCTGTTGACTCGGGTGGCCGAGGCGCCGCCGGATCTCCTTCCCGAACAGCGCCTGGCGAACGCAGTCGCACAGAAGCGCGCCCGCCAGCTCCTGGCCCGCGCGGAGGAGTTGTTCTAGATGCGCATCCTTCGCGTCCTGCCGGTCTGTCTTGCAGTCACCCTGTGCGCCCTGTCGCTTTCCGCGCAGCAGTACTCGATCAAGTTCGCCACGCTCGCGCCCGAGGGCAGCACCTGGATCAAGGTGATGCGGGACCTCGACACGGCGGTGCGCGCGGAAAGCGGCGGCCGGCTGGGGTTCAAGCTGTACCCGGGAGGCGTCGCAGGGGACGAGAAGGACGTGATCAGGAAGATCCGCCTGGGGCAGTACGGCGGGGGCGGTTTCACCGGCGTCGGCATCGGGGAGGTGGCGAAGAAGGTCCGGATCCTCGACGCGCCCCTTTTCTTCCGCTCCTACGATGAAGTCACTTTCATCCGGCAGAAGTATGAGCGCGATTTCGAGCAGTCCCTGGAGGAGGCGGGATTCGTCCTCCTCGGGTGGGCGGAGGTCGGGTTCGTCTATGTCTTCTCGAACAAGCTGGTGAGATCCTTCAGCGACTTGAAGTCGATGAAACCGTGGATGTGGGAGGGCGATCCCATTGCCCAGGCCGCGTACCAGGCCATCGGGGTGTCGCCCGTTCCCCTCTCCATCACCGACGTGATGACCTCCCTGCAGACCGGAATGATCGACGCGGTGTATTCCTCCCCCTATGCCCTGGTTGCTCTGCAGTGGTTCACCCGGGTCAGCTATGCCATGACCCAGCCGCTCGCCGATGCGTTGGGCGCCGCCATCGTTTCCAAAAGGATCTTCGATTCACTCCCGGATGACCTGAAGAGAATCCTCCTGACGAATTCGAGAAAGTACATCGACAGTCTCACCCTCTCGAGCAGGCAGGACAATGCGAAGGCGATCGAGACCCTGAAGCAGAGGGGAATCAAGTTCGTCCAGGCGCCCGGGGAAATCGCGGCGGAGTTCGATTCAATCGGACGGAAGGCTCGCCGGCTTCTGGTGGGGAACCTGTATTCGCAGGAGTTCCTGGACGACGTGGAGAGCTCCCTGCAGGGCTTCCGCAAGGACCACCCCGCGGGCCAATGAAAATCGTGCTCCTCATCGACCGGGGACTCACCGCCCTGGTCACCGGGCTCCTGATCTGCTCGTTCACGCTCATGATCGGCCTTGCCGCGGCCCAGGTGCTGCTTCGGCAGCTGATGCACACGAGCATCCTCTGGGGAGATCTCGCGGCGCGGCACCTCGTCATCTGGGTGGGGTTCTTCGGCGCGTACCTGGCCAGCCGGAGCGAGCGGCATTTCCACATCGGGTTTCTCGCGCGATTTCTCGGTCCGAGATCCCGCCCCTGGTTCCACGCGGTCGCCGACCTTTTCGCCGCGCTGATCTGCGGGTTCCTGGTCGTCGCGGGATGGACCTTCGTGACCGTGGGGCTCGATCCCCGGGCGGTCGTGTTCCTTGGGATCCGGCAGAGCACCGCGGCGCTCATCGTGCCTGCGGGGTTCCTCCTCATGGCCCTGCAGTTCGGCCTGCGGACGATCCAGAGCCTCGGGAAAGCGATTCGCGGAGAACCCGAGAAGGAATCTGACTAAATGTCACCAGGAGTGACAGGGATGGAGACCTGGATCGCGGCTGGCGTGCTGGCGCTGATCGCATTCGCCGGTGCGCCTCTCTTCGCGATCATCTCCGCGATCGGTCTCCTCGCTTTCAACGCGGAGGGAATCGATACGGCCGCCCTGATCGCAGAGCTGTACCGCCTGGTCGACTTTCCTGCCCTCATCGCCATTCCTCTCTTCACCTTCGCCGGGTTCCTCCTCGCGGAGAGCCAGGGACCGAGGCGCCTGGTGCGCCTTGCCCAGGCCCTGTTCGGCTGGGTGCCGGGGGGTCTTGCGGTGGTCGCTGTCTTTTCCACCGCCGTCTTCACGGCCTTCAGCGGCGCTTCCGGAGTCACGATCATCGCCCTCGGCGGGCTCATCTTCCCCGCTCTGCTCAAGCAGGGCTATCCGGAGGGATTCTCTCTTGGTCTCATGACGACATCGGGAAGCCTTGGTCTTCTCTTCCCCCCCTCGCTGCCGATCATCCTCTATAGCATTGTCGCCGGCGTCAGCATCGACAGGCTCTTCGTCGCGGGGCTCGTGCCCGGGATCATGCTCGTCGTCATCCTTTCGGCCTACAGCGTTCGGATGGGAATTGCGGCGAGAGTTCCGCGCGCGCCGTTCAGGCTCCGCGAGGTGGGCCGCGCGCTCAGGGATGCGGCGTGGGAAGCGCCGCTGCCCATCATCGTCATCGGCGGGATATACGGCGGCATTGTCACGGCCACGGAGGCTGCCGCGCTGACGGCAGTCTACCTTCTCGTCGTGGAGGTCCTGATCCGACGCGAGATCACGTTCTTCCCCAGCCACGGAAGGCGGGGGCGAGCGAGGCCAGGGATGGCCGAGAGCGAGCCCGCCAGCCTGCCCCGGGTGATCAGGGAAAGCATGCTGCTGGTCGGGGCGATCCTCGTCATGCTCGGCGCGGCCATGGGTGTGACCAGCTACATCATCGACCAGCAGATCCCCATGAGGCTGTTCACCTTCGTGAGCCACTACGTGAGCAGCAAGCTCGTGTTCCTGATCATACTCAACCTGTTCATCCTCGTGATGAACATGGTGGAGATTTTCTCCGCGATCATCATCGTCGTGCCCATCATCGTCCCGGTCGCCCTCCAGTACGGGGTGGACCCGGTGCACCTCGGAATCATCTTCCTCCTGAACCTCGAGATCGGGTACATGACCCCGCCCCTGGGGCTGAACCTCTTTCTCTCGAGCCTTCGGTTCGGCACGCCGTTGACCCGGGTCTACAGGACAGTGCTGCCGTTCTTCGGATTGCTCGCCGCAGTGCTGCTCCTGATCACCTACGTGCCCGAGCTGAGCCTCTGGGTGGGGAGGAAGTAGGGGCGCTCCCCACGCTCCCGCTGTCCGCTCTGCGGCCAGCTGCCGCGGGGGGCCCCTTTCGCACGCCCTACGGGCGTGCTGAGTCGAAGGAGTAGCCGACCTCCTGGAACTTCGATCGGAAATCCTTCACCTCGTCGCCGACGAACTTCTTGTCCATCAGGCAGCGCTTGAACAGCTCCGCGATGCGCTCCATCTCCGGTTCGCGCATTCCCACCCGGGTCATTTCCTGAACGCCCAGGCGGATCCCCGAGGGGCTCGTGGCATGGTCCAGGGGTTCGAAGGGGAGGAGGTTCATGTTCACGATGATGCGGTTGTCCTTGAGATTGCGCGCGCCCGATTCCCCGCCGCCCAGCTCGGTCATGTCTATTGCCACCTGGTGGGTCTCGGTGAATCCGAACTGCTCGCCCTGGACCTTGAAGCCGAGGTCGAAGAGCCTCCTGGCGAAGTGCTTCGCGTTCGCCACGACCTGGCGGGCGTAGTCCGCGCCGAACTCCAGCATCTCGTAGGTGGCGAAGGCGAGGGCGACGAGGGTCTCCAGGTGGTGATTCGAGGAGGATCCGGGGAAGGCGCCCTTGTCGATCTTGCGCCACTCCTCGTCGTCGAGGTTGGAAAGAATCACCCCGCGCTGTGATCCGTAGAAGGTCTTGTGGGTGCTGCCCGTGACGATGGAGGCGCCCTCGGCAAGCGGATCCTGGAACTGACCCCCCGCCACGAGGCCCAGCACGTGGGCCGCATCGTAGATGAGGTGAATCCCCTTCTTCCTGCAATACGGGGCGAGCTCCTTCACCGGTTCGGGGAACAGGAACAGGCTCTTTCCCATGATCAGGACCTTCGGGTCGAAGGACTTCAGGATATCCAGCGTGTGGTCCACGTCGATGTGCCAGCCGTCGGGGGTGAGCGGGAAATTCACGATGTTCTTCGTGTACTTGCCCACCGAGCCGGCCTTGTGATGGCTGATGTGCCCGCCGGCGGGCGTGGAGTTCACCATGACGATGTCGCCCAGGCGGATGTAGCGGCTGAAGACCGCGTCGTTGGCGATCGTTCCGCTGATGGGCCGCACATCGGCGTGCTTGCATCGGAAGAGGGACTTCATGTGCTGCTTGAGGAGGCTCTCGATCTCGTCGATGATCTCCGTGCCCTGGTAGTAGCGCTCCCCGGGGTGGCCTTCCGCGTAGCGGTGGGCGAAATCCGAGCCCATGATCCCGCGCACGCGCCGGCTGGTGACGTTCTCACTGGCGATAAGGTTGATGCAAGCGCCGCGCCAGTCGTTCTGGTCGCGGACCAGTGCCTCGATGTGGCTTGCGTTCCGTTCGTACATTCCCTTTCCTTTCGATTCCGGCTACAGGCTCGCTTTCGGGCTCTCGCCGTCTCGCTACGCGAGCCGGCTGCCGCCCTCCGCACGCCTTCGGCGTGCGACGCCTCCCTGGCCGCGGCAGTCAAGGGCGGCAACGGAGAATCCCCGCGCCGCCCATTTCAGCTTGTCCGACCAGTCCCCGCTGCTCATCGTGTAGCCGTAAAAGAGAAGAACGGCGGGATGCTTCCCCGCGGCATGCTTTCCCGCGGAAGCGGCAGGCTGCACGTACTTCGCATGGATCCGGGCGCCCCGCACTCCGGTGAAATTCAGGTCGAAGCATTCCGCGTAGGGGGCGTTCATTGCATGAGGGACGAGCTGCACATCTGAATCTACAGCGGCCATCTCGGCGAGGGCCCGCGCCCAGTAGGCATCATGGTCCTCGGGCCGGGGATTCTTTCCCGCATATGCCTTCAGCTGGTCAAGCGGCATGTCAACGAGCGGCATGATTCTCCTTCGAGCTCAATGCTTGAAGCATCTCTGCCCCGTGTAGACCATGGCCACGTCCGCCTCGTTGCACGCCTCGATCGATTCGAAGTCCCGGTCGGATCCGCCGGGCTGCACGATGGCGGTGATACCTTCCCTGATCCCCACGTCGACCCCGTCGCGGAAGGGGAAGAAACCGTCTGAGACCATGCAGGATCCCGCGATCCCGCCTTTCTGGCGCGCCACTTCCCGGTCGATTTCCCTCCGCGCTCCTGGCTTCTGAAGGCTGGAGTACGGGGTCTGGAAGCTCTCCCAGGAAAGACGGTCGGCGAGCTTGCGGTACGCCTTGTCGCGCGCAATCTCGGCGACGCCGACCCGGTCCTGCTCGCCGGTGCCGATCCCCACGGTGACACCGTCCTTCACGTAGATCACCGAGTTGCTGGTGATGCCAGTCTCCACGAGCCAGCCAAAGAGCAGATCATCAAGCTCCTTGACAGTCGGTGCCCGCCTGATGGCGTATTCCTTTCCCTTGTACGTGGCCTGCGCCGGTAGAAAGTCGGACAACGTCAGCGTTTTCGGCACGAACGCGGTCTGGGCCACGATGCCGCCGTCGATCAGGCTCTTGAAGTCCACATAGCGGGCACCGACAAAGGCTTCCAGGCGACCCATGCGGGCGATCCGCATGATCCGCAGGTTTTTCCAGCGGGCAAAGATCTCCATGACCCCGGGGGCAAACTCGGGGGCCAGTACCACCTCGGCGTATGTCTGCGCGATCAACTCCGCGGTGTCCCTGTCAACTTCGCGGTTCAGCGCGACGGCGCCGCCGAAGGCGGCAAGCCGGTCCGCCATATGCGCCTTGTGGTACGCCTCTGCGAGGGTTCCACCCCTGGCCGCGCCGCAGGGATTGTTGTGCTTCACGATGATCGCGCAGGGAGTGGAGCCGAAATACCGAAGGATGTTCAACGCGTTGTCCGAATCGGTGATGTTGATCTTGCCCGGGTGCTTGCCGGACTGCAGGAGCTCGATGTCAGAGGCGAGGTGACGCCCCGGAGCGATCATCGTCACGCCTCCCAGCGTAAGGTTTCCGTTCACCAGCCGGTAGAGAGCGGCCTCCTGGCCCGGGTTCTCGCCGTAGCGCAGTCCCTTCTCCTCGCCGTCGATCACCCACGTGGCCTTCTCGTACACGAGGGTCTGGCGGCCCTCCTCGCCGATGAAGCTGATCTCCATGCCGCCGGGAAAATGATCGTCCATGATCCGCCGATAGGCGGTCTTGAAATCATCAGCGCTCACGCCTTCAGTCACCGTTCCTGATGGTGTAGATGCCGCGATGATCGGCAAGGGGGGTGGATTCCAGGTACCGGGCGATCGCCTCGTCGTAGCGCGCGATGAGCCGGAAGGCCTTCTGCGCCAGCCGATACCGGGTGTCAAGGCCCAAAGCGCCGTTCTGTTTCCTGAGCTCTTCCACCACGGCAGGGTAGTCCGAGGGATCCGTCAGCACGGCCACCCTGTGGAAGTTCTTGGCGGCGGCGCGCACCATGCACGGTCCGCCGATGTCGATATTGGCCCGCGCATCTTCCAGAGTCGTCCCGGACCGGGCAATGGTCTGCTCGAAGGGGTAGAGACCGGCCACGACCATGTCGATCGTCGTGGAGCCGGTCCGTTCAAGATCCGCCATGTGCGCGGCATTGTAGGTCTCAGAGAGGAGCCCCAGGTAGATCTTGAAGTCGAGTGTCTTCACCAGCCCGCCCTGCAATTCGAGCTGGCCGGTGTATTCGGAGACCTGGCGCAGCGCGGCGTCCGCGGAATTTCTCAGAATCGCGAGGAGCGCGGAATACGTGCCGCCGGTGGACAGGATGAGGATGCCGGGATTCACCCGCAGAAGGCCGCGCGCGAGGGCATCGAGACCAGTTTTGTCGAAGACGCTCATGAGGGCGGTCTTCAGCTTCACTCGATCGTCGATCGTCCCGACCTTGTTGACCGCCATAACCTCCTCCGCCGCGCCATGCTATTGGTTTTCATGTGAAGATTCAAGCCAGCGCTGTGGATGCATTCGCCGAGTGTTGCACTCGATGGATTCTTTGACGCCGCAGAGAATCGTGCTACGATCGGCCAGGGAAGAGGGAGCGGTCAAGAACGCAGGGCTTTGTCTTTGAAGGCCGCCATTGGATCACGCCTCGCGCATCGAGCGGCCAGGAATATCGCATCGAGTTCCGTCGACGTTTGACCGCATATGCGCGCCGGATGGCATTCTCGACGGTTGCGTTCAGGCCTCCGCCATGTTGCCGTCTTTGGCAGGATCAAGGAGGACCGCCATGATGGACCGGGATCTGAGGGCGCGTGAGAGTCCACCGCACAACGATCAAGCCTCCGAAAAGCCTGCGGCACTTCCCGCGAAGTACGACCGCCGGGTGACCTGGCTGTTTGTGATGCTCTTCCTGCTCTACATGTTCGACTATGTTGACCGCCAAGTCGTCACATCACTCTTTCCTTTTCTCAAGACCGACCTCGGCCTGACGGACACCCAAGCCGGACTGCTCGTGTCAGCGGTCTACTGGTCCATCGTCGTGCTCGCATTCCCCGCGTCCATCCTCATCGATCGCTGGAGCAGAAGACGAAGCATCGGGATCATGGTCGTCTTGTGGAGCATTGCCACGGGCTTGGCGGCCTTCGTAAAAACATTCCCGCAGCTCTTTCTTGCGCGGCTCGGCGTCGGTATCGGTGAGGCGGGGTATTCGCCAGGCGGCACTGCGATGATCTCTGCCATGTACCCTAGAGAAAAAAGGTCCCGTATGGTGGGGCTCTGGAACGCCTCGATCCCATTGGGCTCCGCTCTCGGGGTGGCAATTGGAGGAATCATCGCTACACGCTGGGGTTGGAAGCACGCCTTCGGACTCGTCGCTCTGCCCGGCTTCATACTCGCGATACTTTTCTTCTTCTTTGCCAGGGACTACCGCACCGTGAAACTCGAGAAGCGGTCGAAGAAGGATGACAAGGTTCGCGCGATGAGGCCTTTCGACGTCATCCGCTCCTTCCTCCAGACACCCTCACTTCTGCTCACGTATGTTGCATTCTCCGGCAATACCTTGCTCAGCACCGCCTATCTCACGTGGCTGCCTTCCTATTTCAACCGCTACTCGAACCTCTCTATGAGCCAAGCCGGGCTGAAGAGCGCTTCGGTGCTGATTTTCGCCATTGTGGGTGCTCCGCTCGGGGGTC
>Ga0187850_10004214_pt1 | contig 11530 bp, 10 predicted proteins | sample June2016WEW_4_15_FD_132436 | JGI IMG/M metagenome (GOLD analysis project Ga0187850, IMG submission 132436) | Peatland microbial communities from SPRUCE experiment site at the Marcell Experimental Forest, Minnesota, USA - June2016WEW_4_150 | ecosystem: Environmental > Terrestrial > Soil >... | reverse complement strand
GGTGTCCTCCTCGAAGCCTCACATCGGTGAAGGTGCCTTCGCCGTGCGTCTGCGAGCGAGGCGTCAGGGACCGGGGGAGCTGCGGGCTGGGCGGCTGGCTGTCGCCACGGCTGTCTCCGTCAGTCTGTCAGATCGCTTGAGTTTGTCAATCCTTGAGCTTTAGCAAACTCAAGGGTCTCGCGGGTTCAGTAAACTTAACCGGTGAGCCGCGGATCTCATTCCCGGCCGACGGAATTTCACTCCCGGCAGACACGCAGATGAAAAGGTGCAGGTGCCCGAGTTTCGTGAGAACGGGAGTGAGAGGTGGTGAAAGCAGGGAGAGCTGGGAGAATTGCGAGAGGTGCGACGGTCGCGAGAGTCGCTGGATATATGGTGCGGACCGTGGTCCCCGGGCTTCAGGGCGTAAAGGGCAGGAGACCGGCCGTGCGCCGGACCGAGCACGGGAAAGTCGGCCGCCCCTCCGAACCCGAGGTGTCCGAACGCCGGAGGGTGTCAGCGGCTCGACAGGCTTGGCAGAGCATCGCCGGGCTCATCTTCTTCAATCCCGACGTGCATCGCCGAATGCAGGGCATGTGCGAAGCGACGGGGTTCACACCGGGTCTGGTGAAGGCGGTCCTCTCACCGGCGCTTCGGCAGGGAAAGCCCGTGCCCATGCAGGTCCTGGCGGGCGAATGGGGCTGTGACCCGTCGTACGTGACGATGCAGGTGCGCGAGCTGGAGTTGCGCGGCCTCGTCGAACGGCGGTTCAAGCCCCAGGACCACCGTTTCAAGACGGTCGTCCTCACCGACAAGGGCGAGCAGGTGCGACGGGAGTTGTTCGACCAGCTCCTCGAGCCTCCGCAGTGCTTCGGCGCCCTGTCCGCTGCCGAACAACGTCAGCTGCGTGACTTGCTCCAGAAGCTGGTGGCGGCCAGCGGCGCGCCCGGCTCGTGACACCGTCACGTAGGTCAGCTACAGCGGTCAGCGACGCTGGCTGAAAGGGCGCCGGGGGACTCCTACTGTGGAGCGTTCGTAGGCACGAGCGCGCAAAAGAGGTCGGTCGATACGCCGTGAGTGATGACTCGAATTGTGTCTTTACAGGCGGAAACATCACCTGTCGTTCACGCATCGTTCCAGTGGCGTTCACCGACTTTTTGGCTTCGCCGACCGACGCTCGGTAGCCCGAGTGGCATCGGGCTCGACGCTCGGTGCAGCTCAGGACGGGAGCTTGCTGACAGCGCCGGCTGTGGCCACGTCGCCGGGGTAGGTGCGCATAGCCCGGAAGAGAAAGACGGCGCTCGCGCCCAACGGAAGGAGCATCACGACGAACGTCCACCTGAGCCCCGAGCTTCCTCCGCCGAAGAGGTGGTCCGAGAAGAGACCGAACAACAACGGTGCCAACGCCTGGGCCATCGTTCGCAGGAATGTGCGGATGCCCTCTGCGCGACCCCACAGCATCGAGGGCATGATGTCGAGCCGTGCGGCGTCGATCGGGGGATTCTGCGCGGAAAGTGCCGCCGCGGCGAAGATCAGGTAGGGAAGGGCGGTCACGACGCTTCTCGTGAACAGGGCCGGGATGAACAACAGCACGGTGACCGACGCTGCGATTGCCGCTATGAGCACGCGCCCCCTCAGCATCCCTCGCCGCAGGAGGGCGTCTCCCACCGGTCCGGCCGTCATGATGCCGAGCGCCGCGCCTCCTCCCACTACCAGCATGAGCAGGTTGGCGAGCGCCTTGTTCACGTGGTACCAGCCGGTCACGAACTCGACACCGAAGGTCTGAACCCCCGCGAGGAAGAAGTAGCCGCAGGCACCCGAGATGATCAGCGCGACGTTCGTCCGCACGGCGAGCACGTAGCGAGTGGCCGAGATCAGGCCCATGCGCTTACGACGGGCGCGCATGACGAGCTCAGGATCCGGGGACACTTCATGTTCGATCGCGAGTTGTTGGGCATCGGTGAATTGCGGGTGCTGAGGCTGATCGGTCGGCGGTGGCTCTTGGGGTGCGGTCGAAGCTCGCACCGCCGTCTCGGAAACGAGCGCGCCCGCCCCGCCCCGCTCTGGCTCGCGCAGCTTGAACACCGCCCAAGCGAGGGGAAACGCCGCAATTCCCAGGATCACGAAGGCAGCTCGCCACGACAACACGGCGATGTCCCCGGTGAACACGAAACCGGCGCCGGCTCCCACGAGCTCTCCCATGAGGATGTAGCTGTAGATCCGGCCTCGCTCACCGCCGGGGAAGTAGTCGCCGACCAAAGAGGCGACCACGGGTCCCGCGGCCGCGGTTGCGGCTCCGAGCCCCAACCGTGCGAGAAGCAACCCTCCGAACGAGCCAGCGGTCGCGCTCCAGAACATGCAGGATCCCCACAGCACGATGGCCAAGGAGAGGGTCCAAGTGCGCCTCACGCGGTCGGCGAGCATGCCGAAGGGGACCGAGGCTATGGCACCCACCACCGAGCTCACCGCCACGAGCAGACCGATGTCGGTGTTGCCGATGGTCAAGGCTTTGCGCAACTCCGTGGCCGCCGCCCCGACCGTTGCAGCATCCGCGCTCGATAGGCCCAGTACGCATGCAAGAACCACGATCACCCTGGTACGGGCCTGCCCGCCGAAGAGCACCGTGAGCTGACGCGCCCCGGCTGAAGCGCCTCTGCCGGCCCCGCTGGCTGCGAGCGAAGCGACACGTGAGGCTGCACGCGAAGCGCCCCGGCGCGCAGGTCTGAACGGAGGAGCTCCCGGACGTCGCTCGCGGGGCGCTCCGGGGACGCTCCCGGCGATGCCCTCGGCGGGTCCGGGGATGCCCCCGGCGGGTCGTCCAAGGGGGTGGGGACGGCCCGGCAGGTCTCGCTGTCCGTTCATCTCCACGCCCCGAACGTGTCGGCGACGCCGCCGTCAGTGGACACCACGCCCCAAGCTTGTCCTGTGTGGCTTCCGGGGACGAGTCATGACGAGCGACGTCTCCCCATCGCCCCGTTCGGTTCACCGTCGGAGGTTGCTCAGAAGCCTCGCCTTGCGGGTCCGGTCAGCGCCTCAGAGTCGTAGCGCAAGCAGCCTATGGCCGCGAGACAAGAACCTCCTCACCCGCAGACTCGAGACTGTCACGGCGTTCGTGGACACGGGCGCCGACGCCGACTGAGGGCCGGCTTGGGAGCTTTGAAGCGTCGTGGTGGTAGTGGAGGAGATCGTGGTGCCGGGGCTCAGGGCGCCGGCACCAGACGGCGCCTGGGTTACCAGCTCCCAGATCCCCTGGGCGCAGTCCTGTGGCGTGCTGGCCTGAACGATATAGACACCACTTACCCCCGACGCCGGGTAGACAGCCAATGGCGGGCCGGACTGCAGGCAGGAGTAGGCGGGGTCGTTCGTCGAGAACACGGTTAGCTGTCCCACGGGTTGGACCTTGAAGATCGGCTCCATGTCCGGGGCCAAAAGGTTGAGGGTGACCGTTTCCTGTTGCCACGTGCCGCTGTAGCTGTAGCCGGCCGGGCTGGTGGTCGTGGTGGTGGTCGGTGTCGTCGTCGTGGTGGTGGTGGTCGGTGTCGTCGTCGTGGTGGTCGTCGTCGTGGTGGTGGCCGTGGACCCCGGTTGGCTCGTTCCGGATGCCGCGGGGGGCTGGCTTTGTGCAGCGGAGCCGGGAGACGGCTGGAAGTTCTTCACCACCGGGGCATTGCCTAGCAGCGCGGCGATCATGGACGGGTCGTTTCCGTCCATGCCGAGGGCCCACACCCCGAGTCCGGCTATGTGGTAGCTGTCGGCCATCTGGGCCTTCAGGGCGAGGGAGGTCGCGTCGTCAAACCACGTCTGGTGCCACTGCGTGCCCACCTGGTACGAGGTCCACGGCGTCTGGGTGACGGGGTCCCAGTAGACGGGGTGGGCGCCAGCGACGATCTGGGCGTAGCTGACAGGTGTCGGGCCGCTCGTGGCCGGATCGCCCTGCGCAGGTCCGGTCGTCGCCCAGTCGTACCCGTAGTAAGGCACGCCGAGGATCACCTTGGAGGCGGGCACCACCGCTGTGTACTCGCGCAACGCGGCGACGTCTGTGAAGCCGGGTCCGGTGAGCGCCGCGGTGGGAGAGGGTGTCGACGGGTCATGCATGTCGTAGGCCATTACGAAGAAGGCGTCCACACTCTGGGCGAGCCCCGCTATGTCGTAGAACCCACTCGGATCCCCGGCGGCCGAGGCGTAGGTGTCCATCGTCACCTGCCACTGCGGATCGGCACCCTTGAGAGCGGTCGACACCTGGGACACGAAGCGGTCCAAGCCGCCTTGGTCCTGACTTCCCTGACCCTCGAAGTCGAAGTTGACCCCGTCGAGGTTCTTGGCGCCGAGCAGCCCGACCAGAGACGACGCCAACGTGGCAGGCGCGGCGGGGTTCGATGTCAGCGCGTTCAGGGTCGGTCCGTCGAAGCAGGTCGTGGTGAGCACCACACGGTCTCCGGCTTCGTGCGCGCGGGTGATGAGTTGGGCCAGGTCCTGGCTCTCGTACCCGACCCATCCGGACCCGGAGCGGTCGATCGAACCGTCGCCGTTGATGTCGACGCTGAAGTAGGCGAGGGTCGTGAAATTGCTCACGTCGAACCCGGAGGCCTGGGGGAGCGTCCAGTAAGGAGCGAAGCCGAATAACTCGTGCGACTTGAGCACCGGAGCCCCGGCGAGAGATGGCGGCGCAGGCGCTGGCGTGGTCGTCGCAGCCGGAAGGTCGATCAGCTTCTCGGCGCTGTACTGGCGTGCCATGTGCGCCATGATCGAGCTGTTCGAGGCGCCCGATGTCCGGCCGGCGGCAGGAGCGGTGCTTCCGACGGCGATGATCCCCGCCATGACCCCCCCTACGAGGAGGACGAGTGCCCCCAACCCGGTACCGATCCGTGCGAGGCGCTGACGCAAGCCGATCGCATTCCAATGCCGGACACGCCTCGCGTGGTCTGGCGGGACCAAGGCACAGAGGCGAGGGGCGTGCCGTTTCAGGCAAGATCGTAAAGTGGCCAGCTCCGATGCTGAGCACACGAAGAGGTGACGGTGGCCTTCGACGTCCAGTTCCACGAGCCGTCGGTTCTCGCCGTCTGGTTGGAGTACGGCTCCGCCGACCCGTAGGTCGATCACTCTTTCCCATGGCCAACTCCGCAGGGCGGGGCTCCCGGGACACACGACGTCTAGTTCTTTCTTCGTGGCGCGCAGACCGATCCCGGGGACCAGGACCTGCCCGCCGACGTCGGCTGCCACGAGCTGCCACCCCGCCGAGCCCGAGACGGCAGGGTCCCCCCTCCCGCGCGCGGACCCTCCACGTCTCGCTCTCAGGAACATTCGCTTCCACCCGCGCTCATAGCGTCTACGGACTGCGGCATCCAATAGGTGTCGGCAATCGGGGCTTTGAACTTCAGCCCCTGGCTCACTCTAGACGGTGGCGGAGCCGAGCCACAAGGAAGGCAATTACCTGGTCACAGACCTGCCGAGGCCGGGGGAAACCCGTGTGCAGCACCGACATGACTTACCCTTGGGGTGCTCCCGAACGTGGAGCGAGAGCGAGGCGTGAGCAGTGATCTTCGTCGAGGTGCTCAGGCTCCTGCTGGTGGTGGGGGGGGTGATCGGGGGTCTTCGGGTCGGAGACGACCTGGGCAAGAACACCTCTGCACCTGTGATCGGGATCACGCTCGGCGCTCTCATCGCGTACGTGATCGGCGGGGTGGCCGGGAGGCTCCTCAGTCGAGGGATGAGACGAGGGATCGCCAGGCTTCGTCGCATGCCCGCCGGCGAGGTCTTCGCCGGGTCGGTGGTCGGTACGACCGGGCTCCTGCTCGGTCTGGTTGCGGGACTCCCGGTGATCGCCCTGGTGCACTCGAGCGTCGACTACCCGCTGGTGGCCGCGTTCGCGTGGGTGCTCTGTGGCTTCGGCGTGCAGCTCGGGGTGTCGAAAGGACGTGAGATCGTGAGGGCGGCGGGTCTCTCCCATCTGGTCGATCGCACGGGGGATCCTCCGCCTCCCACCGCGTTTCTCGCAGACACGTCCGCGGTGCTCGACCGCCACCTGCTCGTCCTCGGCCGAGCAGGTCTGCTCGCCGGTGGGATCGTGTTGCCGCGCTTCGTCATCGACGAGGTGCGCACACTCGCCGAGGGTCCCGACCCGGTGTCGTCGCGCCGGGCCCGGCGCGGTCTCGAAGCGATGGAAGCCCTTCGAGAGGCCGGAACAGAGGTTCGTACCAGCGAGGAAGAGGTGCCGCAGTTCGACAACACGAACGACCGCGCGCTAGCGCTGGCACACAGGCTTCACGTGCGCCTGGCCACGTGCTCCTCGGAGCTGGCCAGGCGCGCCGTCGACGAGGGCGTGCAAGTCGTCGATCTACGCGCGCTCCCCACCGAGCTCACCCCCGACCATCGGCCGGGCGAGCGTCTCGTGGTCGACCTGGTCAAGGAGGGGCGTCAACCCCGCCAGGCCGTCGGCTATCTCCCCGATGGGGACATGGTGGTGGTCAACGACGCCTCGCACCTCGTGGGACGTTCACAGATAGAGGTGGTGGTGTCCTCTTCGCGCCAGACGAGCCAGGGAATGCTCGTGTTCGCCCACCTGTTCGACGGTGGTCCCTCTGCGCTTGTGGACGACGCCGGCACTCATTGAGCATCGCGCAGAGCAGCGCGCCGGTGGGTGACGTCGGCGCGCCGGCTAGTGACACCGGCACGAGTTGACAGCGTCAAGCGCTCTTCACCGCGGCGACCAGCTTGACGAGCGTGTCCTTGGCATCGCCGAACAGCATCGTGGTCTTCGTGTCGAAGAGCAGTTCGTTGTCGATGCCCGCAAAACCGGGGCGCATCGAGCGCTTCATGACGACCACGTTCGCTGCCTCGTTCGCGTGGATGATCGGCATCCCGTAGATGGGGCTTCCCGGGGTGTTCTCTGCGGCCGGGTTGACGGTGTCGTTCGCGCCGACCACCAGAGCGACGTCCGTCGTGGGTAGCTCCCCGTTCGCCTGGTCCATCTCCTCGAGCTCGTCGTAGGGCACGTTTGCCTCGGCCAGCAACACGTTCATGTGGCCCGGCATGCGACCTGCAACCGGGTGGATCGCGTAGAAGACCTTCACGCCTCGCGCTTCGAGGGCGTCGGCCAGCTCACGCGCGGCGTGCTGACCTTGTGCCACGGCTAGCCCGTAGCCGGGGACGATGGCGACTTTGCGCGCATAGGCGAGAAGCACTCCTATGTCTTGGGGGGTTCCGCTTCTCACGGAGCGGCCGTCAGCTTCGGTCCCGCCGGTGGCTGTGATCACGGAGCCGAAGGCGCTGAAGAGGATGTTGGGCAGCGAGCGCCCCATCGCCGTGCTCATGAGACGGGTGAGCAGTGTCCCCGAAGCCCCGACGAGTGTGCCGGCGACGATGAGCAGGTTGCTGTTGAGCGTGAATCCCGAAGCTGCCACGGCGAGCCCCGTGAAGGCGTTGAGCAACGATATGAGCACAGGGGTGTCCGCGCCGCCGACCGGCAGCACGAAGACGATGCCCAGCACGAGTGACAACAGGAGCACGACCACCAGCACCGCCGTGTTCGCGGTCACGATGGTGACCACGATCAGGACGAGGATGGCGAGCCCGAGAGCAGCATTGATCGGCTGCTGCGCGGGGTAGGTGATGGGGCGCCCGGTCATCAGCTCTTGCAGCTTGGCGAAAGCGACCGCGCTGCCGGCGAAAGACACTGATCCCACGAGCACTCCGAAGAGGATCTCGCAGATCTTGTACACCGCTATGGAGCCATGTCCCAGAGCGATGAACTCGGTGACGGATACGAGCGCCGCCGCCCCCCCGCCGACGCCGTTGAAGATGGCCACCATCTGTGGCATCGCCGTCATCTTCACCAGACGTGCCGCCGGCACCCCGATGGCCGCCCCCAGGGCCACGGCGATCACGATGAGCACTAGGTTGCGTGTGTTGCTGTAGACGGCAGGGAGTGAGAACGTCCAGGCCACGGCAAGGAGCATGCCGAGAGCGCCCAGCTGGTTACCGCGCCGGGCGTGCTTGGGAGAGCTCAGACCCACTAGGGCGAAGATGAACCCGACGATGGCTATGAGGTAGACGAGGTCGGTGGCGGTGGCGCGGCTCACTTAGTGGTCCTGTGGTCCTGCGCACCCGGGGCGCTCGGGGGGTTTGCGGTGTCCGAGGTGGCCGAACGCTCCTGCGGCTTCGCCTTGAACATCTCGAGCATGCGGTCCGTGACCACAAAGCCTCCGACCACGTTCAAGGTTGCAAGGACCACGGCCAGGAAGCCGAGAACGAGCTGTGCGATCCCGTGAGCTTGACCCAGTACGAGCATGGTGCCGACCAGGATGATGCCGTGGATCGCGTTGCTTCCCGACATGAGAGGCGTGTGCAGGATGCTCGGCACCTTCGAGATGACCTCGTAACCGACGAAGGCGGCAAGCACGAAGATCGTGATGAAGCCCATCAGGCCCGGACTGGCGAGTGAGGCGATCATTGCGCGTCCGCCCTCTCGATCTTTTCCTCGATGAGGTCGCGCGTCGACTCGTGAACGGCGGTGCCGTTTCGCAGCACGCAACTCCCCGAGACGATCTCGTCGTCGAAGTCAGGACGAAGCTCGCCTTCGACCACGATGAGGCCGAGGAAGTTGGCCATGTTCCGCGAGTACAGGAAGCTGGAGTGAGTGGGCATCGCGGAGGGGGGATTCGTCATCCCGTAGACAGTCACACCGCCGTGAAGGACCTCGGCTCCGGGCTGCGACAGCTCGCAATTCCCACCCGAGTCCGCCGCCAGGTCCACCACGACCGAGCCGTCGGCCATCTGGTCCACCATCTCGGCCGTGACGAGGACGGGTGCCTTTCGCCCGGGGACCGCTGCGGTGGTGATCACCACGTCGCAGGCCGCCACCTCTTTGCCGATGAGCTCGCGCTGGCGGGCCAGGAACTCCTCGGACTGTGCCCTGGCGTAGCCTCCCGCCCCCTCCTGGGACTCGAGCTCGAGCTCCACGAAGGAGGCACCGAGCGAGGCCACCTCCTCCTTGGCAGCGCTTCGCACGTCGTATGCGCGGACCTGCGCACCGAGCCGCCGGGCCGTGGCGATCGCCTGAAGACCGGCTACCCCGGCACCGAGTACGAGGACCTTGGCCGGCGGGATCGTGCCGGCGGCGGTCATGAACATGGGGAAGAACTTGGGCAGGTGTTCGGCAGCTGCCAGCGCGGCGAGGTAGCCCGACACGGTGGCCTGCGAGGACAGCGCGTCCATCGACTGGGCACGACTGATGCGAGGAACCAGGTCAAGGCTGAACACGGTGGCCTGTCTCTGCGCAAGGGCTCTCACGGTATCGAGCTGCGCAGCAGGCTGGAGGAAGCTGACCACGGTCACCGCTGGTGGCAGGTGCTGGACCTCGGTGGGAGCTGGTGCGTGGACCTTGACCACGACGTCAGACCCGTGGAGCAGGTCGTCGGCGCCCTCGACGACGTCTGCTCCATTCTCCCGATAGGCGGCGTCGGAGAAATGGGCCTTCGAGCCTGCACCGGCCTGTACGAAGACGTCGACACCGGAGCCGGACAGCCGGCCTGCCGCCTCGGGGACGATGGCCACCCGTCGCTCGCCCACCAGCGTTTCTGTCGGCACGGCGAGCTTCACGGTGTTGCTATCAGAGCACGTGGACCCTGCTGATCTCCAGTTCCGCCTCCGGCGTGCTCTCGGGCGTGGTGCCGTCGTGCGTCCCGGCGATCTTATCGATGCTCGTCGAGCTCGGGCCTTCTGAGCTCGGGCCTTCTGTCTCTGCCGTCAAGGCGAAGACCGTGCGCGGCTCGGCGTTTGCGAGCGCGTAAGCTTGATCCGAAGGGAGGGGGCGGGCGAAGAAGTAGCCCTGCCCTACGTCGGCCCCGAATTCCTGGAGGATCGCCACCTGTTCGGCCGTCTCGATCCCCTCGGCAACCGTGGTCATCGCGAGCGAGTGGATGACGTGGATGATCGCCTCCACGATCGCCCGGTTCATGCCTTCATGGGCCTCCAGCCCGGAGATGAACTCACGGTCGATCTTCGCCGTCTCGATGGCGAATCGTCGCAGGTTCTCCAGGGTCGACCAGCTCGTCCCGACGTTGTCGACCGCGAGATGCACTCCCAGGTGTGACAGCTCGTCGAGATCCTTATTGGCCTGCTCGTCGGCCACCGTGTTCTCTGTCACCTCGATCGTCAAGCGGTCGGGATTGAGGCCCGACCCTTCCAGCGCGTTGGCGGCGGCGATAGACGTCCGGTGCTCTTGGAGCTGGCTCGTCGAACAGTTCACCGCCACCTGTAGGGCCGAGGGCCAGCTGGCCGCCTGGAAGCAGGCCTCGGACAGCACCCACGCGTTCAGGTTGAGTATGTACCCGTTCTTCTCCGCCCACGGCAGGAGCACGTTCGGGGGGATCAGCCCCTGCTGTGAGTCCTGCCAGCGCACGAGGGCCTCGAATCCGAGGAGACGCCCCGTGGCCAGGTCGACGGCCGGCTGGAAGTGCAGGACCGGATTGCCGTCGAGGAAGACCTCGTCACCGAAGGTCATGCCGGCTCACCAGGGGCGCACGCCGTCGGACGGCGGGTACGCATCGGCCACGCGAAGGCGATCGTCGAGGTTGCCCCGGTCCCAGGGCGCGACGATCCGCAAGTGGTCGCGTCGATTGCACTGACACGATCTCTTCATCGGCAATCCGATCAACCCTCTTTAGAGTCAGGGCCTCGCCCACAGCTCCTCGGCATCGACGAAAGGGGAGGTGCAAGGGTGGCCGTGAGCCACGACCACCGAGATCTGAGCATTCTCGTTGGCCGGTACCCGGACGATGGTGGACGAACGTGTCCCGTAGGTATCGGTGTGGACACAAGCCGCGAGTGTCTCGGGCGGACGTACGGGCCCCCACGTTGCACCCTGGTCGGGCCCGCTCAACTCGTCGGGGTTGCCGGGCAGGCTGTGGTCGCCCAGCACGCGCCGTAGGCGGCCGACGAGCGCAGCTCCTCTCAGCCCTGGACCACCGACATCTCCGAGAATCTCACGTACGTGCTCGACCTTGGGCGAGCAAGAGCGCGGCGGGAGGTTCTCGAGGATGTGGACCCCCGCGGGCAGCTCCTCTGCCACCGGCAGGTCGCCTGTCATGTCGAGCGAATACAGAGAGTGGCGGTCGCCTACGAGCAGCCATGCCGGGTTGTAGTCCAGGGGGCGGAAACGGCAGACGAAGTCCTCGACCGCCTCGCGGGCACTGGAGTGGCGAGCCAACGCCAACGGGAGCTCACCGCGTGAACGCCTGGAGGGGTCGTGATCCTCGGACGCGGGGCGGTTGGTCAGGGCTGCCACCAGGCCGTGCTCGTTCACCGCCAGCCACGTCCCGCCTGCTTGTTCGTCGCGGCCCCCGAGGATCCTGGGTCCCGCAGATCGCAGAACGGTCATCGCGGTCGCTGGCCGGTCCAGGCGCTCGTCGCGGTTCGCGCCCACCACCAGTGGCGCTGCTTCTTCCAAGCGCGACACCATAACGAGCAGGCACATCGCGACTCACGGTAGCGGCATTCCTGAAGGGGCGGGGCGCTGTCAAGAGGGCGGCCAGGAAGGGCTGAGCGCTCTGCATTG
>Ga0187850_10004212_pt1 | contig 11531 bp, 12 predicted proteins | sample June2016WEW_4_15_FD_132436 | JGI IMG/M metagenome (GOLD analysis project Ga0187850, IMG submission 132436) | Peatland microbial communities from SPRUCE experiment site at the Marcell Experimental Forest, Minnesota, USA - June2016WEW_4_150 | ecosystem: Environmental > Terrestrial > Soil >... | reverse complement strand
GTCGTTCACCTCGATAAGTGACACGTCGGGCGCGCCCGAGCCCGCCGCCAGTGCGGCTTGCAGCGCGTCGCGGGTCCCTCCGGCCTGGCCCGGTTTCATCTCCCAGCTCACGTCGATCCCGGGATACTTCGCCTTGAAGCCGGGCATGATGGAATCGAAGGCCTTGTCCGCGGATGGCCAGGCCCAGACGGTTACCTTCCCCGTCACGCTCGACCCCGTGTCCCCCGCGAAAGCGGTTGCGGGAATGAGCAGCAGTGCCGCGATGATGATCGCGGCGGTCAGACACAGAGCTTTCTTCATGATCAGCCTCCTTAGTTTTTTTCCGACGCCGGGGCGCCGGCAAGAGTCTTCACAGAGCTTCGTTCCACGACCACCGGGTCGATGCTGATAGTACTGCGGTAGTGAACGTTCGGGGTAATGACCCCATCCAGAAGTATCTGGGCCGCTTTCTCCCCGATGAACTGGTTGGGGTGATCTATCGATGTCAGGGAGATACCCGGCAGCTGAGCGTAGTCCGAGTTGTCCACGCTGATGACCGAAAAGTCAGACGGTATCGAGTACCCGCGCGAATGAGCCGCCCGGTACAGCGCAATCGCCATCTCGTCGTTGCAGCAGAAGAAACTGCTGGGCAGCCGGGGCCGCGACTCGAAGTAGCGATCAAAGAACGCGTTGCACTCCCGTACCTGGCCGACGGCGAGTAAGCGGTCAGCAGGCATCTCGATGCCCATCCCTGTGAGGTATTCCACCGCGCCCTGGCGACGCAGGCGAAAGGGGCGATGTTCCTGGGAGTACACGATGGCGATGTCCCGGTGTCCCCGTTCGACAAGGTAATGCGCCGCCATTGCTCCCGTGGCGATGTCATCCAAGACAATCGCTGGGAATCGATTGTCGCCGAAGGTGTTGTCCATGAGGACGACCTGAATGCCGGATTCCTGGATCTCGCAAAGGAGCTGGTAGTTGGTATATTCCAGATCGCGGGGCGCGATCCCATCCTCCGAGCCTGCGATGACGGGCTCGATGGCGATGCCTCTCACGCCGCGTTCTCTGAGCTTGAAAAGGACTCCCCTCTCCTTTTCAACGCTCGCTTCCGTCTGGTTGAGGATCATGTGAAAGCCGCCGCGTTGCGTGGCTCTTTCAAATCCCGCCGCAATGCGGGGGAATATATAAGAGCTCGCATAATAGCAGACCAGGGCAAAGTCATCGGCCTCCGGGCTTCGCCTGGCGAGGCAGTAGGTGCCGATGCCTTTCCTCGATTCGACCCAGCCCGCGTGGGCAAGATTTGAAATAGCCTGTCGGGCGGAGCTCCTCGATACTCCGAACCTGACACAGATTTCACTTTCAGATGGCAACTTATCCCCGGGCCGAAGCCGGCCGCTCTCAATCTCCTGCTTGATCCAGCTCGCTATTGCTGAATGCTTTCTTATAATAATAGGCTGTTCGAACATACATCATAGAATAGCATAAACAAGGAGTCTGTCAAGACATTTTTTTAAAATTTGCAATATTTTTATTTTATCTTGTAATTATATGTTGTACGATCAAATAAACCTCATCTCGAAGCCAAGGAAACGGGCGATTCATGCAAGAAAAACAATGCTTGGGAGGACGCTCCGGATCACTCGACCCTCGTGAGAATATTCCTATGGGAAAAGGATGTCGAAGCTGCATGGGCGGAAGCCATGACAGGGGGATGCTTATAGAGTCTCTGGCGGGAGATTGCTTCGAAAAGAGAGAAGGATCAGTTGCGGCTCGCCCGCAAGCCGGATTCTGACTGACTATCGCACACTTGTGCTCTGGCAGGATCCCGCCAGACGATGGAGCTGGGCTGCAGGTGCGGCAGGGCATCAGCCCGGCCCTCACCAGAAAAAATTATCGCTCGATGTCCCTGCGCTCGCGTTTCTTGCTGTCTGAAGCTCGTGCTGCGGTCCCAAACGCCTTCATGCAATGCTTTTTCACGGCAGGATCAAAGGTCTCAATGACCTCCTTCGAGAACTTGGAAAGGTTCCTGCTGATGAGCTCGTATACATCGCTACGATCCTTTGAAGCAATATCTTCACCCTGTTCTCGGAGCTTATCAAGGTAGACGGCTGTCTTCAGTTGCACGAGTGCGTGCAAGCCAATGAAATAAGCCCCCAACTCCAGGTCGTACTCCCCTACTTTTCGAGGATCGGGCATTCCCATAGGCATCTGCCAATCATCATCAGCGAAACGGATGTCAATCGTCACCCCTGTCTTGTTGTCCACGCAGCTTTCAGGCCCCGCGCTGGAGATTTCTCCTTCAAGCGGCAGCAGCTTGCGCCAGTCCTTCCTGAAAGTCAGGATATCGACGTCGATGGTGGTACGAGCATAGCCGTTGCGAATAACGGCCATGCCGCCGACGACGCAGTACGGCAACTCCCGAGAACTGCCTAGAATATGGAAGCGGCGGACGACCTCCATCAGCGGAGAATCGCGCATATTTCCGTTGAGCTGAAGAATCTTTGCCGGTGTCATTTCCATACGCCCCTCGTTCCGATCTGCATGTGATTGACACGTCGTAGCCCCCGCCGAATCGATCGATGACAGTCTGCGCAAGGCTCCGGTCCTTGTCGCTCAGGCCACGCATGCCCTTCTGCTTGATTTGGCTCACATCGGGAACTTTTTTCGTTACCGGCCGGGAGGCTTCCTTATCGATCTCAACGCCAATGTAGTAGTCCTTCCAGACCTTGCGCACGGTGGGAAGCGCACCCCTGACGAAATGCCACGAGTCGAACATACCGATTGCCTGGCTGCATTCCGCGATGACCTTCGGCGTGTCTCTCAGGGGATCCGTGGTCACAAGGACAGACTCCGCCTTGGCCGCGTCCTGGCGAAGAAGAATCTCGGCTTGCTTGAGCTTCTTAAGTGCGACGAAGGGGGCGATGACCAGAAGTGAGAAGGTCAGAACGGGGGATAGGGTTCCGTCATCGAGGTGGGGAGAAGGATTACTTCACTCGGATCGATGTGGAGACCGCGCGGTCCTGCATCATTTCATCACTCGGCCGCCATCAACGTTGACCGTCTGTCCCAGCATGTAGTCAGAGTCGGAAGTCGCGAGGAAGACCGCTATTCCCGTGAGGTCTTCAGGCTTCCCGAACCTCCCGAATGGCACCTGCTCTTCCGTGCCGCGCCGTGTCACACCCGGCGCAACTCCTCGCCATTTCCCGAAGAGCCTGTCGACCTCGATCCACATCGGCGTATCGACAACACCGGGGGAAATCGCGTTGACGTTGATTCGGTGCCGTATCAACGCGAGCGACGTCGTCTTGGTGATGCTGATCACCGCAGCTTTCGTGGCGCTGTATGCAATCACCATCTCGTCGGCTCTCTGGCCGGCTTCGGAGGCGAGATTGATGATCTTGCCGCCTGTCCCCTGGTCGATCATACGTCGGGCCACCGCCTGCAGAGTGAAGAACAGGCCTTTGACATTCACGCTGAAAACTCGCTCCCAGATTGACTCATCGATCTCGAGAAGAGGCTGGACTTCGACGACGCCCGCATTATTCACGAGCACGTCGATTCGCCCCGCGTTGGCAACAACGGCTTCCACCATCGCGCGGATGCTGCCCGATCGGGTGACATCCAGCTCCACGGGAAACGCTTTCCCGCCTGAGTCCTGGATTGCCTTGGCGGTTCTTTTCGCGCCGCCGAAATTTATGTCTGCAACGGCACATATCGCGCCTTCGCGGGCATATCGTTCGACGATCGCCTTCCCGATGCCGCTGGCGCCTCCCGTGACGATGGCGACCTTGCCTTCCATTGTCATATCCTCACCCTGCGATTCGTAGCCTCAATATAATAGGATCCGGCTGCACGTCAATCCGTGTATGACAATGGCGTTCAGGTCACGGAAGCGGGCTTGACCACCCTCGCGCACTGGCCGTACCTTCGTTCGGGGCACGGGGTCAGGTCGGAAGGCGGAAACCATGGGCTATGATGTCGTCATCGCGGGAGCAGGAGCGGCGGGCTGCGTGGCCGCATCGCGACTCAGTGAAGATCCCAAGCGTTCCGTCTTCCTCCTCGAAGCTGGACCTGACTATCCGGATCCCACCATGGTGCCGCCGGAAATCCTCAGCATCGTCTCCCCTGCGCACACCCACGATTGGGGATACACCAGCGAGCCTCCCTTCACGGAAGGTCGCTGCGCCTCCCCCGCGGTAAGCTCGTCGGCGGCTGCTCCGCAACCAATGCTGCGATAGCTCTGCGCGGGGCAGAGGCTGATTACAACGAGGCGGCGTTCGGCGGCCCCGAGTGGTCGTTTCGCGAGGTGCTCCCCTTTTTCCGCCTGCTGGAAGACGACAGGGATTTCGATACGGAATGGCACGGCCGGGGGGGGGGGACCGCTTCCGATCGGCAGAGTCCGGCAGAGCACTGCGCTCACTTACCTCGCCCCAGCGCGCGTGAGGCCGAACCTGACGGTCCACGGGGGCGCGATGGTGGACCGTGTTCGGCTCGTGGGGAACAGGGCGGTCGGGGTGCTGCTGGCGGGATCCGGTGAGGAGATCTCAGGCGGCTCCGTCATCCTCGCGGGGGGACCTACGGGAGCCCCGCCATCCTCATGCGCTCGGGCATTGGTCCCGCGGAGATTCTGCGCACTATCGGCGTCGCGGCGCGGGAAGATCTCGACGGTGTGGGACGTTCCCTGCGTGATATCCTCTGCTCGGCCTGCGGTTCGCCGCGGTTCCGCCCGTGCCCCAGGCGCCCTTCGCTCAGACCGCCCTGTCCCTGAAGAGCTCGCAGGAGAACCCCGGCCAGGACATCCAGATCTTCCCCTCCTCGATTCTCGCGACAGACGCGGGGAAAAGCCCGACCATGGCCCACTTCATGGTGTTCACCTCCATCGTGAAACCCCTGTCTACGGGCCGGCTCACCCTTCGAAGCGCTGACCCGTCGGACGCCCCGCTCATCGACCCGGGCTATTTCACGGATCCTGCTGACATGCCCCGGATGATCGATGCGGTGCGCAAGGCCAGGCAGATCTCGCGATCCCTCTCGCTATCCAGACTATCCGCCGGTGAGCTTTACCCGGGTCCCGGAGCTACCGACTCCGACTCCGATCTGCAGGCCGCGATCATCGCGAAGGGAGAGACATACCGCCATGCGGGCGGGACCTGCCGCATGGGATTTGCCGGCGACTCTCGGGCGGTGGTGGACTCAAAGGGCAAAGTGCATGGAACGGACCGTCTGTACGTCGTAGACGCGTCCGCATTTCCGATAATCCCGGCGGCGAATACCCATTTGCCGGTCATCATGGCCGCGGAACGTTGCACGGCCTGGCTGGCAGGGACAGTGTGACTCCGGTTCCCTGCTTTTCCGAGAGCAGCTCCACCCGCTGTTTGCCGCGACCAACTCAGCCTCAGATGGGAGTCCGATGCAGCGGCGCCCAAGAGAGGTTGTTCGACTAGAAGACGCTCTGAAGCCCTCACCTTCCCGTTCAATCCTGTGCGTCCTCTGCCATCCTGCTGGCATCGCACCCGATCTTTTCCAGGCATTCGTATCGATCAATCCTCGAGAATAAATATTTCCACACGCCTGTTTTTTGCCATGTTTTCCTCCGTATCGCTCGGCGCCACGGGCTCGGTTCCTCCTCGGCCCTCGTAGAGGAAACGCCCGGCGCTTATCCCGTGCGAAGCGAGGAAATCCACGACTGCCTTGGCCCTCTTCACGGAAAGATCGTATTGACTCTCCGGGGTGCCCACGGCCGCCGTGTGGCCGATCACGTGGAAACTCCTGCCTTCGATCAACTTCAGGGCACCGGCCAGAGCTTCCAGGCGGGAAAGTTCATCAGGCAGGAATGTGGCTTGCTCTGCAACGAAATGGATATTGTTGAGGGAAACGCTTATTCCTTCCTTCTTCTGCTCGATCACCACATCTTGCGTGCCGGATTCCTCGAGCTTCTTGGCGATCTTGTCGGCCGTCTCCTCCCGGTTCAACGGCGTTGCCGAGGTGAACCAGGTGAGGACAAAACCCTTGAGCTGCACGGACGTGCCGTCCACAAATGCATACGTTTCGTCCATTTGATCCCGCATGAAGGAGAGGGCACCGGACGGCGCGGAGAGCTGAATGGACACAGCATGGTTTCCGGAGATGGATTGCAGGCGAACGTCGCCAGCCGGATCGTCTCCCTTCTTATAGCGAACAGCGTACGCGGCCGTGATCACCCTGACCGTTTCCCCGCCCTGCGTCACTTCACCGTCATAGCGGTAATCGGAGTAGAATCGCACGCGGCTGAACTTCCCATCATGCAGCGGCTCCACCAGGCGCATGCCGACTCCCGTCCAACGATTTCCGACCGAAATCTCGGCCTTCGGAACGATTGGGAAGCCACGCAAAGTGGGGTACGCCCCGTCCCCCTCGATTGCATATGCGCCATCCGGCTGGATGGCATAGGTGACGGGAACCGTATGGTCGATTTCCTGGGAAGTGTGTGCGCCGCTATGGTCCAGCGCCTGCAGAACGTAGAAAGTGCCTTCTATACTCGCGGCGAGAGCACTCGCGCTTTGCTGCAGGATTCCTCTTACTTCCCGGTACTCGAGCCCGACATACTTTCCGCTTTCATACCTGCGGAGATCGGCCCGCTCGATGTACGTGAACTTTCCTTCGGGAGGGAGCACCGCCTTCACGGGCTGCTCTGCCCCTGCCCCCCGGCAGATCGTCGCCGACAGGGAGGCGATGATGATCGCCACCGCGTGTATTCCCCGCAGCATCAATCCATTCTCCCCTGAGGTACTTGTTGCGCTTCATCCGCCCGGATGTACCCCGATAGCTTGCACGTGTGGCGCGCGTGCGCTTCGGCAAGTGCAGCGTTACCACCTCCAACGTGCTGAACGTGAGCTATGTCGAAGGGATAAGACAAAGCCCAGCCCAACCGCAGTCGGGATGATTGATGCACCAAAGAATCGTGTTTTTCATGAAAAATATTTCCCGATCACGCAGGCTTCTTCGACTTTTTGTGCCAACCTTTTGCGCGACTTCGGCACTGAAGAGGATACAATCCTCAACACCGAAGCCCGCTTGCCACTCTATCCCGATAGCCGGTGAATCTCGAACCATGGATCAGAATAGGCATGCAATCCGAAGAATCACTGTACGGTAGCGCACGCAAGGTGAGTCTTTTGCGGTACATTGGTATTATGACAACAAGCTCGATTTCGTCGGCTTCGCCGCTCATGTCCGCATCTGTCATGCAGAACCTGAGCCGGACGCCCCAGACAATCCCGGACGCGCGGGTATCTGCGGCCCAGGAGAACGATGTTCGGCGGACCACGGGGGCGATCAGCGGCGCAACGCCCGCATCGATCAACTCCGTTACTTCCTCATCCTTGAACGGTCCCCATGCGAACGGCCCTGCCTCCATCAGGACAGGGCTGCAGATCATCCCTTCCCCCAACGATACCGAGGCTGCCTTGCAGTCCTCCGCATCGCAGATCGCCCGGCTCCAGTCCAACCCCGAGCAGCCGACCGCACGGGCGGCCTCGGAGGCATACCTGACCCAGGCAGCCGGCCGCACCCAGATCACCCAACAGGGCCAGGGGAACGGTTCTCAGAGTGTCAATGTGATAGCCTGAGGACAACAGGTTCAAGTTTGGATGCGGGCTGAGCGATCCTCGTTTGGCCCGTGTCTCGATCGCCGATGCGGCCGGGGCGCGCGGGCCTGTATACGCACCGCGTGGACGCGGGTACAGTAATGCTCGCAGGATGCTGCCGAGCATGAAGAAGAGATCGCCCCCAGCCGTCCTTTCGGCCTCTCTCACCGTGATCGGCTTTCTCATCGCGCTCGCTGGATGCGCGACAACCCGATCGTTCGTCCCCATCCCCATCGTCGGGCAGGAGTTCCGGATTCCCCCCGACTTCCGCATCGTCGGATACCTTCCTTCTTGGTCCGGCGAGCCAGCCGACATCCAATACGAGGCCCTGACGCACATCAACTACGCGTTCCTGACGCCGACCAGGCAGGGCGGCTATGAGGCTGTCGCCAGGCGGCAAAAGTTGATGGAGCTCGTTGCCCTCGCCCACGCCTACGGAGTGAAGGTTCTCGCATCGCTCGGCGGCTCGAACGACGGCAATACCGACGCATTCGAAACGATCGCTGCGGATGCAGGGATCGCCTCCGTCTTCGTCGATAGTACACTTTCTCTCGTGGATGACTTCCAGCTCGACGGAATTGACATGGACTGGGAGTTTCCGAGCATGGACGCCGCAGACAACTATGCCGCGCTCATGCACACCCTCGCCGAGAGGCTCCATACGGCAGGCAAGCTTCTCACCGCCGCGGTCAGCGCGGACGCCTCCCATGGCAGTACGATCCGAGACAGTGTCATCTCTGACGTGGATTTCCTCAACATCATGGCGTACGACGACGGCTATCGTCAGCCGGGGGTGCACCATTCCAGCTATGATTTTGCCCTTGCGGCAATGCGGTACTGGCGGAACGACCGCGATGTCCCGGCATCCAAGGTGGTTCTCGGCGTGCCCTTCTATGGCCGCAGCCTCAAAGACCGACACTCGCGAACCTTCAAGAGCATCTTCACCGGCGATTCCGATGCCCCGGGCAAGGACATCTCGGGAGATTTTGGCTACAACGGGTTCGCCACTCTCCGAGACAAGACCCTGCGGCTCGCACGCAATCTTGGAGGCGGCATCATGATCTGGCAGCTCGCACAGGACGCCCCCGGCACCACCTCGCTGCTCAACTCGATTTTCGACGCGGTGAAGGTACCCCGGGAGCAGCCTGACACACCCGCCCCGGGCGCAATCGTGCGGTGACCCGGGTCACACTTTGTGTGCGTTACCGTACAGAAATGCGTCGGATTTTTTGCTTTCATATTTACAAGTTCAGAAACGAAGAAGGAGGCTACGATGCATTACTGGCCCTGGCTCACGGTTCTCCTGGTTGTGTTGGTTGTCGTCCTCGTCGTCGTGCTGGTGTAAGGATAGGCAGAACGATCCAGCGCGGGTGTTTTCGAAAAGGAGGATACAAATTGAGGTGAGCTCGCGCCAAGCGGATTATTTCGCCAACAAGGGTTTCAGCATTTCCTCGAACTGGTCCCCTGTCTTGGAACCGATCACCCTGCCGGCGATGGCGCCCATCTGATCTATGATTATGGTGGTGGGAAAGGCACTGACCTTTCCGTACTTGTCCATCAGATCATAGGACCCGTAGATGACAGGATAGTTCATCGCAAAATCTCTGTAGAACAGTTCGACTGATGCTTCGCTGGAAAACACGGCAGCTCCGATGATTACCAACTTCCCCTTGTGCTTGTTCTGCAGTCTTTCCAGGGCGGGAACCTCCGTCCGGCAGGGCTGGCACCATGGCCCCCAGAAGTTGAGCATGACGACCTTGCCACGGTAATCGCTGAGAGAGATGGTGTGGATGTCGTTGATGTCCTTCTCGGTGAAATCGGCAGCCATACCCGAGGTGCTGGCCTGAAAGGATTGCTCGTGATTGCCGGCTTGGCCGGGCGTGCTCGTGCTCGGATTGTCATCTGCAGAGGCGATCGCAGACAGAAGAAGCACGAACAATGATATCGCCTTCAATTTCATCATTCCCTCCCGGTGGCCCTCTGCTCAGTCCACGGCGATCATCACGCTGCTCGCCTTGATGACCGCATAGGCATCCTTGCCCTTCTTCAGTCCAAGGCTCTTTGCCGATGACTTGGTGATCACGGAGACGATCTGAGTTCCATTCGGAAGCTCAACCGTCACTTCCGAGTTCACCGCCCCCTGGGTGACCTTCGTCACCTTTCCCTTGAGAATATTGCGCGCGCTGATCTTCAACTTCGGCTTCCTCCGCTTTTCTCTCGATGAAAGATACGGAGTGGTGACTGGGAAAACAAGCGTGCCCAGTCCGCGGCCGGGAGCCCGGGCAGCCAGTCGCTGTCCATGGAATCGCTGGCCCGCTACAGCCTTTCCCCCTCGACGAGCTCGAGTACGGTCTTCGGCGTTCCGATGAAACCGATGCCGCGCACGGTTTCGGACCTCAGGAAAGTCCCATCAGTCGGACGGTACCAGTACAGACAGTTCCAGAGAATGGACGCGATCCCCGGGAGACTCACTTTCACCCTCTCCGCGTCGACGCGATTCCCCGCGACATCCACGACTTCACGGCCCTCCCGATGAGCCGTGAGCTGAAAAACTTGCGCCTCAGCGGGAAGGACGATCCAGAAATGGATCGACGGAGATGAACCCGAAATTGCAAAACTCTGGAGACACCGCTCGGGCGACTCGTAGATGGGGTCCGCGTCGATGCGCGAGAGGTTTGAAAAGGGCTTTCCCTTGAGAGTGCCCTCCAGGTGAATCGCGTTGCCCTCCCGTGTTGCGGTATAGAATGTCTTCTGGTCCGTGTTTCCGTAGGTGAAGGACATCGTGGCCATGTCGAGGTCGTTGCGGATGGCATACGTCTCGCCATAGCTCATCACGGATCGGAGGAGCAGACTAGTCTCGCTTCGCTCTTCCCACACCTCGATGCGCGCGACCTGCTGCCCTGTCTGCTCGTGATAGATCAGCCTGTTTTGCGCTCCCACGGGCGGCAGACAGAGCAGGAACAGACACGCCGCGGTGATCGATGCCTTCATGGTGTGCCGATCATGAACCATGATACCGCGAACAAGAACCCCGTGAAAGGTCGAAAAGCCCCGGGGCTTCGAATCCGCGGGACTGTCACCTGCAGCTCCCCTTGCCTGCCAGATCATTTTATGGTAACATCATTTTAGGTTCAAATTATGAGACAACGGACGAAATCAGCTTCGGCGCATGCGGCGGACTCCCGGCATCGCCGCGCACGGGGGCGCTCAACGGACCGCTCGCACGGGCGAACCGCAACCGATCGCGAGCTCGCGCGGCAGTTTCTCGAGCTCCTCGGTACCATGAAAAGGTACGTGCGGGAGCAGCTTCCGCCCCTGGGAGAAGGAGGAATAAGCGAGGAGAGGTTTCGGACCTTTCTGACTCTTCGATACTACGGGAAGGGCTATCTCAAGACCCTGGCCGCGCACGATGGGCTGTCCTCCTCGGCGCTGTGCATCATGCTCAACCGGATGGTGGAGGAGGGATTCGCGGCGCGGACGGAGGACCCGGACGACCGCCGAAACGTCTTCTACGAGCTGACCTCGCCCGGTGCCGCGAGACTGCAGGCAGAAATCGAGCGAAGAACCGATCTCATTCACGAAAATCTCGCCTGCCTCGGGGACGCCGAAAAGGCCCGTTTTGCGCGCGCGATCGAGACCCTTCTCACGGGGGTGGCGAAGCTCAAGGGCACGAAATGAGAGAATCTCGACACGGTGTCAAATTCGAAGAGGTCGCGAAATGTCCACGATGAAGGCAGTGCAGGTTCCCGCACCTGGAGCGGCGTTCGAGCTCGTCAACAGGGAGATACCGGACCCCCGGGAGAACGAGGTCCTTCTACAGATAGATGCCTGCGGCATCTGCCACGGTGACGCAGTGGCAAAGGAAGGCCACTTTCCGGGTGTTGTCTACCCAAGAGTGCCCGGACATGAAGTGGTGGGCGTCATACG
>Ga0187850_10004206_pt1 | contig 11544 bp, 9 predicted proteins | sample June2016WEW_4_15_FD_132436 | JGI IMG/M metagenome (GOLD analysis project Ga0187850, IMG submission 132436) | Peatland microbial communities from SPRUCE experiment site at the Marcell Experimental Forest, Minnesota, USA - June2016WEW_4_150 | ecosystem: Environmental > Terrestrial > Soil >... | reverse complement strand
TCCAGTCCAACTCCCGCCTCCGAATCCAAGCTCACGCTCAAATCCAGAGTAGAAGTTTGCTGTGCCCAGGGTGGACCAAAACAAACCGCCGAAGTGGACCACGTTAGAATGCCAAAATCACCTGCCTTGGGTGAAAATGAAGAAGCCTTCGGCTGGAGCGCCGAAGGCTATTTACTTGAGGACCCGAACATATCTGAAGCGGGACGGAAGCCGAGCGATGCGGTTTGAATCGGGCGCTGCTGAGGTCTACAATTCTGTCGTATCCAGCTTTCCACCTGGAGGCAATATGCCTCACTACGAGTTCTTCTGCCACGCCTGCAAGAAACTCTTCTCGAAGACCCTATCTCTCGCCGACTACGAGAAGGGCCGCGTCGTGTGCCCGCATTGCGGCAGCAAGAAAGTCGAGCAGCGCTGGTCCGCCTTTACCGTCATCACGTCGAAAAAGAGCGCGTGATCGGGCGGGGTGCACCTATGCGCTTCGACAAGTTTTCCTTCGGTTCCATCCGGATCGATGGCGTCACCCGCGATTACGACGTGGTGATTGACGGCGGCGAGATCCGCAAGCGCAAGAAAAAACCGTCCAAACAATTCCGCGACGAGCTTGGACATACTCCCCTATCCATCGAGGAGGACATACCCTGGAAATGCCGGCGGCTGGTAGTCGGCACCGGAGCGTATGGGAGCCTGCCGGTAATGAAAGAAGTGAAGCGCGAAGCGGAGCGCCGCAAGGTCGAATTGCTCGTGGTCCCAACGCCCCAAGCCATTGAAGCGTTGGAACAGGACGCCGAGGAGACGAACGCGATCCTCCACGTGACGTGCTTAGTTTACCCTGATTCGCTATGGGCGTGACTGTAGAGATGCATAATAATTGGTTACGAGGGTTACGCCAACGGAATAGACCGCGGAGAGTACAGTTGGAAGTGGCTTTACTTAGTGCTCCGCAAACATATCTCAGCTGTTATCAGAGAGAGATTGACACAGGCTTTACTCGCGTGAGCTTCGGATCGACATGATCCCTGCTTCCTACAAACCGAAAAAGAAGTTCATGCAGCTGGCCATCGCGGAAGCCAAGCGCGCCCGTGACCGAGGCGACTATCCCATTGGCGCGGTCATCACACGCCTCATGGGTAGGCGCGAAGTGGTCATTGCCAGCGCCGGTAACCGAGTAAAAACTTCGGGGTCAAGCATCAAGCACGTGGAGTTGGAAACGCTCAAATACGTATCAAGCGGCTATGGCCGCTATCTGCCCGACTTCGTGCTCTACTCCACGCATGAGCCCTGCGCCATGTGCGCCGGCGCCTGCGTGTGGGCTAGAATTGGCGCGGTCGTCTACGGCGTCTCCCAAGAAGACATTGCCGCTTATGGCCACAAGCGCGGTACGGAAGACTACAAGTGGCGAGCTTGCCTCATCCCCTGCCGGCTCGTCTTCGAGAAGGGCAATCACCGCATCCCCGTCACCGGCGGTTTTCTCCGACAAGAATGCCAACAATTGTTCAGTTACAGGGCTGCATAGAAGGAAGCGGAAAAAACGCTGGAGCCGATGGAGTAGAGGTGGACGTTTCGAGTTTTTGTGACGGAAAAGCTGATGGGGGTGGACGGTTTCTGTTCTGATGCGGAAATGGAACAGGAAATTGCCTTTGGGGTTTCGTACATTCTCACAGTGGGGGGTGTCCTACGTTGCCGGAATCGCTGTAGTGGCTTAGCACATCAAATGAAGCATCATGGGTCTCGACACGAAGACTGTGGCTGAATTGCAAGAGATACCCGCCAACCTGCGTGAGTACATACGGCGCAATCCAAACCATTCGTCATTTTACGAGGAAGAGTTGAAGGACGCGGAACAATGGATTGGGGAACGGCAGCAGAAATCTGCGCCCTGTGCCAATCAATGAAAGCAGGTCCTGCCTTTGGGCGGGGAAGAAAAGGCCCCGGTGGGTCAAGACCCCAGTTCAGATGCCTGCGTCTTATACACGCGAAGCGTCCGCCGCAGAGCGGCTTCGTTCTCACGGGCAATCCTGGAGTAATTGAAGAGCACTGAATCTAACAGAAGCAATCCGATCGCTAATGAATCAGGCACATCTTTCGACAGGCGACGCGAACCATACGCGAACATCGACGATCATAAAACATCCCAAACCATCCTACGCCATCCTAAATCGACCACAGCATAAGCCCATTGCCCTCAGTGACATCCGCTGATTCCAAACCACTTGGCCTATTCGGTAGGAGGCCCTGAAAAGGCTGGCGTCGGCGGTTCAACTCCGTCCCTGGCCACCATTTAGATTCAATAACTTAGGGCCGGAGCCCCTAGTGATCCAATTTCGCTGAGGCTGTTGTCGCCATGTATTAACTTGTTTTGAATCAATCAGATGCGTACAAGTTTAGGCTTGGCTCAAAAAAGGCTGGCGTCGCCCACTGTTCATTCGTGCCATCCGCAACAATCAATGCGACTTAGCAGGAGCCGACGACTAGCGGTTTCTATCGCGCGAACAATGCGCGAACATCGGCCACCTGAAATGCGAGCATGAGCAGCGTTGAAGCACTAGTTTCGGGCTCGCGTGATAAACCGTCCGAAGCCATCGTTTCCTAGCTTCCCAGAAGCCCGTTTCTGGATAGCCTCCGGTTGGGCGACGACACACCCAGAATCACCGAATCGTAGTCCCCAGCGGGACTACCGGATGTGTGACCCGAGGAATTTGGCTACCTCGATTACGGAGTCATGCCACGAAATCCAAAACTCCGACAAGATCCTCTCGGGATACACCCCCGCAGCAGGGCGGGAAGGTTATGCCTAGCGGCACGTCCTCCGCTTGCTTGCCGCGAGCGGACCCGACGGTTCGGGTACGCCAGCACTCCATGTGTGTTCGATGTGTTCGTTTTCGAAAGTCTGAAGCCTCGCCTCGTGAGCTTTTTCGCGATTTTTTGTAGGCCCGACCGGAAGAACAACGCAAATGCATAGAGCTATTGCGCTGTTGTCTGAGATCACGCACCAGACCGCACACGTGAAAAATCGCGATCGCTAAATCATTTTTTTAATCAAGTTTTAACCTAGAATTGCTTGCTCTCCCAATCCCTTCCCGATAAGATGTCCCATCATTCCAGGAGGCAATCCGTGAACTCTCGTTTAGCCTTTGGCTTCTCGTGGAGGAAGTGTTTCTTCGCTCCCCTTTCAGGCTTTTTGACGCTCCTTTTCATGGTCGCATGTGGACACCTCGCGTTTGGCCAGCAAACGCTCGGTTCGATCAACGGCAATGTAACGGACAGCTCGGGCGCGGTTATTCAGGGAGCCCAGGTGGAGGCTCGCGCTACCGCCACAAATCTGGAAGTGGCCGCCACAACGAAGGCCGATGGCTCGTTCAGCATCGCCGACCTTCCCATCGGCACCTACGGAGTGAAGTTCATCAAGGATGGCTTTGAAACCGACGTCCATCCACAGATCCTGGTACAGGGGAATCGCACCGCCACCATCAACGCAAGACTCACGCCAGGTAAGGTTTCGGTATCCGTGACCGTGGAAGCAACGCCGCTGCTGAACGAGACCGATACGACCACGGGCTACACGTTGAACGAATTGCAAATTACGGAGGTGCCGCTCGGTACGGGAAGTTTCACGCAGTTAGCCATCCTGAGCCCCGGTGTCAGCGCCGATCTGTTGAACACCGCCGGCACCAACGCTGGCCTCGGAAATCAGGCGATCTGGGCGAACGGGCAGCGTGACACGAGCAACAGCTTCGAACTCAATGGTGTAAATGCCAACAACATCTTCAATGGCAAATCCACGAGCCAGGTGACCTCCGGCCGTGTTGCCGTCAACATTGGTGAAAACGGGAATGGCAATAACCCCAGCGGAGAGATTGCGACTAGCACCACGGTCTATGGCGCGATCGGTCAGGCGTTGCCTTCGCCGCCCCCCGAAACGATTCAGGAAATGCACGTGAATTCTGCGATGTACGATGCTTCGCAGGGAGCTAACAGCGGAGCGCAAATCAGCACAACCACCAAGTCCGGAACCAACCAGCTTCACGGAGGAGCGTACGCCTACCATCAGCAGACGGGCTGGAACGCGAACGAATGGTTCTTCAACTACAACCAGTTGGCGCGTCCGCAGATGCATCGCAATGTTGACGGCGGGTACATCGGTGGTCCGATCATAAAAGACAAGCTTTTCTTTTTTGCTTCCTACCAGGCCCAGCGAGTGAGCGACCAGTTGCTGGCGAGCTCATATGTCGCCGTGCCACCGGGCCTTTCCGACAGCAATCGCACAGCGCAGGGCCTGGCAGACCTTGCGAATACGGATTTCAGCACATCCGGCTGCGGCACAGGAACCAATCCCCCGTGCTTGAACATTCAAGCCAGTCAGATCTCCCAGCAGGCCTTGAACATCATGACTACCAAGGCGCCCGGTGGTAGCTGGTGGATTCCAAACGCCGTGACTGATCCGACCCTCCTCCAACACCTGCAAGGATTCGGAGGGGACGCGATCGTGCTTGGCCCGAAATCCCATTTCACTGCCGATCAGGTCAACGGCAACGTGGACTACAACTTCAGCGCGAAAGATCGGCTGGCGGCGAAATACTACTTCCAGAACGATCCCAACACCACGCCGTTTGCACAAAGTTCTCTGCTCGGTTTTCCGCAAACCCTGTCGGCAGGCAGCCAGACGTTCGGTGTCGACAATACCACTTCGCTTACCCCAAACCTCACTTGGGAACAGCGTCTCGGTTTCCTTCGCATGAAGGATTACGCGTCCACCAGTCAGTTTCTAAATCCGTCGTCGGTAGGGATCAGTATTCCGGGCACAAACCTGTTTCCCGGGATCAATATTAAGAACGCAGACAACGCCTCCGCATTCCCTGGCAGCTACAGTAACAATAGTTCGGCAATCGGCCCGGTGAACAACTTCGCGAACGCAGGTTTCTACGAAAATAATCTGGACGCGGCCAGTAACCTTAAATGGGTTCATGGCAGCCAGTCCATTTCGGTGGGCTTCAATTTTGATTACACGCAGCTCAATGTTATCAACAAGAACAACGACGTTGCCCGCATTACGTTCGCCGATTTTCCGGGATTCTTGACTGGCCAAGTCTGTGGACCGAACACGGTCACGTGTTACGGGCAGGACCCATCACAAATTCTAAGCGGTGCCAGCAGTCGTTACTATCGAACCAAGCAGGTGGGCACATATGTGCAGGACAATATTCGTGTCAAATCGAATCTGACCGTGGATATCGGCCTTCGCTGGGATTGGGATGGTCCGCTCACGGAAAAAAATGGGAACCTCGCCAATTTCTACTCACAAGATTATTCCTATGACGTGGACAGCGATACGATCAACAACATCGGCTTGGTGATTGCCGGAAACAATAAAACATTCGGCACCAGGGGTGTCAGTAATTCGACGCTCACCGGACGCCAGTGGGGTTTTGCTCCCCGCATCGGCTTGGCCTATAGTCCTTCATTTGCCCACAACGTGGTCCTGCGCGCGGGCTTCGGCATGTACTATGACCGCGGCGAATATTTCACCGAACTCTCTCCTCCCGCCGGCGGCGGCAACAACGGCCCCTTTGGCGTGACGGACGAGGAGCCCTTTGTCGTCCCGTACTACGCAATTTCGGGGGGCACGTTCGGGCAACCGTTCGGCTCGTCGGCACCTCCACCACCTCCTTCGAACCTTTCTCAGGTGAAAACTCTGCTGCCGAATGCCAACCTGTTACTCGCTAACAACACGAATTATTGCGCTTCCATCAATGAGTCGGGCTGCGGTCCATTCCTGTTCGGCGGCTACGATCCAAGAAACTCGTTGCCATACTCAGAAAACTGGACGCTCGATCTGCAATGGCAACCCCGGAATGACGTGGTCGTGACGTTTGGCTACGTGGGCAACCACGGAGTTCACGAAACTATCCCGTTGCCCTTCAATCAAGCAAAAATCGCCACGCCACAGAACCCCGTGCTCACCGGGGGACCCTACCAGCAGAACTATTCCTACGGCTACAGCGTGTATGGTGTTGCTGCGGAGAATAACCAAACGATTACCGACGGTTATGACACCGGCAACGCATCGCTACGAGCTCCTTATATAGGCTACGATCCGAATTCGGTATTCAACCGCGCGGTAGGCATGTCCAACTACGACGCTTTGCAATTTAACGTCACCAAGCGAATGAGCCACGGTCTGCAAGTCTCGGGTTCGTATACCTATTCCCACACGCTTGATGAGCAGAGCGGTCTCGGACTTTTCTTCAACGGCAACGATCCCAACAGTCCGCGATCTGCCTACGGCAATTCGGATTTCGATCGCACGCACGTACTGACGATTGTCTACCACTATGAACTGCCGCAGATTGCGACGGCTCAACGCTGGGCAAAGCAGTTGGCGAATGGCTGGGCGTTCAACGGTGTGACGGTCCTGCAGAGCGGCCAACCTTATAGCGTGGTTGATTACACTGGGGGCGCCGGCGGTCTCTACTGGGGCGGGGGCCAGGATGCAATTACGAATCCCATCGTTCCTGTTGGAGGAGTTGGCGCCACTGCGACCAACCCGAGGTTACAGGGAACCACGGGGGTGAACGGAGCGAAACCCGTCTTGAATGTGGCCGCTTTTGGGATCACCCCGCCAATTGCCCCAGGCACCGATGGGGTACCGCCGTGCGATTCCAGTTCCGGCACGCTAGTGTGCGACTCTTATGAGACTCCGTATGCCTCAGGAGGCCGCAACATCTTCCGCGGTCCTTTCCAAAACCGCTTCGATTTCGGCCTTTCGAAAAATTTCAAGATCAAGGAAGGTTGGGCGCTAAAGTACGATGTGGTCGCCTTCAACATCTTTAATCACCCCAGCTTTGACATCCCCAGCAACGATGTCGAGTTCAATCCCTTCTATTCCAACCCGCCAATATACGGTTTCTCGGGCTACCCGGCGTGCGTCCCCAGCACCGGGGCGTATACTTGCCCGCCCTCAGGCAGCCTGGGTGTTTTGCAGCACACCATCGGCAGCCCGCGCTTTGTACAGATGGCGCTGCATCTGACGTTTTGAGATGTCTCATCGGCACTCGACTGAAACCAGATCGCTCGATCCCCGGCATAAAGGAGCGAGCGATCCGGACAGTGAATGGCCCCGCCTGCGCATTCGGAGACACTTATGCATAGTCCGCTGAAAAGTTCGCTGAAACTTTCCCTGCGCCGCATCTCGACCCGAATCCTTTATTTCGCGCTTGCGACCATTTGGCTTGCGGCGGCGTCTTACGGACAGGCCATCTCTCCGGTCATCACCGTCGATCACGGCCCGAATGCCCCGCAGCACCTTGCGAAACCCTATGTCATCCTGGTTTCCCTCGATGGCTTCCGCTACGATTACGCGAAGCGATATCACGCCGACCATCTGCTCGCCCTCGCGGCTCAGGGCGCCAGCGCGCCGGAAGGAATGCTTCCCGCATATCCCTCGATCACCTTTCCCAACCATTACACGATCGTTACGGGCCTCTACCCTGAGCATCACGGCATCGTGGCCAACAGCTTTTATGATCCGGCTCGCAAGGATGTCTATAGCTATCATGATGCCAAGTCCGTCGCCGACGGCACCTGGTACGGCGGAACTCCGCTCTGGGTCCTGGCCGAGCAGCAGGGCATGCGGTCCGCTTCTTTCTTTTGGGTAGGTTCCGAGGCAGACATTCAGGGAGTTCTCCCTACCTACTACCTGAAGTTCGATGGGAGTTTTCCCAACCGAAAGCGCGTCGAGCAAGTCCTTGCCTGGCTCCGTCTTCCACCGGAGCAGCGACCGCACATGATCACCCTGTATTTTTCCGATACCGACACAGCTGGACACCGGTATGGTCCCGACAGTCCGCAGGTCGCCGAAGCCGTCCACGAACTCGACGGTGAGATCGGGAAACTGGTGGATGGCATCAGGGAATCCAAGCTGCCCGTGGATTTGATCGTGCTGGCAGATCATGGAATGGTAAGTGTTAAGGGCGCGCCCATCCACCTCGATCAGTACGGTTTAAATCCCTCATCGTTTACCCAGATCGTAGGTTCGAGCGTGTATCCAAAATCCGACGACGATGCGCAAAAGGCCTATGAAGCGCTCCGCGGAAAGAGCGACAAGTTCATCGTCTATCGCCGCGCGCAGGTGCCCGCCTATCTTCACTTTGACAGCAATCCTCGCGAGGGCGATCCCGTTGTCATCCCGACCGGCCCCTACTTCATTAACGCGATCGCAGACCTTCGCGCTCCGGAACATCCCCCCGAGGGCGCTCACGGGTACGACGCCACCCGCATGCCAGAGATGAAGGCGATTTTCTTTGCTGCCGGTCCGGACATTCAGCCTGGGATAGCGCTGGAGCCGTTTGAGAACGTGAACGTGTATCCGCTGGTCGCGAAGATCCTCGGTCTGGACATCACGAACCTGAAAACAGGTCCGGTCGATGGCAAGCTCAGCGTAGTCGGGGGAATTCTAAAAACAAAGTAGAGACAACGGCACCCTATCCTGAGGTTCAAGGACGCGGTGGCGGCACGGTCAGAGTCCGTGCCGCATTTCAGGGTTTCCTCATAGAACATGGACTGTCTCTCCGGATTGCGCCCGAGTGACGGGCGACCCGGAAGTAATCCGTTTTGAGAAAGACAGTCTTCACCTGAATGTTGAAACCCTCCACGGGCCCGAAGTCCTCTTCTGGGAAGTCTGTCGCTGACGGTCGCTGAAGCTCCTCCCGAGCGACGTGCAAACCGGCACTAATCCACTTGGTCGGCTAACGGGCATCAATCCGGAGAGATGAATCTGTCAGCCACTTCTGGTCTTCGATAGTGCGTCTGCTGATGCGATCGCGGCCACTATGAATAAGCCCTGGTGTCTTCATCCTGGAAATAAGAATCTGTCCTCGCGCAGGCGAGTTGCCGAAATCCGATTCACAAGGGCGGGTGCATGTTCCGGCCCTCCACTACCTGCACGAGTATTAACTGGGCCGCTTCATGACGACGACCGACATTGCTGCTTTCGCATCGTAGTTGGGGTTTAAGGTCCGCAGCATTCTCAGATACTCGCGTCGCAGCTTTGTGGACGTCCGGGCCTCACGTGGCTGTGTGCCAAAAGTGTGCCGCATAAGCGACGTCGCGCGCAGCGACTCGCCGTCGGATCGCCTGACGGCCGATAAGTCTCTTTTCATGTCAGCTGCAGGATACTCAAATTGCTTGCACTTCGTGGTGTGCCGCCTGTGTGCGTTGCTTTTGGAGCTGACAAAAGCATGCAGAAGTGGTCCGGAAGAGAAGCAGCTAACCCGGTTTTTTAAGCCGATAATGTATTTGTCGGGTTAGAAGTCAAGCATTTGTCATGCATAAAATAATGTGGCTGCGGAAAGATCTAGTGCCCTGGACGCAATTGTCCGTCGTGTGTTGAGACGCTCGGACAATATCCTCACAGAGCACGATTGCGGGATCATTTGCCTATGGAGAAAGTCTTTTCTCAAAGCGAGCTTGAAGCCATAGCCGCGGCTTTGGCCGACACATCGGAAGGCCTGACCGGATCGGAGATAGCCCATATTCTGGCCACGCTAAAAATGGCTGATCCCGCTCCTGCGATGACTAAATGGAAACGGCTGCATAACGCCTTTGTCGAACGCCAAAACTACAGTCAAAATCGGCGGGCTATTCTCCAGTTTATCCGCGAAGCGATGAAGCCAGAACGCTACGCGAAGCAACCGGAACGCTTCGAGGCGATGAGAGGGAACCTCAATCGAGCATTGGCATTTTCCGGTCTTGCAGTCAGCGCCTCGGGTGAACTACACGCTGTTACCCGAGCCGAGACACTGACTGAAGCTCAGCGGCGCGCCGATGATCTCAGAGCCGACTTAACGAGGCGTGGAGTACATCCAGACGTATTGCGTTTCTGTCGTGCAGAGCTTGTAGCTGACAACTACTTCCACGCGGTGCTTGAGGCGACCAAGAGCATTGCTGACAAACTCCGCGCAAAATCCGGCTTGACCGAGGACGGCGCGAAACTCGTTGATGCAACATTGTGCGGTTCTGCGCCTCGAGTTGCGATCAATGAGTTGACAACTGAGAGTCAGCGCAGCGAACAGAGTGGGTTTGCCAACCTGATAAAGGGAGTCTTCGGCATGTTCAGGAATCCGACCGCGCACGAAGCTCGCATTCTGTGGGCGATGAGCAAGGAGGATGCCGAGGATCTCTTGTCGCTGGCGTCTCTGATCCATAGACGACTTGACGCGGCACGTTAACGCGATTGGACCGCTTGCTGACGGCGCTTATAGACAACAGTACCCTTTCCTTCGCCAGCCCTTAGCGTGCTTTATATTCCGCTTTCTAAGGCGACCCCTTCCTCCACATCTTGTCGTCTCTGCGAAGCTGTCTATGCGCCTTGTAAAAGGACTTTGGCACCTCATCCCGCAGCATCACCATCATGTTAGCGGCCACGAGGTCATCCAAGGCCGGCGCCGGCAGGCATACGATAACTGAGAGCTGCGTCAATGTGTGTGCGGCATTCTGCCCTGGGTCCATCAGTCCAGCATTGCTGCGGCCGGCGAGCAAGCCGTCATAATTCAGGAGCCCTAGTCTGACGTACATGCTCTTGATCCCGGCATGGATGTTGTCGTTGCCCAATTGATAATACGAGCGCATTTCCGCGCGACCGGCCTCTTTCTCAAGATCAGCGAACGTCGGACGGTCATTTTTCAAGTGAAACGCGGCCCAGCCGTAATCGTTCTTGAACGCTTTACCATACCGCGCAATGGCCTTGTCATAGGCTTTTACGATTTTTGCCTGCTCGCGTCCAGATAGTGGTTTATAGCCGAGGCCTTTGTAACATGCCAAATATTTGTCCATCGCGCGCTTCGACTCAACGGCTTGATGATCCAGATACCGCTCGGCAATGCTCCCGCCATAGTGCGATATCACGGCGGCGACAACAGCGATTTCGTGAAGGATTCTCCAGCGCGCCATCGCGCCGTCGGCAAATCCGTTTTCGAGTAGGCAGATGATCTCGTCGGTCACCTGGCAGCCGCGAACCAGTAACCGAATCAAAATGGCTCTGAGTTGTTTCTTTTTTCCGCTTTTCAGAGACTTATTCCGGTTGTGAGCCCACTCATACCACTCGCGGGACATCGTCAGCAGCATTCGCAGTTGGCCGAGTGGCTTTCCCCATCTCTCTTCTGTTCGCTCACGGAACCCTGACAGATCCACTTCCTGCCGAACATGTTCATCTGGCTGGCTGGGGTGCTGCGCCGGCAGTCTACTCCCTGTTTCGGGTGAACTGAATGCTCAAATGTGTAGCTTAACTTAGGGTCTCAAACTGTCCCATTTCCGCTGACGTGGGACAACGAGACGCTCAAAGCGCGCATGAACCTGCTGGTCTATACCAGCCCGGACGAACTGCGTCGAACCATGCAGGACTTCATCGAGTATTACAACCATCGCCGCTATCACGAGGCCATTGGCAACATGACCCCGGCCGATGTGTACTACGGACGGCGGGAAGAAATCTTACGCAGGAGGGCCGAACAAAAACAACGCACGATTGACCAGCGGCTGCGTTACAATCTG
>Ga0187850_10004187_pt1 | contig 11580 bp, 7 predicted proteins | sample June2016WEW_4_15_FD_132436 | JGI IMG/M metagenome (GOLD analysis project Ga0187850, IMG submission 132436) | Peatland microbial communities from SPRUCE experiment site at the Marcell Experimental Forest, Minnesota, USA - June2016WEW_4_150 | ecosystem: Environmental > Terrestrial > Soil >... | reverse complement strand
TTCCTTCTGCTTCACGATGTACCTGGTCCGCTGCGCGGGGGCCATTTTCTGCATCTCGGGGGGAAGGAGCTCGGTGGAGACCTTTGCCGGATCGATCGACCCGTCCTCGTAATCCGCAACGAGGTCTCCGGTGCCCTGGATAGCCTTGCCGCCGCTGGCGAGATTGTACGCGGCCCGATCCGCGGCCACCGATGCCGGCGCCGATGCCGCCTTCTCCACCTTGCTGCGGGCCTCGGCCTGGCGTTCCCGGTTCCCGTACGCAACCATCGTGCCGCCCAGCGCCGCGCTCACTTTTGAGATCTCTTCGTCGAAGGGCGTGGTCATGGCAGTCATGTTGCCCGACTGCGCCAGTGCGACGTACGATCCTTCCGACAGCCGTGCGATCTCCTGCCATACCGGTGTCGTCTCGGGCACATCTCCGCACTGCACCGTGTTGATGATGACGCCCTTCTTCACCGCCGCTCTGCAGCTCTCGGGGTATTTCACGTCGTCCCGATAATCCATGTGAGGCGGATAGTCTCCCACGAGGAATATGATCTTCAGCACGGTCCTGTCCGCGGACCAGCTCAGCCCGGTCACCGCGACGTGCAGGGCCTCGTTCACGCTTTCCGGGTCGTCTCCCCCGCCGTCGGCTGTGAATGACTGGAGGTCCTTGAACACCGTGTCGATGTCTCCCGTGAGGTCGAACTTCTTCGTCACGTACTCGTCTCCCCTGTCACGGTAGGTGACGAGCCCGATCCTCACCTCCGGGGTCGGCTTCTGCGCAATGACGCTGTTGGCGATCGACCAGATCTTCTGCTTGGCGCCCTCGATCAACCCGCCCATCGATCCAGTCGAATCGAGGACGAAAGCGACCTCCACCCGCGGCCGGGCCGCGGAGAATCCCGCCGCCGCCAGAATGCCACGGGGTACCGTGGCGGCGGCGATGAACATCCCCGCCGCGGCCGCGATCATGATTGCCTTCCTCATCGTGTATCCCTCCTCGCCTATTCCCTGACGCTCACGAGAACGCCGTCCACGACGACATCCACGTTGTTTCCCAGCGCGAGCCACCGGGCCGCGGCCGGGGATTTTCTCAAGAGATCGAAGTACTCGGCACTGCCGAACCGGACCTGCTTCTGCGCAAGGCCGCGCTGCGACTGCGCGGTGGAATCGGTCCAGACCGTGCCGTTCTGGTAGAAGGCCCTGCCGCCGACCACCCGGACCTGCTGGCCGTAGTTCTGCTGCTGTGCCGCGCGGTAGCCGCCCTCGCCGCCCGTCATGAGAGGCGCCGACTTCTTGTCGAGTCCCGCCGCGGGCGCGGCCTGCGGCACGTTCGTCACGGACATGAGGCCCTGCATCGCCATGGAGTTCTCCACGGCCGACGCGCCGGCGCGGCTCGCCTCGGATGCGGCCTCCCGGCGAACCGAGTCCAGGCGCGACTTCGCGCTGTCCATCGCCTCCAGGTCCTTCTCCATCTCCTGGTACGAGCGGAGGTTCACCGGGACGCTGCGGCGCGCCTCGTCCTCCAGCACCAGGTACGCCGTGTACGGCGTGACGATCCCGAAATCCCGCGAGAGGCGGATGACCTCGTCCTTGAGCTCCGAGGACTCCCCATGCATCCTCATCTCGTCGAGGAGCCAGCCCACGCGCCGGGTAGCCCACAGCTGGGGGACGAACGAATCCCCGGAGGTCTGCGCCGGGAAGCTCACGTCCGCCGCGAACGCGCGTGGTTTTCCGTTGAACGTACCCGAGATTTTCACCGCTGCCGCGCCGGCCCCGGAATAGCGGCCGAACACCACGAGCATGTCCCCGTTGAACAGGTCCGGCAGTGTGGGCGGAAGGAGCTGCGTGACCCTGATCGAAGGATTGGTGAATGCCAGGGACAGGTTGGTGAGCACGGGATCCCTGATCTTCGAGTAGAACGAGCTGACCTTCACCTCGATGTCCTCCTCCGGCAGCACGTATTGGCTCACCGCCCGAGTAGCGGATGCGATCCGATCCAGGAGGTGCGTGTTCACGTCCGTGCCGATGCCGAATGTGAAGATGCGCGTCGATGTGCCGGCACTGCGGACGGAATCGACCAGGGGATCCTCCCCGGTCTCTCCGATCGTCGGCAGGCCGTCGGTAAGGAAGATCACCATGTACGGGCGCGAGGCCCCCGTACCGCTTCCCCCGGGCCGCAGGGCCGTGGCCCGGGCCAGCGCCTCCTGGATGGCGGTTCCTCCGATCGGCCTCAGGCCGTCGACAAAGGACGACGCCTGGGCGATGTGAGGCTTGTCGGCCGCCATGAGGCTCCCGAACAGCGGCTCGGTCTCCGTGGAGAACCGGAGGATCTCGAACCGGTCATCGGCGCCGAGATTGGCCAGGCAGAAACGCAGCGCCTTTTTCGCCTGCTCGAGCTTGGGGCCGGCCATCGATCCTGACGTGTCCAGCACGAAGCAGATGTCCTTGGGCTGGACTGCGCCTGCGGGCGCGGTACCGGGCGAAGCGAGCAGCATGAAGTACCCGTCCTCGCCCGGTGTGCGGCTCGTCACCAGGTCGATGCCGAGCGGATTCGGCGTGCGGCTGAATATCACCTTGAAGTCGGTGTCGGGCCAGACGTTCCTGCCCTCCCATCCCACCACCGCCCTCCTGTCCCCGTCGCGACGGATCTCGGCCGGGTGGGTGGGACAGTACACGCTCTTCAGCTGTTCCCGGCCGTCGAGCGTCACCTTCACCGACACGTCCTTCACGGCCGCCGCACTGAACTTCTCCGTGTTCAGGGGGTAGGTGTACTCGACGATGCCGGCATCGCTCTTCAGGAGCTCACTGTACGTGATGCGGATCCGCTTGCCCGACATCGGCTCGATGGGATAGACGCGCAGCTTGAACGCGCCCCTCCCGACGTACTCCAGCAGGGCCGGGTCCTTCAACCTGCGGACGATGTCCTCGTAGTACGCGCGCGCCTTGTCAGCCGGCAGCAGCTCCGCGTCCATCATTTTCCCGCCGATGTCCAGCGAGAAACGGTCGATGTGCGCGCCCTCCGGCAGCGGGAAGATGTACGTCCCCTCCAGCCGTTCTCGATTCGGGTTGTAAAACTCCTCGTCCACGGTCGTCACCGCGACCAGGTCAGCCACTGACACGGTCACGTGATGGTAGGAGACCTCGAGCGGAGCGAAGCTGAAGTGCCCCGGCAGGACATGCGGGGGATCCTCGATCACGATGAGCCCGTCCGCCGAGCAGATGCCCGGCAGAATGACCGCTGCCAGCATCGCCGCGATCCAGATCACACGGCGCCTGCAGGCGGCCGCTCTCAGGACACGGACTGCATAGTCCATATGCACCTCCTCGAAATACTCATGGGAGGAGTATGACCCTGCGTGTCACCAGAGTTGTCAGGGAGGGAGAAAACGAATGTAAAAAGCGTGTAAAGTGCGGGCACAGGCGACTTGATTTCCGATTGCGGCCGGGGGATACTGCCGGCACGCATCCATTCCAGAGATCCACGGCAAGGAGGTTCCCATGTCCACGGGCAAAAAGGTGAAAGTAGGAGTCGTCGGCCTCGGTTTCGGCGCCGAGTTCGTTCCCCTCTACCAGAAGCACCCCGACGCGGAGTGCTACGCCATCTGCCAGCGCGACGAGGCCAACCTCAAGAAGGTCGGCGACATGTTCAAGGTGGAGCGCCGGTTCACCCGCTACGAAGACCTTCTAAAGGTGAAGGAGGTCGACGCCGTCCACGTCGTGACCCCCATCGCCTCCCACGCCCCGATGACGATCGCCGCGCTGGAGGCCGGAAAGCACGCCTGCAGCACCGTTCCCATGGCCACGACGGTGAGGGAATGCCTGAAGATCGCCGAGGCGCGCAGGAAATCGGGCAAGGTCTACATGATGATGGAGACGGCGGTGTATACGCGCGAGTTCCTTTTCGTGAAGGAGATGGCGGACAAGGGAGAGCTGGGCAGGATCCAGTTCCTCCGCGGATCGCACCAGCAGAACATGAGCCTGCCGGGCTGGCCGGACTACTGGTACGGCTTCCCTCCCATGCACTACGCCACTCACGCGGTGAGCCCCCTGCTGTCCCTTGCGAACGGCGAAGTGGAATCCGTGGTCTGCTTCGGCTCGGGGACCATCCGCGAGGAGTATTCGAAGAAATACGGATCGCCCTTCGCAATCGAGACGGCGCTCATGAAGCTCCGTGGATCCGAACTGGCCTGCGAGGTGACCCGCTCCCTCTTCGACACGATCCGGCAGTACCGCGAGAGCTTCGACGTGTACGGCACGAAGCTCTCCTTCGAATGGGAGCAGCTCGCGGGTGAGAAACCCGTCCTGTATTCGGGGTACGAGGATGCGAAACGCGTCGAGGTGCCCGACTTCGGGCACCGCCTCCCGAAAGAGATCGCGCCGTACACCATTCACGGGGTCTATGACGAGCAGCACGAGCACACCTCGTTCATCCAGGGCGCGGGCCACGGCGGGTCGCATCCCCACCTCGCCCACGAGTTCATCCGCGCCATCGTGGAGGAACGGGAGTCCGCGGTGGACTCGAGGAGGGCCGCCAACTGGACCATGGCCGGCATCTGCGCGCACGAATCCGCGATGAAGGGCGGAAAGAGAATCGACGTTCCCGTGGCGAAGTAGCAGACCGCGGCGCCCCTGATCAATATGCTCAGTCACCGCGGCGTGTTGACGGGTTCCTCGTACGTCTCGATGTTCTTCCTCGGGGTGGGAACCGCCGTCATCGGCGCCGCCTCGGGAAGCATCGGTCTCACGCCCTACCAGACCGGGATCCTGATTTCCGCGCAGAACGTGGGCTTCATCCTCTCAGTGCTCGTCTCGGGGTCGCTCGCGGACAGCTTCGACAAGGCTCGCCTGATGTCGGCCGGCAGCCTCCTTCTGGCCGTGTCATTCTTCCTTTATTACCTCTGGCCCGCGTACGCCCTGAACCTCGTGATCATGATCTTCATCGGTGCAGGGATCGGCACGTACGAAGGCGTTGCCGATGCGATGCTCCTCGGCATCCACGAAAAGCGCCAGGGGCTGCACATCAGCATCAATCATTTCTTCGTTACCTTCGGAGCGCTCGGAATCACTCTTTACCTGATCTCACTGTCGATGGACTGGCGCCGGTCCATGGTGCAGTCGGCGGCGGTCGTCATGGCCCTCGCGGTCCTGTTCCTCTTCTCCCGCGCCGGCCGGGGAACCGGGGAATACCGGCCCTTCTCGCAGCGCATGAGGTTCCTCAGGACCCAGGGAGTGCTCGCCCTCTTCCTCCTGCTCGCCACCTTCGGAGTCGGCATCGAGCTGGGCCTGACGGGATTCCTGCCGGGGTTCCTCAGGTCATTGCGGGGCTATGACCTGGTGCCGTCGAACATCGGTCTCGTGCTCTTCCTGGGAGGAATCGCTGCGGGCAGATTGCTCCTCGGTTTTCTGACGGGCAGGGTGTCGCTGCTCCTCATGATCCAGTGGCTTTTCGCGGCGGCCGCGGTCTGCTCGTCAGTACTGTTCTTCGCTGTTCTGCCTCCCGCGCTGACCGCTGCGGCGCTTGTCCTTTCCGGCGCGGGTGTCTCCTCCCTGCTGCCGCTGCTCATCACGCTGACCGGGACCATCTATCGCGGCATGTCCGGTACTGCCATGGGCATCGTGAAGCTGTCAGTGCCGGTCGGCGGCATCGTGGTGCCTTTCGTCGTCTCCCTCGTTTCCCGCTGGGCGTCGTTCGAGCTGGCCCTGGGCATCTTCCCCCTTCTCGCGGCACTCGGGTTCCTCGTCCTCGCCGTGGGGGGAAGCAGGATCCAGGCCCGGATCGGGGCGCGGCCGTCCGCAGCGGCCTGACCTGCGCCATCATCAACCCGCATTCGGAACTTGTCGTCCAGGCGCTGCGGGCCGCAGATGTCCTGCTCGGGCGTGACAAGCGGGCCATGAACTTTCTCAGGGCGTATCGGGCGCGGATGAAAAAAAAGGCGGAGAGCGAACAAGCGGGGTAACGGAAGTCCGCTCCCCGCGGGACGCACGGCATGACGGCGACTCAGCCCGCACTGCGCCGGACTTACGTCCGTTTGGCCGCCAGCGCTCCTTCGGCCTCGCGGATCGTTCTGAGGGCCTTGTTGTACTCCTTCTCATGGGTGACGCAGCCGACCGGCTTCTGCCGGATGAGAAGCTCGATGCAGTCGTCGCACGCGTTGCACCACCTGATGTCCTTTTCCCTGTCTTCCGCGAACTTCCGCGGGAGCTGCCCGTCCGCGAGTGACTGCCGGCCGATGGCCACCATGTCGGTGACCCGGTCGCGGATGTTCCTGTTCGCCCAGTACCAGAGGGTATTCTCCTCCTTCTTGCGGGCCTGCAGCTCGTTCTTTCCATTATTCAGAACGGAGTAGGCGGAACCGATCACCACGGTCTCGGGCTTCAGCACGTCGCGCACCGCCTTCTGGAACGTGAAGTGCAGGTAGCAGTCGTCGGGAACCTTCTTGTCCGGCTGGGAGAGGGCCAGCGTGATGGAGGGGCTGCCGGACGAGACGATGATGAACTTTGCCCCGCGCGCTTCCATGCCCTTCACGAGGTCCAGCGACTCCCTGATGTCCATGATCGGGGAATCCGGGCCCGCCGATCCCTGGCCGCCGGGGAAGCCTTCCCAGATGGACACCTTGGAGCCCATGATGAATTTCGGGTCACTGATCTCCTTCTGAATGCGCTCATAGATGGTGTAGGTGAACCGTGTCCGGTTCTCCCAGGGGCCGCCGTATTTCCACTTGCGATCGTTGTACGGGCGAAGGAGCTGGGAGTCCAGGTAACCGTGGCAGTTCTTGAAGTCGATGCCGTCCGCGCCGCAGTCGCGGGCGATTTTTGCCGCGGCGACGAACTGCTCGATGGTCTTGTCGACGTATTCTTCGTCGATGAGCTCCCCGCCGAATCCCGGGAGGGGCTTCACGCACACGCGCTTCGAGAATCCGGGATGGCTGAGCTCTCCTGAATGCGTGAGCTGCCAGACCAGGAGGGGCTTCGGGTTGATCTTTCGCAGCTCCTCCACCATCTTCGTGAGCGCCTTCTGGTTGCGGGGCATCACGGAGAGCTGGAACTGCCGGCTGCGCGACTCGTACTGCACCGTGATCGCCTCCAGGTCGATCAATCCCGCGCCTCCTTCGAAGAGGTTACGGTAGCGGCGATACGTCCGTTCCGTCGGGTTGCCTTCCTCGTCCAAGTCGCAGCATTCCATCGCGTTGATCACGAATCTGTTCTGAGCCGTGAGGGCTCCGATTTTTATTGGCTGGAAAACCGGGTCGCTCGTGCTCATGGGGTTGTCTCCTTCGCGGCGCATGGCGCCGTCTGCAGTATTGCCCGCGCGCAGGCAAAGAGGAATACCAGACAATGGCGAAATTAGCCCTAGGTAGAGCCTAGGGTCATCCTTTCGCCTTGCTTCGCTTCCCTCACCACGAATCTTCCATGCCTGCGTCTTGCTCTCCTTGCAGGACCAGCGGTTCGCGGCCCGCCACTTGGCATCCTCCCAGACGGAGGCTATAGTCCGGGAAGGCCGTGGCGAAGACGAAGCCCCGCTGCCAAGGCGGCAATGGCGAGTCGAAGCTCAGGGCCAAGCGAAAAGCCCGCCGTGCAGGCGGAGAACAGTCAACGAGAGGGTGCCATGAAAAAGATCAATGTCCTGGTCATCGGACAGGGGTTCATGGGCGGCATCGCCCACCCCCATGCCATCCTCGAGGCCAACCAGCAACTGCGGCCCCGGGGCCTGGAGTTCGTCATGGACTGCGTGGCAGGCCGGAACGCCGACAAGCTCGCGGTCACCCAGAAGATTTACGGCTACAACCGCACGTCGACGGAGTGGGAGAAGGAGATCGGCCGCGCCGATCTCGTCGTGGTGACCTCGCCGAACAGGGAGCACGCCCCGATGGCGATCGCCGCGCTCAAGGCGGGGAAGGCCGTCGTCTGCGAAAAGCCCCTGAGCTCATCGCTGGAGCACGCCCAGGTGATGGCGGCCGCCGCCAAGTCGGCCGGCACCCCGACCATGGTCACGTTCTGCTACCAGGGCGCCCCCGGCGTGCTCGAGGCGCGCCGCCTTGTCCAGGACGGCCTCGTCCTGGGGAAGTCGGGTTACTTCGAGGGCGCGTCAGAGTTTCTCCAGGACTGGGGGCGCGGCGGCCGGACCAACTTCCGTTTCCAGGCGGAGCAGGGCCTCGGCGGGGTGATCGAGGACCTCGGTGCCCACCAGGTCGACCTCATCCAGTTCGTCCTCGGCAGGAAGATCACCGGGGTGTCTGCACAAACGCGCATCTACGACGGCGACGGTGAGGACCTCACAATGATCCGGGGCTCGGACAAGCGGGCAAAGGGCAAGGCGGTCGACGCCTTCGAGGCGGTCGCTTCCTTCGACAACGCCTGTGCCATCACGTTCCGGTCGAACCGCACGTCGACAGGCCACAAGGCATTCTTCGAGAACTCGATTCACGGCAATCGCGGCGGCGTGCAGTGGGAGCTCGAGGACCAGGGCTACCTCAAGTTCTATTCGCATACGCGACCCGACGGCGTCAAGGTCCCCTCGCGCGAGCGCGGCTGGACTCACATCCACGTCTCCGACCCGGGCGCCGACGGCCACCTGAACACCGACACTGTCCCGGGCCTGATCAACGGCTACCTTCAGTACTTTCGGTGGCAGTACCTGCACCTGGGCCTGCAGCTGCTGGGCCAGCCCGACAAGGCGTACTCGGTCCCGACTTTCGCCGACGCCTGCCAGGTGGCGGCGGTCACGGACGCCATCTACCGAAGCGGCCTCGAGGACGGCAGGCTGGTCAAGGTGCCGAAGGTGTAGGGGCGCCTTTCGTCGATCGATGGACTCGGCGCCCCTCGCCTGAAGCGGCTAGGGCTGCTCGAGGTCCAGCAGCCGCGCCTGCAGGCTCTGGGTCGAGCCCCCGATGCCCAGCTTTTTCCTGAGGTTCATCCGGTGGAAATCCACGGCCTTGATCGTCAGGCACAGGCGTTCGGCGATTTCCTTGCTCGTGCGTCCGTCCCGGACGAGGGAGGCGATTTCCCTCTCCCGCGAAGTGAACTCCCTGCTGCCGGCGGCCAGCCTCCCGATGAGCGGGGACGTGACCCGGGCCAGGAGGGATTCAAGGAGCACGACATCCGCGAGCTCGGTCCCGGCGAGCCTCTCCTTGAGCCGGGCGATCACCGGGGAAATCGCCAGGGAAATGTTCGCGGCCACGTCGTTCGCCGCCCTGCGCTCCGCCCGGTCGCTGCGGCGGAGCAGGACCTCCAGGGCGATCTCCTGCTCGTGCAGGGTCTGGTCCTGGAACTGGATCCGTCGCTTCAGGTTCTCGATCGTGCGCTCTTCCTCCTTGAGGTCCGAGACTTCACGCACGTACTCAATGAGGCAGAAGAGCTTCCCCGCGTCGTCGTACAGCGGGAACACGGAGAGCTCCTGCGTCCCCACGACCCGGTCCGCGGCCTCGTAGGGGACGAGGCCGGACTGCGGCCGCCCCGTTCTGAGGCAGGTGGTGGACGGGCAGCTCTCGCAGGGGGCCGCGCGGCCGTGGTACACCTCGTGGCACGTTCGGCCGACGATCGGCGCCGCGTGGGCGTACCACCGTTCCATCGTGGTGTTCACGCCGAGGATCGTGAAGTCGAGGTCGAGGATGCTGATGCCGTCGGGTGAGTTGTTGAAGATGTAGGTGAAGAACTGCTCGAACTCGCGGACCATCTCGTGCCGGCCGTTCCCGCCGGCTGCCGGGGTGGCGCGCGCGTGGATCCAGCTCTTCAGGTAGGAGAGGTCGCTCATTCCCCTGCGGCGGCCGGACAGGCGCCCGTCCCCCGCCCTCCTTCCTCAGAATTTGACGTCGATCTGCCTCCGGGCGGCCGCTGATTCGACAATGGCATCGCAGATCACGTTGTTGCGGTAGCCGTCCTCGAAGGTCGCCGCGCACGGGGCGACGTCCTTCTTGTTCACGATGCAGTCCAGGAAATGGTGGAACTGGTGCACGAAGGTGTGCTCCCACCCGATGATGTGGCCGTGGGGCCACCAGTTCGAAATGAAGGGATGGTAGCCCTCGGTGACGTTGATCTCGTGGAAGCCCTGGGTTTCCTTCGGTTCTTCACCCACCCAGAACACTTCTAGCTCGTTCAGCTTTTCCAGGTTGAACCGGATGCTCCCCTTCTCCCCGTTGATCTCGAAGAACCCGTGGTTCTTGTGGCCCGCCGCGAACCGGGAGGCCTCCAGCGTCCCGATGCCGCCGTTGGCGAACTCCATGACCGCAACGAACGCATCGTCCACGTCGACCTTCCCCATGCCTTTCCCGCCGGGCAGCGGCCGTTCGGAGATGAAGGTCTTCGTCATGGCGCTCACGCTCTTCACCTCGCCCATGAGGAACCGGGCCAGGTCCAGCACGTGCGACCCGAGGTCTCCCAGGGCGCCGCTTCCGGCGCGCGACTTGTCGGTGCGCCAGATCATTGGCGTGTTGTAATGCGGCATGATCCATTCCTGCAGGTAGAACGCGCGGAAACGGTAGAGCTTCCCGACCTTCCCGCTCCTGATCAGCTCCCATGCCTGCCGGATGGCAGGGACGAACCTGTAGTTGAACGCAGTCTGGTGCTTCACGCCTGCCTTCACGGCGGCGTCCAGCATGGTCTTCGCCTCCTGCGCGTTGCGGGCGAGGGGCTTCTCGCAGAAAACGTGCTTTCCGGCCTTCGCCGCCTCGATGCACGGCTCGGCATGCGCGTCGTTCGGACCGCCGTTGTCGAAGAGCTGGACCCTCTTGTCCTCCAGCATCCTGCGCCAGTCGGTGTAGTAGCCCTCGTAGCCGAAGCGCTCCGCCGCCGCTGCGGCGGCTTTGCCGTCTCTCCCGCACACGGCGATCAGCCTTGGGATGGCCACGGGAGGGTACATCATGTACGGGAGCTTCTTGAACGCGTTCGAGTGGGCCTTGCCCATGAACGCGTAGCCGAGCATCCCGATGCCGACCTCGGGCGCGGACACGGTGGGCTTCACACCCGCCATTGAGCTGAAACTGCTCTCCGCCATCGCTTTCCTCCTCCGGCCGGGCTACTTCGACGAAAAGGCCGCGTCGAAAGCGACTGCCGATGCGGCGAAATCCTGCTTTCGAATCATCGCCAGGGCCTCCGGGGCGCCCCAATCGCGGTCCATGCCGCTGTCTTCCCACTCGATGGACAGGGGGCCCTTGTAGCCGATGCGGTTGAACGCCCGGATGATGGGGTCCCACTTCACGTCCCCGTGCCCGGGGGAAACGAAGTCCCAGCCCCGGCGGCCGTCTCCGAAGTCCAGGTGGCCACCGAGGATGCTGTTCCTGCCGTTGAGCTGGACCCGGGAGTCTTTCACGTGGCAGTGGAAGATCTGCTTGGGGAACTCCTCGATGAACGCCACGGGGTCGATGAACTGGTGGATGAAGTGACTGGGGTCGAAGTTGAACCCGAACGCCGGGTGGTTTTTCAACGCATCCAAGGTCCGCCGGGCGGTTACGATGTCGTAGGCGATCTCCGTGGGGTGCACCTCCAGGGCGTACTTCACCCCTTCTTTCTTGTACTCGTCCAGGATGGGAATCCAGCGCGCGGCGAAATCCTTGTAGCCTGCATCGATCATCGCCTGCGTGGTGGGAGGAAAGAAATACA
>Ga0187850_10004186_pt1 | contig 11581 bp, 4 predicted proteins | sample June2016WEW_4_15_FD_132436 | JGI IMG/M metagenome (GOLD analysis project Ga0187850, IMG submission 132436) | Peatland microbial communities from SPRUCE experiment site at the Marcell Experimental Forest, Minnesota, USA - June2016WEW_4_150 | ecosystem: Environmental > Terrestrial > Soil >... | reverse complement strand
GGCTATACCGCAGCGACGACCGCGGCGACACCTGGCGGGCCGTAAGCCCCGATCTCACGCGTCAGCTTGATCGCAACAAGCTGCCCCTGATGGGAAAGATCTGGCCCATCGACGCCATTCAGAAGAACGTCTCGACGGCGCTCTATGACAACATCTCGGCCATCGCCGAATCGCCCAAGCAGGAAGGCCTGATCTACGTTGGCACCGACGACGGGCTGGTGCAGGTGACCGAGGACGGCGGCAAGACCTGGAACAAGGTCGATAAGCCGGCCGGCGCGCCGGAGGATGCCTACGTGCAGCGCATCCTGGCTTCGCAGCATGACGCCGGCACGGTTTACGTGGCTTATGAGAATCACCAGAACGGCGATTTCAAGCCCTACCTGATCAAGAGTGCGGACAAGGGCAAGACCTGGGTCAGCATCTCCGGCAACCTGCCCGAAACCGGCGGCGTGTACGCCATTGCCGAGGATCATGTCAATCCGAAACTGCTGTTCGCGGGCACCGAGTTCGGTCTCTACTTTACGCAGATCGGCGGGGAGAAGTGGATCAAGTTCAATGGCGGGTTGCCCACCATCCTGGTGCGTGACCTGGCGATTCAGAAACAGACGGACGACCTCATAATCGGAACGTTCGGCCGCAGCATTTACATTCTGGACGATTACAGCCCGCTGCGGCTGGCCACGCCCGAGATGCTCCAGAAGGATAGCGCGATATTCCCCGTAAAGAGCGCGCTTTCGTACATCCCGTATAACCCTGGCGGCGACCTCGGCACGGCGCATTTCACGGCGCCCAACCCGCCGGTCGGCGCGGCGATCACGTTCAACCTCAAGGACGCCATCAACACCAAGCGGCAGGAGCGCCAGAGACGCGAGCGCGCGGCGATTCAGAAGGGCGAGACGCCTCCTTACCCCACTCCGGAGGAACTCCGGGCGGAAGCCGAGGAAGAGGCGCCCGCGATTCTGGTCAACATCGCCGGCGCTTCCGGTAAGGTGGTGCGCCGCCTGGATGCGCCGGCGACCCGTGGCATGCATCGCGTCACTTGGGACCTGCGCGGCCCGAGCGCCACGCTGGCTCCGGCGATTCCCACCGGCGGTGAAGGGGTGCCCTCTGGGCCCGGCCGTGGCGGCGCTGGCGGAGGCCGCGGCGGCGGGGTGCCCTCTGGGCCCGGTGGCGCTGGCGGTGGCCGCGGAGGCGCGGGTGGCGGCGCTGGCGGCGGCATCATCATCGACGAGGAAATGCTGGCCATGATGGCGGCGTTCGGCGGCGGCCGCGGCGGTGGGTCTCCGCTGGTGGTGCCGGGCAAGTACACCGTCACGCTGGCCAAGCGCGTGGAAGGCGTAGTGACACCGCTCCCCGGTTCGCAGACCTTCGAGGTTTTGGCCGAAGGCCCAGCGACCATGGCGGACCGTCAGGCCATGGCCGACTTCCAGGACAAGCTGGCCAGGTTGCAGAAGGCCCTGACCGCGACCACGCAATCCGCCACCGAGGCCGGCACGCGCCTCAGTGCTATCCGGCGCGCCATCGACGCCACGCCTTCGCTCCCGCTCAAGCTCAGGGAGGAAGCACTGAAACTCGAGAAGACCCTCAACGAGATCGAGCTGGCCCTGAACGGCGATCGCGTCTGGCGCTCGCACAACGAAGGGACGCCGGCCTCGATTTCCGAGCATGTGCAGGCCGCCGCGTCCCCCACGCGCGGGACCACCGGCCGCCCGACCAAGACGGCCCTCGAGCAATACCAGATCGCCTCCGACGGGCTGGCGGTCGAGGTGCCCAAGCTGCGGAGGCTGATCGAGACCGATATTCGAGCGATCGAGAAGCAGCTCGACGCCGCCGGCGCGCCTTACACGCCCGGCCGTCTGCCGGAGTGGAAGCCGGGGAAGTAGCACTGCCCCCTCGCCGCCCTCGGGTGTGACCGAACCTGGGAGCTCAGACCGCCTTATTGAAGCGCTTACAATGAAGCGGCACAAACTCCTTCATTTTGGCCGTAACCTCTTAAATATAAATGAGTTCCTCCGACTCTAAAAACCCTTGACATCGCGTTCTGAACAGGACTATACTCCTTCAAAGCTTAATCGGATCTTATTTTATGTGAGGTTCGACCTTGGCGTCGAAGGGCGGCGAGGAAAGCGCCCTTCGACTGATTGAGGTTGAGTTCAGGCAAGATCGTTCCCGGAGGTGTCGGCAGCCGGGGTGGCTCTGGACACCACCGCGAACGAGGTAGGTGAACATCTCCGTCGTAGGGGGAAAAAATGAGATTTAAGACGCTGCTTTTGTTTCTACTCGCCGTGATCGTGTGCCTGTATGGCCAGGAGTTCCGCGCCACCATCTCCGGGCACGTGTTCGACTCCAGCGGCGCGGCCGTTCCCAGCGCGAAGATCCAGGCGATCAACGTGCAAACCAATGAAACCACGGACGCCACGGCGGACAGCTCGGGAGTGTATTCCATCCCGTTGCTGCGCCCGGGCAACTACAAGGTGACAGCCACGGCCAAGGGGTTCAAGCAGTACGTCCGGGACGATGTAGTGCTGGAAGCCGCCAAAGTTGCCGGCATCGAGATCACGCTGGAGGTCGGCAACCTCACCGAGACGGTGGAGGTCACAGCCGAAGCCGTCGCGCTGGAGACGCAGACGGCCACCCGCAGCGGTATTGTCTCCGAGAAACAAGTGGCCGACATGCCACTGAATGCGCGCAATCCATTCATGCTCGGCGTCATGATGTCGGGCGTCAACTTCAACGGCGCGGCTATCTGGCAGCGCCCGTTCGACAACGGCGCCATCGCCCAGTGGTCCATCAACGGCGGGCGCGATTCCTCCTCCGAGTACCTGCTCGACGGCGCCTCCAACGACGGCCAGATGGGCAGCAACAATATCGCCTACGTGCCCATCGTAGATGCCGTGCAGGAATTCAACGTAATGGCCAACATTTACAACGCCGAGTACGGCCACACCGGCAGCGGCATCATGAATGTGGTGCTCAAGAGCGGCACAGCCCGGCACCACGGGACCGCCTACGAGTTCATGCGCCGGTCACAGTTGGACGCCAATACATTCCAGAACAATGCCATCCCTGCGTCCGCCACGAACCCCACCGGCGGCGCGCCGCGGCCCGCCCACTACCTCGACCAGTGGGGCTTCCAGCTCGATGGAGCGGTGATTGTCCCGCATCTGCTCACCAAGAACAGCCCCGTGAAACTGTTCTACATGGGCGCGCTGGAACCTTATCGCGAGGGCACCCCCAACCCGCTGATCGTGTCCTGGCCGGAGCCGGAGATGCGCACCGGCGACTTCTCCAAAGTGAAGAACTCGGTGGGGCAGGCGATCACGATCTACGATCCGTTCACCGCCGTTTACGACACGAACGGGAATACCGTTACCGCGCGCCAGCCGTTCGCCGGGAACATCATCCCGAGCACGCGCATCAACCCCATCGCGGCCGCGGTCACCAAGTACATGCCGCTGCCCAATCAGGCGGCCGCCGCGGGTTCCCGCTATTCCACCTACAACACCTATTTCCCCGCCTACTACGACAAGGACAAGTTCTACAGCCTGATCCTGAAGTTCGACTGGATCTTCGGCAGCAAGCACCGGGCGTTCTTCCGGCACGTCTCCAACGACCGCACCGAAGACCGCGCCATCAACGGCATCGATAACAAGCCGGGCACCGACGGCCAGCAGCCCTTCCAGCGTATCAACGATGGATACGTGGCGGACTGGGTTGGCACCCTTTCCCCGACCTTGGTCCTGAATGCGCGTGCCTCTTACAACCGGTTCATCGAAAAAGGTTTCGGCCGCGCCAACGAAGGCTTCGACCTGACCTCTCTGGGAATTTCGAAGTCGCTGATCTCCCAACTGCCGAACCAGGACAAGATTTATTTCGGCATATGGAGTTTCGAGAACTACAACACGCTCGGCCGCAGCCAGAGCAACAACTACACCGATACCTTTCAGTTGATGGGCAACGCCACGAAGGTAGCGGGTTCGCACACCCTCAAGGCCGGCGTTGATGTCCGGCAGATCAACTACGAAATCCAGAACACCGGCAACATCCTGGGTTTTACCGCCAGATCCACCTGGACGCAGAATGCCTGGACCAGCGCCAACAGCAACACGGGCGACGGCTACGCTTCGTTCCTCCTCGGAATCGTGGGCGGTGCGACCGACAATCCCAGCAGTTCCAATTACCCGCTGTTCCCCTGGTGGAAGCAGATGTACTATGCGCCCTATCTGACCGACGACTGGAAAGTGTCGCGGCGTCTGACTCTCAATCTCGGCCTTCGCTATGACCTGCTCACTCCTCAGTATGAGAAGTGGATGCGCGAGAACGGCCCGTTCAACGCGACGGTAGCCAGCCCCATCGCCTCGCAGGTAGCCTCTTACGTGGCAACGCTTGGTTCGCAGATTCCGGCCAGCGTGGCGCCTCTATATGCGAGCCTGGCCAACCTGAAGGGCGGCCTCACGTTTGCAGGCGTGGGCGGGCTGGGTAAAATACCCTGGTCGACTTACAAGGGCGGAATCCAGCCGCGCGTCGGACTGGCGTTCCAGATCCGTGAAAACCTGGTCCTGCGTGCCGGTTTCGGCGAATACATGTCGGACCCCACCAACGATTACCAGCGGACCAGCGGGTTCAGCACCAGCACTACCGTCGTGAACTCGCTGGATGGCGGCCGCACCCCCATCGCCAACATCCTCAATAACCCGTTCTCGACCGGTATTCAGGCGCCGTCCGGCTCTTCGTTGGGCGCCGCAACCTTCGTCGGCCAAAACCCGAGTTGGTTCGACAACGGGTTCATTGTTCCGAGCGTGTGGCAGTTCTCCTTCGGCTTCCAGTACCAGGTCACCAAAAGCTCGAATCTCGACGTTTCCTACGTTGGCAGCCGCAGCTACAACCTGAACATGAACGCCCAATACGACATCCCGACCTTGGCCGTGCGCAAGACCTGCAACCTGCTGGAAGGCGGGCTGCCGGCGACCTGTGATGCCACGTACCCGAACCCAGTCAAAGGCATCGCGGCGTTTAACGGGACCAGCTACTACACCTCCAACACCATCAGCCTCTACAACTTGAGCCGGCCGTTCCCGCAGTTCAGCGGCGACCTCACGCAGTATGGCCGGAACGACTCGTCGATCCGCTACAATTCGCTCCAGATCAATTACAACTGGCGGACGCGCGGCGGCGTCAACCTGCTGATTAACTACACCCTGTCCAAACAGATCGAGGAGTGGGGCTTCAACGATCGCTGGACCAATACCTACCAGCAAGGGCCGTATACCCTGGACCGGCCGCAGATCCTGAAGTTCACGGGAGTCTGGGATTTGCCCTTCGGCCAAGGCAAGAAGTTCGGGGCCGGCACCCACGGGTTCCTCAACCGGCTGATCTCGGGCTGGGAGATGACCAGCTTCATCCTCGATCCGTTCTCCGGTTACCCCGCGACTCTGCCTGGCTCGGGAACCAGCGGCACCAATACCCTCCTGCTGAAGGATCCTCGGACGCCGGGCGGCGGCTTCTCCGGCAGTCCCGACTGGAAGGGCTACATTGTCCGTTACTGGAATCCGTGTGTTCTGCGCCAGCAGAACGACGGCTCGATCGCTCCCACACCCGCCAGCCTGGCCCTGGGCTGCGGCACGGACTGGAGCAACAACTGGGGCAATTATGCCTGGCTGCAAACCGCCAGTTACGCTCCCCGCTTTATCCCGTATCGCTCAGGCAACATCCGTGTGCACCATGCCGTGCAGATGGACGCTTCACTCCTGAAGCGGACGAAAATTACGGAGCGGACTTCGTTCCAGTTCGGGTTCGAGGCGTTTAATCTCCTCAACCACAATTACTTCGGGCGCGACAACGTGGCCACCGAAGACTCCAACAGCGCCAACTTCGGCGCGGTGCTCCCGTCGCTGGTATCCACGCAGAACATCCTGCCGCGCCAGATCCAGGTCCGATTCAAATTCTTCTGGTAAACCCCTTGGGGCAGACCGCCGCGCTTGGTGGTCTGCCCTCTTTCACCGCCTGCGGCGGCCTACGGTGCTGTGCAGCCCTACCTGGCCGTCACTCTCAGCATGACCACCCCGTGGGTCGGGACATTCGCTGTATAGCTGTCGCCCGAGACCGTCACGGCTGCATGCTTCCAGAGATCGCGGACCTGCAGCTTCTTACCCGCGACACCCAGCGAATCCCAACTCACGCCGATGCCGACGGGCTGATCGCCGCGGTTGAACATGCCCACGGCGATGTCGCCGCCCTTCAGCGGGCGCATGTAGACCACCGTGTTGCCTTCCTGGCTGACGCGCTTCAGGGGCAGCCCGGCGGGGTCCTGGTCGATCGCGATCACGTCGGTATTCATCAGGATCGACTTGGTGTCGTCGCTCATATCCCGCAGATCGTTGCCGGCCAGCAGCGGCGCCCGCAGCAGGCACCAGAGCGAGAAATGCGTCTTGTATTCGTCCGTCGTCATGTGCCCGTTGCCGACCTCGAGCATATCCGGATCGTTCCAATGTCCCACCGTGGCGCCCTGTGCAATGTCGTACTGCGTCAGTCCCGGTGGCGCGGGCTCACCCGGTTTGGAGATGCCGCCCGGGACGGCCGTGCCGAAGCCGATGCGGTCCAGCGATTGCCAGCTATCGTTGATGTCGCCGGTGGTGCGCCAGCAGTTTCCGCCCACCTTCGCGCCCCACTCCCAGACTTTGTTGCGGCCGTACTGGCACAAGCTGTACAGAATGGGGCGTCCGGCCTTCAGCAGCGCGTCGCCCATCTTCTGGTAGACCGCCTGCATGTCCACGTCGGTATAGATGTTGCCGGCGCTGCACCAGTCGTACTTCAGATAGTCGATGCCCCACGCGGCGAAAGTCTTGGCATCCTGCTGTTCGTGGCCGTAGGTGGCTTCGTAGCCCGCGCATGTCTTTGGCCCCGGCGAGGAATAGATGCCGATCTTCAATCCCTTGGAATGCACATAGTCGGCCAGCGCCTTCATGTTGGGGAATTTGGTATTGGTGGTGATGTTGCCATTGGCGTCGCGGCCCAGTTCCCACGTGTCGTCGATATTGACGTACACATAGCCGGCCTTCTTCAGGCCGCTCGAAACCATGGCATCGGCGATCTCGCGCACGGTTTTATCGTCAATGGCGCCCGCGAACTTGTTCCAACTGTTCCATCCCATGGGAGGCGTGCGCGCGAGCTTGTTGTCGCGGACGTTGTGCAGCTCGGGCAGAGGGAGCTTGGCCGGAGGCATGGCAGCCTCCGCCTTGGTACGTAAGAATTCGCCGGTGGTGGGGCCCCTTCCGCCTCTGCCACCCCTTCCGCCGGCCATGGTCATGGCGAACTTGTCGCCCTGCAAGGTGCCTTCGTAGGTGGTGGTGAAGGCCTGCGGCGGTCCGCCCTTCTGGCCGCCGCGTCCGGTAAACGAGACGGCGAAGCGCAGCCTGCCATCCCGGAACGTGCCTTCGCCGACCGGCAACTGACCTCTGCCGCCGATCGTGTTCCCGGTTATGGTTTCACCGCTCTGCTTCAGCTCGAAGTAGGACTCGTTGAACGTGCCATCGCCTCTGGGAACTTTGAAGACCCAAAAGCCGGTGAGATCGATCTGGGCGTAAATGAAGAGCGCACTGAGCATCACGATCAGCGCGCACAACAAAACCCTGGAAAACAAGCGAGATTTCGATGCCATTGTCTCCTCCATGACGTGGCCAGTATATCACTGTGGGTGGAAGTGAGAGCGCCTGCAAAACAGGAGGTTGTCAGTTATGCTGTCGGGCCGCGACCCGTCGCGGACTGTTCCGCTTGTTCCGCCAACTGCGTGAGCGTGGCCGCCAATGCGCGTGCCGCGTCGATTTGAAGACCCATCACGACCACGAACTCGCCTGTGAGCTTGCCGGTTTCCTTTACCACCAGCTTCAATTCAATGGGCGGGCCGAACAAGGGAATGTTCGACGCCCGCCCGGTGATGGCATCGAGTTCCAGAACACGTCCGGCGTGCAGATCCGGAATCGCCTGGCGCAGCTCGCGTGGAAACGCCATGGTGTTGCGGCGGTAGAAACGCCGCCGTGCCGGCCGCCGCGTTGTGGCTGTCATTTCACTCCGCATGGGCGAATTCCTCTTCCAGTTCCGACTACTATATCCCACGGCGCGGGCCTTCGCCATGTTTCGAATCCCTGCGAGACTCTTGTGCGCGAGGCCCGCCGCGAGTTAGTCTCTGGAGTGGCGAGGTGTCCATGCGACGAGACTTGAGATGTTCCCTTTTCATGCTATTGACGTGCCTGATCGCGCCCGGCACAGGCTGGGGCCAGGCGGCCAAGTCACCCGGTCCGGATCTGACGAAGCAACCGACGCTGTACGTGGTCGGCTATGCCCACCTGGATACGCAATGGCGGTGGGAATATCCCACGACCATCAGCCAGTACATCCTGAACACCATGCGGGATAACTTCGCGCTGTTTGAGAAGTACCCGCACTACATTTTCAATTTCAGCGGCGCCAACCGGTACCGCATGATGAAGGAATACTTTCCGGCCGACTACGCTAAGGTCAAGAAATACGTGGCTGCCGGCCGCTGGTTTCCGGCGGGATCGTCGATGGAGGAAAACGACGTGAATTCGCCCTCCGCCGAGTCGATTATCCGGCAGGTGCTCTACGGCAAGCTGTATTTCCGCCGCGAGTTCGGCAAGACCAGCACCGAATACATGCTGCCGGACTGCTTCGGCTTCCCCGCCTCCTTGCCCAGCATTCTGGCTCACGCGGGCATCAAGGGCTTCTCGACCCAGAAACTGACGTGGGGATCTTCGGCCCCGGCCGGCGGCCCGAACTCGCCCGAGAAAACGCCGCTCGGCACCCCATTCAACGTCGGCATTTGGGAGGGGCCCGATGGCAAGAGCGTGATCGCGGCCCTGAACCCCGGCAGTTACAGCGCATCCATAACCACCGACCTCAGCGTGAGTCCCGGCAGTCCCGGCCCGCGGCGCGAAGACTGGCCCGCCCGAGTCCAGTTGGACGGCGCGGTGAGCGGGCTGTTCACGGATTATCACTACTACGGCACCGGCGACGTCGGCGGCGCCCCTACCGAGGCCTCCGTCAAAATGATGGAGGAGATCGTGACCAAGGTGGGCGGCGGACCGCTGCACGTCATCTCCGCCACGGCGGACCAAATGTTCCTCGATATCAAGCCCAACCAGACGGCCAGGCTGCCGCGCTATCAGGGCGAGATGGAGCTGACCAACCACTCGGCCGGGTCCCTCACCTCGGAGACGTACCTGAAACGGTGGAACCGCAAGAACGAGCTGCTGGCCGATGCCGCCGAGAAGGCTTCCGTCGCCGCCGAACTGCTGGGCGGCCGGCCTTATCCGCTCGAGCGCCTGAACAACGCCTGGACGCTGGTCATGGGCGGGCAGTTCCACGACATCACGCCCGGCACCTCCACGCCTAAAGCGTATGAGTTTTCCTGGAACGACGAAGTGCTGGCCATGAACCAGTTCGCCGGCGTGATGGCCAGCGCCACCGAAGCGGTCGCTTCCGGCATGGACACCCAAGCCAAGGGCGCGGCCATTGTGGTCTACAATCCGTTGAACGTGGCGCGCGAGGACGTGGTGGAAGCCGGCGTCTTCTTCCCTGGCGGAACCCCGGCCGCCGTGCGCGTCATTGGGCCAGACGGCAAGGAAGTGCCGGCGCAGTTGTCGAACGGCAAAGTCCTGTTCGTGGCCAAAGCGCCATCGGTGGGTTACGCGGTCTACGACGTCGAGCCCGCCGAGACTCCGGCCGCCGGCTCGACGCTCAAGGTGACCGACTCGTCGCTCGAAAACGCGCGCTATCGCGTCACCATCGACCAGAACGGCGACATCGCCGGCATCTTCGATAAGTCCCTCAAGAAAGACCTTCTCCTGACTCCGGCGCGCCTGGAAATCAAAACCGACAAGCCCGTGCAGTGGCCCGCCTGGAACATGGATTGGGAAGATCAGTCGCGGGCGCCGCGGGCTTACGTGGGCGGGCCGGCGCAGATTCGGATCGTCGAAAACGGTCCGGCGCGCGTGGCCGTCGAGGTGTCACGCGAAACCGAAGGTTCCAGGTTTGTCGAGACCATCCGGCTTTCGGCGGGCGATGCCGGCAACCGCGTCGAAATCGGCAATGTCATCGACTGGAATACCAAAGAGTCCCATCTCAAGGCCGTTTTCCCACTGACCGCGACCAACGCCGCGGCGACTTATAACTGGGACATCGGCGCCATCGAGCGGGGCACTGATAATCCCAAGAAGTTCGAGATGCCGTCCCACCAGTGGGTCGATCTCACCGATCGGAGCGGCGCTTACGGCGCAACCGTGCTCACGGATTGCAAGAACGCCTCCGACAAGCCCGATGACAACACGCTTCGTCTCACCCTGATCCGCACACCCGGCACCCGCGGGCAATATGACGACCAGGGCACGCAGGATTTGGGCCATCACGAGTTCGTATACGGCCTGGCCGGGCACTCGGGCGACTGGCGCAAGGGCCAGACCGATTGGCAGGCCTACCGTCTCAACCAACCTCTCATCGCCTTCGAAGCCTCGAAACATGCGGGCGCGCTCGGGAAAACCTTCTCATTGCTCACCGTCAGCCACAGCCGGGTGCGAGTCCTCGCTCTCAAGAAGGCCGAGCAGAGCGATGAAGCGATCATCCGCCTGGTGGAACTCGATGGCAAGCCGGCTTCCGACGTGCAGCTCGCTTTTGCCGCTCCCGTTACCGCCGCGCGTGAAGTCAACGGCGCGGAGGAGCCGGTTGGCGCGGCCACCGTGGCGAATGGCAAGCTGGTGACTTCGTTCACCGCGTTCCAGCCTCGCACGTTTGCGGTGAAGCTCGGCGGCGCGCCCGCCAAGGTCGCGGCGGTGCATTCGCAGCCCGTGAAGTTGTCCTACGACCTGGCCGCCGCCAGCAACGATGACACCCGCTCGGCCAGCGGTTTCTCTTCCGATGGCCGCGCCCTTCCAGCCGAAATGCTGCCCGCCGAGCTCGCCTTCGGCGGCGTCCAATTCAATCTCGCTCCCGCCAAGACCGGGACTCCCAACGCCGTGGTGGCCAAAGGCCAGACGATCTCTCTTCCGGCGGGGAAGTTCAACCGCGTGTACGTGCTGGCAGCCTCGGCGGATGGCGACCAGCAAGCCACATTCCGCGTGGGCGAAAAGGCTGTCGATGCGACTATCCAGGACTGGGGCGGTTTCATCGGCCAGTGGGACGACCGCGTCTGGAAAGCCAAGGATGTGCCGGTCCCGGCGCGGGGTGGCGCTGCGGCGCGGACCCGTACCGACCCGTACGGGGAAATGACCGGCCTGAAGCCGGGCTTCATCAAGCGCGCGGAGGTCGCATGGTTCGCCTCGCATCGCCACACGGCCGACGGCGCCAACGAACCCTACGCCTATTCGTACCTGTTCGCCTGCCCGCTCGACGTGCCGGCCGGCGCCACCACCCTGACCTTGCCCGACAACCAGAAGATCCGCATCCTGGCCATCTCGGTGGCCGAGGTAGGCGCGACGGCGAAACCGGTTCAACCGCTCTACGATACGCTGGAACGGTAAGGAGACCCCATGAGACTCTTTGCGACTCTTCTGCTCGCCGCCGCCGCGCTGGC
>Ga0187850_10004180_pt1 | contig 11591 bp, 11 predicted proteins | sample June2016WEW_4_15_FD_132436 | JGI IMG/M metagenome (GOLD analysis project Ga0187850, IMG submission 132436) | Peatland microbial communities from SPRUCE experiment site at the Marcell Experimental Forest, Minnesota, USA - June2016WEW_4_150 | ecosystem: Environmental > Terrestrial > Soil >... | reverse complement strand
CATGAAGCTCGCCGTGCCGTGAGTCCCCCAGCATTCGTGCAGGTTGGGGCAGCGCGCCTCCTCGCAGACGGTGTGAAGCCCCTCGGTGCGCACCAGCTTCTTGATGCCGATGTAGCTCTCGGAGGTGTTGAGCCGGATCTTGAACCACGGCGGCTTGCGCGTGATGCCGGGCGCGTCTGACACTCCCTGCCCCCTACCGCTTCTTTCCGTCCTGCTGGAACTGCTGGACACTGATGCCTGCCGCGACGCTCCGCGCAAGCCGGCGAAACGCCTCTGCCGGCGCGAAACCATCCATAATCGTGACCGGCGGCGTTCCCTCGTCTCCCATGCGCGAGACACGGGGGTCCAGCGGAATCCTGCCCAGGAACGGCACGCCCATCTCTGCCGCGGCGCGCTCGCCGCCGCCCGATCCGAAAACCTCGCCGCTCATGTTCTCCACGATCCCGAGCACGGGCACATTGAGCTTCTGGAATGCCGCCACACCCCGCCGGGCATCGCTCACGGAAAGTTGCTGGGGCGTGGTGACCACTACGCAGCCGGTAAGCGGCACGAGCTGCGCAACGCTGAGCTGCGCATCACCGGTGCCGGGAGGAAGGTCCACGACGAGATAGTCCAGCTCACCCCACGCCACGTCGGAGAGGAGCTGCCGCAGCGCCCCGTGGATCATCGGGCCGCGCCACACCAGTGCGTCCTCCGCACCAATGAGGAAGCCCATGCTCATCAGCCGCACCCCGTGCGCGAGCGCGGGCACAAGGGTCTCGCCCTTCGGAGGGGGAAGCTCGTTGACTCCCATGAGCGTGGGGATGTTCGGCCCGTAGATGTCCGCGTCCAGCAGGCCCACGGAGGCGCCGGACTGGGCCAGTGCCACGGCGAGGTTCACGGCCACGGTTGATTTCCCCACGCCTCCCTTGCCGCTTCCCACGGCCACGATCGTCTTGATGGGAAGCTTGATCTTCTGCTCGATCCTCTTGTCCGCGCGGACGCGCGCATCGAATGAGATTTCGATTTTGCCGACGCCCGGTACCAGCTTTCGCACCGCCTGCTCGCTTTCCTCCCGGATCTGGTCCTTGAGCGGGCAGGCGGGAGTGGTGAGCGTCACGGCGAAGCTGACGTCGGCTCCCCGGACCTGGATGTCGCGGACGAAGTCCAGCGTGATCAGGTCGCGGTGAAGCTCGGGTTCCTGGACCGTGCGAAGCGCGTCCCGGACCTGCTCCGCCGTCACGTGTGCCTGGGTCATCGTGTGTAGATAGTACTGAATTCGCCGCGAGCGTGGAAACCCGAGGTGCCTCTACCCCGCGTAGTGCTTCATGTACTGCACCCGCTCGTACACGCCGGGATTGACGCTCTCCGCCTGGCTCAGGTTGCCGCGGAAATCGGCAATCGCCTTGAAGCCGTGCCGGTCCATCCACCCCGAGAGCTCATTCAGCATGACCCCCGCGCGGGCGGCGCCGTTCTTGTAGAACGCCGACGCCGCCTGCACGGCCTTCGCGCCCGCGAGGAGCATCTTGATGAGGCCGGCGCCGTCGTGCACGCCGGTCGATGCGGCCAGGTCGCAGCTGACCCGGCGGGACATGAGCGCCACCCAGCGCAGCGGCCCGGAGATCTCTGCCGGGCTGCTGAAACTGCCGGACCCGGTGACCGCTATCTTTTCGATGTCGAAATCGATCGAGTAGAACCTGTTGAACAGGACCAGGGCGGCGATGCCGGTCTTCGAGAGCCTGCCGATCATCTGCGCGAGCGTGGAGAATGAAGAGCTGATCTTCAGGGCCACGGGGATCCGCACCTGCTTCAGCACGCGTTCCACGATCTGGAGGTAGTCCTTCTCCCGCACGTCGCTGGAGCGCGTGATGTCCGAAGGCAGGAAGAACATGTTCAGCTCCAGGCCGTCCGCGCCGGCGGCTTCGATGTCATTGGCGAACGAGGCCCATTCGTGGGAGTACGTGCAATTCACGCTCGCGATGACGGGGATGGAAACCGCGGACTTGGCCTCGCGGATGAAGTCCACGTACTGCGAGACGTGGGCGCCGCGCACCTCGTAGTCGTAGTAGTCGTACGACTCCAGGCTCATGCCCTTGCGTGCCGCCTCGGAGAGGGCATCGTCGTACTCCGCGGCGATCTCCTCTTCGAATATGGATTTCAGCACCACCGCGGCAACGCCGCCCTCCTGCAGCTCCAGGAGACCTGCCCGGGTGCCCGTGAGCCCCGAGCTTCCCGCCATGAGCGGATTCTTCAGGCGCAATCCCATGTAGGTGGTAGAGAGATCAGGCATCGTATTCCCCCGTGTTGAAGTGAATACCAACTTTGACCCGCCTGCGCAAGCGCGGAGCTTTCCTGCAGTGCTCCGGAAACCGACTCGGCCTCCCGATCGAGCGCGGCGCCGCAATGGGGGATGTAGTCAAGAATTGACTGCAAGTACCAATGGTGAGCCCTGCTCCCGGAAATATCTCGTGCGAGCCGATCATGGGGTTCAACCCCGCTTCTCCTCGAAGACCCCGAGCTCACGGTTCTTGTGCACCCTGTCCCAGCCGAAAACCCGGCCGTTCATCGCGATGTACACCCCGTGCGGGAGGAGCTGGACCGCGGTGAGCGCGCAGCCGAGGTTGAACACGGCATCCGAGTTGTTGAAGATGTAGGGCACCATCGCGCCGGTGAGAATGACGGTCTTCGCAAGCCCCGCCTCGCCGAGGACCGCGGCGGTCTCCACCATGGTGTCCGTGCCGTGGGTGATCACGATCCGCTCCTCGGAGGCGCGGCGGCAGGATTCCAGCACGCGCAGCCGGTTGGAGGTGTGCATGTCGAGGCTGTCGATGAGCTGGTTCAGCTCCACCTCGATGGGGACCGTGCAGCGCACGAACTTCAGGATTTCCGGGAGGTGCGAGTCCTTGAATGTGAGGCTGCCCCGGATCTCGTCGTAGTGCTTGTCGAACGTGCCGCCGGTGATGATGATGCGGATGGTCACGAATGTCCAGCGTGGGGTATCAGGAGCAATTGATCAAGCGCGGATTTCAGCCGCGCGCGGGCTGATTCGCAGTAGCGCCGTTCCAGCTCGATGCCGATCCCCCTGCGGCCGGTTTCCGCGGCGGCCAGGAGAGTCGTGCCGCTGCCCATGAAGGGGTCCAGCACGGTATCTCCGACGAAGCTGAACAGCTTGATGCACCGGCGCGGCAGCTCCACCGGGAACGGCGCGGGATGGCCGGCGCGTTTCCGGCTCTCCCCGTTGAAGGTCCACAGGCCATTGGTCCAGTCCATGAACTCCTGGCGCGTGATGCTCGAATGCCCGCTGCCCGAGCAGCGCTTCCACTTCGCGCGGTAGAGAACGACGATGAGCTCCACCGGGGCGATGACGTACGGTGCCGACGCGCTCATCCACGAGCCCCACGCGGTGCGCCGGGAGATGTTGCCCTCATTCCAGACGATCGTGGAGTGATAGCGAAAACCAGCGCTTTTCGCAATGCCTGTCAGGTCTGAGCCCACGCTCTGCTGGCCGTCCTTGTTCTTGTCCAGGGGGATGTTGAGGCACATCCGCCCGTCATCGCGCAGCCATTCGAAGCACCGGGCCAGCCAGCGGCGGCTGAAATCGAGGTAGCTCGCATAGCTCTGCGCGTCATCGTGCCTGCCGTAGTCAATGTCGACGTTGTATGGCGGGGAGGTGACGATGAGGTCCACGCTGCCGGGTTCCACCGACCGAGTGGTAAGAGTGTTCCCCTGGATGATCGTGAGGTTCTCCGTGGCGAAATACGGACGTGCCGGCATTCCTGCCTACCTGCCCTCTGGCACGGTGAACACGGGGCCGTCCATGCACACGAGACGTGCCTCGTGTTCGCAGGAGCCGCAGATGCCCACCCCGCAGCGCATGTAGGCCTCGTGGGAAAGCTCACCGGCCACATGCGCTTCGCGGCACTGCGCTTCGAGCGCCTCGAGCATTGCCTCGGGCCCGCACGCATACAACCGGTCGAACCGTCCCGAGCCGAGCAGCGGCGCCACAACCTCCGTCACCCGCCCGTGAGCTCCCTCCGATCCGTCCTCGGTTGCGGCATGCACCGGCAGGCCGAGGCCCCCGAACCGGTCCATGTAGAGCAGGTCCGCGGAGGTCCGTGCTCCCAGGGCGGCTTCCACGCGGGCTCCTGCTTCACGCAGCTTTCGCGCAAGGAAGTACAGGGGGGCCGCGCCGTAGCCGCCGCCCGCGAGCAGCGCCTGGCCGGCCGCCACGGACCAGCCCGTGCCGAAGGGGCCGCGGACCCAGAGCGTGTCGCCTTTCGAAAGCGCGTGCACGGCGTCGCTGAATGGGCCGACGCGTGACACGGTGAACATCAGGGGATCGGGACCGGCAATGCTGAAGGGCTTCTCATCGACGCCGGGGAGCCAGAGCATGCAGAACTGGCCGGGCCGCGCATCCAGCGCCTGGTCCAGGACGACGGTGATGGTCTTCGGGTTTTCCTGAATTCTGTCGATGATATGGAGCGCAATGGGAATGTCATGCACGGGTTTTCTCCCATCCGGGCACCGGCGGCGGATTCGTGACGACCACGGCGGCTCCCGCGCCGCGGTGCGTGCGGCCCCGGATGTCCTCCAGGCAGCGATATCCGTGTTCCGCCAGCCACACCTTCAGCTCTTCGAGGATGGATGAGAAGGCGTTCTCGCCGCGGAAGACGATGGCAGAGCCGATGCCGACGCATGCGGCTCCCGCTGAGAGCATCTCCACGGCATCGGTACCGGTGATCACACCGCCGGTCCCGATGATGGGAAGCTCGACGGCGCCGGAGATTTCGTGCACGCAGCGCAGGGCGATCGGCTTGAGCGCCGCTCCCGAGATTCCCCCGGTTCCGTTCGCCAGGACGGGCGCGCCGGACTCCGCATCCACCAGCATCCCGGGCATGGTGTTGATGGCCGTGATCCCGTCGGCGCCTGCCGCCGCGACCGCACGCGCGATCGCCGCGATGTCCGCCACGTTCGGCGAGAGCTTCACGAGGCAGGGGATCGGCGTGGATGACTTCACCTGCCGCGTGACCGCCGCGGCGGCCTCCGCGGAGGAGGCGAACATCTCCCCGTGACTGGATTCCACATTGGGACAGGAAATATTGACCTCGATCAGCGCGGGATCCGCCTCGCTCACGATTGCCGCGGCCCGTCCGAAATCCTCCACGGTGTCCGCCGCAATGCTCGCAATCAGAGGCACTCCGAGCGCCGCCAGCCTCCGTGCGGCATCGCGGAGCAGCTCGACTTCTTCCGCCGCTCCCGGATTGGGCAGGCCCATTGCATTGATCAGACCGTGGCCCCAGTCAATGGCCGTGGGATTGCGGTGACCCCGCCGTGGCGCAAGCGTGCAGGTTTTCGCGGCGACCGCGCCCGCTCCGGTCCGGGCGGCGCGCTCCAGGAGCGTCGGTGAGGTCCCCCAGACGCCCGAAGCCAGGACCAGGGGCGTGGGGAGCCGCACCCCTGCGATCCGGCAGGACATGTCAATCGGTCCCGAGTGCCGCATGAACGTCCGCGCGCACGGCTGCATCGATCCTGCCGTGCCTCACCAGGCAGTCGAGGATCTGGCTGAGGGTGAGGGCCGCGTGCAGGGCAATCCCTTTCCAGGCCAGCTCCGCCGCCCCTCCCTGCTCCCTGTCCACGAGCACCACCACGTCCTCCACTTTCAGCCCCGCATCCTGGAGGGGAGTGAGGGCTTCTATCTTGCTGCCGCCGGTCGTGATGAGGTCATCCAGGACGACCACGGTCTCGCCCGGCACGAAGGCGCCCTCGATCAGCTTCTTTGTACCGTGCTCCTTCACCTCCCGCCGGGGGTAGAGGAGCGGCTTACCGGTAAACAGCGCGACTGCCTGGCCGATGGGAAGCCCGCCGTAGGGAATCGCGGCGATCCTGTCGTACTGGAGGCCGCTCATCACGCCTGCCAGCGCGCGCGCAACCGCGGCCATGAGGCCGGGGTCGCTGACGAGGAGCCTCAGATCGATGTAGACGGGAGATTTCTTTCCTGATTTCAAGGTGAAGTCTCCGAAGCGCACGGCGCCCAGAGCATGCAGGCCGAGTGCGATCTCGTCCACCAGAGGCAGAGATCGCGCGGCGCGAAGCCCGGCCCGAGCCCCAGCTCTCCGGGCCGCGTTGATCTTGTCACGGTACTCGCGGGCTGCCGCACCGGGATCTTCCGCCCGACAGATCGCCCGGGAAACGTTCACCAGCACCCCGCCTCGCTCAGCGTCCATGCCGGCAGCGAGGCTTGCCTCGAGGTCTCCTCCCTGCGTGCCGACTCCGGGGAGAAGTATCCACATGTCCGGGGACAGGTCACGTACCCGGCCGAGAGTTTCGGGGTAGGTGGCACCGACCACCAGGCCGATATTGCCGCGCGAGTTCCACCCGCGAGCCATCTCGGCGACAAGCTCGAACAGCGGCCTGCCTCCGACGATCTGCTCCTGCAGGTCCCGGGCGCCGGGGTTCGAGGTGTGACACAAGACGAACAGTCCCTTGTCCGCGCGGCAGGCAAAGCTCTCCACGCTGTCCCCGCCGAGGAGCGGGTTCACCGTGACCGCGTCCGCTCCCAGCACGTCGAAGCAGGCCCTCGCGTAGGCCTCGGCGCTGGAGGAGATGTCGCCGCGCTTGGCATCCAGGACCACGAGACGGCCCGCTTCATGAGCGTACGAGATGAGCTGAGAGAGCGCGCCCCATCCCTCCAGCCCGCGGGCCTCGAAGAAGGCGCTGTTCGGCTTGTACGCACAGACGAAGGGAGCCGTGGCATCGATGACCGCCCTCATCCGGGGAAGCACATCCGCAGTCGGGATGTCCAGCGAAGGATCGAGGCCCACGCACAGGAGGGAATCGGCGCGCCGGGATTCGATCGTCAAGGAAGAGAAGAAGGAGGCGCTCGCCATTTCGATCAACAGGGTACGGGAAGCCGGGCCGTCCTTCAAGACTCCTTGACGCGGGCCGTCACGCGCCATATATTTAGATTATCTAATCATTAGAAAGGCGAATAAAGTGACGAGAAAAGAGGACGAGTGCGCACGCGAGGTGCTCGACGTCGTGCCGTCCGTCATGAGGTTCATCCGCACGGAGATGAGGAGTCACCGGGCCCTCGATCTCACCGTGCCCCAGTTCCGATCCCTCGTGATCATCGAGCGGGCGGCCGGCACGTCTCTCACCGGAGTCGCCGAGCACCTGGGCCTGACTCCTCCTTCGGCCTCCAAGCTGATCGACGGTCTTTCCAATCGGGGAATGGTCACGCGCCGGGAGTCACTCGGTGACCGGCGCCGCGTGACCCTGGAGATCACCGCCGAAGGAGCACAGGCACTCGCGAGCGCGCGCGGAGAGGCCCAGAAAAGCCTGTCCCGTCTCCTTGGCGCACTCGAAGGCGAGGAACTCTCCGCCGTCATACGGGCGATGTCCGCCCTGAGGAGCGTCTTTGCGGCCGGCGCGCATTCGCCGTCCAGAGGGAGGTCCGGTTCCCATGGCAATCCTTGAGCTGGATGGCCTCACGCGCAGGTTCTCGACACTTGTGGCGGTGAACGGCCTTTCCCTGGCCATCGAGCGCGGGGAGATGTTCGCTCTCCTCGGCCCGAACGGCGCCGGGAAGAGCACGACGATCAAGATGCTCACCACTCTCCTGCCCCCGAGCGCGGGCGGCGCGCGCGTGGACGGTCTCGATATCGTCCTGCACGCCGGTGCGGTGCGGAGGATCATCGGGTATGTCCCCCAGATGATCTCCGCGGATGGCACGTTGACGGGGAGGGAGAACCTTCTCGTGTTCGCCCGGCTGTACGACGTTCCGCGCAGGGAGCGGCGCCAGCGGGTGCAGGAGGCGCTCGGCTTCATGGGGCTTGCGGAGGCCGCGGACAGGCTGGTGCGGCAGTATTCCGGCGGAATGATCAGGCGGCTGGAGATCGCCCAGTCCATGATCCACAATCCCCGTGTGCTCTTCCTCGATGAGCCGACCGTGGGCCTGGACCCCGCGGCTCGACGCGCCGTGTGGGACCACATCGAGGAGCTGAGGGACCGCATGGGGGCCACGATCGTCCTCACGACGCACCAGATGGAGGAAGCCGATACGCTGTGCGACCGGGTGGCGATCATGCACCAGGGGAGCCTCGTCGCCCTGGGGACACCCCGAGAGTTGAAGTCATCGATCGGGAAGCGCGGAGCCACCCTCGAGGATGTCTTCATCCACTACACGGGGAGCAATCTCGAATCAGGAGGGACATACCGTGAAACCCGAAGGACACGCAGGGCCGTTCGCCGCCTGGGTTGAATCCGCGCCGTTGCGGGCTGACCCGTTCACGTATCTCGTGCGCTATTTCGGGAGGACGCTCACCATCGCCGGGATGGAGGCGCGGAAGCTGCTCCACGACCCGACCGAGCTTCTCACGCGCGCGGTACAGCCGGCCCTGTGGCTGCTGGTCTTCGGCCAGGTCTTCACCCGGGTGCGCGCCATCCCCACGGGGAACATGCGCTATGTCGATTTCATGGCCCCGGGGATCCTGTCCCAGAGCGTGCTCTTCATCGCCATCTTCTACGGCATCTCGATCATCTGGGAGAGGGACTTGGGAATCCTCCACAAGTTCCTGGTGAGCCCCACCCCGAGATCGGCGCTGGTCCTCGGCAAGGCCGTCTCGGCAGGCCTGCGGGGCCTCACGCAGGCGATCATCGTCTACCTCCTCGCCGTGCTTCTCGGTGTGGCCATGGACTGGAACCCCCTCTCTCTCCTGGGAGTGGTCCTGGCCGTCATGCTCGGTGCGGCGTTCTTTTCCACCTTCTCCCTCGTCATCGCGTGCCTGGTCAAGACGCGCGAGCGCTTCATGGGAATCGGGCAGATCCTCACCATGCCGCTCTTCTTCGCGAGCAACGCGATCTACCCGATCTCGATCATGCCCCGGTGGCTGCAGGTGATCTCCCACGCCAACCCGCTCACCTACCAGGTCGATGCGCTGCGTGCCCTCATGCTCTCGGGCGGGGTGAGCGCCTACGGGGTTGGGGTGGACATGGGAATCCTGGCGCTCGCCACGGCGCTCTTCGTGGGCGTCGGATCTCGGCTGTACCCGACGCTCGCCACATAGCGCAGGGGCGACCCCTCAGAGCACGAGACTCTCCAGCTGGTCGATGTACCCGCCCATCACGGCAAAGGCTTCCTCCAGCGGCTCGGGCCTTGCGAGATCGACTCCCGCGATGCGGAGGGCATCGATCGGGTAGTCCGATGAGCCTGACGAGAGGAAACGGAGGTACTTGTCGACAGCCCTCTCATCGCCCCGCAAGATGCTCCGTGCGATCGCCTGCGCTCCCGCGATTCCCGTTTCGTACTGGAAGGCGTAGTAGTCCTCGAACAGGTGTGGGAAGGCCGCCCAGAGCACCCCCTCCCGGTCCCTCTCGACCCTGACTGTCTTCCCGTAGCCCTCTTTCAACAGCTCCGTCATGACGTCGGTCATCGTTTCCGCGGTAAGCGCTTCCCCGCGCTCGACCCTCTGGTGGGTCTCCAGCTCGAAGCGCGCAAGGGTCGGCATGAGGAAGAGGTAGCGAAAGAAGTTCGCCATCGCCTCTTCGAGGACCGCAATCTTCAGGTCCCTCTTCCTCTCGGGCCGAAGCAGAAAGGCGCGCACCAGCGCCTGGTGGACGTTCGAAGCGACCTCCGCAATGAGGGTGGAGTAGGGCGAGTACACGAAGGGCTGGCTCTTCCATGTGAGGAGCGAATGCATGGAATGTCCCAGCTCGTGAGCGAGAATGCTCATGCTTGTGATGTCTCCCGTGAAGCTCATCATGATGTACGGCAGGGTGCCGAAGGCCCCCCATGAGAAGGCGCCTTCGCGCTTTCCCTTGCTGGGAAGCACGTCCACCCAGCGCTCCTTCAGGCAGCCAGAGCGCAGCGTGGCCACGTATTCCTTTCCCAATGGTGAGAGACCCTTGCAGATGATGTGGACCGCGTGCTCATAGGAGACTCTCTCTCGGGTCTTCGCCAGGGGCGCCCACATGTCGGAATGGCGCAGGGTGCCCAGGCGGAGCGCGCGGCGGCGTATCTCGAAGTACCTCTGCCACAGGGGGATGCGAGACCGAAACACATCAATTGCGTTGTGGAACACCTGCACGGGAACGTTGTCCGCGAAAAGCGCCGCCTCCAGGGTGGAATCGAACCTGCGTGCTCTTGACTTGAACACGTTCTGCTTGATGGACCCGGTGAGCACCGCGGCAAGCGTATTCCTGTATTCCGCGTGCATGCCCGTGTAGCTCTTCCAGGCGCTGCTCCGCGCCCGCCGATCCCGTTCCTCGAGGATGGCCGGCAGGGTGCCCTGCGACACCGGGATCCTTGTGCCCCGGGAGTCATGTGCGGGGGGGAACCGGATGTCCGCGTTGGTGAGCATGCTGTGGGTGTTGGAAAATCCCGAAAAAGGATCGGAGAGCATCCCGATGATCTCCTCGACCTCGGAGGAACGCACGTGGGCCTGCTTGCGGAAGAGGTTGTGGAAATAGTGCCGATAGCGCGATAGGCGCGGTTCCCGCGCCGTCCAGCTGCCCAGGGTCTCGCGGCCTATCCCTATCAGCTCGGGATCCACGAAGGAGATCGAGGCGCTGACCCGGCCGAAGGCGCCCTGCGCCCGGTCGTTCATTGCCGCTGCTCTCTGGTCGGCGGTGTCAACGCTGTGCGAGAAGCCTGCGTAGACCAGGGCTCGGTACATGCGGGCAGCGAGGTCCTCGACAAGAGAAAGCCCGTCGGCGAGCGCAGTGGGAGACCCGCCGAGCTTTCCCTTGAGCGACTGCACCATCGGGACCGCGGCGAGAATCGCCGTGAGCTCAGTCTCCCACGCCTTCGGGGAGGCGAAGAGGCGCTCCGCGTTCCACCTGTACTTCTTCGGTACGGCGCTTCTAGGCGGTACTGTTTTCGCCATTGCTTTTCACAGTAGCATCATTTTACAAAAAGAGAATACTCCTTTTACAAGACCGCGCCCGGGGGGCGCCGTACGCTGGCACACGGAGGCGAAATTCGCATGCTCGATCCGAAGTCGATGAAGGACTGGGAGATCGCCGAGGCGGCGGAAGCCGGCATGAAGCCGGTGAAGCAGATGGCGAAGGAGCTGGGACTGGAAGACCGGGAGCTGCTGCCCTACGGTCATTACGTCGCCAAGCTCGACTACATGAGCATCCTCAACAGGCTGAGGGCCCGGCCCGACGGGAAGTACGTCGAGGTCACCGCCATCACCCCGACGCCGCTTGGCGAGGGCAAGTCCACCACGACCATGGGACTGGTCGAGGGCCTCGGGAAGATCGGAAAGAGGGTGATCGGGGCCATCCGCCAGCCCTCCGGCGGACCGACCTTCAATATCAAGGGCTCCGCCGCGGGCGGCGGTCTTGCCCAGTGCATTCCCCTCACCGATTTCTCACTCGGGCTCACCGGTGACATCGATGCCATCACAAATGCGCACAACCTCTCGATGGTCGCGCTGACCGCCCGGCTGCAGCACGAGTTCAACTACGGGGATGCGGGCCTGGCGAAGCGCGGCCTCACCCGGCTGGACATCGACCCACGCAACGTCGCCCAGGGCTGGTGCATCGACTTCTGCGCGCAGGCGCTGCGGGAGATCATCATCGGGCTGGGCTCCGACATGGACGGGTTCATG
>Ga0187850_10004176_pt1 | contig 11603 bp, 10 predicted proteins | sample June2016WEW_4_15_FD_132436 | JGI IMG/M metagenome (GOLD analysis project Ga0187850, IMG submission 132436) | Peatland microbial communities from SPRUCE experiment site at the Marcell Experimental Forest, Minnesota, USA - June2016WEW_4_150 | ecosystem: Environmental > Terrestrial > Soil >... | reverse complement strand
GCCCCCTCGAGCGCTGCCGCGGCGCCGGCCTCGTCCTCCACATTCACGCGGAGCGTCTTCACTCGGTCGGGAATATCCACCGCCCGGCGCCCGCGATTCCAGAGCGTGAGATCGATGCCGCGCTCCGCCGCCAACCGTGTGCACGCGGTGCTGATGATCCCCGTTCCACCGATGAACAGAACTCTCATACAATCTCCTTTCACTTCGCCGTGCGAGCCTTCAGGTCCTCGATGTACACCTCGCAGAACTCGCGCCGCATCCCCGATTTCGCGACTGCGCCGTTATCCGTGAACGCCAGGTAGTCCTGCGATTTCACCGTGAACTTCGGCCACGCCGGCAGGCCCTCTCCGTTGGGGTTGCCGCTGCGCGCGAAATTCGCCCAGTAGGCCTGCACCTGCTCAGACAGCTTCTGGTCCTCCGCCGCGAGCTTCACGTTCTCGCCCCAGGTGCCGAACACGAAATTCAGTTCCGAACTGTGAAAGGTGGCCTTCTCGCCCGGCAACGGGCGCTCGAATTCGTACTCGTAGGTGACGTTCCCCGCCGCGGCGTGCGCCACAGCCTGCGCGGTCGATGGACAGCGGAACTCGATATCCGTGGTCCACTGCCTGCCCGGCACGCCGTAGAGCGGGTCCGGCAACCCGTACAGCTTGAGCGCCCGGTCCGCCAGGTTCCCGTAAGTCTTTCGAATCGCCTCTCGGAGCTTCTCTGCCGGGATGTCCCCACCGGTCTCTTGCGCGTTGCTCCCCGTGATCATGGGCACGCGCGCGCTGTGGCCTTCCGCGAACACCACCGCCGGAGGCTTCGGCAGAACATATCCATCCAGCGACGTTTGGAGGCCGGTTCTGTCGTTGGCCGAGGAGTCTTTCGCGGCTTGCAGGATTTCTCTGGGCCCCAGCGTGCGCAGGAACCGGATCGCCCCGTCGTCCGGCGCTTCCAGATGCGCCGCCATCTTCCGCCCGTTCGCTTCCGCGTGCGCCGCCGTCATCGGCCAGTTGAACTCGGAAGCCGCGCCGCTCTCCGCGATGGCGCGGTGGAACAGTCCTGTCGCCAGCGGCGACGTCATCAGAAGACTGATGTCGAACGCTCCCGCCGACTCCCCCGCCGCGGTGACATTGGTCGGATCTCCGCCAAACTTCGCAATGTTCTTCCGCACCCATTGGAGCGCCGCGATCTGGTCCATCAACCCGTAGTTCCCCGAAGTGTGGTGGCGCGATTCGCGGGCCAGTTCCGGATGGACCAGAAACCCGAGCGCTCCCAGCCGGTACTGGATCGTCACCAGCACTACCCCGCGGCGCACCAGCGTTCGCTGATCGAACCCCGCCGCTTCGCCCGACCCGGCCGTGTTCGAGCCTCCGTGGATCCACACGAACACCGGATGCTTCGCTTTCGGCGGCCATTCCGGCGTGGCGACATTCAGGTACAGGCAGTCTTCGGCGCTCTCCTCCACGTAGCGCTTGTTCCAACCCTCGGAAAGCTGCGTGCAGGGCACGCTGAACGCCTCCGCCTCCCCAATCCCCTTCCACGGCGCGACTGGCTGGGGCGCGCGCCAGCGCAGGTCCCCGAGAGGCGGGCGCGCGTAGGGAATCTTCTGGAACGCCGCCCCGCCATCCGCCGCCAGGCGTCCCCGGATCTCGCCGCCGGTCACCGCCACCACCGGGCCGGTCTGCGCCGCCGCGATCCACGCCACCAGAAACCCAAACACCGCACTCTTCCGTCTCATCGCCACGATGGTAACAGATGAGCCTCGCAAAGTACGGGTGACGCCCGCAACCGAGGGACTGCCCCAGGTGTCGAGCTTGCCGTCGGCCGCTAGTCTCCATGCTAAGATGGCTCTTGATGCCGGAGGGCTATCTCCCGATTTTCATTTTTGCCGTGTTCGCCCTGGCGTTCCCCATCGTCGCGCTCATGGCCGCCAAGCTGGTCCGTCCCTCCACGCCCATCTCCACCAAGCTCGAAGCCTACGAGTGCGGCATTCGCGCCGCTTCCGATTCCCGCGGCCGCTACACCGTACGCTTCTACATCATCGCCATCCTCTTCGTCATCTTCGACGTGGAAACGATTTTCCTGTTCCCCTGGGCGGTTCGCTACCGGCAGCTTGGCTGGTTCGGCGTCGCCGAGGTCGCGGTCTTTCTGGCCATCCTCCTGGTAGGTTACGTCTGGGCTTACAAGAAAGGTGCTTTAGAGTGGGTCTGAAACCCGCGAAGTTCATCCCTACCGCCCTGCTTCTGTCCAGTTTGTGCGGCGGTGTTTCCGCGGCCCCCAAGCTGCGGCTCGCAAGTGCTACTTTCGGTCCGTACTCGATCGCCTTGGGCGCCAATGGCGCTTCGCAGACCGTCGAAGTCTATAACGCCGGAGACGGAGCGCTGTCGCCGACCGCGACGCCGTCGGTTCCCTGGCTGTCGGCGTCCGTCGGTCCGTCGCGGACGTGCCAGTCCGTCCCAGGCCAATCCACCTGCCTGCCGATCCAGCTCGGTTTCCAGACCGCCTCGCTCGCCAACGGGACGTACACAGGCGAGGTCACCGTCGGCGATCCGAACGCCATCGACGCGCCGCAGATCATCACCGTCACCGTGAAGATCGGCGGCGGCATTCCCGACAGCCTCAACCTGTACGTGGCGCCGAATGGCTCCTCCGCCACGGCCTCCATGAGTTCCAACTCGTTCATACCGTCCATGAGCACTACCACTCAGGACGGGCGGCAGTGGCTCGCGATCGCCGCCGGCGGCGCCGGCAGTTTCAGCTTCGGCGTCACCTATACGGTCACGGCAACGCACCTGAGCGGCATGCCCGAGGGCGCTTACTTCGGCTCGATCGGTTTCTCCGGGTCCGGTTTCGCGCTGGACAACAAGAACGTCCAGGTGAACTTGCACGTCACCTCGGCGCCGATCGCCGAACAGCCGCAGCCGATCAAGTGGCGTGTCGTGCAAAACTCGCCCAGGCAGCCCTGGACGCTCAACATCAATAACCGCGGTATGGGCAGCCTGGCGGTCTCGGGCGTTGCCACCGCGGGCGGCGCCTGGCTCTCCGCCGGCAATCCCGGCACGGCCATCACGATCACCGCGGACCCGACGGGCCTCGCGCCCGGAGTTTACACGGGCTCGGTCACGGTCACCAGCAACGCTGTGAATAACACGGTGACCGTCCCCGTTCAATTGACCGTCATCCCGCAGTCGGCGCCCTTCACCTACTTCGGTGGAGCAGTGAACATCGCCACCTACCGCGCGACGGATTCCGTCGGCCAGGGCGACATCGTCTCGGTGTGGGGCGAACAGCTTTGCGACGACCAGGCGCGCAGCGCGTCGGCCGTCCCGCTCGGCGCCCAGCTCGGCCCTACACGCGTTCTGGTGAACGACCAGCCCGCGCCATTGTATTACGCCTCCTATGGCCAGATAAACATCCAGGTTCCCTTCGAAACACCGGCTGGCCAAGCGGTCGTGCGTGTGGAGCGCGACGGTCAGCGCGGCAATGGGGTCTCGATGCAGGTCGCCGACCGGGCGCCGCACATCCTCCCCATCCCCTCCACCAACTACGGCATCATCTGGAATTTCAGCCAGAACAACGCGTTTCCCATGCCGATCACTCCTGGCTATTCCAGCCACCCCGCCCATATTGGCGACGTGTTCGTCATCTGGGTCATCGGCTTGGGGCAGGGCAACCCGCCGGTGGCGACCGGCGTCGGCGCGCCGCTCCCCCCGCAGCCGTTGTCCCGCATCCCCGCGTCGCTGAAGGTTCACTTTGGCGACCGGTTTTCGAGTTTCTCCATCGACGCGGATCCATTGGACGTCGTGATGACCCCCACGCTCGTCGGCGTGTACCAGGTCAGCGTGTTAGTCCCGCAGGGCGCCCAGAAAGGCGACCGCGTGCCGCTGTACCTCGACCTCGGGAATAACCGCCTCAGCAATCAGGTGGTCGTCGCCATTGAATGACCACCGAGCGCCTCTACTACCGCGACTCGTACCTGGTTGACTTTCGAGCCACGGTGGTCGGTACCGCCGAGGAAGGCCGTCGCGTCTACCTCGATCGCACGGCTTTCTATCCGGCCTCCGGAGGCCAGCCCCAGGATGCCGGCTCGATCGCCGGCGTCAGCGTGGCCGGCGTCGTAGATGAGGGCGACCGCGTCGCCCACCTCACCAGCGCTCCCGTACCTCGGGGCGAAGCCGCCTGCCGCGTCGACTGGCCGCTGCGCTTCGACCACATGCAGCAGCACAGCGGCCAGCACCTGCTCTCCGCCGTGCTCGTCGAGATGTTCGGCGCCGCCACGGTGGGCTTTCACCTGGGCGCGGAATCCTCCGCCATCGACGTCGCGCTCATCTCGCTGGATCCGGCACAGGCCGCCGCTGTCGAGCGCCGCGCCAACGAATTGGTCTGTGAGAATCGCCCCCTCGCCATCTCTTTCGAGGAGCGCCCCCCGGATCTGCGCAAACCGTCCGAGCGCGAGGGGCTGCTGCGTATCGTCTCGATCGAGGGTCTGGACCGCAGCGCCTGCGGCGGCACGCACGTCCGCGCGACCGGCGAGATCGGCCCCATCCTGCTCCGCAAACTGGACAAAGCGCACGGCAGCGTGCGCATCGAGTTCCTCTGCGGCCTGCGCGCCATTCGCCGCGCCCGCGCGGATCAGGATGCGCTCGCGAAAATCGCCCGCCTCTTCTCGGCGCCCCCGGACGAAACGCCCGCGCTGGTTGCGGCCCAGATCCAGGCCCTGGATGTCTCGGAGAAGGCGCGGCGCCGCCTGGCCACGGAGCTGGCCCGCTTACGAGGCGGCGAGCTGTACCGGGCCACCGCCCCCAACGCTTCCGGGCTGCGCTCGGCCCTTCAGCGCCTGCCCAAGGGCGCCGCACTCGATGACGAGCTGCGCGCCACCGCCCAGGGATTCGCCGCCGGGGACAAGGCTGTTTTCATTGCCGTCGTCGAAGAACCGCCCGCGCTGCTCCTGGCCGCCTCCAAAGACGCCGGCCTCCACGCCGGCGATCTGCTGAAGTCCGCCGTCACCCGCCACGGCGGCCGCGGCGGCGGCAACGCCCAGTTGGCCCAGGGCAGTCTCCCCTCCCTCGAAGCCCTCGAGCTGGCCCTCAAGCAGTTGGTCCCCTGATCCTCTCCTACTCCACCTCCACCCAGGCGTGCTTCTGCGAGCTCTCCAGCACCTTCTCGAGCAGCCGCATCATCTGGTAGCCGTCCGCGAAGGTCGGGTATTCGACCGGCGCCGAGCGGTCCGCCACCGTCGCGTAGAACCGCCGGAAACACTGCTTGTGCGCGTCGTCGTAGCCCTCGCTGTGACCGCCCGGCAGATCCGCGTAGCTCTTCGCCCCCTCGGCCAGCAGCGACGGGTCCTTGATGAGGATCTGGTTATTGGAGTTCCGCTGGCCGATCCACAACTCGTCCGGCCGCTCCTGGTTCCAGATCACCCCCGACTTACTCCCGTAGATCTCCACTTGCAGCCGGTTCTTGCAGCCCGCGTTCACCTGGCTGGCCGTGAACGCGCCGCGCGTGCGCTCTCCCATCCGCAACAGCACCGCCCCGAAGTCCTCGGTCTCGATCGGCACCTCGTCGAAGTCTTCCGGCCGCAGCGTCTTGCCGGCGAAGGTCTCCACCGCCATCTTGGGCCGCTTGCGGGTCTTGTGGAAGATCTGCAAGTCCGCGCACAGCGCCGTGATCTTCTGCCCGGTGATGTGCTGGACGGTGTCCATCCAGTGCGAGCCGATATCGCCCATCACCCGCAGCGGGCCGTTGTCCTGGGCCACGATGCGCCAGTTCCAGTCCGTGTCGTACAGCAGCCAGTCCTGCGAGTAAGTGCCCTGCACCACCAGGATCTCCCCCAGCTCGCCGCTCTCCCGCATGCGGCGCATGTGCTGCACCAAGGGATAGGACCGCAGGTTGTGGTTCAGGCAGTTCGCCAGGCCGGTCGCCCGCGCGACCTCCACCAGTTCGCGCGCCTCCGCCGCCGACACGGCCAGCGGTTTCTCGCACAGCACGTGCTTGCCCGCCAGCAGCGCCTCTTTGCAGATCGGAAAGTGCGTGGCGTTGGGAGTGCAGACGTGCACCGCCTCGATCTCCGGATCCTTCAACACCTCGCGGTAGTCTCCCGTGACCTTGTCGATGCCCACCTGCCGGCCGAAGGACGCCGCAAGTGCCGCGGTCTCCCCCGCCACGGCGGCCACCTCCACATTGCCCAGCCGGCGGATCGCCTCGGTGTGCACCCGCCCCATGAATCCGGTCCCGATGACGGCAGTCTTGATCTTGCGCATGGCGTCCTGGTTCCGATCCTTTCTCACACGTATGCGTGCCCTCAGCCAATGTAGCATCAGGCTCGCGGGGGCGTCTACGCTTTGGTCGTGATCGGCATCAACCCGAGTCCCACCGCCATGGCTACCACGCTCGCGCCGATCGGGTTCAGCACCACCTGCGGCGGCACGTACTTGTAGAGACCGAACACGGCCAGCCCGCAGATTGCCAGCGCCGTGAAACCGCCCACCGCGGCGCCCACAACCGCCGTCCTCGCGCCGACCGGTTTGACCAGGATTCGCAGCCCGCTGGGCACCGCCCCGAAAACGAAGACCAGGATGGTGATCGAAGCCGGGAAGTACACCTCCATCGCCGCCGCCTCCCAGGTCGGCGCGCCGTAACTCGAAGCGGAGATGCGCGCAGTCCCCATCTTTCGCGGAGTGAAGTGGGAGTGCCCCTGGATCGCGTTGGCCGCGATCTCGATCGGATTCTGGTCGAAATCCCCCAGGCCGGAGTCTAGTGCGAGGTATACCTTCCTTGCCTCGGGCAATTGGATCGGGGTCCCGTGCAGGTCCAGGATCTCCGCCTGGATTTCGGTGGAATCGCCCAGCGGTATCCGCGGGGGGCTCGCTTTGAGGGAGATTTCCTTGATGGCCAGGTCGAACTGGACGTCGTTCTCCCCCCCGCTTCTTAGGCGCACGATTTGGTCGGCGTTGGAGTGAATGTAGTTCACCTTCACCGCGCCCACTCTTTCCGAACTCAGGTAGGTCTCCCCGAGGTACTCCCCGCTGGGAATTACCAGCGGGTTCGGCGCCAGCAGGCCGCTGTCGCTGAAAAACAGCAGGCTGAGGTCCCTTGGCGCCGCGTCGGTGAGGAAAGCCGTGACCTTCGCCCGGTCGGAGCCGTTGGCGGTGAGCTTCGCCCCCGTGTTCGAACACCTCACGTCGAGGTACAGCGGTTGCGGCTGCGGGGGGCGCTGAGGCGGCGCGGAACAGCTTGCCCGCGCCCTGCCAGGCCGCGGTTGCATCGGAGCCACCGCGGCGCGCCCGCGCCTCGCCTGAACGTAGGCCGCGTCCTCCCGCAATTCGGGATGCGTCGCCTTGATCAGGGCGATGCCCGGCTCCCGGATTGGCACCGCCGCGCGCGCGGAGCTCTCGCCGCGGCGAATGCGCACGATCTGCCTCTCCAGCAGCTTGTCCTGGAGCCACAGTTCCAGATTGATTTCGTAGTCTTTCGGAGCCCGCGCGGCCTGGTTGTAAGCGTCGCGCAGTTCCAGCGTGACGTTGATCCGCTCCCCGGCATTCACGCTCGACCTTTCCGGCAGGACGGCCAGCCTCACCGGAGGATTCGGTCTTTGCCCCCATGCAACCGGGCCGAAGAAAGCCAGGCAAATCACGAAAACGGAACTCGCCTTCCGCATCACAATGTCCTCCTGTCGCGGCAAATTCGTGTAGCTATTATAGGCACATTACTGCCGCCGCCTCTCCCGCAGCGGGGCGGTCAGCGCAGGTAGAACAGGCTGAGACGGGGGAGGGCGGCGGATTCGAGCAGGCGGCGGTCCAGGAATTGCCGCTCCAGCATCGCGATCTGCTCGGCGGTCATCTTGGCGCGGTAGGGGCGGAGCTGGAGGTCGAATTCGCGGCGGGCGGCGACGAGGTCGTCGTCGGTCTGGCGGGTGCGGGCCGCGGCGATCATCTTGTCCTCGAGCGCGGTGAGGCGGCGCTCGAGATCCTCGAGGTTGCCGTAGTGCAGCTCCACCTCGGCGGCCAGCCGGTCGAGCGCGGCGGCGATCTCCTCGAAGGAGGCCTTGCGCAACTGATCGGCGTCGGCCGCGAGGTACGTACGCAGCTCGTCGAGAGCGAAGGGCGGCGCGGCGGCTCTCGATGGCGCGGGCGGCGCCGCGCCGGCCATGATCCGCGCCTGCTCGACGACCGCCTGGGCGCAGTAGGCCAGCGAGTTGATCGTCCGGACCTTGGACTTGCGGCCGCGCCACTTCTCGAAGGCGTCGTCGATGCCGCGCAACACCGCCTCCAGGGGGAGGCCCGCCTCCTTCCAACACTCGATCAAAGCCCAGTCCAGGGGCGAGAGCAGAAACAAGCCGGTGCCGCGGGCCTTCTGAAAGTGCTCCTCGACCTCGGTGAAGTAGTTGAAGTAGTTGCCGGACCAAAGCTCTTCGCTCATCGCGGCCGGGTCCGCTCCCAGATCAGCTCGAGGCCCTCGAGCGTGAGGTCTTCATCCAGTTGCTTCAGGAAGCGCGAGCCGCGCACGATGAGGTGGGCCTGGCCGCCGGTTGCGACCACGCGCGTTTCCGAGCCCAGCGCTTCGAAGAGCCGTTCGAGGATGCCGTCGATCATGCCGATGGTGCCGTAGTAGATGCCAGACTGCATGTTGCCGACCGTGTTGGTGCCGATCAGCCGCGCGGGTTCCCGGATGTCGATTAGGGGCAGGCGCGCGGTCTTCGCGAACAGCGCCTCGACGGCGATGCCGATGCCCGGGCAGATGAGACCGCCGAGGTATTCGGCGCGCGCGGATACGACATCGAAGGTGATGGCGGTGCCGAGATCGACCACCACGCAGGGACCGCCGTACTTGTGGAACGCGGCCAGGCCGTTGGCCACGCGGTCGGCGCCGAGCTCCCACGGATTGTCGCAACAGATGCGCAGGCCGGTATCGGTCTCCGGCGTTACGAACAGGGGCTCCGTGTGGAAGTAGCGGAGGGCCATCGCGGCCAGCGAGGAGTCCAGCGGCGGCACGACACTGGCGATGATGATGCCATCGACCCGGGCCAGGTCGAGCGCGGAGAAGGCAAACAGGTTGCGCAGCAGGATGCCCCACTCATCGGCGGTCTGTTCGTGGACCGTTTGCAGCCGCCAATTGGCGGTGAGCCGGCGGTCTTCAAAGACCCCGATGGTGACGTTGGTGTTGCCAACGTCGAGTGCCAGTAACATAACGCTCCTTAGCCGGCCGGCCGGAGGCCTCCCGCTAAGATCAGTGTACGCGCGCCGTCGGGCCGGCGCAGGTAGAGGAAGCCGCTGGGGTCGAGGCCGTCCGTCACTCCTTCCATTGTGTCAACGACGACGCGCTTGCCCTGCACGTAGCTGGAAGCGCGGGAGAACGCCTCTATTATTGCGTCTCGGCCTTCATCGACGAGGATTGCGGTGAAACGGTCGACGGATTCGAGCAGGTTGGTGAGGAGTTGGTCGCGGGAGTGGGGGCGGCCGGAGGCGAGGCGCAGGGAGGTCGCCAGCTCGGCGATGTCTTCCGGAAAGGCGGATTGGTTGACGTTGATGCCGATGCCGGCGATGAAGGCGGGGCGTTCGGTCTCAACCAGGACGCCGGCGCACTTCTTCTCGCCGACCAGGACGTCGTTGGGCCAGCGCAGGTCGCAGGTCAGGCCGGTGGAATTGGCGATCGATTCCGCCGTGGCGAGGCCCAGCGCCAGCGAGAGCACGGGGAAGCTCCCCGGCGGGATCGCGAGCCGCAGGACGATGGAGACGTACAAGCCGGAGCCGCGCTCGGAATGCCAGGCGCGGCCTTGGCGGCCGTAGCCGGCAGTCTGTTCGTCGGCGCCCACGACGGCTCCGGACGGGCAGCCCTGGCGCGCGAGCCTGGCAGCCTCGATTTGGGTGGAGGCGCAGGACTCGAACCAGACGATCATAGCTCGATGCCGCCACTGTGGGCGGGTCCAGGAGGACCCGCGCGGACCAGGAGGTCCGCCCTACCCTCCAGCCGGAAATTGAGGTTCACGGCGGTGGCCGAATGGGTGATTGCGCCGCAGGAGACGAAATCGGCGCCGGTTTCAGCGTAGGCGCGCACGTTCTCGAGCGTGATGCCGCCGGAAAGCTCGACCGTGGCGCGGCCGGCGATGTAGCGGATCTCGGAGGCGGCCTGCTCGGGGGTCAGGTTGTCGAGCAGGAGGCGCCTCGCGCCGCAGGAGAGGGCCTCGTCGAGCTCGGCGCGGGTGCGGACCTCGATTTGCGGCTCGCCTCTCTGCTTCGCCCGCTCGAAGGCCGCCCTCACGCCACCCGCCGCCACGATGTGGTTGTTCTTGATGAGAATGGCGTCGTAAAGGCCCATGCGGTGGTTCACCACCCCGCCGGCGGTGGCGGCCATTTTTTCGAGGCGGCGGAGCCCGGGCGTGGTTTTGCGGGTGTCGAGGATGCGGCAGCCGGTGCCCGCCACCGCCTCGACGTAGCGGCGGGCCAGCGTAGCGATGCCGCTGAGCCGCTGGAGGAAGTTGAGGGCCGTGCGCTCACACTCGAGCAGCTTGCGGGCGGGACCGCGGACGAAGGCAAGCGGCTCGCCGGGCGCGCACTCATCGCCGCTGCGCTTGAAGAGATCGGGCTCGTCGTAGATCAGCGGCAGCAATTCGACGCCGGCGAGGATGAGCGGCTGGCGGGCGAAGAAACGGCCGGCGGCACGCATTTCGGCGGGGACGCAAGCTTCGGAGGTGATGTCGCCGCTTCCGATATCCTCGGCGAGCGCCCGCCTCACCGTCTCGAGGACCTCGGGATGGTGGACGTCGAAGACCATGCTACCTCCGGGACAAGGCTGGAGCCTTATCCTACTAGCGCGGCCCGGCTCTTGGCGAGCTGGGCCTCGTATTCCGCGAGTTTCTGGCGGATCGTGTCAACCACGTGCTCGGGCGCGCGCGCCACAAACTCCTGGTTGCCGAGCTGGCGCTGGGAATTGGCGATCACTTTCTCGAGCTGCTCGATCTCCTTCTCGAGGCGTTTCCGCTGGAGCTCGACCTGGGCCAGCGGGATGCGGAGCGCGAGATCGAATTCGGTGGTAGAGCGCTTGGCCCCCTGGACCTCGGTGGGGGCCGACTCCGGGCGGACCTCGAGCTTGAGGTTCGCCAGCTTCTGGATGGCGTCGATCTGTTTGCGGGCGACATCGGCGGCCGCGGTCGGCGAGTACAGGATGCCCTCGAGCTGCTCCTTGGGGCTCACGCCCATATCGGCGCGGAGGTTGCGCGCCGCGGTGACGATCTCCTGGAGGAGTTGCATCTGGCGCTCGGCCGGGTAATCGGTGACGTGGATGTAGTACTGCGGATACTGGCTGAGCGCGATCGAGATCGGCCGCGCGGCGGCGCCCTGGGCGAGCCGCTGCCACAGCTCCTCGGTGAGGAACGGCATCACCGGGTGGAGCAGACGCAGCGACGTTTCGAAGACGGTGAGGAGGTTGCGCCAGTGCGGGTCCAGCCCGGAGTTCTCGCGGAAGCGCAGCTTCTTGATCTCGAGGTACCAGTCGCAGAATTCGTGCCAGAAGAACTGCCAGAGCAATTGGGCGGCTTCGTGATAGCGGTAGCGGTCGATGGCGCGGTTCACCAGGTCGGCGCAACTGTTCAGGCGGCTGAAGATCCAGCGGTCTTCGAGCGGGAT
>Ga0187850_10004174_pt1 | contig 11607 bp, 12 predicted proteins | sample June2016WEW_4_15_FD_132436 | JGI IMG/M metagenome (GOLD analysis project Ga0187850, IMG submission 132436) | Peatland microbial communities from SPRUCE experiment site at the Marcell Experimental Forest, Minnesota, USA - June2016WEW_4_150 | ecosystem: Environmental > Terrestrial > Soil >... | reverse complement strand
GCCAAAGTCGATCTTTACACGGCGTTCCTGGAGTCCGGTCTGAAGAAAGCGGAGTGCGCCCGCCGTATTGGAATACCCAAGACGCACATCGATCGCTTGTTCTCTCTCCGGCACCACTCTCGCTTGGATCAGATCGAAGCGGCGCTCGCGGCGCTCGGCAAACGTCTGCACGTCGAAACGCGCGACGCCGCCTGAGTCAGATGAATCCTGGCCTCCGGGAGCAACCAGCCCGCGCCGCCTATTTGAACGTGATGCGAGCCGTGTTGGACGGCTTCCCTGCCGCGGTGAGCACCAGAGGCACGTCGCCCCGGCCGGCAAGCGAGGGCGGCAGCAGCACGTTGACCTGGTCCAGGCCGACGTCGGTTCCTTGCGCGCCGGCGTAGGTGACGGTCGTGGCGACACCGCCGATGGAGACCGAGACCTGGCCGGCGGCGGCACCGCGAATTCCGGTGCCGTACAGGACCAGGAAGACCTGGCCGGTCGAGAGGTCGACCGGGCGGGCGGAGACGGCGCCCGCGCTGTCCAGCGTGAAGAGTTGCTCGAAAACCGGGTCGCCGCCACCCGTGGGAAAGCGGAGGATGTTGCCGGCAATCAAGCCGTCGGCGTTGAAGGTGAACAGGGCGGGCTCGATGGCCGCGACGCTGACCAAGCCGGTGCTCGTGCTGCCATCCCCCGCCTTGACAACCACGGTGGCCGGGCCCAGAGCAACGGAGGCCGGAACCGCGTAGTTCACCTGGCCGGGGGAAACAGAGAAGAGCAGTGCAGGACTGGACCTGCCGCTCGAGTCGGTAATCGTCACGGTGGTGCCGCCCAACGTGGTCGAGAGCGAGCCGCCGTTGTCGGCCGTGCCGGTCGCCAACTGCCCGCCGTAAGCGGCCACGATCGACTCGGGGGTAACGACGGTTGCGGTGCTCCCGGGCTCGACACAGGTGACGATGCGGCCGCCGCCGGCCGCCTGTTGGACCGCCCGTTGGTCGGCCAGGTCGCCGACCCTCAGCATGAGGATTGTGGGGGGCTCGGGAGGATTCGGGTAGCGGACGAAGAACTTCTGCAGCGCCTGTTCGGCGAGCGCCAGCGCGCCGGCGAAATCTCCGCCTGCCGCGAGCAGGTCGGCCTTCTCGGTGTAGGCTTCGAGGATATCGGGCTGGTGGTTGATAAGCGTGTCGAGCGCCGTTTGAGTGCCCGGCTTATCGCCGCGAAGCCGCGCGTAGGCTGCGAAGGCGAGGTACTTGGAGGCCTCGACCTCGGCCGAGAGCGTTGCCGGTTCGGCCTGCAACTGCACCGTCGCGATGTTGCCTTGTACGCTGCCGCTCCAGGTTCCGCTAGCCGCGGCGGCCGTGGTGTCCAGCGTGACCGACAGGCTGTACAGGCCGGGAACTAGGGTCGAGGTATCGGTGGGGGCCACCAGCCAGACCGCCTCCGCACTGGTGATGCCATTCAGGTATAGCGTGGAGGAAGCTGGCACCAGCAATTGCACCGGCCAGTTCTGGACGACGCCGTTCGCATCGGTGATCGCCAGGTGGAGAGCCTGGGTCCAGGGACCTCCGTTGAGGCGGATCCTCACCGCTTGTCCGTCGGTCGAGACCACCGCAACGCGGATCAGGAGCGGCCAGCCGTTCGCCACCACCGCCTCGCTTTGGGCGTTGACGTCCAGCCCCAATTCCGGAGTTGGTGTGGTTTGCGCGCTCAATAAAACGGCGAAGCACAAGAGAGCCAAGCTGAGCCATGCCTTGCTCATCGGTTACCTCCTCGGCGCGGGGACATTGTCGTTGACCAGGATCTGGCCGCGGCAATTCCCGCGGCCGGCGGCCGCATTACCGTAACGCGGCTGAGGCGTGCGGCCGGGAGCGTTCACCCCCGTCCCCACGGTCGAGGTGCACAGGCTCGTCCCGGCCGGTTCCTTCGGCTTGAAGCAGTAACGCACGGTGGCCGGGTTGGCCTGGGAGTAGTAGCCCCGCGCGTCGTCGTATCGCATCACGCAATTGTCGTCGCCGGTGTGGGGATCATCCGCTACACCGAGGCTCACGTGGGCTACTGTGTCGGCGGGCAGGGGGTACGGCGCGCCCGATTCGTCCAGCACCGTGACCGCGATATCGGACGGCACTTCGATCACCGTCTTGGTGGAAGAGCTTAGTTCCCACTCCACACTGGGGTAGCCCGCGTCTCCATGGTGATACACATTGCAGGCGTGAAATAGCTCGTGTGCCAGGCCCGACGCCAGGTAGTCGATCCAGTCGCCGGCAGCCCCGGGGAGGATCTTCGGGGTAATCACTTGCGAGATGGACTTCGGCGTTCCGGGCCCGCCCACCGCCTTCGCGTAGCCCGCATCGGCGGCGATGGCCGAAATGACGACCCCGTGCTGGTCCACGATGTGCGCGCCCTGGTCATGGTTGGGATTGATCACCCGGCTGAGCGGCATTTCGGTCTGCTTCAACAGGTAGTGGACCGCCAGGCCGCTCAGATTCTGGAACATCTTAAGGCCGGAGAGATAGGACCACCCGGCGGTGTTCACGATGAAGTAGTCCTTCTTCTTCGGATCGCCCTCGACGTGCTGGCCGTCGATGATGAAACCGCGATATTCCTCATACAAAGTCAGGCCGTCGCCAGCACTGCCGTCGCCATTCGGGTCGGTCTCGTTGTCGCTGACGTCGGCGAGTCCCTCGACGCCGTGGTCCTTCTTCCAGACGTCGGCGATGAGGCTGCTGTCCGAACGCATGGGGAGGCGCACGTCGGTCTGCGAGGGGTCGCCGTCGAGGTAGCCGACAATCTGGCTGGTGTCGGGCATCACGGCGGTCACCTTGACCTTGCCGAAAGCGCCCCAGTCATAGGGCGCGAGGACGATGGAGGAATCCGTGAGCTGTCCCGCCTGGGTTTGCGCTTTCTGCCCCAGAGTGTCCAGAGGGATGAGGGAAGGTGTTCCGCTCTCTATCTTGAGATCGAAGTCCCTGCTCGGACTGTCCAGCGGCGCATTCATGGCGTAGCCCGGCTCCTTCGAGCACTGGGTAAGCTCCCAGATGAAATACGCCACCCGCTCGTTGGTGGGCCCGCCTCCCTTGGCTTGCAGCTTGGCGGTCAGGTTCAAGGGGTTTCCGCGAGCTCCTTTGACGCCCGCAGTGGGCCGCCAGTTCTGGAACTCGGGGGTCTTCTGCACCACCACTTCCGCCTGCTCCAGGAGGCCCGGCTGGATGCTCCACTCGACCGTCACCTGGATCTGCGCCGGCTGGCCCCCGAAGACCAGCGACAGCGGCTGCAAAGGCGAGTTCATCGTCACCTGCTGGGAGCCGGTGAGGTTGAACCCCGTGGCGGGCAGCGTCTGGATCTTGTCGGAGAGCACCGGCGAAAATGTCACGGGCCCCGTACCGCCCACGGGGCCCGGCGCACAGTCGATGTTCGTGCTGCTGGTCGCGCCTGGCGCCTCATAGACCGAGGGATAGAACACGTACTGATTGGTGCCCTGTAGTCGCATCGTGAAGCTCGTCCCGGCGCCGCCGACGGAACCCTGGAAAACCTGCGTGAAGGTCTCGTTGCAGCCGCCAAACGTTGCCACGTCCTTGGCGTTTACCGCGGAGGAGCCGGTAAAAGTCCCGGTCCATCCCTGGATGTTCGGATTATAGGTGTCGAGCTGGATGGTGAGGTTCGTGGTGATACCGTAGTCCCACACGTCGGAGTAGATGCCACCCGAGGTGGACCCCGAACCGGTTCCGGAAACCTTTACGGTGCCGTGCCAGTTCTGCACGCCGAGAAACTCGCTGACCCGCCCCTGCGCGAAACACACCGGGGCCGCAATCAACAACGCCACGCCCGGAATCGACACACGAACCCAGCTTTTCAATTTGCCCCCCTTTGGCCTGAGTATAAGAGAACTCGGCCTTTCCGGAGCCTTCGGGGTCGAAAGTTTACATTTGGCGGCGATTGACACTGCAGAACTGCTGAGAGTTGTAGACTCTAGTTGGCGGCAAAAGCACTCCGGGAATTGCCGAGGGAGCCATGGCAGACCTTCCAGACCTACCACCAGACGCACAGGCCCGCATCAAGGCCGCGGAGACGGCGGCAGCAGCGACTCTCAGGATCTATCAGGCCGAAGGCGACAACTCGGTAGCGGAAGCCTGCCGAGGATCGGCCGGGGATCTCGATTTCGAGCCAACCTTTGCGCGGTTGGGGTGGCAGGAGGCCCGCTACTATTACCAACAGGGCAGGATCGACGCGGCAGAGCGGGTGTTCGATGCTCACGCACGGGAGTACCTGAAAGCAGTCCAGCCGGACGTCGGAAGATTCCTGGCGATTCTGAGCCACGTCGGAAAACAAGTGCTGGACAAGTACGGTGGCGAAGCGGCGGATGCAATCCTGATTCGCAACCTGGTGTGGCAGAAGCGCGCGTGGAAGCAACATCCCCAAGCCGGGGCCGGGGATATCACCGGCGCGGCATCGTAGCCGATGAGGTGCTTCATGGTGCGCCTGGGGTGATTCGAACACCCGGCCTTCTGGTTCGTAGCCAGACGCTCTATCCATCTGAGCTACAGGCGCACAGGGTTTTTGGGGGAGCCCAGAACCCAATTTATCACAGATGGACGGTGTTCACCGCCCCTGCTACCACACCGCGTTCGGATAGTGCGCGTGGATCTTGGCGTCGGAGGTGATCAGCGGCGCGTAGCCGTTCGATCGCGCGTGCGCCACGATGAGCCGGTCAAACGGGTCGCGCGTCCAGGTCTCGTACAGCGCGGTCTCAATAATCCCTGGGGGTCGAGGTAACAGATCACAGTTCCGCCCAGTCCGTCTCCCACTCGGACTGCATCTCCTGGAGCAATTCGCGGCTAGCCTTCTCCAGATCGGTCCCGCGCGCCACCACGGGCTGCCCCGTCAGACGCGCCAGCCTCGACGGCTTGACCTCCGACTCAACCTTGAAAACCACGCCCCGGTACGTGAACTCCAGCGGTTCACCCGCGAGAGCCCGCTCGACGAGCCGGAACAAGTCCCGCCGAAATTGTGTGATGGTTACCCTCACACTCTCAGCTTATCGCGAGATGGACATCACGCGCGTACGATCTTCCCCTCCCGGTTCAGTCGCAGCCGCGCGCCGCGCCAATCCACGGTCGAGCCGAAGAGGCCGCAGGCCCACAGGACGATGCCGGCGAGATCGCGGAGGGGGACGAGGAAGAGGCTGGCGGGGACGCGGCGGTCTTGAAGAAGAAGCCGGCCGACGACGAGGGCCATGGCCAGGCGCAGGAGGAACAGCGGCACGGCCGCCCACCAGGCGCCCGCGGCAGCCAGCGCGACCGACCAGAGCGTGGCGTTTGAGAGCGGCAGGCCGGCGTAGCCGCCGCCGCGCGAGACACGGATGGTGCGCGCCCAGCGCAACTGGTGGCGCCACACGTCGCCCCAGGTGCGGTCGGCGAGCGAGGTCTCAACCACCGGGCGCGCGAGCACGATGCGCTTGCCGAGGTCGTGGATGCGGCGGCCGAGCTGGTAGTCGTCGGCGATGTAGTCGGCCAGAGCAGCGAACCCGCCGATGCGCACGAGGTCTTCGGCGCGAAACAGCATGGTCGAGCCAAACGCGGATTCCGTGACCCCGACCATCCGGGCCACCAGCGTGCTAGGGGCGAAATCGGTGGCGATGCCGACGGCCTCGAAACGTCCGGGCCAACTTGCGGGGCGCGCGCGATAGAGGCAGGTCACCATCCCCACGGCCGGATCTTCGAGCGGGGCGACCACGCGGCGGAGGTAGTCGGGGGCAACCCGGATGTCGCTATCGTTGACCAGTAGAATCGAATGGCGGGCCGCGGCCGCGAGTTCCGCCAGAACGCCGACCTTGACGTTCGCGGTCTTGGGGGAGGTCACCAGCAGGCGGATCGGGCGCGCCGGGAACTCCTCCGCCAGGCGTTGGATTTCCGGGATGGCGGAATCGGCGGGGTCGCTCACGCCGAACAGGATCTCGAACTCGGGGTAATCCTGGAGCGCGTGGGAGCGGATGCCGGCGTAGAAGTCCGGATCGAGGCCGTGCACGGGCTTCAGGATCGAGATGGGCGGCAAACGGGTGGCGGCGGGGTCGCGGACGCGCAGGCGATAGAGCGCGGCGGCCAGCGCCAGCAGTTGATAGATGCCCGCGGCGGCGCCGATCGCAAGAAGGAGAGTGATCACAGGGCCAGGAGCAGGACGCCGCAGGCAACCAGCCCGGCCCCCGTCCACCGCTTCCAGTTGACCTGCTCTTTGAGCAGGTACCTGGCGACGAGGGTCTCGGCGACGTAGCTCGCGGCGGTCGCGGGGACCGCGAAGCTGAGGTCGGCGATCGACAGCAGCGTGATGAAGGCGTAGAAGGAGACCGCCATGGTGGCGACGGCGGCAGGGATGTACCAGTTGCGCGCAAGCGCGGAAGCAGCGCGGCCGAGCGCGCCGGGACGGAAATCGTGGATCTCCCCGTGGCGCTTCATCCCGGTGGTTTGCAGGTAATCGGCGAGAGCGGTGCACAAGACCACGAGCGCGACCAGGAACCACTTCATTCCCGAGGCGCCTCCGGCGCGGTGGTGCGAATGGAGGTGGAGCCCACCAGGGCGATGCCGGCCACGATAAACAGGGTGCCGGCCCAGCGCGCGCCGCCGATCTGCTCGCCAAGAAAAACGCGGCCGAGCACGGCGGTGAGCACATAGCCGATAGCGGTGACGGGCACCACGTAGCTGAGGTCGGCCCAACTCAGCAGCGCCATGCGCGAGAGCATCCAGACAATCAGAAGGGAAATTCCGAATGCCACCCAGGGATCCAGGATGACGCGGATGTATTCCAGGATGGAGAGGCCCAACAAGGAGCCACGCCGCTTCACGCCCCAGCTCATGAAGAAGTTCCCGAACACGTTGGCGAGGACGACAATTACGATGAAGACCCGCGTCTTCAGCCGGAGGCGCTCGCTCACTTGGCCGCCCCGGCGCAGGCGCCGGTCCCTCTATGCTCGGCGACGTACTTCTTGCGCTTGGCGCGCAACGCCAGGTACTCGCGTGCCTCTTTGTAGAGCCGGCGCCGTTCGGCGTTGTTGAAGATGGCCTTGCGCGCCACCCGCCAAATGACCCGGGGACGGAAGTAGTATTCGCCGTAGAACCGCTCGACCCAATCCAGCAGCTCGGCGCGGTCGAGGCCGGGATAGACCACGTTGGGCATCTGGTGGCCGGTCTCGTCGATCATGGAATCGATGGTGAGCAGCCCGTTGCGCGAAGCGTAGTCGTAGAATTCGGTGCCCGGATAAGGGTGCGCCAGGGAGACCTGGACGGTCTCGCAATCCAGGCGCTTGGCGAAATCGACGGTGCGGCGCAGGCTCTCGCGCGTCTCGCCGGGCAGGCCCACGATGAAATCGCCGTGCACCACCAGGCCGAGCTTCTTGCAGTTGGCCATGAAGCGCTGCGCCATGTCGATGGTGGCGCCCTTCTTGATGTTCTTGAGGATCTGCGGATCGCCGGACTCGAAGCCCACGATCAGCAGGCGGCAGCCGGCCTCCTTCATCGCCTTGAGCGTGTCGTAGTCGGTGGTGACCCGCGAGGTGCACGACCAGGTGAAATTCAGCGGCTTGAGCTTTCCGCACAGCTCGATGGTGCGCGCCCGCTGGTAATTGAAGGTGTCGTCGTCGAAGAAGATCTCCTTCAGGTTCGGAAAGGTCTCGATCGCGTAACGGGTTTCCGCGGCCACATCGCCGGAGGAGCGCAGGCGCCAGCGGTGCCCGGAATGCGTCTGCGGCCAAAGGCAGAAGGTGCACATGGCGGGGCAGCCGCGCGTCGTGTAAAACGCAATATACGGGTTCAGCAGGAACGGGACGTTGTAGCGGGTGATGTCGAGATCGCGCTTGTACACCTTGGTGACCCAAGGCAGCGCGTCCAGGTTCTCGATGAAGCCGCCGTCGGGAGTGTGCCGGAAGTTGCCGTTCGCGCGGTAGCTGACGCCGGGCAGCTCCTCCAGCGGCCGGCCGTTGGCATAGTCCACGATCTGCCGGTCGAACTCCCGCCGCACCAGGAAGTCGATGGCCTTGGATGCGCGCAGCGTCCCCTCCGGGTTGATGGTGACGGGCGGTCCCACGAAGGCCACCTTGAGCTTCGGGTTGGCGTCCTTCATCATCTCGGCGATCTTCACGTCCACCTGGAATCCGGGCGTCGAGGTGAACAGAACCAGCAGCTCGAAGCCGCCCGCCATGGCCACGCTGCGCTCGATGGAGATGCCGTGGGGCGGGGCGTCCACCACCTTGCTGTCCGCCAGCATGCCGGCGGGGTAGCAGAGCCAGACCGGGTACCAGTAGGATTCGATCTCGCGGGACGCGGGCCAGCGCGAACCGGCGCCCCCGTCGAATCGCTCAAAAGACGGAGGATTCAAAAAGAGGGTTCTCATTCCATGCCTCTGCCCCAGGGTTGAGTGACCAACGATCAGTGCTGGGCGTTCTCGGTCTGAACCAACTGCGGGGCGCCTTCGCTGGGCAGGGCAGCTATAGGCACCTGGCCCCCCTCCCCTAGCTTGTAGTTGTCAAACCAGATGGTGAGCTGGGCCCTTCCGACCAGTCGGGTATTGACTTCGCTGATCAACCGCCGGGGGATCGAGATTCCGTCGTAAATGTAGTAGTCGCGAACGAAATAGACCTTTTTCAAGAAGACGGAAGGGTTCTTGACCAGTTCGCCCCACTCGCGCAACGGCAGGTAGGTCTGCTGGTCGATCCACAACTCGCCCTTGAACAGGCCTATACGCTTTTTCACAGGGGCCACCTGGAAGACGTACACGCTACGATCGCCGCAGTCCGCAGTCCCTTTGAACTTGAACTTGTAATTGGCGGGAGTGATCGCCAGGGAGCTGGCGTACGTGGCCCGGGCCTGAGCTTCCGCCTCCAGGTACCGCGCGATCACTTCTTTCTTAACCGTGCTGTCGCCCTCGAAGCGCGGGCGATTGTAGAAGACCTTCCCGACCTTGGTGATGAACCGCAGCGCGTGGAACCGGCCATGCTTCTTGAGGCCGGGAAGCTGGGCGTCCATGTCGACTTCCATCGAGACGGCTTGGGGATGGCTCTGCTGGCCCTGTACCGCCGAGACGTAGCGGTCGACGATATCCGCCGTGGCGCTATCGGAAGGAGGGGCCGAGGAAGGCCCTACCGCCCCCCACAGGGGCAGAGTCAACACTACTGCGAGCGTGCGGATAAGCCTCACCTGGACTCGGACCTCAGACCACTAACTCTACCACAACATTGGACGCCAGAATCATTAATCTTGATACTCAATTCCGCATCTCACTGATAAGATAGGGGCATGGCGAACATTCCCATAGGCGCAAAGAGGGAGGATCGGCTGCTGGTCACCGGCGACGTAGCGATCGATTTCCTGGGGATGGAGGCCGCGCGGGTGCTCTCGACGCCGCACCTGATCGGCTATCTGGAGATGACCGCGCGCAACCTGATCCAGGAATGCCTTCCGCCCGGCTGGGATTCGGTGGGCACGCACGTGGACCTCAGCCATCTGGCTGCCACGCCGGTCGGGATGGCGGTGCGGCTGTGCGCCGAGGTGATCTCCTCCGGGGACCGGCGCGTCACCTGCCGGGTGGAAGCCTACGACGAGCGCGAGAAGATCGCCGAGGGCACGCACGAGCGGGTGCTGGTGGACGTAGCCCGGTTCGCCGCCCGGGTCGCAGCCAAGGCCGCGGGGCAGTAGGATTCCGATGAGGCTGCTGGCGCTGGCTATGCTGCCGGCGAGACTTCGATCTCCTTGGTCAGACTGGCCGGCGGTGGGATCGGCTCGCCGAACTCGCGCAACGTCCGGAGGTGCCCCTGGATGGCCTCGCGGATGTTGCGCTCGGTTTCCTCCAGCGTCTTGCCAGTGGTGATGCAGCCGGGCAAATCGGGCACGTAGGCGGCCCAGTTGCCTTCCGCCCGCTCGAAGATCACTGCATACTTCACGTTCATTGCTTCGCCTCCAATCCGGCGGCCTTCAGAATCGCCTTTAGCGTGCCCGTCGGCAGGTCGTCGCGTGGATGACCCGGGATCGTAACGACGGACGGTTTCGACGGGTGCTTATAGTGGCGATGGCTGCCAGTGGTTCGCACATGTCTCCAACCATCGAATTCAATCAGCCGGATCAGATCTCGAACCTTCACCAGTTCTGATTGTAAGCCGGCGTGACTGCCTAGCGGGAGGGCGAGGGATCTTCCTGCCGATCAGCGCCGGTCCTCAGAGGAGGGGTCGATCTCGACTATCGAGTCCGGTTCATGCCGCGGCCGATGGCCGCCTCTGCTATGCTTTTCCATGCGCCGTTGCCGTTTCGGATGCGAGCCATGGAGCGCGCGGAAGCGCTGATCGTCGCGTGGCCGCGTCACGCGCGGCAGCTACAATGGGAATGTGGAGAACATGGGGTGGGTAGCGTCCTGACGGCTGAGGAGAAAGAGTCGCTGCGAATGCAACCGTGCCCGGACTGGCCGGCCGTCAGGGAGGCCTGCGAGTCATTTCCGGCACCTTGCTTGGAGGACGACTCCCAGGGGGAGCCTGTTCGAACTACGTGGGTGTTCAGGGACAAGTCCGATAAGTACGACCTCAAGCCCTCAATCGAGCGCGTGGCCGAACAGAAGTCGAAGCCCTGGGCAGCACTCGAATCGGAGCTCCTCGAGGAGTTTCACAGTAAGGCTCGGATGTACGTGGACCCGTCGCAGGTTCCCCCCGTCGGCGAGCGGTTGAGCTGGTTGGCGTTCATGCAGCATTACCGCGTCCCAACCCGGCTGCTCGATTTCAGCTACTCGCCTTACATCGCGTTGTACTTCGCTCTTCGCCAGCGAACGGAGACAGAGCAGCAACGGCCCGCGGAGGTGTGGGCCATTGATGCGAACGTGGTACTGGAGTGGGCTCGCAGGGTCAGCGCTATCGCCAGCAGGGCGGGATCCTCAGACCATCTCCGCCCGCTTAGCAACGAGGATTTTGCGTCCGACAGGGAGGTCTTGGAACGCGAACGGATGTATTGGGACAAAGTGAATAGCGATACCCTGGATCCTTCGCGCATCCACAGGGAGGTGTTCAACAACGAGGGGTTCGTGACAGTCGCTTTGCCCCCGGTTCAGAACCAGCGCCTTTCGAGTCAGCAGGGTGTGTTTCTTTTCAACGGCGCGGAAGACCGCACGTTCGAGGACTCTCTGTTGAGAATGATGCCTTCCGACAGGCGGAGGTGGTGCAAAATCATCCAGGTCCCGGCAGTGATTCTTGAGGAAGTGGAGCGGAAGCTGTTCCAGATGAACGTGCATGAACTGTCCCTCTTTCCAGATCTCGAAGGCTTAGCCGGGTCTGTCCAGCAGAAGATCCGATGGCACTGGTGGCCGCGCTGAGGGGGGGCAGTTCGCTTAACAGCGTCAGGCTGTCTTCGGGAACTCCCTCGGGTACTTCTTGCGGCGCTGGTAGGTGCGGGCTAGCTCGAGGTAGACGCCCAGGTCGCGGTCGAGGTCGGACTGGGTGCCGTCGAAGTAGAAATTGCGGATGGGGATGCCGCCGAGGTCGCGGCTGACGCGGGGGTAGACGGCTTCGCAGACGATGCCGTTCATGCAGGTGAAGGGGCTGATGTCGATGATGCCGTCGGCGCCGCGGCGGGCCAGGCAGATGGCTTTGCCGACGTTGAGCACCATTTC
>Ga0187850_10004173_pt1 | contig 11608 bp, 11 predicted proteins | sample June2016WEW_4_15_FD_132436 | JGI IMG/M metagenome (GOLD analysis project Ga0187850, IMG submission 132436) | Peatland microbial communities from SPRUCE experiment site at the Marcell Experimental Forest, Minnesota, USA - June2016WEW_4_150 | ecosystem: Environmental > Terrestrial > Soil >... | reverse complement strand
GGGGAAGCAGCTCGATCCGGCGCACCCTCAGTCCTGCCGCAGCGCACCAGGGAGCATACTCCTCGGAGGCGTAGAAGCCCCAGGGAAACTGGAAGCCGGCGAAGTAGCGGCCCCATTCCTCCGCGGCGGTCATCTGCCCTGCCACGTCGAAGATCTCGGACCCGTTGCCCCGGCCGCCCATCTGGAACAGGACGCTCCCCCCGGGCCGCAGGCTCCGCGCGGCTCCCTTCAGCACCGGGCCGTGATCTTTCACCCAGTGCAGGGTCGCATTCGAAAAGACGACGTCGAACTCCTGATCGAAATCGAGCGCCCGGGCATCGCCGGGCTGGAATCGGAGATTCGGGTGCGCGGACGGGGGAAAGGCCGCGCGCGACAGGCGGACCATGTCCTCGGAGCTGTCGACGCCGACCACCCGGCCGTCGGGAACGCGGCGTGCGATCTCCGCCGTGACTTTCCCGTCACCGCACCCGAGGTCCAGCACCGATTCATGTCCCGAGAGCCCGAGCTTTTCGATGAGCTCACGGGCCCATTCCTGCTGCGCTGCCGAATTTCGGGCGTATTCCGCCGCATCCCAGCAGAAGCCTTCCCCGTTCATCCCGCGCCCCTCGCGATGGCGTCAAGGGTCTCGACGAGGCGCTGGATCTCCGCTTTCGTGTTGTAGTGCACCGCGCCCATGCGCACCATCCCGCCCGATCCTTCCAGTCCGAGGCGTCGGGTCACCTCGGGCGCGTAGTAGTTGCCGTCCATCGCGTAGATGCCCGCCGCGTCAAGGCCCTGGCAGATCCTCTTCGGGTCATGCCCTTGCATTGTGACGGAGAATGTGGGCACCCGGCTTCTCATCCTTGATGCGTCCACGATTCCCCTGATGCAAAGCCCCTTGACCGACATGAGCCCCTCGCGCATTGCCGTGCACAGCCCCGACTCGCACTCCTGGATGCTCTGCATGGCGGCGCGCAGCGCCGTGCGCCTCGATTCCCTCCCGCCCGTACCGAAGGATCGGCCCACCCACTCCAGGTAGGAAAGGGCGCCGCGCACGCCCGCGATCCCCTCGAAACCCTGCGTGCCGGTCTCCCACTTGTGCGGGGGCGTATCCGAGGCGGGCCGCACCTTGTACGCCGCCAGCCGGTCCAGCAGCTCGTAGCGGCCCCAGAGAATGCCGGTGTGCGGCCCGAAGAACTTGTACGCCGAGCAGGCAAGGAAGTCGCAGCCGAGTGCCGAGACGTCGATGGGTCCATGCGGCGCGTAGTGCACGGCATCCACGAAGCACAGCGCGCCGGCCTGGTGGGCGATGCGCGCGACCTCGGCAACGGGATTGACGGTGCCCGTGGCGTTCGAGGCGTACCCGACGGCGACGAGCTTCGTCCGCGGGGTCACCTGCCGGACGAGCGCTTCGACGCTCCAGGTGCAGTCCGCCGGGTCGAAATCCACCCAGCGCACGACGCAGTCCCGGTCCCGGGCTGCCAGGAGCCACGGAGAGATGTTCGCGTCGTGATCCAGCCGCGTCACGACCACCTCGTCACCCGGGGAAAGCTCGCGGGCGATGCTGCGGGAGAGGTGCAGAGTGAGGGACGTCATGTTCTGCCCGAAGCAGATCTCCTCGGGCCGCGAGGCGCCGAGGAAGTCGGCGAGCGCTGCGCGGGTCTCCGCCACCATGGCGTCCGACTCGCGGCTGGCCCGGAAGGCGCCGCCGTGATTCGCGTTGCGCGTCACGAGGTACTCGTTGATGCCCGCGAGCGCCTCGGAGGCGATCTGCGTTCCCGCAGGGTTGTCGAAGTACACCGGGGCAATGCCGCCGTGGGAGACGGGGTCGAGCGCCGGAAAATGGGAGCGCACAACCGAGTTGTCGATCACGGGGACCTCCTTCATGAATCCCCGGCCACAATACAGGAACGCCATCCCGTTCGTGAAGGGGCGCCCCGCAGGCGCAACCCGCAGGTCGCGGCGGCCCGATATGATGTGAGAGATGGGCAAGCTTTGATTTCCCCGCTATAGTCGGCCCATGGAGAGCATGAAAAGATCAGTGACCTGCGGCGCGCTGCGCGCCGGCGATGCCGGGGCGGCCGTGACGCTCAACGGATGGGTGCACCGGCACCGCGACCACGGGGGCATCAGGTTTTTCGACATACGCGACCGCTACGGGATCACGCAGGTAGTCGTGGACGCGGACGCGCCGGCGGAGCTCCGAGAGGTGAGCGACGAGCTGAAGTTCGAGTACTGCATCGCGGTCGAGGGGACCGTCCGGGCACGCCCGGGATCGATGGCAAACCCGAACATGCCGACCGGCGAGATCGAGGTAAAGGCGGCGCGGATCGTCATCCTCTCCCGCTGCGAGGTGCTTCCCTTCATGATCGATGAAAGGGCCGACGCCCGGGAGGACACACGTTTCACGTACCGCTACCTCGACCTCCGCACGGGCGCCATGCAGCGCAACATGGCCCTGCGGCACAAGGCGGCATTCGCCACGCGCGAATACCTGGTGCGAAGGGGTTTCTACGAGATCGAGACGCCAATGTTCATCAGGAGCACGCCGGAGGGGGCGCGCGACTACCTCGTGCCCTCTCGACTGAACCCCGGCAGGTTCTACGCGCTTCCCCAGTCCCCGCAGCTCTACAAGCAGATCCTCATGGTCTCGGGGTTCGACCGCTACTTCCAGATCGCACGGTGCTTCCGCGACGAGGACGCGCGGGGGGATCGACAGCCCGAGTTCACCCAGATCGACATCGAGATGAGCTTCGTCTCGCGCGAGGACGTCTTCGAGCTGGTCGAAGGGCTCATGGCGCAGATCTTCAAGGAGTCCATCGGGCGGGACCTCGAGGTCCCGTTCCAGCGGCTGGCCTATGACGAGGCGATGAACCTCTACGGCTCCGACAAGCCAGACCTTCGCTTCGACCTGACGATGAAGGATTTCGGGCCCACTGCCCGGAAGGGCGCCTTCGAGGTCTTCCGCAAGGTCGTCGAGGGCGGCGGGGTGGTGAAGGCGCTGGTCGCCCCGGGCTGCGGGGAATACTCGCGCAAGCAGATCACGGAGCTGGAGGCGGTGGCCAAGGTCTACGGCGCCGCGGGACTCGCATGGATGAAGGTGACCGAGTCGGGTCTGGACGGCGGCGTCTCGAAATTCTTCGCCGAGCAGGCGCCTGAGATCCGCTCGACCCTCGGCGCAAAGCCGGGCGACCTCGTCCTCCTGGTGGGCGCGGATTCCCGCACGGCCTGCGTCTCCCTGGGCGCCGTCCGGGCCCAGCTCGGCCGGGACCTCAAGCTCGCCGACCCGGCCGCGTTCAAGTTCTGCTGGATCATCGATTTCCCCCTCTTCGAGTGGAACGCGGAGGAGAAGAAGTGGGACCCGGCACACCACATGTTCACCATGCCGCAGGAGAGATTTCTCGAGGACTTCGAGAAGAGACCCGGCGAGGCGAAGGGGGACCTGTACGACCTGGTGTGCAATGGCGTCGAGCTCGCTTCAGGCTCCATCAGGATCCACGACCCCCTGCTGCAGAAACGGATCTTCACTTTCCTCGGATTCTCGGAGGAGCAGGCGCAGAAGCGTTTCGGGTTCCTGCTGGAAGCCTTCCGCTACGGCCCGCCGCCGCACGGCGGTATCGCACCGGGCTTCGACCGCCTGGTAGCAATGATGGCCGGTGAAACGACGATCCGCGATGTCATCGCATTCCCCAAGAACACACTCGGGCAGTGTCCGATGGACGATTCGCCCTCAGAGGTGGACCCGCGGCAGCTGGAAGACCTGCATATCCGCATCGTGGAGAAGAAACCATGATCCCCCCGGTGCCGGGCATCCACGCCAGCCAGGTCGGATACATGTGCGCGGCGCGCAAGCGCATCGTCGTGGCCGCGGACACTGCAAAGGGCATCGCCGAGTTCCACGTCCAGGACCTGGGAAAGATCGAGGTCCAGGTGCTGGACGCCTCGGAAAGCTGGGCGGCGGTATTCAGGGGGAAGCTCGTGCCCCAGGAGGGCCCGATGGGTCGGTACCTCGTCGGCGATTTTTCCACCCTGGAGCGGCCCGGCGTCTACCGTGCCGTGCTCACTGACGCAGGGCGACACGCAGGTCCGGCGGCGTGGTCATTCCCCTTCGTCATTTCAGACGGCGCGTATTCGCGGCTGCCCGCGCTGTTCCTCGACTACGTGCACGGCCAGCGATGCGGCCTTTCGAGAACGAGCTGAGAGGGCCCTGCCACCTCGACGACGGGATCCGGTCGGACACCGGCGCCGCCGTGGACATGGTGGGCGGCTGGCACACTGGGGGAGATCTCAGAAAGTTGATGGCGACGGCGCCGATCCCCATCCTCGGGTTCTTCGAGCTGAAAAACCGCCTGGGCTTTTCCCGGAACGACTGGCGCGAGCGGCCGCATGAGGACGACCTCCTTGCCGAGGCAGCCTGGGGCTTGCGCTGGGTGCTGAAGATGCAGGAGCCGGGCACCGGCATGTTCTACGAAGATGTGGGCGGCGGGGGCGAAAGCCGGCAGGAGCCCGGCATGACCTGGTGGTACGAGAACCACTCCGGCTGCTGCGCGGACAATTCCGGCAACTACTTCTCCGACAACCGGCAGGCAAGCGGCGACGAACGCCGAGTCCGCATCCAGTATCACCCCGTGGCGCAGTACGCCGTCGCGTGCAGCCTCCTGGACGCGGTGGATCACTTCCATCCCCACTACCCGGCCTTTTCCCAGCTCTGCCGGGATGCCGCCCTGCGCTCCTGGTATTTCATGAACACCCGCAGGAGGGACGAGTTCCACGGGTGGACCTCGGTGATCGCATGGCGCCTGCTGGCAGCGCTGCGCCTGCACGCCATCGGCCGAGCCCCGGAATCCGAGGTGGCCGCGCTCGTCTCGGTCCTCCTGGACCTGCAGTCGGCGAAGGGGGGGTTCTGGTTCATGGACCGGACTCGAAGGGAGCCCTACCGGGGCATCGCGAGCTCGGCGCAGCCGCTGATCGCGCTGGCGACCTTCGTGGAAAGCGACTACGAGCATTCCCTGGTGGGACAGGTGCGCGACGCGCTGGACATGTGCCGGGAGAAGTTTATCCTCCCGATGCTGGCGACGAATCCCTTCGGCATGATGCCCTATGGCCTGTTCTCGGCGCCGCGCACCAAGGGTGACGCCTATCATTCCTGGCCGGATGGCCAGGTCTACCGGTTTTTCATGCCGGCTCATGCGCCGGAAAAAGTGAACCACGGGCTTGCCGCTCATTGGACGAGCTGGGCGCATGGCCTTGCCCTCCTCGGCCGCGTGCTCGACGACAGAGGGTGCCGTGATGCGGCCTTCGATCAACTCGCCTGGCTGACGGGAAACAATCCCTTGAACGTGAGCATGATTACCGGGGTCGGCTGCCGCAACGCCTCGCCCTACAGCAGTTTTTACGGCCCGCTGCCGGGCGGATTCTGCGGCGGCCCGGTCGGGACGGCGGAGGATGCGATCAGCGTCGACACGGAGGGCAGGATGGAGTGGAGCTCGGGGGAGTACTGGCTCCTGCCGCTGGCGAACGCCACAATTGCGCTCGCCGCGCTCCTGCCGTCCCGGGTCCATGCTTCGCGCAAGCTCGGCTGAGTAGCCGCGTCGCCTCTTGAACCCAAGAAAAGCCCGCGATCTCCGCCCCGCCAAGATGTTCGCCACGTGGCGGTCCACCCAGTTGCGGATAAGCATCGCGGGCTTGTAACTTTTTTCTCAGTGTCGATTCATTATTGAAAGAATTATCTCAAGTGTCAAGGAAATGTTTGTCAAATTTTGCAATTTATTGAGAATAATGTTGCAATGTAACACTTATTTGTATAGCATTTTACATTTGGGAGCTCAGCTCGTGCCTTCCAGGAAGAGACAGGACAGGATCGTCCTCATACTCGATTTTTTGCGATCGACTGACGGCGCGTCCATCAGGGACCTTGCCGCGGCCCTGGATGTCTCGGAGATGACCATCAGGCGGGATCTGGAGCTGTTGTCTTCGACTGGACGCGTGAGGCTCGTCCATGCGGGGGCCATTCCCGCGTACGGTGAGGCAGACAGTTCTCCGCGCGGGTTCTCCCGGGGCTTTTCTCTCTCCGACCCACGAAGCCCGGGCGCCGAGGAAAAGATGCGCATCGGCCAGAAGGCCGCCTCTCTGCTCGAAGCGGGAGACGTCGTGATCATCGATTCCGGCGCGACCACGGAGTGGCTCACGCGCAGCATCCCGGCCGAGCTCCCCGTCACCATCCTCTGCTTCGCTTTGTACATCGCCCTCGAGGCGGGCCGGCATCCTGCCCGCGCCGTCGTGCTCGCCGGCGGCGCCCTGCAGGACGAGACGCTCGTCTGCCAGAGCCCCGAAGGGGTGAGCCTCGTGCGGCGCTACCGGGCGAACAAGGCCTTCCTGTCCGCGGGAGGCGCCAGCGAGTCTCTCGGGGTCACCTGCATCGACGCATCTGAAGCTGAGCTGAAGAAGGCCGCGGTGGCCAGCTCCCGGACCCGGATCCTCCTCGCCGATTCGCGAAAGTTCGGCCGCGTCACCCCGGCATGGTTCGCCGACCTGCGGGACTTCGACGCCATCGTCACCGATCCGGGCATCTCGCTCGAATACGTGGAGATCGTGAGGAACCTCGGGATCGCCCTGCACGTCGTGTGAGCAGCGGGGAAGGCTATGCGTCGAGGGAGGCACGCACCATGGCGCTAAAATCCGCGGAGTACCGCGGCGGCCTGGTCCTTGAGGTCCTCGGTCTCCTTGATCCAGAAGGCCTCGTTACCCCAGTCGGGAAAGCTCCCCCGGAACCAGTAGTCGTTCCGCTGCCGCGCCCGCCAGGCCAGGAAGTAGATCATGCGCATGAAGCGCAGCGGCTCGATGAGACGGAGCGTCGAGCGGTCGAAGGCCTGGAAACGCTCGTATCCTTCCAGGAGGGCGGAGAGCTCCCGCGTGCTGCGCTCGGCGTGGTCGGGCAGAACGAGCCAGAGGTCCTGGACCGGAGGGCCGCTCATCATGTCATCGAAATCGATGAGGGCAAGACCCTCGCCCGGCCGGTCGATGACGTTGCCGCGGTGGCAGTCGCCATGGATCCTCTGCACGGGCGCATCGCGGAAAAGGGGATCGATCACGGCGAGAGTCCCGCGGCACGCCGCGGAAAACTCCTCCACGCAGTCCGGGTGGACCAGGTCCTCGGAGAGCAGCTCTTCGACATACGAGGCCGTGAGGGGAACGGGCGCGCAGCGCACGCGGTGCGGCGCCGCACCACGCGCTCCCACGGCGTGGCAGCGGCCGAGGAGTGAGCCGAGCCGGACGAGCGCGTCCGGTGATTCCGGCTCGAAGCTGCGGCCTCCCGACCTGGGGAACACCGCGAAGCGGAACGATTCCTGCGCGCCGTCCTCCCGTGCCTCGAGCTCGTGGAGGGTCCGACCGTCGAGCCCGGGAATCGGCGCTACCACGGGGATCTCCGCGGCGGCGCAGTCGATGAGGAACCGGTGCTCGTCGAGGATCGCCTCCGCCGTCCACCTTCCCGGACGGTAGAACTTCGCCACCCAGCGCTCGCCCGACAGCGCACGCATGCCGTAGACACGGTTGACGTAGCTGGGGTACGACTCCATGGTGCCGTCAAGCTCAAATCCGTGCGCCGCTTCCGCCGCCCTCAAAGCGCGGTCGGGGGAGAGCAGCTCGAAGGAACCGGTGACCACGCCGTGCCTCCTTGGCCGAAGTCCGGATGCTCGAACAGCGAGCTTAGACCGTCCGCGCGCCGCGCGGCAACACGGATACCTCGAACGAGGCAGACGACCATGACCACGTCGACTTCCGTTGTCGGGACGATCACGCGCCGGTTCTCCTGCCGTACCTTCTCAGGGGAGCCCATCGGGGAGGGTGCCCGAAGAAACCTCGCGGAAGCTGCCGCGGCGATGCGCACGGGACCGTTTGGTTCCCGGCTGCGGTTTCTCATTGCTGCCGCGACCGCGGAGGACAGCGCCGCGCTCAAGCGCCTCGGCACGTACGGAACAATCCGGGGGGCGACCGCGTTCATCATCGGAGCCGCCGAGCCGCGCGGGATGTACCTCGAAGACTTCGGCTACGCCATGGAGAGGCTGATCCTGAAGGCAACGGATCTCGGCCTGGGCACGTGCTGGCTCGGCGGCTTTTTCACGCGCGGCAGTTTCTCCCGCCGCATCGGTGCCGCCCCGGGCGAGCGCATCCCCTCGGTCGCGGCGGTGGGCCGGATCCTCGACCTGGAAGACGCCCGGGACGGTCTCTTCCGGCGGAGGACCGGGGGAAGCAGGAGGAAGGCTTGGGAGGTGCTCTTCCACGACGGAGGCTTCGATGTCCCGCTCGCCCGGGAAGCCGCGGGCGCGTATGCCTCGCCATTGGAGATGGTCCGTTGGGCCCCCTCCGCCTCGAACCGGCAGCCATGGAGGGTCGTCAGGAGCGGCGCCTCATGGCATTTTTTCATCCGTCGCACGCCCGGCTACCCGCCGCGCATTTCCAGGATCCTCATGGGGATCGAGGACCTCCAGCGCGTCGACAGCGGGATCGCCATGTCCCATTTCGAGCTTGCCGCCCGCGAACAGGGCCTCGCGGGTCGATGGGTGGTGCGCCCCCCCTCGTTTCCCCTGCCGGACGAGCTCACCGAGTATTCGGCAACCTGGGAAGGCTGAACAGCCTCGGGGCCGTGCCGCGGCCGCTGAAACAAGCCTCAGGCGTTCGGCGCGTGCAGCTTGTGCACCTGGTAGCTGGACTTCAGGCCCTTGAGGCTGGTGGTGAAGGGCTCGCTCGACCACCCCTTCCCGCGAAGGAACTCCGCCGCGTTGCTCTCGCCGAAAATCGCCCCGGTGGCCATCACGTCCCGGCCGTCGGAAAGTCCCTGCACGCGCGCGGCGATGTTCACCGTTGTACCGAAATAGTCGATGCGCTCATGCTTGGCCGCCGTTTCAAGGTCGTCGAACGCCTCGATCATTCCCACGGCGGTCCGAAGCGCATCCTGAGGGTCGGTGAATACGGCCATGACGGCATCGCCCAGCCGCTCGTACATCTCCGTGGAGCCCTTGAGGTCGGTGAAGAGAAATCCCAGGTTCTCGATCGAAAAAGTTTCGTTCAGGGAGAGCATCTCGGAGGAGAAGAGGTCCCGGAAATCCTGGAGGCTGGAAACCACCGCGGCACTGGGCCATCGCTGCGGCCCCAGGCGCGCGAAGGTCATGACCTTCTTTCCGCGCTCCTTGTTCACGATCACGAGCTCCGCAGGACCTTCCTTCGCGACGGCAATGGTGAGCAGGGGGAGGTTGTCCCTGTACTCAAACGAGACTTTCTGCGTCTCGGTCGATCTTCCCGACACGACGACGAGGTTGAGCGCCTTTTTCTCGCCGCAGATCAGGATGAAGTAATTGCCTTCCTTGAGATCGGTTTTCAGGTAATGGCTCTCGCCCCGTTCCAGCTCGATGTTGATCCCCGGCTCCAGGTCGAAGTTGGCGATCACCTTTGCAAAATCATCGACGTCCGCGGGCTTGATGATCACGGGATTCACGCCGAAGCTCACTTCGATGCTTGTGTCGAACCCGGCGTCGAACACGGTGCTGCACACCGGGCACTTGTCCGCGTGCTTGAGAGTGCGGAGGGAGTTCGAATGCTGGGTCACGCCCTTGCACGCAGGGCAGTGGATGTTCCAGTACAGGTTAAAAAGCCCTCCCTTGGTCATGTGGAGGAATGCCCGCAGCGCGCCCTTCCCGTCCAGCTTTCGATGGGCCGCAAATCGGTACGGATTGATATGGTAGAGCTGGGCGTCATCCGTGGAGAGTCATCCGTGGAGAGAATGAAGCTCTTGATCTCGCTGACCATCTTTTCCGGAACGACCGATGCAGCCTGCGTGAGCTTCTCGTCCATGGACTTCTGATTCAGTATTTTCATGCGGCCCTTCTTGCGTGAAAGGTAGCCCCGGCTCGATTTGGAGTCAGAGGGGTATCCACTTGACTCAACTAAATGCAGCCTCAATCGACAAGGGTATTCATAAGATCAGCGACTGGTTGAGGATGAGCGGCAGTCGCATCAGCGTGTGCTGCGGAGATCGAGGCTTCACGTTCCCACCACGCATACAATCAAAAATTGCGAGGTATGGCCGCCAAAGCAAGTGGCCAAGCAGTCTCTCTATGCCCTAGAATTGTACTTGAATTGTGCCAGGATGCGTAGGAATTCTCTCCAGCACCCATTACTTCACCGACAAGAATTGGTTGAGTCAAGTGGATACCCCTCTGGAGTCAAATCGCGGTGCGGCGGTCCCATGGTCTTCTCCGGGTGCCGCGACGCAGGCTACCATGCCTCATGCAGGGTTTGCTGGATGGACTCATCGCGGGTTACGGAATCGCTGTGCCCGTCGGCGCAGTCGCGATTCTCATCATCACGACCGGCATGGTATCGGGTTTTCGCAAGGGCTTCGCGGCCGGTGCGGGGGCCGCCACGGCGGACCTGATCTACGCCACCGCGGCGAGCGCTGCGGGGACCGCGCTCGTCGTTCTCCTGCAGCCCGTGGCGCGTCACCTTCGCGTTGCGGGCGGGGTCGCCCTCCTTCTGCTGGCCGGATACGGGATCGTGCAGGGCCTGCGGAGGATGAGGGAAGATCCGCGGGAAGGCGTGCGCCCTCCGAAGTCAGCAGGATCATTCGCCACGTACGTCCAGCTCCTGGGCATCACGCTCGTGAATCCGCTCACCATCGTGTATTTTGCGGCGCTGATCCTGGGCAGGGGAAAGGGCGGTGAGTCGCTCCTGGTCGACCGGATGACTTTCGTCATCGGGGCGGCGGCCGCGTCCCTCTCGTGGCAAACGCTGCTCGCGGGATTGGGCACCTTCTTTCACGGACGGCTACCGGCTCGATTTCGCCCCGGAGCCGTCATTGGGGGCAACCTCATCGTGGCGGCTCTCGGCGGGCGCATCCTGGTCCTCGCCCTTCGCTAGGCAGCGCCGCCGGACGCCATCATGTCACCGGAGGTCCAGGGTCCCGCTGGCGTGGTTGAAGAGACCGTGCCAGGTGGTGAGGTCCTTCGAACCCGCGTCGGCGACGATGAAGGGCGCCGTCGTGCCCGTGAACGGGAGCGATGCGGCGGGGATGTGAACCTCCACCGTCGTCCATTCCCCGTCCTGGCCTACCGCGCTCTGGTCCGCCGTCTTCTTCGCCGCGGGGGCATGCCCGTGCCCTTTGCCGGCATCCTCGGAGAAGGCCGGCGTGCCGTCGGCGCCGACGGAACCGACATAGATCGTGCTTCCCTCCATCCTCGACGACCCGAGCCCGACGGCGACCCACCCCTTTATCTTCGCGCTCGCCGCGACGAACAGTCCACCGTCCGAATCGACCTGCCACGAGAGCACCAGGTTGCCGCCCATGAGCTTCTGCGCGTGCGCATACTCGCCCGGGCTGACCTTCCCATCCACGAGGGGATCGGCGCCCAGGGCGAGGGCCGCTCCCGCGAGAGCCGCGAGCATAAGGAGGAATCGTCTCATGCCCAATGTACGGACGCCGGGCGGCTCCGGATGGCGGCCCGGGGGAATCCGTCTCACTCTTGCCGAATTTCTGCGGGCGCGATATATTAATCTCGCTTAATAAATAAGAGGCCTTACATATGCACACGAGCAGCGAAGTCACCCGCGTCCTCCGTCAGTGGATGGAGGCATT
>Ga0187850_10004162_pt1 | contig 11639 bp, 6 predicted proteins | sample June2016WEW_4_15_FD_132436 | JGI IMG/M metagenome (GOLD analysis project Ga0187850, IMG submission 132436) | Peatland microbial communities from SPRUCE experiment site at the Marcell Experimental Forest, Minnesota, USA - June2016WEW_4_150 | ecosystem: Environmental > Terrestrial > Soil >... | reverse complement strand
GGCAACCGGTCGAGACTGAGCAGCAGCCAGCGGCAGAGTTGCTGGTCCACCGAATGGTGCCGATTGCAGACGGCCGTCTGCGCCATCTGGGTCAGCATCGCCAGGGTGTAGCGCAGCAACAGATGCTGCAACGCCCCGCCGCGGTTGAATTCCTGCTTGAGCAGCGCCCCCTTCAGCCGATAGGCGTGGCCCGCACTTTGCACAACGGCCCGATTCGGCATAGTTTCGCCGCCCATGAAAAGGGCGATGCCCACGATGCCGTCGTTGCCGACCACGGCAATCTCGGCGGACGCGCCATTTTCCATGACGTACAGCAGGGACACGATGGCGGTGGTGGGGAAATGGACGTGATTCAACCGGTCCCCAGACTCGTACAGGGCCTCACCGAGAGGCATCGGGACCAGTTCCATTTGGGGAAGCAGGCGCTCGCATTCAGACTTGGGCAGGACGGCGAGAAGACGGTTTTGTCGCGGGTCAGCGGGAGTCGGTGGGTTGGGCATAGCGAGCAACCTCCATAAACCTCTTCAGGCAACAGTATACCACCCAGCCGCGATGGCGTACAGACCACGCGGAGGTTTTCATCCCGCTGGATTGCAGGTGATCGGTGGCAGCAGGACTTCGGGGAGATCGTCAGGCTAGAAGTGCAGTCTCGGAATAATCGCCCACAAGCCCACAATAATCAGATAGATGCCGACCATGTAGTTCAGGAATTTCGGATAGATGAGAATAAGGATTCCGAAAATAAGCGTGACAATACCCCAGAGGAGACCAATTGGCTGAAACATCTTATTTTCCACTCCCTTCCTTCAAAGACTGTGGCCGATTCTCCTATCTGCGCCCGCGAAATCGAGTGACGAGCGAGATAATCACGAGGATGAGCCCGATGACGAGCGCGACGTAGATAAAACCCCCCAGCGTGTACGAACTGCCAAGTCCGAGAAGCCAGAGCAGCAGGAGGACGATGCCGATAACCAGCAGTACATTCCCTTCTCTTCGCCTGAGCGTGAATCTCACTATCTATTCTCCTCTCCGATAGAACCTTCTCGAGCTCGTCCGCCTCCCCTTAGATCAATATGACGACGATGAGGACTATCAGTACTACTCCGAGAATCGCCAATAAGCCCATGCTGTTCTCCTTTCTGCCTTGAACATGCCTCACTCCGTGCATGCTCCAATTCGACACATTCTGGATACGAGAATGGCAGAAAATCGGATGTGTTTCTGTGCGGTAGCGCACGTAATCTGCACATTTTCAGCAAAGGGATGCGGAACGGTTTCCCGGACACCGATCGCGAATATAGACTATACTGATCGCAGGAAGTGAATGAAGTCAGGTATTCTCGCAGCCTACTTCGTACGACGTGATGAAGCTCGGGAAGCACTCCGGGAGCTGGGGAGGAGGGGTTTCCGCCGCGCCGCGCTGATCCACAAGACCCTGGACGGACATGTACACATCGTTGACCCTTTCATTCGGCGCCGCGCTCTTGCTGTGACCCTCTCGGCTGTCCTCTTCGGCGGACTGGCCGGAACTGCTTTCCTCGTTTTCCACTGGTTGTGGCCGGCCCTGAGCGTGACCCCTCCAATTGCGGCCCCGATCCTGGCGGCCGGATCTCTCGGCGCCCTCTTCGGCTGGGTGTGGACGCGGCGATCGAAGCTCGGAGTCGAGCAAAGACTCCTCGCGGATCATGCGCGCTGGCTGGCGACCGAGGAGACCGTCCTGATTCTCCAGACGCCCATCGATTCCATGCGGATCCCGGTGGCCGTCCTTCGGCAAAGCGGTGAGATACCGCCCGTGGTGTCTGTCCTGAATCCGAAGCGCCCAAGTCTGATCGATGATATGGGGAGTCTCGGCGTGCCGCTTTCCCCGGCACAAATGCAGGAGCATGCACGGCGCCTGGCCGTGAATCAAAAACTGGACACCGGGCCGCTGCGGAACACCAGGCTCCTCGACCAACTGAGACAAGCGCGGCAGTGGATCCGCCTGGTGTGCCTGGATCTTTCCGAGGCGGCACTCCTGGAACAGCGTACGACCCCCCTCGCTGAGTGGATCCTCGACAATGAGTACATCATTGAGGGCAACGTCCGGGACGTCCAGCAAAACCTCTCCCGGCGGTTTTACCAGACACTGCCCGTGCTGGAAAGCAAATCCTACCAGGGTCTGCCGCGCATCTACGGACTGGCCAAGGAGCTCGTCTCCCATGCGGGCTTGCGTCTGGACCGCGAGAATATCATCGCCTTTGTCGAAGCGTATCAATCCGTGCGCACGCTGAGGATCGGTGAGCTATGGGCGATTCCCCAGATGCTGCGGATCGCGTTGATCGAGGGCATCCAGGATCTCGCGGCTCGAGGTCTCGGTGAGCTGCGGGATCGCGAAATCGCCGATTTCTGGGCGAACAGGCTCATCACGGCCAACCGGAGAGATCCCAACCACCTGTTCTCGATCATGGCAGAGCTCGCGGAAAACCAGCCCAGCCCGAGCCCCTATTTCGTTTTTCAACTCGTCGATCACCTCTATGACGAGGAGGCAGCTCTGAGGCCGGTGCAGAGCTGGCTGGAGCGCATCAATCGCAAGCCTCTCAGCGAGATGAGCGCGAGAGAGCAAAACCGCCAGACGAAGGATCAGATCTCGATCAGCAACGCCTTTACCAGCTTGCGACAGCTCGCCCTGCTGGACTGGAGACTGATCTTTGAACATGTCAGCCATGTGGAACAGTTGCTCCGGCTGGATCCATCCGGCATCTATGCCAGGATGGATTTTCCAACGCGTGACCGGTATCGTCGCGCGATCGAGCAGATTGCGCGCCGGTCCGCTCAGCCTGAAGAGGATGTTGCACAACGCGCCATCGACCTGGCGGTGCGAGCCACGCGCAAGGCTGCCGAGGATATGCGGTGGACCCACGTTGGGATCTATCTGATCGGCGAGGGCAGGCGTGAGCTCGACCGGCTCGTCGTCTGCCGGGAAGCCCCCAGCTTCCGCTTGCTGCAGTGGGCATACCGCCATCATTCCGTGGTGTACTTCTTCGGGCTCAGCATTTTCTCCGCGCTTTTCATCTCCTTGATCGTCCTTCTCGGTTTGCGAGAGCAAACACCGCAAATCCGTATCCTCATTTCCCTGCTTTCTCTGATCCCCGTAAGCCAACTCTCCATCGAGGTCGTGAACTACCTGATCATGCGGGTTTTTCCGCCTCGCACCCTCGCGAAGATGGATTTCGAAGTGTCGGGAATTCCTGACGGCTTTCGAACCTTGGTCGTCGTGCCCATGCTGCTTGTGGACGCGCAGACGATCGCGGCAGAGGTAGACAAGCTTGAAATCCGCTATCTGGCGAACAGGGAGGACAATCTGCTCTTCAGCCTGTTTTCGGATTACACGGACGCGGAAGAAGCACACCGTGAGGAGGACGAACAGCTGCTTCAGACGGCGATTTCCGGGCTCACAACCCTCGATAAACGATATGGTGGCGAGCGTTTTTTCCTTTTTCACAGGGAAAGGACGTGGAGTGAATCCGAGCAGAAATACATTGGTTGGGAGCGCAAACGCGGGAAACTGGAAGAGCTCAACCGTCTGATCGATGGAACGCGTCCGGAAAACGCCGGCCGGCTCGCGTACGTTGGCAACCCGGAGCATCTGGCGGATGTCCGGTTCATCATCACCCTGGACAGCGACACGCAACTGCCTTCCGGGACTGCCCGCAGGATGATCGAAACCCTGGCGCACCCTCTCAACCAGCCCCGCTTCGACATGGAAGGCAGGGTCCTCGCCGGCTCGTACACGATCATACAGCCACGGGTGAGCCCTTCCTTGCCAAGCACGAGCGGCTCGCCTTTCAGCCGACTCTTCACATACGTGATGGGAATAGACCCTTATACCAGGGCGGTTTCCGATGTCAACCAGGATCTTACCGGTGAAGGTTCCTACCACGGCAAAGGCATCTATGATGTGCGCGCCTTCAGCCGGGTGCTCTCTGGAAGGTTTCCCGAAGAATGGCTGCTGAGTCATGACCTGATTGAAGGTGCGCACGTTCGCGTTGGCCTGGCCAGCGACATCGAGCTGCTTGATGAGTTTCCGCAGGATTACCTGACATATGCCCGACGGCAGCATCGTTGGATCAGGGGAGATTGGCAAATCGCCGATTGGATCTTCCCGCGTATCCCCCAACCGGGGGGCCGGCGAGGATCGAACCAGCTCTCCTGGTTCAATCGGTGGAAAATCCTGGATAACCTGCGCCGAAGCCTTATCCCCACGGCAAGCCTGGCCCTGCTTGCAGGTTCCTGGCTGATTTCATCCCGGATGGAATGGATCTCCACACTGGTGGTCGTCTCGCAGTTGCTCTTCCAGACCCTGGCGCAGCCTCTCACTTCGGCGACAACCCGTCAGGGACTGAAGAGACTCTCCCTCTCGAAGCTGGCTCATGACCTTCTGCGGACGGCGATTGAAGCCTCGCTGATTCCGCACCAGACCTGGCTGGCCTTGAACGCCATTCTACGGGTGTGGTATCGCCGGCTCATCTCGCACAGGCATTTGCTCGAGTGGACAACGGCCCGGGTGAAGCGCTGGAGTGCCCTGACTCATCTGCCAGCTTTCATTCTTTCCATGGGGCTGATAAGCCTGCTCAGCGGCATCATGACCTGGGTGGTGTACCGTTGGACGCCGGCGAACATTCTCCTGGTAGGCCCCTGGCTTGGATTATGGTTCCTCTCCCCTCTGATCGGTTGGCTTTTGAACCTTCGGCCGCGTGTAAGGCCACGGCATTTCCGGCTTCCTGCGAAGGATATGATGTTCCTGCGAAAGGTTGCACGAAGAACCTGGCACTTTTTCTCGGACTTTGTCTCCGACGAGACCTCCTGGCTTCCCCCTGACAATTACCAGGTCTTTCACCAGGACCAGCTGGCAATGCGCACCAGCCCTACGAATATCGGTCTTTGGATGCTCAGCGCTCTGGCCGCACGGGATTTCGGATATGTAACGGGAGACCAGATTGTAGAAACCCTGCGCCGTTCCATGGAGACGATCTCCAAATTGGAGCGCTATGAAGGTCATCTCCTGAATTGGTATGACGTTCAGACGCTGAAGCCCCTGGAGCCTCGCTACGTGTCCACCGTGGACAGCGGAAACCTTCTTGGCGCTCTCTGGTCATTGGAGCATGGGCTTGAAGAGCTGATTCAGAGACCCGTTCTGGAAAGCAGTCTATTTGAAGGTCTTCGGGACACAGGAGAGGTATTCAAGGAAGCACTCGTTCAGGAGGGTATTCCCCAAATGGACGCCCGAGCCCTCGAGGATCTCGCGCGAGCCAGCGGAAGCCCGACGGATGGCGTCGTTGCTGCGCTTCACCTGCTGCGGCGGGTAGAGGGAAGTGCCAGGGCGCTGGCTGAAAAACCGGCCGAGTCCGCCGAGCATGAAGTGGGCTCGGCCTATTGGGCAGGGCAGATGCGGAGCCAGATATCTGCCTGGGTGGACATTCGGGATCGGTACCTGACCTGGATCGAGATCATCAATGAAAAAACAGAAGAAGAAATCGCCCCGCTGGGCGGAGAAGCCCTCCATGCCATCCGCCAGGATCTGAAGCATGCCCCTTCGCTGTACAGCCTTGCCAAGGGACAGGTCGGCAGCATCTCGATCCTCCAATCGATCCGGGAGCAGCCCTCCTCCGCCGCCGGCCCCCTCTTCGCGTGGCTCGACCGCATCATACAGGCGTTCGACACGTCGAAATGGCTTGCGGGTGAAATGCTGGCTCTGGCGGAACGGCTCCTCCGGAACGTACGGGAGTTGTCGGACTCCATCAGCATGCGCTTCTTGTATGACTTCAAACGCAAGCTGTTCGCCATCGGTTTCAGCGTTTCCGAGGGTCGCCTGGACAGCGCCTTCTACGATCTTCTGGCTTCCGAGGCGCGGATAGGAAGCTACATCGCAATCGCTCGGGGGGAGGTCCCGATGGAGCACTGGTTCTCCATGGGCCGACCTTATAATGCAATCGGCCGGCGTCGCGTGCTGCTCAGCTGGACCGGGACCATGTTCGAATACCTCATGCCGCTGCTCTTCCAACGCTCCTATGCGAGCTCGCTCCTTGACAAAGCTGCGAAAGATGCGGTAGCGATCCATATTGCCTACGGCCGCAAGCTTCGTGTGCCCTGGGGCATTTCGGAGTCCGCGTTCACGGATCTGGATATCAATAAGATCTATCAATATAAAGCCTTTGGCGTGCCGGCGCTGGGGTTGAAGCGCGGCCAGGAGGAGGAGCTTGTCATCGCCCCCTATGCCAGCCTGCTGGCGGTCAGCCTTGCGCCAAGAGAGACCGTGCAAAACCTGAAACGACTGGCTTCTCTGGGGCTTCTGAAAGATTATGGCTATCAGGAAGCGATGGACTTCAGCCGTCAAGCAAGTCGTGAAGGCAAGCGTGGTGAGATCGTACGAGCGTACATGGCGCATCACCAGGGCATGGGATTCCTCTCGCTGAACAACTTCCTCCATGGCAATCCGGTCCAACGCCATTTCCACGCTGATGCACGCGTGCGTGCCGTCGAGCCACTGCTCCATGAGGGCGTCCCGGTCCTTCCTCCGCTGTACCACATCTCCACCCGCCAGAGGGTGCCTTCGCTGGATGGCTTCGGCGAAATCGCTCCGTCGGTGAGCAGATTCACCACTCCCCATACCGGCAAGCCCAAGACCCAGTTGCTCGGCAACGGCCGCTATTCCCTCATGGTCACGAACTCGGGCGGCGGATATAGCCAGTGGCGTGATTTCGAGATCACGCGGTGGCGATCCGATCGCACGCGGGATTCGTGGGGACAATGCTGCTACATCTATGAGGTCGATTCGAATCGCCTCTGGTCCAACACCTATCACCCCACCGATCTAAAAGTGGAGACGTATTCCGCCAGCTTCTCGCTCGACCGTGCCGTGTTCCGGCGTATCGACAACGGCATCGAATCCGAAACGGAGCTCGTCGTCTCCTCTGAAGATGACGTCGAGATCCGGCGGATCACTCTCATCAACCGGTCCGTTCGCACCCGCCGCCTGGATCTCACCAGCTACATCGAGCTCTCGCTGGCGCCGCACGGAGCGGACCTTCAGCATCCGGCCTTCAACAAGCTGTTCATCCAGACCGAGGCGGTGCAGGAGCATCACGCGCTCCTTGCGTACCGCCGGCCTCGCGGGGAAGCCGACCCGCCCATTTTCGTCGCACATCGCTTTACCCTCGAACAGGCCGCGGATGAGGCCTTGCGGTTCGAGACCGACCGGCGCCTGTTCATCGGCCGAGGACGGACGCTCGAGAGCCCGATGGGGGTCTTCTCCGAGCCGAGCGGCAGGCAGGGATTTGTGCTGGACCCGATTCTCAGTCTCCGCCGAAGCCTTGCTCTTGGTCCCGGCGAGAGCGCCCGGGTTTCTCTTGTTGTCGCTGCCGGCGAATCACGGCAAGGGGTCCTGAGCTTGATGGATAAGTACGGCGATCCTCCTGCGATCGATCGGGCCATGGATTTCGCCTGGGCCTCAGCCCAGCTTGAGTTGCGGTTGCTTCGCATCCAGCCCGACGAGGCTCGCCGCTTTCAAGAGATCGCCAGTCACCTCCTTTTCCAGGATCCTCTCTTGCGCCCTCCCGCGGAACGCATCGAAGAGAACCGCAAAGGACAGGCGGGGCTGTGGCGCTATGGAATATCGGGAGACGTGCCGATCATCCTGGTGAACATTGGAGAGGCGCGGGATATCGGCCTGGTTCGGCAATTGCTCCAGGCGCATTCCTATTGGCGAATGCACGGGTTGAAGGTGGACCTGGTGATCCTCAACGAGGAGGCCAGCGGCTACGAGCAGCCGCTTCGTGAGCAGCTCGAGGCGCTGACCCGGCCGCACGCGAACGAGAGGATATTCCTGCGAAGCACGGATCAACTTCCGGAAGAAGATCTGTCGCTCCTCATGGCCGCGGCACGCGTGGTGTTCGTGGCGGCCCGCGGCACCCTCCCCCAGCAGATGGGCATGGAAGTCGAGATTGCCGAACCATCGGAATATCTGGCCAGGAAACGTGCTCCTCGGGATCCTTCAGCCCCGCTGCCTTTCATGGAATTGCCCTACTTCAACAGCCTTGGTGGTTTTACCCCCGATGGGCGTGAATACGCGATCTACCTCGGCCCTGGCACCCACACGCCGTCCCCCTGGGTGAACGTCATCGCCAACCCGACGTTCGGGACTTTGGTCAGCGAAACGGGCTCAGGCTTCAGCTGGTACGGAAACAGCCAGCGCAACAGGTTGACAGATTGGTCGAACGATCCGGTAGTGGATCCTCCCTCCGAGGCGATGTACATCCGCGACGAGGAGACCGGCATCTATTGGACGCCGACCCAGTCGCCGATCCGCGAGGAGTCCGCTTACCGGGCACGGCACGGGGCGGGGTACACGGTCTTCGAACATAACAGTCATGGGATCGAGCAGGAGCTGACGGTCTTCGTGCCGGTAGACGAAAGCGGCGGCGAGCCGATCAAGCTGCAGCGGCTGCGGTTGAGGAATGACTCTTCCCGCACCCGTACGCTCTCCGTCACCTACTACGTGGAGTGGACGCTCGGCGAGAACCGCGAATCCACCCAGATGCACGTCATCACTTCGTGGGATGACGAGGTCCAGGCCGTCATGGCCCGGAATCGTTATCATCCCGAATACGGAAATCGGGTCGCCTTTGCAGCTATCAGCCCGGCTCCGTTGTCATTCGGCGGCGACCGCACATCTTTCATCGGGCGAAACCGCTCACTCGGGTATCCCGTGGCGATGGAGCAGACGGGGCTTTCATCGCGGACAGGGGCGGGATTCGACCCATGCGCGGCTCTGCAAACCATCATTGAAGTAGCTCCCGGTGAGAAGGCCGAGATCATCTGCATGGTGGGCCAGGCCGAGTCGGTCGAGGAGGTGCACAAGCTCGTTCTCACCTATCGAAATGCAATCGCGGTCGAGACCGTCCTCGAGCGAACGAAAGCGTGGTGGGACGATATCCTGGGAACGGTGGAAGTGCATACCCCCGAGCTCGCGGCGGACTTTCTGATCAACCGCTGGCTTCTCTACCAGAGCCTGAGCTGTCGCATCTGGGGAAGGTCCGCCGTGTACCAGTCAGGAGGCGCGTTCGGCTTCCGCGATCAACTGCAGGACGTGATGGCTTTTCTTTCCGCTCGTCCCGAAATAGCGCGGGAGCACATCCTGCTGGCAGCCAGCCGTCAGTTCAGGGAAGGCGACGTCCAGCACTGGTGGCATCCGCCGAGCGGAGCGGGGATCCGGTCGCGCATCTCCGACGATCTGCTCTGGCTTCCCCACGTCGTTGCGCACTACGTCCGGATCACCGGCGACAGGGATATCCTGGACGCGAAGGTTCCCTTCCTGAACGCTCCACCTCTCGAAAGTAATCAGAACGAGGTCTTCTCCACGCCGGAGGTCGCCTCAGAGGGCGCCACGCTGTTCGATCACTGTCGGCGATCAGTCACCCGCGGACTGACGGCAGGGCCCCATGGGCTGCCCCTGATCGGGACAGGTGACTGGAACGACGGGATGAACCTCGTCGGGGTCGGGGGCAAGGGGGAGAGCGTATGGCTGGGCTGGTTTCTCGTGGATGTTCTTCAGGGAATGATCGAGCTTTCTGACGTGCTCGGTCGGTCGGAGCTGAGTCGGACCTTCGAGCAGGAAAGGAAGGCGCTGATCCAACGCATCGAGGGGGCAGCATGGGATGGAGAATGGTATCTTCGGGCGTTCTTCGACGATGGGACGCCTCTTGGTTCCTCTGCAAGCACGGAAGCGAACATTGATTCCCTGCCCCAATCCTGGGCTTCCTTAAGCGGCGCCGCTGATGCGGATCGCGCAGGGAGGGCAATGGAGGCCGCGTGGCGTCACCTTGTCCGCGAAGAAGAAGGCCTGGTGCTGCTGTTCGAACCGCCCTTTGACAAAATGGAGCCGTCGCCCGGGTACATCAAGGGATACCCTCCGGGAGTGCGTGAGAACGGAGGCCAATACGCGCACGCCGCCCTGTGGTTCGCCATGGCCCTGGCGCGTCGTGGGGATGGCGAGCGCGCGGCGAAAATCCTCCGCCTGCTCAATCCGATCGAGCACACGGGCAATCCCGAGGCAGCCTGGCGATACGGGGTCGAGCCCTACGTGATCGCGGCTGACGTGTACCGATTGCCGGGGCGAATCGGCCAGGGGGGGTGGTCGTGGTATACGGGTTCGGCGGCCTGGATGTACCGGGCCTGGGTTGAAGAGGTCCTGGGACTGAAGTTACAGGGGGATCAGATGCGCCTGGATCCGGTCATCCCCGGATGGTGGCAAGGCTTCCGCCTGAGTTATCGCCACGGTGAAGCGCTGTATGAGATCCAGGTGGAGAATCCGCAAGGCCGCCAGCACGGCGTATCGTGGGTCGAGATGGACGGCCGGCGTCTGCCTGAGAAGGTAATCCCGCTTGAGCGGGCCCTCGTCAAACACCGGATTCTCGTGCACATGGGAGGCAGTGGTGAGTAAGGAGGGCTCGATGGGAACGAAGGTGGGCTTGTGGATCGATCACAGGCAGGCGATCGTCGTGGGAATTACCGACAAGGGAGAAGAGACGGGACTCATCATATCTGCGGTGGAAAAACAGCTCCGTCGTTCCCGCAATTCGCGCTCTGTGGGCGCCTATGAACCTCTTAATTGCGAACATTCGTGGTGCGGAATCCATACTGATATTTGGTCCTGGTGAGGCAAAAGGCGAACTGAAGAAACGTCTGAAGAGAATCAACCTGGCCGGACGCATTGTTGGCGTCGAAACAGTTGACAAGAAGACGAATCGACAGATTGCGGTGAAAGTTCGAAAGCACTTTGCAGAATAGATCGATTTCCACTGCCGGAACCGCCCCCGCGCCGCATTTGCTTCATCGGCCGGGTCCTGAGTACATTAGTACGAGCGGCACAACCGACCAGTGCGCAAAGCGCAGGGATTCGGCGCTCCGCAGACTCTGCAGGAAGAAAATGCTACGAACGTGAACCCCGAGCCCACGAATGATCCGCCGATCACGGCACTTTTTCTGGACGTGGGAGGCGTGCTGCGCACGAACGGCTGGGACCAGGGGACACGCAAGCTGCCGGCAGGCACGTTTCGCCTGGATTTCGCCGAGCTTGACCATCGTCATCACCTTACCTATGACACGTACGAGGAGGGCAAGCTCGACCTGGACGAATATCTGAAGCGCGTCGTTTTTCACGTTCCACGGTCCTTCTCCGTGGAGGAGTTCAAGTCGTTCATGTTTGCGCAGTCCAGACCTTGTCCGGAGATGATCGCGCTCGTCCGAGGACTGAGATTGCGGTATCGGCTCAAGATCGCGGTAGTGAGCAACGAAGGTCGAGAGCTGACCGTGTACCGCATTCAAGCCTTCAAGCTCGTGGAATTCGTGGATTTCTTCATCTCGTCGTGCTTCGTCCATCTCCGCAAACCCGATGAGGACATCTACCGGTTGGCGCTTGACGTCGCCCAGGTTTCTCCGGCGCAGATGGTCTACATCGATGATCGCGCCATGTTTGTCGAAGTCGCCCGGGGATTGGGACTGCGTGGCATCGTTCATACCGATCACAAATCCACCGAAATGATTCTGAAAGAGCTGGGGTTGTCCCTTGAATGACGATCTCGTGCGAGTGAGTCGCGTCGAAG
>Ga0187850_10004156_pt1 | contig 11648 bp, 11 predicted proteins | sample June2016WEW_4_15_FD_132436 | JGI IMG/M metagenome (GOLD analysis project Ga0187850, IMG submission 132436) | Peatland microbial communities from SPRUCE experiment site at the Marcell Experimental Forest, Minnesota, USA - June2016WEW_4_150 | ecosystem: Environmental > Terrestrial > Soil >... | reverse complement strand
CCATGAGATCAAAGCAGCGAGATCTTCTTGCGAACACGATGGAATAGTGGATCTCTTGGGCATAGGGACCTCCTTTACCCAAGAGCTTACTACTTATCGCTTATTAACGCAACTAAGCACTAGAATCGGTGACAGGCACCTACCCAGCGAAAAACAAGAGCTAACCTCTAAGACTCGAAGGACTCAAAGAGCCTCCAAGAGCTAGATCGGTGACTGTAACTGATTTTGCCGATTTCGCAGTTGCGGGTATGCTTCCGCCAGCAGCGGAGGGATCGCGGGAGCACCGGTGTCCAGTTCCTCCAGGATCTCAATCGCATTTACGAGCGCCTGGCCGCGAAAGTGATTGTTCGTGATTGCATAGGTCTCTTCGGCGGTTTGCTTCATGGCGCGCAAATGCTCCGAGACTTCCTTGATCTCCGCCTTCGTGTACAGATAGTCGTAGCGCGCGTCCCGACCGGCATCTTTCTGGAACCAGGTGCGGTAGTTGCGCCCATGCATCCGCAGATACCCGATGCGCGCCGTCACGCGCGCGGAGGGTGACATCGAATCGCCGATGACCGGCTGGTCCACATTGCAGAACGCCACGCCCTCGGCGTGCAATCCGTCATAAAAGTCTTCGCGATCCCACGAGCCGTGCCGCACTTCCAGCGCCAGCGGGAATCCGTGCAGCCGTTGAAACAGTTTATCGACGTGACTCAGATTTTCTTCCGAGTATCGAAAGCTCCAGGGAAACTGCAGCAGAAGCGCCCCGAGGACGCCGGCCTCGGCAAGCGGCGCCATCGATTGGCGCACCAGATCGCAGTCCGCCGCGAGCGACGCGTCAGAGGCATCCGTGCGCTCGTGAGAAAGGCGCTGCCAGGCCTTGGCCGTGAAGCGGAATCGAGGATTGTTTCTTACACGACGCGCCCAGGCCGCCGCGTCGCGCGCGCGCGGAGGTGCATAGAAGGAGCTGTTTATCTCGATTGCATCGAAATAGTCGGCCAGAAACGCGAGCGCATCGAAGGATTTTGTCGCCCCGGCAGGATAAACGATTCCTTCCCAATCTTTGTAGTTCCATCCCGCGGGGCCCACGCGCAGTGATGCGTCGCGAGGCGGAGGTCGGAATAGCGAGTCCTGAGAGGATGATGTCATAGGTCATTGCGTGCGCAGAACCTTAGTTGGTTGCCGTCGCGGAACTCCCTAACCCTCCGTCGTGGACTTGGACTTCGACCTGGACTTGGACATGCACTGATAAAGGGCGATCTGATTAATGTCATGTCCGGAAAGCTTACCTCGGACAAGACCGTCCATGTTCACGTCCAAGTCCAGATCCACGTCCAGGTCCAGGACGCGTAATGATGTAGTTTCGCGACACAGATTAGCTGAGGATGACGCCGATCGGGGCGCCCGGGCCCAGGCGCAGCTCCGCTGCCGCCGGTCGGTCGCGCATCACGATCTCCAAATAGCCACTCGAGCCGGGGATCACGAACAGCTCTCCTGAAGCGCCTTCTCCGAAGGTGCGCCGGAACTGGGTGATTTCCCGTTGCCCGGCCACGATCTTGCACGAGCGACTCGCATCGCCTCCGTATATAGGAACATCCTGCGGCGTGAGGTTGGTAATCAGGTTGCCGAAGTTATCCACCGCGAGGATCGCTCCTTGTATGAGCGCGTCCCGGACGCGAGTCACCACGGGAATTTTCAGGCGCACAGGTTGCCTCACCGGCGGGCCAAGCTGCTGAAGCGTGCACTCTCTGGTGAGCCACGCCGCGACGGGGGCGAAGATGTCGCGCCCGTGAAACGTGGAAGAAACGGGCTTGCGAAAATAATGGTCCGCGGTGATCTCGTGTGCCGTGAAGCTCTCCTCTCGATCGAGCACGTACGTGAGGATGCCGTTGTCGGGAGCGACAAAAGTGTGTCCCCCGGCCATCACCGCAAGCGCTTTGCGGGCCGTGCCCACGCCGGGATCCACAACCACTACGTGGATGGTGCCTGCAGGAAAGCAGTGATAGGCCTGCGCGAGGATGAAGGCCCCGCTGTGCACGTCATGCGGAGGGACGAGGTGGCTGATGTCCACGAGATTAAGATCAGGGTTCACGCTGAGCATGACCCCCTTCATCGCGGCCACGAAATGGTCCCTCAAACCGAAATCGGTGAGCAGAGTGACAATGCGCGTGGAGGTTCCCATAAGCGATCCAACCAGGTTCAATTTTAGCATACAAGAACTACTGCCTCGAAATTGACTCTTAATATCCTGGAGGTTGGTTGTCTGCTTCACCGCTAGGACCCGAAGACTCGAAGAATGTCTCCAAGCTCGCTGCGGCTGTAGAGCGTCGGCAACCTGCCTTGACTCCCCTTCTCCCCTTCGATATGTTTTGGTTTTCGCTGGGGGAGAGCGTGCAGTCACGGATTTATCTCGACAACAGTGCCACGACTCGTGTCGACGACCGGGTGCTGGAAGCAATGCTTCCCTACCTGAGGGATCATTTTGGAAACGCCAGCTCCGTGCACACCTTTGGCCAGGAAGCCAGGGCCGCGGTCGAGGACGCGCGGCACGCGCTTGCAGATCTGATCGGCGCCGACACACGCGAAATCGTATTCACCTCCGGCGGCACGGAGTCGGACAACGCCGCTCTTTGGGGCGTTTTCCGCAGCGGCTATCGGCCCGGCAATCACATTGTCACTGCGAAGATCGAGCATCCCGCGGTGCTCGCCACATGCAAGGCGCTGGAATCCGCGGGCGCGGAGGTGACATACCTTCCGGTGGATGCCTCCGGACGAGTCGATCCCGGACGCGTCGCCGCGGCCATCAACGACCGCACGTTCCTGATTTCGATCATGGCCGCCAACAACGAGACGGGCGTGATCCAGCCTGTCGAGGAAATCAGCGCGTTGGCGCGGCAACACCAGATCATGCTGCACACGGATGCAGTCCAAGCGGTAGGCAAGATCTCCGTGGATGTGCGGCGCCTTGGCGTCGATCTCCTTTCGCTGTCGGGACACAAGATCCACGCGCCGAAAGGAGTGGGCGCTCTCTACATCCGCGGAGGCGTCAAGCTTGTGCCCTTCCTCACCGGCGGCTCTCATGAACGCCGGCGCCGTGCCGGGACGGAGAATGTCCCATCCATCGTGGGTCTGGGAAGGGCAGCTCAGCTTGCGCGGGAGCGGCTGCCGGAGATGGGAACGCGTGTGGCCGCGCTCCGCGATCGCCTCGAGGGCCATTTGAAGAGCAGTTTTGCGGGTGTGCGCACCAACGGCACGATGGAGTTCCGGCTTCCCACTGTCGCGAATCTCTCATTCGAAGGGCTGGAGGGAGAGGCCGCGGTGATCGCGCTGGATCTGGCAGGACTGGCGGTCTCCACAGGATCGGCTTGTGCTTCGGGTTCGCTGGAGCCTTCGCATGTGCTGATGGGCATGGGTCTCCGCCCGGAAGTCGTGCAGGGATCTTTGCGCTTCAGCCTCTGCTATCACACCACGTCCGAGGAGATTAACGCTGCCGTCGGCATTCTTGCGGACGTGGTGCCGCGGTTGCGATCGCTTGCGCGGCACCGATAAGGAGGGGCACCTTCGGCCTTTGATCGCCGGCGCCGCGGATCGCCGGTGGGCTGGAGTGTTCGGGTCACCCGGGTCTCACGGCTGGATTCAGAATTCGGGAGTTTTGGTTTTTATGGGAACGGATGGCATTCAAGAACGGGAAGTCGGGGGAGTCACCATCCTGGCGGTCGACCGAAAGCTGAAGGGGAGCCTTGAGTGGCACCTGAAGGAGCGCATCGATGGGCTCGTGCGCAAAGGGCGGCTGCAGATCGTGGTCGACCTGAGGCAGGTTCCCTATTTGGACTCCAGCGAAATCGGCAGGCTCATCCGGGCACACATTTCGGTGCGGCAGGCGGGCGGGCGCGTGCGTCTGTGCAATCTGTCGCAGAAGATATCCGCGGTCTTGAGGCTGAGCAAGCTCGAGACGGTGCTGGATCTGTATGAGACAGAAGAGGCAGCGCTGGCGAGCATCCTTGGGAGCAAGCCGCAGAAAAACCTGCCTCCCGGGACGGAATAGCCAAAACAGCCTCGAAATCCGCGTGGATGATTGAGGAGCGGTTTTGCCGAGCAGGTTTCTTGACCCGCCGCGCCAAACATGGTACAAGCTTTTCGCAATTGGCGCCAGCGTAGCTCAGTTGGTAGAGCAACTGATTCGTAATCAGTAGGTCCCCGGTTCAAGTCCGGGCGCTGGCTCCATTAGAATCAACGACTTGCGGCTGTCAGATTTTCTGTTCCCCCTCCAAAACGGCCTGCATTTGCCGAACATTTGCCGATCCGGTATCGAGAACAGCGGTCGAAACCCGCCTCGTCCCCGGCACCTAATGCACATAGGTTCTTAGTGAGATTGAGGGATGCGCATGCCCGAATTGCGCCGAGGAGGTGATGGATGGGATGAAAAGCGCAGCGCGTCATTCCTCCCTCAGCGCCTTCGCCGGATCGATCGATGCGGCGCGGAGGGCTGGGATCAGGGAAGAAACCAATCCCAGGAAAAGCAGCAGCGATGCGACTGCGGCTAGCGTCTTTGGATCGTTGGCGCGGATGCCGAACAACAGGCTTTGCAGGTAGCGGCCCGAGGCGAGCGCGGCGGCAAGGCCCAGACCTACTCCCAGCCCTGTGCGCCAAATGCCCTGAAGCATGACTTGTCCGATCAGGCGTTCGGATGTCGCTCCCAGCGTGGCGCGAATGCCCAGCTCGCGCTTGCGTCGGGAGACGCTATCGGAAAGCAAGGCCGAAAGGCCCAGCGCGGCCAGCAGGATGGCTGTGCCTCCGAAGACTGCGAGCATGGCGATGATCTGGCGGTGCGGAAGCGATTGCTCGCCGCGAATCTCGTTCAATTCATCAATGCTGCCGGGCTTCACGCCTGGGAATGTTTCGCGCATGACCGACAAAATAGTGGCTTCGAGATCTTTTTTGGAAAGCGCGGAGCGCACAAAAAGCGCGTCGGGTGAGAATCTACCTAAGGGCTCGAAACGCATCGCCGTGGTAGAGCCACCATCCTGAAAAAGATGGAAATCGTTTACGACGCCAATGATCTCCGTAGGCTCTTTACCCCGGTTGGCCAAAAAACTCTGGCCTTCGGCCTTCCCTCTTGGAAAACCCGCGAGGCGCTCGGCCTCCCGATTCAGAATGCAAACGTGTCTCTGCGCATCTTCGGCCTTGAAATCACGTCCCTGAATAAGTGAAACCCCCAAAGTTCCAAAGGCCTCCTCACTTAGCCCAACAACTCGCATTGGGACTTTTGCAAGCGAATGATTGTCTTCGCCGATTTGCGCGTTTCTGCCAATAGTGGCGACTATGCCCATACCTGCAGCGCCCCCAAGTCCAAACGTGAGCGCTGCGGCCTGGATGCCTGGTCGAGCGCGCAAAGCGGGCAAAAAGGCCGGATTCTCCCAGCGTTCCCCTAGTTTGTGATGGTGGTCGTAAAGCAACCTCACCATGGCCAGTCTTTCCGTCTTGAAACCCAAGGGACGGTGAGCCATGGTCCAAAGACTCCGCCCCAGCAGAGCCGTGGCACAAAGCATCAGCGTGGCCAGCGTCATCTGTACGATGACCAAAGCCGTTCTTCCCCTGGTGCGAACACTTTGGAGCCGGTGCCCTTCCTGGATGGCGAGTGATAGATCCAGACGCCGAATCTGAAGCATCGGAATCAAACCAAAAAGCAGCGTGATCAGACTGACCAAGGCAAGTCCAAACAACGCCACCCCCAGGTGATCCCAAGTGCCATTCAGCCCCGGCAGGGCCTCGCCGCCCGGCAGCCAGGCGTGAAGGGAACCCGCCAGGACCATGTTGAGCCAGAACCCAAAACCGGCAGAAACCAAGGCCACGACCAGCGCTTCTGCCAGGAATTTGCGGAACAGCGACAAGGTTGGAGCGCCAAGGCAAAGCCGCACGGAAGTCTCCCAGGCTTTTTCGGCCGCTCTCGCCAGAAACAGGCATGCGACATTCGCTGTTGCCAGCAGCAGAAAAAGGGCAGCTGCGCCACAGACAATGTAGAAACGCAGATCCGCATCCTCGGCCATTGCCTTGCGAAGCGATTGAAGATCGGGACGTTCGAGGAATCCTGATCCTTGCTTCAGCCTTTGAGCCACTGCCAGAAAGCGGGGCAGCACAGCTTCCGGCTGGATTCCGCTTCGCAGGCGCAGGAGCGCTGTGCAGGTAGTGTCGTTCATCTCCTGTTGGCTTGTGAGCGTTTTGATGGGCAGGTAAACATCCGCTTCCGGGCTCAAGGGCACCTCGGCTCCCTCTGGCAGCACGCCCAGAATGGGCCGGCGCATGTTTTGGATATTCAGGGTGCGTCCCACGACAGTCGGATCGCTTCCAAGTCCGCCCTTCCAGAAACGATAGCTCAGGAGCACGCCATTACCCGTCGCGAAGGCATCGTCCTGAAAGAGTGATCCGAGTGCAGGCTTCAAGCCTGCCATATCCTGAGTGCCGGCATCAAATGACAAGGCCTGCACAGGAACGCTGCTGCCGCTATCCAGGATCCAGTAAGACTGAACTGGTCCTTCCAGCAAACCAACGCGTTCCACATCGGGGGACAATTTCCCCAGCTCCATTGTAAGGCCGATGCTGGGCCAAGGATTCGGTCCCGTGGGTGTATTCGTCACCAGGCGATAGATCCGGTTCGCGCCGGGAAAGGGCAGCGTGCGCAGGAACACAGAATGAAATGCGCTGTAAAACGTCATGGCGCCGCCCAACCCCAGGGCGAGCGTGAGCACAGCCGGAAGCGTGAAGCGCGGAGTTTTGATGAGATTCTTTAGTGCGTGGCGTAATTCGGAGCCAAGGGCGTCCAACCATTGCCATCGCCCGGCTTCGTAAAAGCGTTCCCGGGCGATCGTGATATTGCCGAATTGGCGCAACGCCGCGTAGTGAGCCTCACGCTCCTCAAGGCCCTGCTCGTGGAATTGCTCGGTTGCCAGATCCAGGTGAGATTTGATCTCTGAGTCGAAATCGGAAAGTCGACGCCTCTTACGGCCAAACATTGCGAATTATCCCTCCGCAGGTTCGGGTCCGAGAATCCTCCCAATTGCTTTCGACATACGTCGCCACTGGCTGGTTTGTTGTGAGAGATACTTCCGACCTTGTTTCGTCAAGGTATAGAAGCGCGCCTTCCGGTTGTTGTCTGAGGCGCCCCATTCTGCGGCGATCCAGCCTCGGCTTTCGAGACGCTGGAGCGCCGGATAAAGAGAACCGTGATCCACCAGAAGTACATCATTACTTTGGGATTGAATTGCGCGGGAAATCCCCTGGCCATGCTGCGGGCCGAGGATCAAGATGCGCAGAATCAGCAAGTCGAGAGTGCCCTGCAAAATAGTCAGTCGTTCTTTCTCTTGGGTAGTCATTCGACAGGAATATAGAGTTGTTCGGGTCGAATGTCAACACGAAAACTCCAGTGATTGGCGGTTTTCTTCTACCTCTACGGGAGCCTCCATTTGCAGCTTATTTGCGGTTCTTGCGTCAAGGACTGCTGTCGTTATGCGCCTCGTCCCCGGCACCCAGTGCGCGTAAATCCTCAGGGTCGTCGCAGGATTCGCATGCCCCAGCTGCGCCGAGACGTAGGCGAGGTCCGCCCCGGCCGCCAACGGGTTTTGTCCGGATACCCCACTTAACCGCGTGGATGTTTTTCTTGGTTTTGCCCGTCTTCATGAAAATCGAGAAGTATTGTGTCATCAATCGATATCAATAAGGTAGGGGTGTGCCCAAAAGCCACATCCGGCTAGGCGGCTCCGATGTAAAATGCAGCTCCATTCAAAGGTGCAGATGTCGAAGTCGACATATCACCTGTTTTCAAAAGCTCGTCGAGAGCAGACACCTTCTTTTTTAAACAACGCAAAGAAATCCTTGACAGATCTACTACAACATAGTAGACTCACCCACGGTATAGTAAAATGAGCGCAAACAACCCGAGGTTAAGTAAGTTAGAGCTTCAAATCCTGGAAATCCTGTGGGCGCACGGCAAAGCCTCCATTCGGGAGATCCAGGAATCCTTCCCGCAGCCGCGCCCCGCCTACACCACCGTTCAAACCACCGTTTACCGGCTCGAATCGAAAAAAACCGTCCGGCGCGTCCGCAAGATCAGCAATGCCCACATCTTCGAGCCGACGCTGGCCAGAGACGTGACGCGCCATCGTCTGCTCGACGAGATTTTGAGCTTTTTCGGCGGCCGTGCGCAGTCCATGATGGCACAACTGGCCGAAGCTGGAAAACTTACGCTCGAAGACGTGCGCGAGATCGAAAAAACCATCCGCAAGATCGAAGCGCAACGTCAATCAGAAAGGACGCGTAAATCCAAATGATCGGCGAAATCGGCAATCACATCTGGCAATCGACGACATTTGCACTTTTAGCAGCGCTTGTCACGCTTATGTTCCGCAATAACCGGGCGCACGTCCGTTATTTGCTATGGTTCAGTGCGTCAGCGAAATTTCTGCTCCCGTTCTCACTGCTCATCGGCCTCGGATCACTTCTCCAACCACCGCAGGCTTCGAAGCTTCAACCAAACCTGCTCGCCCCCGCGGCGACGATGGTCCAGGTCAGTGCCCCCTTTGCCTCGAACTCGCCAATCCTCACGACTCCCAATCGCGATTGGCTCGCCATCGCCATTCTCGCGATTTGGGTTTGCGGCTTCGCCGCTATCGTGCTGATGCGATTGCGAGACTGGCGGCGAATCCGAGCGGCTGTGCGTGCCAGCACTCCAGTCAAGATTCCCGCGCCGATCGAAATCCGCGCCGCTTCCGGCCTGCTTGAACCTGGAGTGGTCGGAATCTTTCGGCCCAATTTGCTCATTCCGGCGGGTATTTTGGAGCGCCTGAGCGCCGACCAGTTCAAGGCTGTGCTCGCTCACGAACTCCGCCATGTTCGCCGCCGCGACAATCTTACTTCAGCAATCCACATGATGGTCGAAGCGATCTTCTGGTTTCACCCGCTCGTCTGGTGGATTGGGTCGCGTCTCGTTGACGAACGCGAACGCGCCTGCGACGAAGAAGTGTTGCGGCAAGGCAGTGCGCCGGGTGTGTACGCTGAATGCATTGTGCAGGTCTGCAAAAACTATGTGGAATCCCCGCTAACCTGCGCGGCAGGCGTGATGGGATCCGATCTGAAGAAACGAATTCAGATGATTCTCGCCGGACGCATCGCACCCGAGTTGAATTTCGCGAAGAGAATCGCCCTTGGAACGCTTGCGATTTTGGCTATCGCCGGGCCGATCGCTATCGGACTCATGAAAACGACTTCCATTCGCGCCCAGTCAAAACCATCAGAGGCTCCGATTTTGACTGCTCAGGCGAAATCGGCCGCTCCGGTGAAATCGGGCGCTCCGGCTCCCGCGCGCCCTTCGACGACGCCTGCCTATATATCTGCCATTGGGAATGTGATAGCCACGACCGTCTCCATCAAGCCGCGCGTCGATGGCCAGTTGAAATCGGTCGACTTCAAGGAAGGGGATATGGTCCAAGCGGGACAGCTTCTTGCTACTATTGATCCACGGCCTTTCGAGCTCAACGTCATGGCATCGCAGGCCCAACTGATGCAGGATCGGGAGCAACTTGCGCAAGCTCAAAAATCGGCCGGCACGCAAAATTCGGCGGACGTTGCCCGCCTTCAGCAGGTTATGGTCGCCGATGAAGCAAATCTTCAACGCGCACAGACGCAATTGCAATACACCCAAATCAGATCGCCGATGGCCGGCATGGCCGGTCTTTGCCAAGTCGATCCTGGCAACATCGTGTACTCTGCGGCGGATGCGCCCGCCATCGTGACAATCACGCAGCTCCAGCCGATTGCGGTGGTGTTCACTATCTCCGAACAGTATGTCCCTAAAGTTCACGCGTTAATCAACTCAGGGGCATCGACGACGGTCGAGGCATGGAATCAGGAATCCGCCAGGCGCATCGCCACCGGTCGCCTGACTGCCATAGATAATCACATCGACACGTCGACCGGCACCCTGAAGCTCAAAGCAGAATTCGACAACAAGGACGGCGCGCTGTTCCCGAATCAGTTCGTGAACGTGCGCCTCCTTCTGAACAAATAGAACAACACAGAAATCGGGACGAACGTGCCGGGATCTCGAGCAGAGATCGGTATGCACTTCGTTGAGACGAGCGATCTGCTTGTTATCGAGCACTTATCGGGCTGGCACGGCCGCTATTTTCACCCCCCAAGCATGACCTTCGGGCACTACGAATTTCAAGGGCGGGGCCTCGATCCACGAGCACTAGATTCGGTTCCCTCGGTCAATCGCCTTGTTAGTCGCGTAATTGGAAACGGGACTTGCTCTAGAATCGCCGTGCACGAGCTTTTCTGCAAATTCGGTTCCACGCGGATGTAATACAGTCTACTCGTACAAGTGGAATTTCCTGCACTTCCGGTGATCCCGATCTAAGATCCTCTCTGGCGCGGCATAGAATACTCTCGATGTCCGGCTCCTTACGGCCTTCCAAGACTTTCTTCTGCCTTTACGCCAGCCTCCAATCGCAGGTTGTCTACGCTCTTTGCGTCGAGCACTGCCGTCGAGACCCGCCTTGTTCCCGGCACCCAGTGGGCGTAGATCCGTAGCGTCGTCGCCGGATTGGCGTGCCCGAGCTGCGCCGAGACGTAGGCCAGGTCCGCGCCGGCGGAAAGCATGTGGCTGGCCCACGAATGCCTCAGGTCGTGCGGCGTCCTTCTTCTGATCTTCGCGGCATCCTGGACCTTATACCAGACGCGCCGCAGGAAGTTCGTATAGAAGATCGGCGTCCCCTCGTCGTTCGGGAACATCCACTGTTCCATGTCGAAAGCCTCGCCGGTAGCAAGAGCCTGTTTCTTCTTGTCGACCAGGAGACTCTTCAGCTCGGCTGCGAGCTCGGGGCTCAGGTCCACCTTCCGCTCCGACGCGGCGGTCTTCGGGGTTTCCACGTGCCGGTGCGGCGGAATGTTCCTTCTGACAAGCACCTGGCTCCGGCTGAAATCCGTGTCCCGCCACTGCAGCGCGAAGGCCTCCCCGATCCGCATGCCCGTGCGCGCGAGGCAGAGGATGAGCCCGTGGTACTCGGGGAACTTCTCCCGGCACTTCGCCTCGATCTGGTGCAGCTCCTCCATCGCGAACGGATCGATCTTCTCCTTGATCCTCTTCGCCGAGCGGTAGAACTTGCCGAGCCTCGTGACCGGGTTCGCCGGAATCAGGCCCTCGTGGACCGCTTCCTCCAGCATCGTGCGGAGGGCGCAAACCATCAGGCGGACTGAGTCCTTCGAGTAGGTCTTGGCTTTCTCGATCACCCAAGCCTTGAGCCGTGGGTAGTCGATCTGGTCCAGGCGGTCCTTGCCGAACGCCGGTGATATGTGTTTCGTGAGCTGGAACCTGTAGCTGATCTTGGTCGATTTCTTGAGGTCGGTCTTTTCTATCTCGTCCAGCCACTTGTCCCTGTACTCGTCGACGGTCGGGACGGCCGGCGGATCGGGCGGCTTGATGTTCGCCTCATGGTCTTCCTCTATGATCCGCAGCGCGTCAAAGCCATACAGGTCGAGCGCTGTCGTCAGCTTTCGCGCCAGCTCGGTCGCCCGTTCCTTCGAACCGGCCGCAAGGACGAAGACCCGGACACCCGCTGACTGATCACAGCACTCTCAGATATTTCTGCGTTCGGCTGATTTTTGGACGCCTG
>Ga0187850_10004154_pt1 | contig 11650 bp, 7 predicted proteins | sample June2016WEW_4_15_FD_132436 | JGI IMG/M metagenome (GOLD analysis project Ga0187850, IMG submission 132436) | Peatland microbial communities from SPRUCE experiment site at the Marcell Experimental Forest, Minnesota, USA - June2016WEW_4_150 | ecosystem: Environmental > Terrestrial > Soil >... | reverse complement strand
GGTCGTTCAGGGTAAAGGGGGAACGACCGCCGGGCTCCCGATTCCGAATCGGGACTGGCGGTCGCACCCCGGAGGGGTGCCAGAGAATAATGTTGGAATTACGCCTCGCCTGCGGAACTTGTTTTTGCATGAAGCCTCAGGATGGATGGAGTCGGACTTCGCCCTACTGGACCGAGAAGCGATAAATGATGGTGTTGTGAAAGACCTGGCCGGGCTTGAGGACCACGGAGGGGAAAGCTGGCTGGTTGGGGGAATCCGGGTAGTGCTGCGGCTCCATGGTGAGGCCGTTGCGGAACTGGTAAACCCAGCCGCCCTTGCCCTGGTTCGAGCCGTTGAGGAAATTGCCGGAGTAGAACTGCAGCCCCGGCTCGGTCGAGAGGACTTCCATCACCCGGCCGGTGGCCGGCTCGTACACGCGCGCCATGAGGCCAAGCTCGCCCAGCGGTTTGTCGCAAACCCAGTTGTGGTCATAGCCGCCGCCGAACTTGAGCTGTTGGTCATCCTGCTGGATGCGCGCGCCGATGGCGGTCAACTGGCGGAAGTCAAACGGGGTGCCCTCCACCGGGCGCAGTTCGCCCGTCGGAATCAAGGTGCTGTCAACCGGCGTGAACCGGCTGGCCCGAATCATGACCTGGTGATTCAGGATGTCGCCTTTGCCGGCGAGATTGAAATAGGAATGGTGGGTGAGATTGACGACGGTGTCCTTGTCCGTGGTGGCGGTGAACTCAAGCTTCAAGGCGTTGTCCTCGGTCAAGGTGTAAACCGCGGTCACGGCGAGCGTGCCCGGGTATCCCTCCTCGCCGTCTTGGCTGACATATTGGAGCTTGAGCCCCGGACCCTCGGCGGTGGCCAGCACCTTGGCGTCCCAGACGACCTTGTCGAAGCCTTTGAGGCCGCCATGGAGCGCGTTGGGATAATTGTTGGTCGCCAGGGTATATTCCTGGCCATTGAGCGTGAACTTGCCTTTGGCAATCCGGTTGCCGTAGCGGCCGATGAGCGCGCCGAAATAGGGGGTGTCCTTGAGGTAATCCGCCAGGTTGTCGTAGCCCAGGACTACGTCGCCGAACTGGCCGTGGCGGTCGGGCATCGCCAGCGAAATGACCAAACCGCCGTAATTGGAGATGCGGGCCTCGGCGCCGTTGCCGTTGCGCAGGGTGTAAAGGTCCACCGGCGTGCCGTCCTTGGTCTGGCCGAAAGGCTGCCGGCTGACCCCCTGGTTGCGGGGAGACGAAACCGAGGCGCACCCGACCAGGCAGGCGGCGCCCAGGCTCACGGACAGGATTTGCAGCCATTGATAGCGGTGTTTCATAGCGATCTTTTCTTTGGCAGGTTGGCTTTTGTTTGTTCGATTCCACTTCCGTGGGAAGCTCTGGCAGTCGCGCTCTAACTCATTTGACTCATTTAACGCCCCGCGCCCCAGCGCGTTGCTGGCCGTTGGCTTTTGCCGCCGGCCCCTGGCCGTAATAGGCGCCCGGGCCATGCTTCCGATAAAAGTGCTTCTCCATCAATACCCGCTGCATGGGCTGGACGGAAGGAAAAATGCGCAGGGTCTCGCCCGCCAACCGGACCAGGTGCTCGAGCACCACGGCGTGGTGCACCGCCTCGGCGACTGTCTTGCCCCAGGCAAACGGCCCGTGGCTGGCCACCAGCACGGCCGGGCAGGAAAGCGGCTCCCGCCGGGCGAAAGTCTCGACAATCACCCGGCCCGTGTTCGCCTCGTAGTCGCTTTTGATCTCCTTGGGCTTGAGAAGCCGGGTGCACGGCACCGGCCCGCAGAAATAGTCGGCATGAGTGGTCCCCAGGGCGGGGACCTCCCGTCCGGTCTGCGCCCAGGCGGTCGCGAACAGGCTGTGCGTGTGGACGATGCCGCCGACGCCGGCGAACGCGCGATAAAGCACCAGGTGCGTCGGCGTGTCGGAACTGGGATTGAGCCGCCCGTCCACCACTTTGCCCGAATCCAGGGCCACGGCCACCATGTCCTTTGGTTTCATCTGGTCATAGGCCACGCCGGAAGGTTTGATGACCACCAGGCCCCGCTCGCGGTCAATCCCGCTGGCATTGCCGAAGGTCTCCACCACCAGACCTGCTTTGACCAGGTCGAGGTTGGCCTTGCAGACTTGACTCTTGAGTTGGTCCAGCATGACTCAGGGGTGGTTATTCGGTCGAGTCCGGCCTGGGGAAAGCCCAGAGATACCGAGCGGCGAGGCCCCGGCCAAAAGGGACGCCAGCGAAAACTGCTCATAAAGCAGCCGAGCAGCCATTCTCCGCAATGCACTAATGCAGTAGCCCAACATGCCCGCAAGCCGCAACGCCTTTCGGAAATTAGCTTGGCCCGTGTCCGACGCCGCTGTCCCGAAGGGACATCCGAGAATAGCCCGGCGTTTCAACGCCGGGGTAAGCCGCCCTTCGTGTCCTGCCCGTCCAGAAGGGACGATTGAACCATCAGCCGAGGCCTCGCCTTTGGCAGGGGGAGCCTCAACCGTCCCTCCGGGACGGACTCGGATCCTTTGCGCTTCGGACCCGGCGTTGAAACGCCGGGCTATTTTCATGACGTCCCTTCGGGACAGGGGCGTGGCAGAATTTCCGAGGGGCATTGCCGCAAGCCGCGAGGACCTTCCGGCGGAGCAATAAACCGCGGAATACGCGGAATACGCGGAATCCTGGGCTTCGCGGGTTGTCTTTCCGCGTATTTCGCGTATTCCGCGGTTGCCTCTTTGGCTGCGGCTGCGCAGCTCTAGGTTCTTCGCGCCCTTGCGGTTCATCTGGGTTTATTACCTTCTCGAGCGGTTGCGTATCTCAATCAGTTCCTTCATCACGCCGTAGAGGTTGCCTTCCGGCTGTTGCGTGCCGAAGGCATCATGCAGCTTGCGGTAGAGCCCGTAGAGCTGCTGATAGACCTGGTGCGCCCTGGGATTTGGCCGGAAGACGCGGGGTTTCAAGCCGGTCATCGCCTTCTGGGCCTCGGCATAATTATCATAGCCGCCGGCCGGTTTGCCCGCGACCACGGCGCCGGCGATGGCCGCGCCCAAGGCGCAGGTCTGGGCCGAGCGCGAAATCTTGATCGGCCGACCGGTCACATCGGCGTAAATCTGCATCACCAGCGGGTTCTTCTCCGCGATGCCGCCGCAGTTGACGACCTGCTCGACCTTGAGGCCGTATTCTTCGAAGCGGTTGATAATGGTGAGCGCGCCGAAGGCCGTGGCCTCGATGAGGGCGCGGTAGATTTCAGCGGGCGTGGTGTAGAGCGTCTGCCCGACCAGCAAGCCGGTCAGGCGCTGGTCCACCAGGATGGTCCGATTCCCGTTGTTCCAATCCAGGGCCAGCAAACCCGATTCGCCCGGAGCCATCTTTGAGGCCGCGGCGCTGAGCGCCTGATGCGACCCCGCCTTCTTCCCGAGCGGCTGGATGTAATTGACGAACCAGTTGAAAATGTCCCCGACCGCCGACTGGCCCGCCTCCAGGCCGTAGTATCCCGGCAGGATGCTGCCGTTGACAATCCCGCACAGGCCGGGGATGTCCGCCAACCTTTCACCCAGCGGCACCACCATCATATCGCAAGTGCTGGTGCCGATGATCTTGACCAGCGTGCCCGGCGCGATCCCGGACCCGACGCCCCCCAGGTGCGCGTCAAAGGCCCCGACCGCCACCGGGATGCCGGGCGCCAGGCCCGTGCGTTTGGCCCAGGCGCTGGTCAAGCCGCCCGCCGCCCGGTCAATCGCGTAGGCCTTGGGCCGCAGGCGCGAGCGCAATTCGCCCAGCTTGGGGTGGAGCTGCGCCAGGAACTCGGCGTCCGGGTAGCCGCCCCAATCGTCGTTGTACATTGCCTTATGCCCGGCGGCACAGACCCCCACGGTCAGTTTGTCCAGCGCTTCGGTGCCGGTGAGCATGGCCGGCACCCAATCGGCGCATTCCACCCAGGAGTACGCCGCCGCGAACACCTCCGGGCTGGTCCGCAGGCAGTGGAGAATCTTGCTGAAGAACCATTCGCTCGAATAGGTGCCGCCGCACTTGGCGAGGTATTGCGGGCGGAGCTTGCGCGCCAGTTCGGTTATCTCCGCCGCTTCCGCCACGCCCGTGTGGTCTTTCCAAAGCCAGGCCATGGCCGCGGGGTTCCGGGCGAACCGCCGCTCCAGCGCCAAGGGCCGGCCATTGGCGTCCACCGGTATCGGTGTGCTGCCGGTCGTGTCGACGCCAATGCCGATCACCTGGTCGGGCTTGAAGCCGCGCACCGTGCGCTGGGCCGTGGCCAGGGCCTTCTTGATCGTGACCTCCGTGCCGGAGATGTAATCGGCGGGTTGTTGCCGGGCCAGGTTCGGGTCGCGCGAAAGGATGACGCCCTGGGTGCCGTTGGCGTAGTTGCAGACGGCGGTCGCTACTTCCCGGCCATTGGCGACGTTGACGATGACCGTGCGCACCGAATTGGTGCCGTAATCCAGACCGATCGTGTATTTGGCAGTGCTCATGTCAGGAGGCAGTGATGGTGATGGGTGGTTAGTTCGACCATGCTATATTTGGGTCAGATAGAAAGCAAGCGCTGTGAGTGGGCGATTGGCGGCAGGGGCGCATTTCACTTTCTTGGCTGGTCCCTCCTAATCTTAATCCTAATCTTAATCCTAATCCTAATCTCTCTCGTGCAACCGCCAGTCAGAATTGGCTTTGATTAACCCCACGAGCATCGAAACAATTCCGTGTAGCCGCTCTTTGCCGCAGGCGACCACACCCAACTCACACCGGCCTTGGGAGGCCAGAACATCCAGCGCCGCGGCACTCTCCGAAGCCGACCCGCGCGAAATGTCAAAAAATCGGCAACGATCGGGTGAGGTGAACTTTCCATTGCCTTCGGCAAGGTTCAGAACGAGCGAGCTACTGGCCCGATCCAATTGGTCACGCACGGCGACCGATTTGGGCGGCTTTTGCAGCAGGGGCTCGAGCCAGGCGACGAAGGCCAGAGATTCTTGATAAACCTCCAGTTTCTCATGGTCGAAGCGACGATTCATTCGGATTAAGATTCGGATTAAGATTCGGAGCAAAGATGAAGGTAAAGAGCCAGAAAGGCCACCAAAAAAAGTGAAAACCGCCGTTCCGAGCGTGCCCTTCATCTCTCGGCTTTGACCCGCAGCACCGTCACCGAATGTGCGGGGAAGGTGTGGCGGAAATTGGTCGCGGCATTCTGGATCACCTGCTGCACCGGCGCAACCTTCATGGGTTGCGCCATCGAATTCTCATCCGCCGGGTCGGGGGAAGTCAGAACCGTGGCCTGGCCCGGCGCGCGCACGCTTTTCACGCCCTCGAACCGAATCTCCGTTTCATAGCCCAGCTCAGAGACATTGACCGCCTTGAGGATGATCTCGCCGCTGCGCTCCGAGCGGCCGGCCACCACATGCAGCGGGCGCTGCCGCCGGGAATCGGTTGCGTCGTGAACCTGTTGGCCGTCCAGGAAGCAGCGGATGTTCGGCCCTTTCAACTCGACCCGCAGGTCATACCAGCGCCCGGTCTCCACCGAGCCGCCCACGTCCCGCCCCAGGGTCGACTTGCCCCCGTCCACGCACTGCTCAATGGCGTGCCGGGTGTTGCCCCACCCGCCCACGTTCCACCACAGCCAATTGTTGTCGTCCTGCACATGGAACAGGATGAGGAAGCCCTCGGCCCCGCCCAGTTTGCGCGCCTTGAGGGTGAGGGTGTAATCCCGCCACGCCGGGTCGCCGGCGAGGGCGCGGCGGTCCATGCCGCCGGCTGTTTGCTGGAGGGCGCCCTCTTTGGCCTGCCAATCGCCGCTGAAGAGCCGCCACCCCTTGAGGCCGGCCGCCGCGTCGGCGGAGAAAAGCTCTTTGTCCCCCTGCATGACCTTGATGTCCTTGTACTCGGCCTGGGTGTCCCAGGTGCCCAGGCCGATGCCGCCGTGATTGGGCTCCTCAGGCAAGGGCGCCACCTGGAGCTGCGCCGGCAGGACCACGTCACCGCGGTTCTCCGCGAACATCTTCTGGACGTAATACGAGGGCGTGCCATAGACGCGCGAGCTGTTGAAGTTGATCAGGTCCGGGTTCCACCGCTTGTAATTGACGTTGGCGAACAGCGGCGCGTAGGAGGCCATGATGACCACGTCGCTGTTCCGTTCCAGGCCGGTCATGAAGGCGGCCTCGCCGAGGGCGCCGCGCAGGTTGCCCTGCCCACAGTTTTGGGTCACGGCGTATTCGCCCACATAAACCTTGGGCCCATTCCGCTCGTAAGTATCGTAGCGGGTGGCCTGCTCAATAAAGAACCCCGCGCTGTTGTAGTAATGCTCGTCCACGATTTCGATCGGGCAGTTGGTCGGTATCCCGCCCCATTCATCGGCCACCAGGCGCATCGCCGGGTACTTCGCCTTGATGGCCTTGTAGAAAGCGGGGTAGCGCTCGCGATAGGGCGGCCCGCCGTTTTCGTTGCCGATTTCCATGTACTTCAAGTTGAACGGCGCCGGGTGGCCGTGCTTGGCCCGCAACGCTCCCCACTGGCTGGTGCGCGGGCCGTTGGCGTATTCGATGGCATCGAGCGCGTCCTGCACCCAGGGGCCGAGTTGGTCCAGGGGCACGTTTTCCTGATGCGACATGCCGCAGTTGATGACAAACAGCGGCTCGGCGGCCAGGTCTTCGCACATCTGGAGATACTCGTGAAAGCCCAGGCCATGCGTCGAGTAGTACTGCCAGATATTGTATTGGTTCCGGCGCTCGGCAAGGTCGCCGATCGTCTGTTTCCAGCGGTAGGCCAGACTCAGGGTGTCGCCTTCGACCCAGCATCCGCCCGGGAACCGGACGAAGCCCGGCCGCAGCCCCTGCAACATCTCCGCCAGGTCCGGCCGCAAACCATTGGCCCGCCCCTTCCAGGTCTTCCGGGGAAACAGCGACACCTGGTCGAGCCAAATCGTGGCCGGCTGTGAGGCGCTGAGCACCAGGCGCCCGGCGGGGTCGGTCCCCTCCGGCGTCAGCGAAGCTTTGAACGGCTTCCAATCCGGCGACAGCCCGCTGATTTTCTTCCGGGCATAAACCTTGCCCGCGCGGCTCTCCAGCGACACCGTCAAAGGGCCCCTGAACGCGGGGCCGGCCCGGGCGCTCAAGGACAATTCATAGGCCTGGCCCTGCTTGAGCGACATCCCCCAATAGCCGTCATTGGCGGCGCCCACCCGCTCGTTGCCCGCCTCGGTGACCGTCAACTGCAACGAACGCTGGTTCTTTTCACTCATCGGCTGCTGCCTATCAACGGCCATTTCGCCTTTGGCCCTGCCCTCGGTCACCAGCAACCAATGGTCCGGCTGGTTTGAATCTTCGAACGAGCGATTGCGCACCATCTCGGCATAAAGCCCGCCATCCCCGGCGCAGTTGATTTCCTCGAAAAAAATGCCGTAGAGCGTCGGGCTGACCTTCGGCCCCGGCCGATCCGCCTGGATGACCAGGCTCGCCGAGGCCGTCGCCGCCGCCGCTGGCTCAAGGCCTCCTGCCGCCACCACCGCCGCCACCACGATTGCTCCCAGGAGCTGACGGTCTGTTTTCATATTGAATCTCTCTATCCTCAAGGTTCACGGCTTCACGGCCTGCGTTCCCGAATCGCCGCCAGGATGTCCGCGACCACCGCTGCCCGCGGCTGGACGCCTTGCTGGCCCTTGCCATGGATGCGCACAGCGACGGTGCCGGCGGCCTGCTCCTTCTGGCCCACCACAAGGATGTGGTGCGCGCGGGCTTCCTCGGCCCGGAGGATGCGGCCCTGGAGCTTGTCGTTGCTGAATTCCAATTCCGCCCGGACCATCTGGCTGCGCAATTCGTTGACGATTGAATTCGCATAGTCAGTTTGTGCTCCCGTGATCGGCAGCACGCGCACCTGCTCCGGCGCCAGCCAAAGCGGGAAGTTGCCCGCGTAATGCTCGATCAGGAACCCGATGAACCGCTCGTGCGTGCCGAGCGGCGCGCGGTGGATGCACAACGGGGTCTTCTCGGTGTTGTCTTTGTCCCGATAGAGCAGCCCGAAACGCTTCGGCACCGCGAAGTCCACCTGGTTGGTCGCCAGCGTGAATTCGCGGCCAATCACGCTCCAGACCTCCACGTCGATCTTCGGACCATAGAATGCCGCTTCGTTGGGCGCCTCTTCGCAATGGAGGCCCGACTCCTGCAAGACCCGCCGGACCATCTCTTCGGTCTGGTTCCACAACTCCGGCTCCCCGACGTACTTGTCGCCCAGCCGCGCCGGGTCATGGGTGCTGAAACGCATCACGTATTTCTCGATGCCGAAAATCTTGAAATACTTGAGATACATCGCGTTGACCGCATTGAACTCCTGGGCGAACTGCTCCGGCGCGCAGTAGATGTGCGCGTCGTTCATGTTCAGCGAGCGCACGCGCATCAGGCCGAGGAGTTCGCCCGACTGCTCGTAACGGTAGCAGGTGCCGTATTCCGCCAGGCGCAAGGGCAAATCCCGGTAACTGCGCGGCTCCGCCGCAAAAATCCGGTGGTGGTGCGGGCAGTTCATGGCCTTGAGATAGTAACGATCCGGAACCGGCAGCTTCAGTAACTCAAGTTGCGCTTTCACTTTTGCTTCGGCCCACTTCTTTTCTTCCTCCGAAGCCCAACCGAGATCGATCGCGTCGGAGATCATGTTGTCAACGTCTCTTGCCGAGAAGTCCTTGGGATTAGCACCTGCCTCGCGCACCTTCTTGTCGAGTAACCTATCAGCTAGGTCTGAAAGCCGCGCGGTACATCCAACAACCTGGTCGTTCAGCCTCTTTCTTTCCGCAGCGAACTCGTCCAACTCCATCGGCGGGTACATCGAGTCGGCGTAAAGCAGCGGCAAGTGCCCGCTCGTGAGATACATCTTTTCCTTGGCAATGTGCGGCGTCTTCACGCGCACGTAGCCGGCGGCGAACTCGGTTTCCTTCGCGAGCTTTTCGAGTTCTTCGGCGATGGCGGCGCCCTTGGGCAGCCAGAGCGGCAGGCCGGGGCCGGTGTAGTCCGCGTCAATGGTGAACAGGCCCATCTCGGCGCCGATCTTGCGGTGGTCGCGGCGTTTGGCCTCCTCGAGCATTTTGAAATAGGCCTCCAGCTCGGCCCTGGTCTTGAAGGCGGTGCCATAGACGCGCTGAAGCTGCGGGTTCTGCTCGTCCCCTTTGTAATAGGCGCTGGCCACGCTCGTCAGCTTGAACGCGCCGACGTTGCCGGTGCGCATCACGTGCGGACCGGCGCACAGGTCGATAAAGTCCCCGCTCTTGTAATAAGTAATCGGTTCGCCGGCGGGAATGTCCTCCAGATTGCCCAGCTTGAACTTGCTCGGCGCCGGCCGCTGGCCCAGCGCGCCCAGGCGCCCGCTTTGGGCGTCCTGCAGCGCCTGCTCGCGCGTGACCACCATCCGCTCGAAGGGATGATTGGCCTTGATCGCCTTCGTCATCTCGGCCTCGATGGCCGGAAAATCCTCGGGCGTGATGCGGTGCGCGAGGTCCACGTCGTAATAAAACCCGTTTTCGACCGCCGGCCCGGAGGCGAATTGGGCCTCGGGCCAGAGGCGCAGGATGGCCGTCGCCATCACGTGGGCGCAGGAGTGGCGCAAACGCTCCAGGTCGCTGCTCCGGTGGCGTTCATCGAGGCTCTTGCGTGCCGGTTGATTCTTGTCTTCTGCTTCCATGTCTGTGCCTAAGTTGGTGTGGAAACAAAAACGCCTCGAGCTGGCCGATCGAGGCGGTGGCGTTCATCCCGTTGCTCGGGACGAACGCTAAATCGTCGTCGTTGTCTCCGCGCCTGACCTCACGCCCAAAACGTAGGCAAACCCAGCCGTTTTGGCAAATGCAATCTGCCCCCTCCGGCCAGTTTAGCCCATTTCACTTTTTTGGGTGGTCCCTCCTAATCCTAATCCTAATCCTAATCTCCTAATCCTAATCTCCGTCGTGCAACCGCCAATCAGAGTTGGCTTTGATTAACCCCAGGCGGGCAGGCCTCCCGCCTGCCCCACTACTGGCCAACTCACCCGCCCCTGAGGGCCATCGCCAGCCGGCGGCGGGTGGTCTCCCGGTTGTGCGCGTCGAAAAACTCAGCCGGGTTGTAGTCGTCGGTCAACACCCGGCCGTGGTCGGGGGGCGTGTTCACGACATTGACATAGGCCGCCTGTAGTTCGTGGAGCACGGCCGGATGCACCCCTTCCAGGTCCGGGGGATGCACGAAGCCCGGGGTGGTCCGGTCGCTGGCCGTGAAGAAGATCCCGCCGTCGCCGCTGGTGCACATGCGCACGTTGGCAAAGACCGCCTTGAGCGTGCGGTTGAGCGAGGCGGTAAAGAAATCGCGGGCCGGGTCCAGGTCGCCGAAGCTATTGATCACCAGCGCCCCACCGGGGCGCAAGACCCGGCGCATCGAGCCGAAGGCCTCGCGCGTCAGCAGGTGCGAGGGGGAGGAATCGCCCAGGAACGCATCCAGGATGACGGCGTCGTATTGCTTGCGGCAGCGATTGAGAAAATGGCGCCCATCGTCAATCGCCAGGTTGATTTGCTCGCGTTGCAGGCCGAAAAACCGGACCGCCACAGGCACGACCGCCGGGTTGATTTCCACCACGTCCACCCGCGCCCCCTGGCGGGCGAATTCCATCGGCGTGATGCCCACGCCCAGGCCGATGCACAGGACATCGTTGATATTGCTGACGCTGGCGCGGGCCAGGCCCGAGAGCATGTAGGTAAAGTGAGACCTGCTCTGTTTGCGCGCCGGATCGTAGGTATTCTGGACCAGGAAGTCGTTGAGATAATAGCGGCAGGAACCGTCGCGGCGCTCCAGCACCTGGAGCCGGCCGAAATGGGAATTGCCGGCGAACCGCTCGACCAGCCAGGGCATTTCAGGCGCCCGCCCGCGGTAGAGTTCCAGGCCCACCACCGCCGCGCAGGCCAGCACCACCGCCGCCGGCGCCCCCACCCGCCGGCCAAAGAAAACAAAGTAACCCGCGCACACCAGCACCAGCGCCAGCGCCGTCAGGTACATCGACACCGAGTTCGGCAGGAAGGGAATCATGAAATAGCCGATCAGCAACGTGCCGGCGAAGCTGCCCAGGGTGCCGATGGACGTCAGCCGCCCCACGTTGGAACCGACCCCGGCCAGCGAGTTGGTGATCATCCGCACCAGGAAAGGCCCGGTCATGGCCAGCAACGCCAACGGCAGGAAAAACAGGAACGCGGAGGTCACCAGCGAGCCGACGGCCAGGCTGCTGAACTTGTCCAGGCACCAATAGGCCACCGGCTGGCACAGCATCACCGTCAGCGCCAGGTAAAGCGCCCCGCCAAGCACGCCCCAATACAGCCAACCCAGCCGCGGCGACCAGTCCGCCAACCGTCCGCCCACATAATACCCGCACGCCAGCGCCACCAGCGTGACCGCAATTTGTGCCGTCCAGACGAAATGCGACACGCCCAGAGAAGGGGCCAGCATCTTGGCGCCGAGGATTTCCACCACCATGACCGCCGCCCCCGCCACCGCCGCGGTGAAATAAAGATAAACGCGCAAGGCGCGCGGCAACGCCGGTTCCGCCGCCGGCAACGGTTTGCTTCTCACAGCCGACTCTTTCACGCCACAGCTTTTACGCCAGATCACAGACCGGAGCAACTCCTTAACGGTGCCCCAAATCCCCGCCTAAGACTCTTTTTGAGAAACCGCGGTCCTCT
>Ga0187850_10004149_pt1 | contig 11655 bp, 8 predicted proteins | sample June2016WEW_4_15_FD_132436 | JGI IMG/M metagenome (GOLD analysis project Ga0187850, IMG submission 132436) | Peatland microbial communities from SPRUCE experiment site at the Marcell Experimental Forest, Minnesota, USA - June2016WEW_4_150 | ecosystem: Environmental > Terrestrial > Soil >... | reverse complement strand
GACAGGGGGGAACGTCTGCTCCTCCAGTCGCGGTCCTCTGAGCCACTCATAAAGAACAAGCGTCGGGAGCAGCAGTCGTTCCCCCCTGTCGATTGCCCGCCGCAGCAGTGGAGCCGACCGTTTTGGGCCGGTGAGGGCATCAATGAGCACCGATGTGTCGAGGACAATCAAGGGCGGTTTCTCCGCGCGCCATTGCGCCCCCCGCGCCGCCGGGCCTTGCGGATCTCATCGATTTCCTTATCCACCTCAGCCGCAGGCCGGTCCGGAATCATGGGCACGAGCCTGTCAAAGTCAGCGAGCATGCGACGCCGCTCGGCTTCGCTGAGTTTCCCGATGCGCAGGTGATAGTCCTGTACGGCCTCGCGGACCACTTCGCTCTTAGGTATCGCGAGGCGCTGGGCTGCATCGCTAATCTGGAGGACAGTAGCGTCATCAAGAGTGAATGTGACCTTTTTTCGATTTGCCATATCGATACCATATTACCATATCGTATGCGGTCCACCGCACATTGTCCTTGTGCTACTGGTTTTAGTTCGGCCGGATTCAGGTTAGGCTTGCCAAAGCCGAGAGGTGAAGATTCCCGAGACATCGCCCAGACGCGGGTAATTACGGGATTTCCCGCCCAAGTCCACAAGACAGAAAAGGCGAGGATCGCATCCTCGCCTTCTCATTTCTGATTAGAGAGCCAGGGTGAACAGCAGCTCTCGGTCTGCTACACAACTCCCCGGATCGACCGACAAAGTGGAATTAGTGTACGGTGCCGATACCGTCACCAGCCGCCATGCCCCCTGGGTCCACCGTCGCGGGAGCAACAAATGACTGGTACCGTACAACCTGGTCGACACCGATGCCATAGACGTAGCGCGCGGAACCGGCTATCGGGGTTGCCACTATGCCGAATCCACCGCCAGCGACTGTAGTCGGGAGGCCGGCGGGCAACCCGGTAACAGCCTGGTCTTCAGCGTACGTGTAGCCGTTAAAACCAGCCGCGTTCACGAACCGCGCGTCCAAATAATTGTCCGTCGTAAGCTGTGCGAACGTTCCATATTTCTGGTTATTGACAGAGGCATAGGCCACCTCTGCGGACCCGGCTGTGCGACAACCCTCAATCCCGCCGGATTCGTTGGCCGCCATGCGTGAGGTCAGCAGGCTGGGTACAGCGATGGCTGCGATAATCGCAATGATCGCCACCACAATCAACAACTCTACAAGTGAAAACCCCTGTTCGTTCTTCATTTATATTCTCTCCTCTCCTGTGGATGGTTGAGTGCGTCCGCTGATGAATACAGCAATCCTCGTGCCACAACTTGACGCGGTGCGCATATTGTCATAAGTTATTTAGAATCAATGTGATCATGAGATCTCTATATCTGTGAAAATCTGGCCATACTGCTGAAGGTGATGATACGCATCACCTCCGAGGTGTTGAAAACCATCACATGGCCACGAATTACACGAATTACACGAATGGCACGAAATGGCTAGAGGACGATGCGCCTTACTTCCAATGACTCTCTCCCGAAGTTGAACAGAATTGCCAGGCGGAGTCCTGTTGCCTTGAAATAATTCAGAGCCTGGGCTTGGCGTACGGGTATCAGATTGGATGAAGCTTTGATTTCGACAATGAGCTTGCCATCCACTACAAGATCCGCTCGGTATTTTCCTGCCGCTATCCCTTTGTACCTCACCTGAAATGAAACCTGACGGCTGAAAGGAATTTGTCTCAATGTGAGTTCGTGTCCCAGAGCGCGCTCGTACACGACCTCGAGAAAGCCCGGATCCAGCTGTCGATGAACCTCGAGCGCGGCGCCCACCGTCGAAAAGGAAAGCTCTGGATACAGCACCTCTGTCCTCAACTGTACCTAACAGGAGATGCCCGTCTATGAGCGAAAAAATCTGTGTAATCTGAAAATTCGAGATTCGAGATTCGAAATTCAATATTCCCAATCTCGAATTTCGAATTTCGAATCTCGAATCAGGCTCGGTCGTTCACATTTGGTTGCGGCCTACTGGCGGTGCTAGGTAATCCGTGGCCGATTCTAAGGATGCCGATAGATAGAGGGATTTATTCCCAGGGCCTGGATGCGATGGCGGAGGGACGGCTTGGTCAGTCTAAGATATTCCGCGGCCAGAGTTTGATTCCCATCGGTCCGCTTCAAAATCTGGCAGATCAGGTCTCGTTCGAGACTGCGCAAAAACTCCTCGATGTCAAAGGACTCCTCAGGAAGCGCTATGGACTCGCACACCGCAGGTGAAGGCAGCTTGCGGACAGCGTCGGGCAGGCGCTCAATCTGGATGGCTTCGGTGGTCTCCAGGGCGATGGCGCGTTCGATGGTGTTTTCGAGTTCGCGTACGTTTCCAGGCCAATGGTAATTCTCCAGGCAGTTCAAGGCCTCGCGCGTAATGCTGAAGACCCTCTTCCCGTTCTTTTCGGCATACTGGTGCAAAAAGTGAAAGGCGAGCAGATCGATGTCCTCGGCGCGCTCCCTTAGAGGTGGCAGGAGGATCGTAATGACTGCGATCCTGTAATACAGATCTTCACGAAACTGGCCCTGGTGAATGGCTGCCTGCAAATCTCGATTGGTGGCGGCGATCACGCGGACGTCGACAGGTACTTCCTGGGTTCCCCCCAACGGCCGAAGCTGTCTCTCCTGCAAGACACGAAGGAGCTTTACCTGCATGGCGGGGGTCATGTCGCCGATCTCATCGAGAAATATCGAACCGCCGTTGGCTGCCTCAAGCAACCCCTTCTTATTACTCGCGGCCCCGGTGAATGCACCCTTCATGTAGCCGAACAACTCGCTTTCCAGGAGCGTTTCGGGGAAAGCGCCGCAATTGATCGAGACGAAAGGCAAGTCTTTCCTTCCCGATGCTTCGTGAATAGCGCGCGCGACCAGCTCCTTCCCGGTTCCGCTCTCTCCCGTGACGAGGACTGTGCTCTCACCCATGGCCACGGTCCCGATGGTCCGATAGACGTCGAGCATCTTCGGGCTCTTGCCGACGAGCTGGCTCCGATGCAGTGCCTGGAAAAGCTTCTGTCCCTGCTGGGCCTCGATTTCGCTCTTGAGGGTGGCAACCTCTCGTTTTAAGGATTTTTTCTCGAGGGAGTGCCGGACAATGTTCAGGAGTTCCTCCATCTTAAACGGCTTCGTCAGGTAGTCATAGGCGCCGTGCTGAAGCGCGTCGATGGCTGTGTCCGTGCTGGCGTAGGCTGTGATCAGAATGCATACGGTTTCAGGTGCGAGCCTCTTTGCTTCCTTAAGCAACTCCACGCCCGAAAGATCCGGCATGCGAATGTCCGAAATCAGCACGTCGACCTCCGTTTTATGCAAAAGGTCGAGCGCGGCACTTGCCGAGGAGGCCTTGTAGACTTCCATTCCGGCATCACGCAGGACGATGTCGAGAATCTCGATGATGTTCGGCTCGTCGTCTACCAGCAGAATCGTCGGTTTGGAATCCATAGGCTTAATGCGCTGCAGGCGGAAGGTACAAGGTGACCCTGGTCCCGCGGCCTTTCTCGCTTTCGAAACGGATCTTGCCCTGGTGATCCTCTACAATCTGAAAGATGATGCTCAGCCCGAGGCCGGTGCCGCCCGCAAAACCCGAGTGCAGGGGCTGGAAGAGTTGGGTCTTTTCCTCCTCGGTCATACCCGTGCCGTTATCCTCAAACACGATCTGCCCGCCTCCGTCTTCCTCGTTCCGGGCAGAGATTCGGAGCGTGCCACCTGCAGGCATGGCACGCAGCGCATTCTGGGCCAGGTTCCAGAACACCTGCTTCAGCCTGTCCGCGTCCCCGTCGATGAGAATCTGTCCGGAAGCGAGGCAGAGCTCGACTCGGTGTCCTTCCAGCACGGCCGGGCTGTTTTTCAGCAGAGTAATGGAGTCCTGAAGCAGGGGCGCCAAATCCAACGATTGGCGAACGCATCGCGTCGGTTTGGCGAAATCGAGGAACTCCTCCACGAACTTGTTGAGCCGGTCGCTCTCCCTGACTAGGATATCGAGGAGACGCGCATCCGCGCCGCCGAGGACCAGGTGGGAGCGCAGGATTTCAACCGAACCGCGCATGGCGGCCAGCGGATTGCGGATCTCGTGGGCGAGGCCGGCAGCCATGCGTCCGATGGCAGCCATTCTGTCTTTGATCCGCACTTCCTCCTCGAGGCGCTTGATGTCCGTCAGATTCTGAAACGAGACGACGTAGCCGATCAGGGTTCGTTCGTGGTCCATGAGAGGCGAGACACTGTATCCGAGGAATCGGCGGTGGCCCCCGGGAAGCACCAACCACTCCTCATGGCGCAACGGACGCGCGTCGCGAAACAGATCGACGCCCCGGATTCTGTTCCACAATCCCTCTCCGAGCACATCGCAGATCGAGTGATGGACGATGTCGGCGCGCGTTTTTTCGGTAAGCTCCTCAGCCGTGTCGTTGAACAGGGTGATGGTGCCGTCTAAGTCGGTGGCCAGCAAACCGCTCCGGATGCTGGAGACGATATGTTCCGTAAGCTTCTGGAGACGTTCGAGTGAATCGATCTTCTGTTGCAGTTCCGCCTGGACGACACGAAGTCGCTGCGACAGGTCGGCTCCGAGCAGTGCCACGGAGAAGAATCCAAGCACGTGCAGGGAGATGCGAAAGAACAGGGCGCTCAGCTCCGCTGGCTGTCCGCCAAATGGAAGCACGCCGATGTGGCCAAAGTAGATGATTCCGGCGTAGAGGATGGTACTGAGCGCGGCTCCGATCACTCCTCCATTCCTGCCCAGGGTCAGGCCGCAGTAAATGATAATCAGAAGATAAAAGGAGATGAACGGGCTCTCGCTGCCGTGCGTGTGAGCGACCAACATGGTTGCGATGCACAGATCGACGGCGATCTGCAGATTGAGATGCGACATCGGCCGCCAACGGGTCCACCACAGCACGAGATACCCGAATGCGAGGGTCACCGCAAAAACATTGAAGCATGAAACAAACGGAAAGGGTCCAAGACGATCGGGCAGGATGCCCAGCGGCCGTGCGAGGTTCAATCCCAGCAGCAGGATCAAGGTCCGGGCCGCAATCAGCCAGAGCAGGCGCCGATTCAACTCGCCGGCTTGGTCCTGAAAGGCAGGCCGGCGCATCGTGCCGCCCTGGGGCCAGGCGGGCAGAATGACTCTTTCCTGCGTAAGCACATTTGCCTCGCGTTCCTCTGCACGTACCATGATTAATGAGGCCAGCCGCAGTCTCTTTCCCTATCCTCCGGACTTGCCGGCGACTGGACCGTGCCTAGCCAACTAGCCGCCGGAGAGCACCTGGATCAGTTTGAACAGCGGCAAATACATGGCGATCACGATGCCGCCCACGATGACCCCGAGGAAGACCATGAGGAAAGGCTCCATGATCGTCAGGAGGTTGTTCATGATGACGTCTACCTCCTCCTCGTAATAGTCCGCGACCTTTACGAGCATCGTATCCAATTCTCCCGTGGATTCACCGACGGAAACCATCTGTGTCACCATCACCGGGAAGAATTTGGACTGTTTCATCGGCTCCGCGATGGTCTTGCCCTCCTCTATGTTGCGGCGGACCTTGCGTACGACGTCCTCCAGGATCGCATTGCCGGCCGTGCGCGCCGTAATGTCGAGACCCTCGAGAATGGAGACACCGCTCGACAGCAGGGTCGCCAGGGTGCGCGTAAATCTGGCCACGCCGATCTTGCGAAAGACCTCGCCAAGGATCGGGATGCGCAGCAGCATCCGGTCGATCATGTGCCGCCCCTTGTCGGTCTTGTAATAGGACCGCACCCCCAATGCGATCAGGACCACTGCCGCTATGATGATCAGCATGTAGCTTTCGACGATCGCGGAGAGTGCGATGACGATGCGGGTCAGAAGGGGCAGTTGGACGTTGAATCCCGCGTAGAGGGTGCGGAATACCGGGACCACCTTCCAGAGGATGATGCCCACCACCGTCACGGCGATCGAGAGGATCACACAGGGGTAGATCAGGGCCGATCGCAACGCCTGCTTGAGTTTGACGATCTTTTCTATGAACACCGCCAGCCGCTGCAGGATCATATCGAGGATCCCTCCCGCCTCTCCTGCGGCGATCATGTTGGTGTAGAGGGCGTCAAACACCTTCGGGTGGCGGGCCATCGCATCCGACAGCGTGCTTCCGGATTCCACGTCGGTGCGTACCTGCTCGAGGACGGATCTGAACGTGGAGTTGGCGTTCTGCTCCCCCATGGCCTCCAGGCACTGTACCAGGGGCAATCCCGCGTCCAGCATGACGGAGAACTGCCTCGTGAAGATGGCGACCTCCCTCTTGGACACTCCTCTGCGCAGCGGGGAGAAGGACTTCTTCTCGTGCTTTTCGTGAATGGAAACGGGCGCGATCTGCTCGCGACGCAGCACGGCAGCCAGCGCATGCGGGCTGTTCGAGAATCGCTCGCCCATGATGCTTTCGTTCGTGCGGACGTTGCGTCCGCGAAATGTATAAACAGGCATGTCGGCCTTTCCGGGTTAGTGACCGGCGCTTCCCACAGGTTCGGGTCGGCGCATGCGTGGCGCGGCGGCAACGGCCGCGGCAGGCACGTTCAGTCCTACTCCACGACGTATGAGCTCTTTCAATTCATCCACGCTGGAGGATTTGCCAAGCGCGTCCTCCTCGGTGATTTGACGGGTCAGCACCAGCTGCGCGAGGGACTGGTTGAATGTTTGCATTTCGTACTTTTCCTGTCCGGTTTGCATCGAGCTGTATATCTGATGAATCTTGTCCTCGCGGATCAGATTCCGGATGGCTGAATTCGGAATCATGATTTCCATGGCCATGGCGCGCCCCGTGCCATTGGAACGGGGGATGAGGGATTGACACAGGATGCCTTCCAGCACCAGGCTGAGTTGCGCCCGAATCTGAGGCTGCTGGTTGGCGGGAAAAATGTCGACAATACGATTGATCGTGGACGCAGCGCTGTTGGTGTGAAGCGTAGCCAGCGTAAGGTGGCCGGTCTCCGCGATGCGCAACGCCGATTCCACGGTCTCGAGGTCGCGCATTTCCCCGATCAGGACCACGTCCGGATCCTCGCGCAAGGCGACGCGCAGTGCATCTCCGAAGGAGTGCGTGTCGCTGTTCACCTCGCGCTGATTGACGATGCAGCTTTTGTGCGAGTGCAGGAACTCGATCGGATCCTCGATTGTGAGGATGTGTTCGTGACGCTCCCTGTTGATCTTGTCGATCATCGCCGCCAGGGTGGTGGACTTGCCGCTTCCGGTCGGTCCGGTGACGAGGATGAGACCGCGCGGCTTGTTGCACAGTTTCTGCACCACCGGAGGAAGGCCGAGGGCGTCAAAGCCCTTAATCTCGAACGGAATCACGCGAAAAACGGCCGCTACCGCTCCGCGCTGCGTATAAATGTTGGCGCGGAAACGGCAGAGATCCTTGATGCCGAAAGAGAAGTCGAACTCCCATTTTTCCTCGAAGGCATGCTTCTGCGAGTCGGACATGACGCTGTAGGCGAGGCGTTTGGTATCGGCCGGCGTCAGCGCAGGCTGGTCCAGCGGGCTCAGCTTGCCGTCGACGCGCATCTGCGGCGGTGTCCCGATCGTCAAGTGCAGGTCGGAAGCGCCTGCCTTTGTCGTTTTGTTAAGCATTTCGGCCAGTGTGAGCATGTAGAACCTTTCCCGGTCAGTTGATCACCGTCTCGCGCAGGACTTCGTCCAGGGTTGTGATCCCCGCCTTGATTTTGGTCAGACCGCTGTCTCTCAACGTGAGCATCCCTTCCTCGATGGACTTGCGCTTGATCTCGCGCGCGGAAGCACCCACGAGAATCAGTTCCTGGATCGCCTCGGAGATTTCCATCACCTCATACAAGCCGACGCGGCCTTTGTATCCGGTCCCGTTGCAGGTCTTGCAGCCTTCTCCTTTGAAGGTCTGAATCGTCTTCGCGTCCTCGGGAGTGAACCCGATGTTGATAATGGCCTGGATGGGAGTTTTGATCTCGGTTTTGCATTCGTTGCAGATCTTGCGGATCAGACGTTGCGCGCATATCAGGTGCACCGACGTGGCCACCAGGAACGGCTCGATGCCCATGTTCAACAACCGCGAGATGGTGGAGGGAGCGTCGTTGGTATGAATGGTGGACAGGACGAGATGACCGGTCAGCGCGGCTTTGATAGCTATTTCCGTTGTCTCAAAGTCGCGGATCTCGCCCACGAGAATTATGTTGGGATCCTGCCGCAGGAAGGAGCGCAAAGCGGCCGCGAATGTGAGCCCGATCTGCTCTTTGATCTGCACCTGGTTGATGCCGCGGAAATTATACTCTACCGGGTCTTCCGCCGTTATGATGTTCGTCTCGGGCGTATTCAGGCGATTCAATGCCGAATACAGCGTGGATGTCTTTCCGCTTCCCGTGGGACCGGTCACCAGCACCATTCCGTATGGTTTCAGGATGCCCGCTTCGATGCGCTTCAGCGAAACTTCCTCAAAGCCGAGCTTGCTCATATCGAGAGGAAGGTTGTCGCGGTCGAGGATGCGCAGCACGATCTTCTCTCCAAAGAGAGTGGGCAGAGTCGAGACGCGATAGTCGAGCTCCTTTTTCTTTGAGTTGAACGTCGTTCGGATCTTGATCCTCCCGTCCTGGGGGAGCCGCTTTTCGGAAATGTCCATTTTCGCCATAATCTTGACGCGGGACGTGATGGCATCCTTAAGGCGCAACGGTGGATTCATGATGTTGTACATGATGCCGTCGATGCGGAAGCGGATCCGAAAGTCCTTTTCGTACGGCTCGATGTGGACGTCGCTGGCCCCCTTCTTCAGTGACTCCGAAAGGATGAGGTTTACCAGTTTGATAATGGGAGCTTCTTCGCTGGAACGCTGCAGCTCATCGATCGACACCGGCCCCTGGTCTTCTGTCGCGGCCTCCAGATCGAGCTCGAAACTCTCCTTTTCTCCCAGTGCGATTTCCTCGTAAACCCGCTTGAGCTCGATCGCATGGGGTGTGCCGTAATACTTCTCAAGGGCTTCGAAAATGGAAGCCTCAGATGCGACCACAGGTTCCACATTGAATCCCGTCATGAACTTAATGTCGTCCATGGCGAAGACGTTGGTGGGATCGACCGTGGCAATCGTGAGTGTGCTGCCCACACGGCTCAGGGGCACCACCATGTATTTCTGGGCTGTTTCGAGGGGAATCAGCTTGATGACTGCCGCATCGATCTCAAAGTAGGCGAGGTTGATCGAAGGTACGCCGTATTGTTTGCTGAGCAGGGATGTGATGTCGTCGTCTTGTACGTACCCAAGGTTGATCAGGATCGAGCCAAGGCGGCCGCCATGCTGGCGCTGGTGCTTGAGCGCGCCTGCGAGCTGCTCGGCTGTGATGAGGTTCTCCTTGATCAGGAGTTCGCCAATTTGAGACGGCATAGTCAAGGTACTCGATGCCAGATAATGTCCGCTCCAGTGCTTACGAGCAAAAGAACGCTGATCCAGCCGTTGACGGTGAAAAAGGCGGCATTGACTCGACTCATGTCGGACGGTCGCACCAGACTGTGCTCGTAGGCCAGCAGAAGCGTTACCAACCCCAGGCCAGCGAGACTCAGAATGCCCAGCCTCATCCTCAGAAACAACAGGGAGAGCAGGATGACCATGCACGCATGAAGAAAGCCTGAAATCCAGAGGGCGCACGGGATGCCAAAACGCTTGGGCATGGAATAGATCGGTTCTTTCCGGTCAAACGCCACGTCCTGGCAGGAGTAAACTATGTCGAAACCTGCAACCCAGAGGACGACGGCCAATCCGAGGACGAGGGGGATTCCGGAGACGCTTCCACGGATGGCGATCCAGGCTCCCACGGGTGCGCACGCAAGGGACAACCCCAGAAAGAAGTGCGTGGCCCAGGTAAACCGCTTAAGAAAAGAATAGAGAAGAATGATCGCGAGTGCTACCGGGCTCAGTCTGAGCGCAAGCGGATTCAGCATGGCAGCGGCCAAAACAAAAATGCCCGAGGATACGATGACGAATGTCGCGACGTAGCTCCTGCTGACTTCGCCACGCGGCAGCGCGCGCGCCGCGGTGCGCGGATTGCGCGCATCGAAAGGAAGATCAACGAGCCGGTTGAATGCCATCGCCGCGCTCCGCGCTCCTATCATCGCCAGCAGAATCCACCCGGCCTGGGACGGACTGGGAAGGCCGTTTGCCGCAAACAGAGCACCCAGGAATGCGAAGGGCAAAGCAAAGAGGGTGTGCTCGATCTTGATCATCTCAAGCGTAATCATCAGTTTCTTTAACAAAGAAGTACCCTGCAGGCAGTCCACCCCGAATCGACCATGGGGAAAACGCCCTCAAATCTCATCGAGCCGAGCCTACCCTCCGCTGGCCGGGAGGAGGGGGACCAATACCTCTGAGTATTTATCGGCAGAAAGGCAGGGTTGATGAAGAGTTTTTGCCTCGTGGCCAACTCCAACAAAACAAAGGAATAACATTTGTCTTGATGGCCTGTTCGCGGCTTGCCATTGCGTCGCTTCAGGACATCTCTATTGTTTCGCAACCCGCTGGTATATTTCAAGCTGCGCGAAATTGCGGACAGCTGCTTCTCTTCGCCGGGAGAATCGCGGAGGTGATGTAATTAGTTCTGTGTAAAAAGGAAGAGGGTGTAAGTTGGTTTCGCGACGAAGCAGAAACCATTCTCCACAAGAAGCTTACACCCAATGGCCAAAGTCACACCTATCAGCGAGCAGTTCCAACATTTCTTTGAAGAGGTTACACGAGGATTTCTGGGGAAGCCTGTACGAGCGCACAAAACAAGCCTGGAAGAGATTTCTCGACGCGGACTCGCAACGACAATGAGATCTGTATTGTGGGCTGGATTGGTACGAACGCGGCGGGGGGCGGAAGCGATCTTATCGCAACGGTTATTATGAGCGGGACTGGGTCACGAGATTCGGGACGATTCGGTTACGGATTGCCCGGCCTCGCGAGAAGAATTTCCTCCCCACGGGACTGCATCGATTTCAGCGGCGTGCCGAGTCGGTGGCGCTGCTGATTCGTGAAGCATTTCTGCGGGGTGTGAGCACCAGGCAGGTGGGTAGGATCGTGGCGATTCTGACGGAGGAACCGGTGAGTGCCCAGACGGTATCGCAATTGACGCGGGATTTGGACGAAGCGGTAGAGTGGTTCCATGAGGGGCAATTGGAAGATGATTGGCGCTACCTGTTTCTCGATGGGGTCAGTTTGAAATTGAGGCAGCGCGCGGGGCGGAAACGAGTGCACATGCTAGTAGCGTACGGTGTCAAGGAGGACGGGAGGCGGTGACTGCTGGCGTTCTTCAACGAACCGAGATCCCTATGGCGCAAGGTGCGAACAACGAACATCATCGAGCGCTGTTTCGTCGAGGTGCGGCGGCGAACTCGTCCAAGGGTGTGCTTTGTAAACGTCAGGAGCGTAGATCGGATCATTTTCTCGATCTTCAACCGTTTCAACCTGGACTGGAGCCAACGACGCACCCTTAGACTTTTTGCACAAGCAGCTTGACGTCACCCGATCACTTGACTTGTTAGTCTGACTATAATAGCATGATATACTATCTATGAATATTTAGAAACAATGATCTAAAAACCATTTTTTTCATTATCATTATGAAACTCTTATTGATATATCCGCCAAGAAAATATCACATGTTTGGTGCGACGCTACAT
>Ga0187850_10004138_pt1 | contig 11673 bp, 9 predicted proteins | sample June2016WEW_4_15_FD_132436 | JGI IMG/M metagenome (GOLD analysis project Ga0187850, IMG submission 132436) | Peatland microbial communities from SPRUCE experiment site at the Marcell Experimental Forest, Minnesota, USA - June2016WEW_4_150 | ecosystem: Environmental > Terrestrial > Soil >... | reverse complement strand
GCTTATGTGCCTCTAGTTCGAACTTCAACCTTTCAAAAGGACTCATTTGACTAACATCCACTATCGGCGCTGATTGACTTCCTCCTATAAATCTAACTCCCGGACCTATCATCAGATACCTTTCCCCCTCAGGCATCTGTCTCACTTTCTTTTCAATCTGTGCGTGGGCCATCTCACTCCGTCTCTGTGCCTCTAGCTCGAACTTCAACTTTTCAAAAGGGCTCAGTTGACTAACATCCGTCATCGGCACCGATTGACTTCCGCCTTCAAATCTAACTCCCGGACCTATCTGTCTTTCCGGTGGGACTCTTCCTTGTATTTGATCCACATCACTAGCTGTGGTCTTTGCGTTTACATCCCCGGCATTTAACTCACTTCCCGTCTTAGGCTTAGGCTTGACTAAACTCTTCGCCCCCAACGCGGCTAGAATCGCATCCGCAGTACTTACAGTTCTTTCTCCCAGAGTTTTATCCGGTGCCGCTGCCTCACTGGCAGCTTGCGTACCTCCCATTGCTAGGCCTAATCCCATTAATAACTTAGCAATCTCTCCCCCACCAATTGCAGGAAGCTGTGCAAGAGTCTTAGGATCAGTCAGCATATCCGCAAAGTGACTCGGAAGGCTTTGTAATCCCTCTCCAATTGTCTGTGGCTTTGGCTGACCCTCGCTAAACTTAGTTCCTACAACTTCAGGTACTACACTTCTTCCTACTGCCGCATTTATCGTATGCCCAGGAATATTATACGGGTCACTCAATTCCTTTGTAACTTGCTCAGCTCCTGTCAACGTCGGTACCATAGCCGCTATGAATTTGTCAAGAGGGCTTATCTGCAATCCAGTCGGAATCTGTTTTAGATTCCTACTCCCTGATTGCAAAGCCCCTGCGGGTTGAATGATATCCTCCTTTGGAGCGACAAATCCCCCGGTGCTTTTCCCACTAGCGGATTGAATTAACTCAGTCTCAGGTGCAATGAATGGCATACATTTATTTATTTATTTATCTGTTATTGTTTAACCGCAACATTCCCTTGAGAATCAACGTATCTCGTACCCTTCGGCAAAGCACTATGAGCCTCTTGTGAATCAACCATTATTGGAGGAAGCATTGCCGTGAAACTATTTGTAACAGGCACCTGACTAACATCAGGTTTGCTAAACCAACCTCCGGGAGAATTCGTTACCGAATGTGTACTGATATTCGGACTTACTTTTAAAACATCCATAAGATGTTGGAACCCTGCAAGCGTCGCACCATTAGGCACTCCATTTGTAGCCGCCTGGTTCATCGTATTAAAAATCTGTTGTTGAATACTAGGATCGACTTTTACCTTCGCCATATCACTTTCAGGATTTGGTAATTGATTCTTCACACTACTATCCACAATTCCTTGCAACGCCCTTTGCAACTCCATTTGACTCGCAGGACTCATCATCTTCGGCGTTGCAGCTTTTTTCTCCCCGGCAGTTTTCTTTGCATCAAACTCATACTTCTTTTCCTCACTAGCATCTTCTTTCAACCCAAGTCCAATATCAGTTTGATTCATGCGACGCTGGGTATTTTCTTCCCTTTGTTTTAAAATATCCTGTTTCTGTTTAGCCAAAATAGGTACCTGCCCCGCTTGTACTTCGTGTAGTTTACTCAACGACTTTTGCTCATCTACCTGTCCTTGCAATAATGCAAGCTGTAAAGGAAACTCCGCCGCATCTCTTCCCGCTTTGTCTTTCTGCATTTGAATCTCCGCACGGAGTCTCGGCAATTGAATCAACGCTTGAGATAAAGTATCCCCAAGACCTTGACCAAATCTACCAATGTCTTGCCAGGGAGAATAACCAATTAGTGGCATATATTTATTTTGGTTGCTTGTTTACTTATTGCTTTATATTTGTTAAACGGTTTATTGCGTACCCACTCCACTCTGGCCCCACGTTTGCAAAAGATTTGTAAAAGGATTTCCTCCCAAGAACTGATCAGCTGCATCCGGTGTATTAGCCGCTATCGTAGAAAAAGGTACATTTTGATACAACTGTTGTTGCGACCCCACCGCCGAGGTATTCGCTCCATTATACATTGACACAGCAGCGCCTCCCGCACCTAAAGCAGCTCCAATTGTCTGTCCAATCCCCGCAAGTTCATTACCTGTTTGACTCGCTTGTTCTTCCATCGGGCCGAGGGTGCTTGCAATACCTTGTGCACGTGCATTATTCAATCCTAAAGCACTATTTGCAGTTACATCCTTTAAATACTGTTGCAAGGAATAATTCGTATACCCTTGGTTCTTAGCCCCTGCTTGAGTCCCAGCGGCAATCTTAGCCCCCGCGGCGCCACTTGTAACATTAGGTTTACTTCCTCCTCCCCCACCGATAATATCTTGCAATGACAACTGTCCCTGCAACCTATTATCTTCATTCAAAGCTTGGTCTTGTCCTTGTTTAATCTGACTCTCCGCAGCTTGAGGTGTGCTTTTATCCAAACTCTGTTGGAATATATCTCCCCCTTGTTTAGCAGCGCCTTGTTCCTGTGCGATGATATTCGCCGCGGCTTTGTTCATCGCTGCGACGTCTTCCGCATTTGCTATTGTGGAAAAGATATTGCTTATTCCACTACCGACCATTTGTGCCCCACCTGCCATACCCATAGATACCTCGCTTTTTTAATTGTTAAAATTGTTTTTATTTATTTACTTTTACTTATCCATTAACATTGTAATTGCCCCCACCGCTGCCACTTCCTCCACCCCCACCACCGCCTTGATTACTTAAACTCATTATTGAATTCGCCCCCGTCGTGGCACCAGTAGGAAGCACCGTACCACCTTGTGTCGCAGGCGTGCTATACGCATTATTTAACTTTCCAGCAAGCCAAGTATTAGCCCATTGTTGAAACATATTTCCAATCGGAGCCAACACACTAGGAGCTTGTAAACTCCCCGCTTGTGCAATAGCTTGCCCCGCAACTGTCGCAGGATTTGCAGCCGACTGTGCTTGGCCTATTAAACTACTCTGTTCATTTGCAACCTGCTCTTGAAGACTTTGCTGTGCCTGCTGTGCCTGATTTGCAACTTGATTCGTACTTCCTGCAAGCTGTTGCTGCAAACTCGCATTTGCTTGATCAGCCGCGCCAGATTTACCCAATCCCCTATTCGCCAACGCCTCTTGCGTTTCTTGATTAGTCTGTTGAAACTGTTGACCAACTTGTGGCAATGCGGCATCTTCATACGCTTGTCCTCGCTGTTGATAAAACTTAGGAGTGAATCCTGAAAATGCACTATTGATATTTCCAACAGCCTGATTTACTTGCTGCTGCTGTTGTGCATTTTGAGCCGTCGCTTGACTACCGACATCCGTTGATCCAAAGAGTCCCATATTTTTATTTAGTGAATGATTAGACTTTTAGCATACAGTTGCACATTAGCCACATCTATATAGCCAACGCGAGTTAAAAAAGGGCGCAAAGGAGAATCCACTGTGCAAGGAACTAACAACCCCCTATTGCCGATAGCAGATAAATGTCCTTCAACAAATTCATTTGTTTGCTTTGATTCTCTCGCTGTGACTTTTTCAGAATGCAACCAAAACAATACACTGGGAAGAATTGACAAACAGCCAAGAATCTCGCCCTCTTTATTGTCTCTGCGAATAACTTGCGTAGGCATAAGTGGCCGATGATTTTTATCAGCCTTTGCCGCGGCCAGCACTGCTTGAAACTCTTCTTCATTTTGAATGTTTCTAATGTGCATACTTTTAATCTTTCTCGTTTTCCATTCTATAATGAAAGGTTAAAGCCCCAAGCACAGCCGCAGTACTTCCAGTAGTCTGTGCCATAAATCTCACCTGATATCCTTCCATGTTTGTACAGACCTGCGACTGCAACTGATAAGAAGGTATATTCGTGGTGAAAACTAACTGCATCACAGCATTCAACTGGCCTGTTTGTGCTGGCTGCCCCGGACCGACCATTCCTACATATAGATTCCATCCACCACTAACATCACAATCAAGACTCTCCGCTGCTTTTAAAGTCCCCGGATGCTTGAAATCAAGAAACGCCGTAGCGGCAGTAGCCTGCGTCGCGTCATACGTATTATTATTCGCTCCTCCGTATATGTAAATCCCATTTGCAGTATTGATATAAACTTGTCCATTGTATATTTCAAACCCCGTTGGAACAATAGTAAGTACCTGAGTTAAATCCATAAGCGTACTACTTCCATCAGGAGTTCCTGGGTATGTAATATACAATTGAAAAGTAGGAGCTACGATATTTTGCGAAGTATACCAATTTACTCCTCCCTCTCCTACTGAAGTCGCATTACCTTTCACCCAGGCATATGTATGGCCAGGTACTGTATTAAAGCTAACAACCGAACCTCCAGTAGTCGCAGGGGTTAAAGGAGAAAAGATAGTAGGAGTATAAGTACTCCACGAAAGAATCTGTATCGTCGGGAAGTAACTAAAAATATAAATCAATCCATTAAGATACAACCAGTATCTTCCTGTTGTAGGATCAACAATGGAACAAGCCCCCGCTGCACTGTTTATTCCGTTCGCGATTAAACTCGCTTGGATCAATGAATCAATAGCACTTCCCAAATCGTTGACAAAAGAAAATCCAGTAATCTCTCTCGCGCGTAAGCTCCTCACTCCTGTGTAATGAAGATATAAAACATCCAAATCTCCCATAGGTTGAACGCTATTCGCAGCAATAGTTCCTGAATTCTGAATAGTTTGAACTAAATCCCACTGCAAAGGATCGGCATTTGTTTGCCATATTTGAATACAGTTCTGACTAAAGAAGGCAAGATTACCTTGGAATTCTGCAACAGCTATTAAATTCGTCGACTGTCCATTTACATCGCTCAATTGAACATAGCTATTGCCAATTCCTGTAAGACTATTCCACGATGCCGCATCGTCGATGCTTGAAAAATACACTGTATCTTTTGCAAGTACATATTCTTTCTTATTAAAGGTAAAAGCAAAAGTCGGTGTAATTCCTGTAACTGTGCCATAGCCCAAAAGCGTCTGTGAGCCTGAGGTTAAATCTGTCACAATAATACTATATCCATCCCCTGTTTGTATAGTAGCGGCTCCAGTTAAATTGAACTGATAAAACTCTCCAATTCCATCAAGAGGATCAATTCCGCCGGTGATTGCGGTGCAAGTAGTAACAAGCTTTTGAGAAAGCGTAATGCTCATATAAAATTACTTTTAACTCAATTAAGGTTGATATACAGTGACACCATTGCTTGTTGCAGAGTTTCCTTGTGAATCAGTAACGACACAGACCCATGCAGTTAAATCACTACCCGCTGTATCATTGCGATAGAATTGAACTGATTGAGCTGTGGGACTCGATACATAAAACCCTGTCGCGCCGTTTGCAAATTGCCATGAATAAGTATAAGGAGGGTAACCGCCAATGACAGAACACGTGACAATCACTGGTGAAAAGGTAGCAGTGATGTTATTGTTGCGTGTAAAATTAACAGATGTAGGACTAACCGACGCAATCATTGAATTAGTTCCTACACTTCCTACACCTAAGTAACTATTGGAGTCAACAGAATATGTTAACGTTTGTGGAGGATCATTATTCGTCGTAACGATATTCGAAAGATAAAGTATATTCCCATCAGCAACAGCGAGCCAAGTTGTATTAACTCCTCCCATTGTATTTGAATTTATATCATTTGCAATAGCTGTGACCAAAGCAGGAATGGTGGTTAAAAACGCGGCGGCCCCTGTTATTAAAGAAATTCCATTAAACGTTAAAGTTGACAACGAAGCAGTAGATGTCTGTGCACCTATCGAAAAGATTAATCCTAAAAATCCACAGCAAATACCCACTGCTGTTACACTAATATTCGCATTATTAGTATAGCTGTTAAAACTCGTTGCATAGATGAAAATCGTTTGATTCCTATTCTGCGCATAAAACCCACTACTCCCTTGATAACTACTAATGGCTGAAGCCACGCTGTTTGCAAACTGTTGAATAGTTTGCTGGGAGGTCCAAATAACAGGATAGGGAATTAAAGAAACTGTGTCCGCCCCGCCTGTTAAAGTAGCCGAAACAGTCAAATAAGCACTTGACGTACTCATGCTTATTGCATTCCCTGCTGAACCTGGGAAACGGGCAATTATTTTATAAACACCCCCTTGAGTCGAAGGCAGGGCAGAAGCTTGAGTATTCAAGCTAGACACTTGATAATTGACTCCGTAAATTCCTGTCTGATTAATAGCGGCTATGAGGTTTTGTAAAGTGTCTTGTATAACACTTCCAATTAAAACACTTCCTTCAGCAGGAGTCCCAGGGAGTGTTGTAACAAAAGTATACAATGTTGATCCAATAATAATTGTATCGTTATTGGATAAATTAGTTCCAGAAAAAGCAATCTGTCCTGACGCTGCTACTGGGCCTACAGTAATCGCCGTGAGTTGACTGGCTCCTACTATAGTTAAATTGGCCGTGTTATTCCCAGAGACGGGAGCGCCTCCTGTGGGGGTAAAAGTAAATCCTGTAGTATCTCCAAACATGTCAGGATCGTCAGGAACTATTGAAATTATAAACAAAGTAGGCAGCATGCTTAAAGTAATACCATAGGTTGAGCCTGAAATAAGTACAGGTGCTGCTGCGGTTACACTCAAATTGGCAATGATTTGTCCTGTGTTCCAAGTAGTAATTCCAGAGTAGTTCACCCCTGGAGTTCCTTGAGCCGTTATTGCCAAGTATAAATTATTCAATGTAGTTTGTACATCAACTCCAATCAACACGTTGATGTCCCAATCACCTCCGCTTACATTAGAAACACCCGCCGTTGAAAGGGATGCAACAAAAGTATAATGAGCCAATGAAGTTCCATGACCCGTGAGTCCTGTATAGATAAAAACATTCTCACTAGTTCCTGAAGGCTGTGTAGCCCCATTACTACTCAACACTCCTGTAACTACTGTAGACGAACTTGGCACACCTGCGACGATTTGAAACTGTCCTTGTGCTTGTGCTCCTTGTGTAGGAGTCGTCGTGGGAGCTTCATTTACAAATGAAAGCCCTGGAATAAGGTTTTCCACTGCGCCACTTGTATTTAACGTGCGTGCTGTTAAAGTAAAAGAAGGATACTTAGCCAAGGACAATAGCGAAGCAATAACATTCGCATTTGCAGCGGCGCAATAATAAGTATTATTATACCCAGTACCATGATTAACCGCATTATACAAATACGAAATTGTCTGATAAACATTTGTCCCAATAAGTACTTGACCCTCTACAGCTGAAAGCACAGAAACAAAAGTATAAGTCTTTCCTCCAATGAAAATTGTTTGTCCATTACTAGGATTCGTTTCTTGGGCACTTGCTAATACCGCAGTGGGATAGGTAGTATTGCTTCCAGTAGTTATATTAAACCCCGAAAGACTTTCTGTTATCACTTCTACATTATAACTTCTTCCCGGAATACCTAATAAATCCATCTCTGTTCCATTAGAAATAGCTGTGTAGTCAGATGTATTATTAACAAGACTCGCTATTTCTTGCACTACACTTGTATAGGTAGTTAAATAAGGAAGCACCAGCCCTGCAACAAAGTCCGCAACTAGCTGTCCGTTGTAATAACAAAAAGTCCCAGCAGCTCCAAAGGTTGCAATTACAAAAGGAAGTCCTCCAAAGCATCTAGCCATTACCACAGCAGTCATCCCACTAATTCCATCCGGGGCTATTAACTGCTGATAAGTAACTCCCCCAGGAACTGTCACACCCGCTACTGAAAGGCTGCCGAATGTCATTAATCCGACAGAAGTAGCTACAAGGCCGAAACAATTCGTGGTGTTCCCCACTAATGTTATTGCTTTTCTTTTCTCGATCTGGCCTCCTTGGTTGATGTGACAGTCAGTCAAAGTATCTAACGTGCCCGGTTGAGAGGTAAGCTCAGAACGACGGGTGTCAAGTCCTGGTTTGAAGTTAGATATTTGAAAATAAGGCATATTTTTATCTTAGGAGTTAAATTGTTTACGGTCTTCTTCAAAAGAAGACCAACCTGCGAAACGAACACCTTCGTATATTTCAATGATAAGTGCCTCGTGAACTTGCAAAGATTTCATTGCTTCTTTTAAAAGTTCGTCGCAGGATTCTTTAGAAAGTTCTGCAAGCGTGAGAATTTCTACCCCTGCATTTAAAGTTGTTACCTTTCTTAGGGTATTCCTGTAAGCTGAATCGTGAAGGAAAGCAGCCTTCCAGTAAGGACCGAAGGGAGGAATCATCGGCCACAGACCGGAAGGGGTTGATGCACCATCGCTAGTGGCACCAAAAGGGATTTCAAATAACGTGCCATCGTTTGAGAGATAGCGAACAGCTTCGAGGAGAGTGAAGTTCCTCCCATCCTCAGTAGAGACTTTAAACTGTTCTGTTTGAAATCCTTGTCGCATAGGTCAATAAGTAAATCCAAGGCCAGTCTCAAAGCAAGGAGTGCGAGAGTTCTTGCCTTCAGTAAACAAAGGAATCGAAACTCCAATGAGTGCAAAGGTGTTCTTGGTGAGTTTCTTCTCAAGCTTCAACTCAGGCTCGATCACATAAGTATTACGATACCATGAATATCCAGATTCAACTTCAATACTCGCTTGAGTATCGAAATGCTGAATAAACGCATAGCCAGTGATAAGTTGGGCAGAACCAATAGTAGAGCCAACACCCTCAAACTGAATACTACCACCCAACAAAAACCGAGAGTCGATGTGGTATTCAGCATTGATAACATCAGTCGCTCCTTGACTAGTGACTTGCTTCCACGAAGAAGCGGCTTCAATCGTCACAGAAGACCAGTCATAGTTCGTATTAAACGAAGTAAGATATTCCTCAGCACTATTGAAGAACGTTGGGATGTTCGTTACTTGCGCCTTGCTTGTCAAAACAAGGCTTGCGATCAAACTAACTGCTAATACTAACTTTTTCATTTGTTTTGTCTTTCTCTTGTTGTTGTTTACCATTACGGAATTGTCCAACAATTCCGTTCAATCCACCATTATCCGTCCACCATTGCCAAACCGCGGGCGTAACAGCCTTGACCTTACTCCACTCTTTGGCAATCCAAATGCCGAGGAGTTCAAAAAACTCACGATGTTGAATAATGAAAGCGATCATTTTGCAGTGTGAAATGTAACATATAACACTGCTACAATATTAACAGTAAGCGTAATGCCTACTCCGATGAATACAAGTCTGGCTAATTGCCAGATTGCTTTTTGCGTATCGTGAATGTTCATTTGTAATTGTTCAACTTTGGCTTCGAGCCTCGCCACACGTTCCCCTTCAGTGCTCATATTTGTTTATTGGTTTTTAAGTTCATGGCAGCGGATATCCATTATTAAGGATAAGTCGCCATTGGTTTTACCACATAACTAGACGACGTGTTGCTATACACAATAGCCATCTGCCCATTCGTCCACACACCAAACCAAACGTTGGTTTGCGTAGCGGAATAGGCCGGTACTAGAGACCAGTTGAAACCCGCTGCCGTATTCTGCGTTCCAACGAATCCGTTCGTACTGGTGATGTAGCCGGAAGCAATTAGTTTACCCGTGACATTCACCTGTACTACGCTCGGTCCCCCCAGCAGCACAGAATTATCTACGTTGTTTACGGCGTTGTAGCCGATGGCTGTCCGGTTGAGCGACCAGTCGCTTGATACGTTCGCCCCGTACCCGATGGCAGTATTATAGCCCTCGTTTGAATAATTACCGACCAACGCATTATAGCCGACGGCAGTGTCGCCGCTCTGACTGTTTTGATTCATTGAGTTGGCTCCAACCGCCACGCTGTTGAACGCTGCGACCGAGCCGGACCCCGTATTGGAGTTCGTGCCCATGGCCCCGTGGCCGATGGCTACATTGTAGTTCCCACCCACATTGTAATTCATCGCCGATGTTCCAATCGCTACATTATACCCGCCAGTGTTGTAGTAGAGTGAATTGATGCCAATCCCCAAGTCATATGTACCGGAGCTACTATTGAGTGAATTGTACCCAAGGCCCACACTAAAAACACTAGCACTGTTTTGCATCGAATTAAACCCGACAGCCACATTGCCGTTCACTCCGGCCGACACGCCGTGCATCGCCCCGTATCCAAGTGCCGTATTGGCCAGGGAAGTGTTGGTGCTGTTCCCTGCATTCCCCCCAAAAAAATAGTTGTTTTGTAAGGGTTGAGCCTGGAACAGTTCGACCCCATCAAATATGATGTCATTTGCGTTAATCAGTTTTGGACTGCCAGCCAAATCTTCAACCAGCGAAGCCCGCGTCACAAGATTAGATGATAGCGGCACAAACAGAGAACTGCCTGCCACACCCGCGTAAGCCCCGATACCCATCACCAAATACCCCTCGTCATTGTAATGCACCGATCCATCCGCCGCGATCAGGGAGACCGGCGGAATGTCATTCGACGCCGCCCATATATCCAACGGAAAAGCCGGATTCCCATGCGAATGGATGAAATGATAAACATCAATATAGTGGTTCGTAAAAGTGGTGGCCAGTTGCATGTTGACATTGGTAATACCTGTATAATTGGAAAATCCATTACCCCCGGGATACTCGTTGGTGGCGTTAAGAACTGACATCACCCAGTAGTTGGATGGGGCATGCACGTTGATGCAACTCCAAATGTTTGAAATTGTGACGCTTGGATTCGTATAGTTTATATCGTTTGGCAAAGTGGCGTCATTCCGCCCCATCATAAAGATTGTCGGCAAGTTGGAAATGCTTGGTGTATTTGTCCACATTGCCAGATAATTGGAAGTAATCAGCGTTGATGAACCGCCAACAAAAGCGAAGTTGGTCGCCAGGCAACCGGCCATGGCGCTAAACGCCTTCGGATAGTTCATATAGGTGCCTTCATACCCGGCCGTCAAACTGTCACCGACAAAAACCCATGTGTTCGTGGGTGAAATCGGCGCGTTCAAATTTGTTGCCACATTCAAGTTGGTCAGGCCCGCGCCGTTGCCATTCACCACCCCTTGCAGGATTGTATTGGTGATGTTCGCATTACCCAGCACCACCTGCGGTCCTAAAACTGTCACGCCTTCACCTATAGCAATTCCAACATCTGTGGAAGCCCCAGCACCAATGGCCACACCATTTGGGCTGGTTACTAATGCATGGGAACCAATGGCCACACCATTGGTTCCGTGCAGAAAAACGGCGGCGGAATAACCGATGACTGTTGATGCAGGACCATTCGCAGCAGATTCTTCACCTGCTGCGAAGGAAAAATCTCCAGTTGCGCTGGCGTCGATTCCGAATGCTTCGCTGAATGCACCCCACACACCGGGATCAATCGAATAGAATGCAGACCCCGAATTTCCCCCGTTCGTTAAAATTGATTCGGCAGTCACATTCAAGTTGGTCAGTCCCGAACCGTTGCCATAATAAGTTTGCCCGGTCGGCAATGAAACACCGGTCAGCCCTGCAATCACAAAACCTGCATTGGTGTAGATCACTGGTGCGCCAATGTTCAGGCTATTAGCTCCGGCGTAGTAGATGCTGGCGACCTCAGCCGCCGACAGGCAATTAGTGAACCAGGCGCACTCATCAATGTAACTTCCACTCCCGAGGCCATATCCTGTACCACTTATCTTTAAAGATTTATAACCAAATGGATAGTCATTCCACGGTGAGCCTGTACT